>OFFT01000165.1_pt1 | contig 54091 bp, 46 predicted proteins | sample 1521581 | NCBI WGS metagenome assembly OFFT01 (sample SAMEA3504084, study PRJEB24116) | mouse gut metagenome | biome: mouse gut; feature: mouse-associated habitat; material: faeces | place: Denmark | collected 2011
TCATCCGCACTAAATTTTAGATATTTTACCTGTCTACTTGACAAGGGGCATATCACGGGCTGTACCGGGCGGTTTTTCTTTGGATACCGCTATGCTGTTACCAAAACGTCCCGGCATTTCATAGGCTGGTAGTTCCATTCATTGATACGCGTATTTGCCCGTATTTCAAATGGGCAGCGGCGTTTGACTGTCGGCTTTAAGACGGAGCGGTATTGGTGGCAAAGAATACCAAAATTATTGATTATAAGCCATTATTTGTTTTATAATATTAAGGAAAATTTAAAAAAATTAATTTGTATTTGCAAATAGATAATGGTAAGATGGAGACGGACGTTATGTCTTTGGTAACCATCTTTTTTGTTTATGGGAGGTTTCACGGGACAGGATACCGTAGAATGTTTGGAATGCGAAACAGGAGGCTAGGATGAATAAGAAAAAAGCGGTAATTATATTTGGGGCAATTTTCCTCGCGGCTGCGGCTGCGGCGGGAATCTGGTATTTTATGGGGAATAATGGGAAGGACAGCAAAGACAGAGTGTACGTACAGAAGGTGTCTGCGATTATGGGGCTTGCAACGGGGACGCAGAACCGGTTTTCCGGTGTTGTGCAGCCGCAGAAGACGGTGGAAGTCAATGCAGATTCGGAACGTACTGTCAGCGAAGTGTTGGTCGAAGTCGGGGATGAAGTGACGGAAGGCACGCCTTTGTTTACATATGATACCGAAGATTTAAAAATGGAACTGGAACAGGCCAAGCTGGAACTTGAGAATCAGGATATTGAAATTAGTAATTTCAGGAATCAGATTCAGGAATTGGATAAGGAACGTAAGGCTGCTGCAGAAGGCGACAAGTTTGAATATACGACGCAGATCCAGACGATTGAAACGCAGATTAAGCAGGCGGAATATGAAAAGTCCAGTAAAAAACTGGAAATGGATAAAATTCAGAAGAAGGTTGACAACTCACAGGTGACGAGTACGGCGTCAGGCGTTATTAAAACGATCAACGACGGAAATAAGCCGGAGGAAGAGTCGTCCGCATTTATGACAATTCTTTCAACCGGAGAGTACCGGATACAGGGCCTGGCAAACGAACAGAACGTAGGAATGATTTCAAGCGGGGCAAATGTAATTGTACGTTCCCGGGTTGACGAAGAGGAAACCTGGACGGGGATGATTGACAGCCTGGATACCGGAGAGCCAAGCACAGATCAGGACGATATGGATATGTCAGGCAGCTCGGATAACGCGTCTGTTTCGAGTAAGTACCCGTTTTATGTGGTTATGGATGATGCGGACGGCCTGATGTTAGGGCAGCATGTCCTGATCGAATTGGACGAAGGGCAGTCGGAACCAAAAGAAGGAATCTGGCTCTACAGCGGTTATATTGTGCGTGAAGGTATGGAGAATAACGGAGAAGATTTTTTGGAGAGTACGGAAGCTTCTATGGATCTGGATATGAGCGGATTTGGGCTGGAAGATACCGAAATGCCTTTGGATATGGAGGAATTTGATTTTGGCATGGAGGATACGGAACGTTATCTGGAACCGGAAGAAGGCATGGAGCCGCAGGCGGACGGTCCTGCGTATGTATGGGCGGACAACGGCAGCGGGAAGCTGGAAAAGCGTACCGTGGAACTGGGTGAGTACGACGAAATTCTGGATGAATATGAGATATTATCCGGACTGACGGAGGACGATTTGATTGCATGGCCGATGGAAGGGCTGTATGAAGGCGTACAGACTGTGACGGATATGGAAGATGTGGATTATTCTTCCGGGCTTTATAACCAGGATGGAACGGAGGCGCTTGGCGAAACCGAATATATGGATGATATGGATAACTGGGATATGGACGGTTCGGATATGGATGGTTCGGATATGGACGGCTGGGATACGGACGGTTCGGATATGGACGGCCTGGATTTGGATAACCTGGATATAGACGATTTTGAAATGAACGATTCGGATTCGGATGATTCGGATTTGGATGATGAAAGCGACGGAGAATAGCCGGGGGTGTATGCATGATACTGGATTTGAAAAATATTTTTAAAGATTACAATCAGGATAAACTGGTAGTCCCGGTATTAAAGGATGTTACGCTGCAGGTCGAAGAAGGAGAATATGTAGCGATTATGGGGCCGTCCGGCTCCGGAAAAACGACATTGATGAATATTATCGGCTGCCTGGACCGGCCTACTTCCGGGGAGTTTTTTCTGGCGGGAACCGATGTGTTAGCGCTAAAAGACAAAGAGCTTTCCAACGTACGGTTAAACAGCATCGGGTTTGTATTTCAGAGTTTCCATTTGATGCCGAGGGAAACCGCGCTTGAAAATGTCTCTTTGCCGCTAAGTTACGCCGGCATAAAGAAAAAAGAGAGAAAAGAGCGCGCGTTAAAGGCTCTTGCAAGGGTGGGCTTAGAAGACCGGGCGACGTTTATGCCGACGCAGTTATCCGGCGGGCAGAAGCAGCGTGTCGCAATTGCGCGGGCTATGGTAAACAGCCCGAAAATCCTGCTGGCCGACGAGCCTACGGGGGCCCTTGATTCCAAATCGGGCGCGCAGATTATGGAACTGTTTGAGAAGCTAAACGAAGAAGGCGTTACAATCGTAATGATTACGCATGACAAAAAAATAGCCGGACATGCAAAACGGGTTTACAATATCATAGACGGTGAGATTTCTGAAGAAACAGGAGAGGGGGTTCACCTTGAAAAAAAAGAAGATTAAGAAAGCCATAATCCTGCTGGTTGTACTGGCTGTGATTGGCGGCGTCGCGGCCGGAGGGCTTTTTGCATATAAAAATTACCGCAGTGAAAACATGCAGGCGGAAGTAAGGGCGGTTTCAAGCTTGAACTGGGGATACTGGGGCGACAATATGACCAGCGTGGGATATGTGGCCAACGACTATGTCCAGTCTGTTTATACGGACGATAAAACGGTTGCGGAACTAAAGGTGTCGGAAGGGGATTCGGTCAGTATCGGGGATGTTCTTCTGGTATATGATACCACGGATGTGCAGCTTCAGATTGAAATGGAGCAGCTGGAACTGCAGGGGATTGAAAACGATATTAAGTTAGCTGAGCGCGATCTGGAAAAATTAAAAAAGATTACGCCGGTGTCGTCCACAACCTCCAATCAACCGGCTTCGTCCAAACCCAGTACGTCAACGAATAAGACGACGGTTCAAAAGAAAAAACCGTCGTCTGTAGTAGTTATGCAGGTACAAAAGAAAGACGGCGACGCTTATAATTATATTGACAAAACGGCGAAGCCTTACGAGGGAAAGGGGACGCCGGATAAGCCGTACCGTTTCCTCTGCACGCCGGAGTGTTATGTGACGGGAGAATATTTAAACCTCCTGGTAAAAAAAGAGCAGGTTGCCGCGTTTGAAATCTGGAGCGGGAACAGTTTGTCCGAAGGCACTTTGATCAGCTGCTGGACCGTAAACGGAGGAGAGAAGTCGGCAGTGGACAAGGATTCGAAATGGGCGGTTGCCACGCAGGAGCAGTTAGAGGAAGATGTTGTTTTAGAAGAAGAAACGGAAGAGACTACCGAAAAGAAGGATACGCAGACGACAGAAAAAGAGTCGGATGAGCCGACTTATACGGCGGACGAACTGCGTAAAGAGATTGCGGAAAAAGAAAATGAGATCAAAAAACTGAACGTAGACAAAAAGAAATCGGATATTGAACTGCAGAAACTCAAAAAAGAGCAGGAATCGGCATCCGTACTTGCAACGATAAACGGCGTCATAAAGACGGCGGGCGATCCGGAAAATCCGCCGATGGACGGTTCTGCTTTTGTTGAAGTCACGGGTGCGGAAGGAATGTATATTGAGGGGACGATCAGCGAACTGATGTTGGATCAGATTGAAGTCGGCCAGGAGATATCCGCAAATTCCTGGACAAACGGGCAGGTGTATATGGCGACGATTACAGAGATTTCCGAATATCCTTCGGAAGGAAACGGCGGATATTATGGAGAGGGCAACCCCAATGTATCTTACTATACGTTTTTGGCGTATATTGATAATCCCGAAGGTTTAAATAACGGTGATTATTTGGAATTATCCATAACCCCGACGGCCAATCAGGAAGAGACCAATTCGCTTTTTATTGACAAGGCTTATGTAAGGGAAGAAAACGGCAGATATTACGTATTAAAGGCAGGCGCCGAGGATCGGCTGGAAAAACACTATATCCAAACCGGAAGAACGGTTTACGGTTCCGCCATTGAGATAAAATCGGGGCTTGCGGAAACAGACCGTATCGCGTTTCCTTACGGGAAAACCGCAAAGGAAGGTATCAAAGCAGTGGATGCGGAAAATTAAGGGGGAAGGATTAAATTATGTTTGAGAATATTCGGTTATCGTTTAAAGGGATCTGGTCCCACAAAATGCGTTCCTTCCTGACCATGCTGGGAATTATTATCGGTATTGCGGCTATTATTGCCATTGTGTCCACCATTCAGGGTACCAATGAACAGATTAAAGAAAACCTGATTGGTTCAGGGGACAATACGGTAGAAATCGCCCTGTATCAGGGCGACTGGACATACGAGATGGGGTATGAAGGCGTCCCGGCGGGCGTCCCGGTAATAAGCAATGACGTGTTAAAACAGATCAGGGACATTGATCATGTGGAGGATGCCTCCCTTTATCTTTCACGTCAGGATTACAACGGCGTGTACTATTTAAATACCGCGTTATCCGGAGGGCATATTGTCGGGGTTGACAGGAATTATTTTAATACCTGCAACTTTATTATCCAGAAAGGGCGCGGCTTTACGGAACGGGATTTTAAGGAATACCACAAAGTCGCGCTGCTTGATAAAGCTTCTTCTGACGCGCTGTTTCAGGGGGAAGATCCTCTTGGCAAAACGATTGAAATCAAGAAAGAACCCTATATTGTAATCGGCGTGGTGGCAAAATCCAAAGAATTTGAGCCGGTGATCAACAGTATCGAGGATTATTACACATATTCGCAGGATTCTTCCGGCAAGGTATATGTGCCGGATTCGACATGGCCTATTATCTATCAGTTTGACGAACCGCAGAACCTTGTAATCAAGGTTTCCTCGACGGATGATATGACGAATGCAGGAAAAGAAGGGGCGTCTATTTTAAACGGGTATTTGAATACCGGCGACGATACGATAAAGTACAAGGCGGAGGATTTGCTGGAACAGGCAAGGCAGATTCAGGAACTTGGAAAGTCCACGAACAGTATGCTGATTTGGATTGCGGGGATTTCGCTGATTGTCGGCGGTATCGGCGTTATGAATATTATGCTGGTATCCGTGACGGAGCGTACGCAGGAAATCGGGCTGAAAAAGGCCATCGGGGCCAGAAGATCCAATATCTTAGGGCAGTTTCTGACAGAGGCCGCAGTGCTGACGAGCATGGGAGGAATCTTAGGCGTGGTATCCGGCATTGTGCTGGCGGAGGTTATTTCGAGAGTAAGCGAAATGCCGGTAGCAATCAGTGTTCCGGCGGCGATCGGATCGGTTGTATTTTCCATGCTGATTGGAATCGTATTTGGGATGCTGCCGTCGTATAAGGCGGCGAACCTGAATCCGATAGAGGCGCTGCGCCGGGAATAAAATTTTGTATTGGAACAAAACGGATCTGCCGTACGAGGTTATGTTGCTTCGTACGGCAGGTTTTTTGTGTAATAATATACATTGTGCAAATTTTTGAAAAAAGTATTTACAAACTGCGGATTATGGTGTATACTAAAAATGTCTTTTAAATCTATTTATCTTTTATTTCAGGAAAGATCCCAAATTTTGTTTTCATTTTTATACGATTTTGTTTCAATTCAGAAACGGCATTTATTTGTCCGGTAAGGACGTCTTTTTCCATTCGGAAAAAATATTCCATGATAATCAAATGAAAAGCTAAATTAAAAAAGGAGAAATTTTTATGGATGAAATTTTTAAACAGTATGGGTCGACAATTATAACCGTTTTGGCAATTGTTGCAGTCATTGGAATTATTACGCTGGTGATTGGCAGCGATACAAGCAGCATAGTATATCAGGCGTTTTCGAAGCTGATTGAGAACTTCTACAGCAGCGCAGGCGGAGTCATACCAAAGCCGTAAAGCATTGCGGAGGAAAATATGGATGAATTGAAAAACAGATCCGCTTTATTAGACGATGAAAGCTTTGGACCTTTACTGCCTTTTATCCGGGACACGTCTATTACAGATGTGGATTATAACGGAACAGATCTGTGGCTGACGGATATCCACAAAGTAAAGGTAAAAGAGGATGCGTCTTTGGTGACGCCTAAGTTTTTAGAAGTCTTTATGAACAAAGTAAGTATGGCGGTGGAACGGCAGTTTAATCCGGCGAATCCGATTCTGGAAGCGGAATCGGATGAACTCCGCATTACGGCGGTGCATGAAACCGTGACGACGACGGGGAGGGCGTTTTGTATCCGCAAGGCGCCCGCAGTGCCGCGGTACGATGCAAAAGGGTTGATTGCGCAGGGATATTGCGACAGAAAAACGCTTTCTTTGCTGGTAAACTGTGTCCTAACAAAAATGAATTTTGTAATATGCGGGGATACCGGGGTGGGAAAAACGGAATTTGCCAAATTCTTGTCCGGCTATATCCGCCCGCAGGACAAAGTGATCACAATTGAGGATAATCCGGAATGGCATTATGCCGAGCTTTATCCGGGAAACGACTGTATTGCGATTAAGGTGAAAAAAGAGAGCCAGGGGGCGGCCAAAAGAGGAAACGTGACGGCAATGGATTATACGAACGCGATTAAAACGTGCCTTCGTCTCAACCCTTCCTGGATTATGCTGTCGGAGGCGCGTTCCAAAGAGGCAAAGTCTCTGTTGGAGTGCTGGTCAACCGGGGTGAAGGGAATTACGACCATCCATACCGACAATGTGCTCAAAATCCCCGATCGGTTTATGAATATGATCCAAAACTCCCTGGATGCGGATCGGATGATAAACGATATTTATGATTTTATTGATATAGGGATTTTGCTTCGGATAAAAGAGGCGGGGGACGGCAGGAAAAAAAGGTATATCGATCAGATGTGTTTTTTTGACCGCGAAGACGGGCAAAACCGCGCCTATCTCATGGTCAGCGACGGGCAGACGGTAACGGACGCGCTTCCCGCTTCCATTCAAAAGAGGATGGAGCGGGCCGGGGTAAAGGAACCTTATGCGTATGTATTTTAAGGAGGCGCAGGATGCGAAAAAAAGAATCGTTTTTGTATTACTTAAACCCGAAGAACGTTTCTGCGGCAATTGCCAGATACGGTTATACATATTCCGTTCGAAACACCGTTTTGGTGTATTTGGCGGTTCTGGCGGTTTCTGTTCTGGCAGGAATTGTATTCCGTTTGGATTGGCCCGAAGTGTGCGCGGTTGCGGCCGGGGGAATGTCTATGGCGCCAAGAAGCGTTATCAACAGTTACCGCAATATGTATGAACAGAAGCGTTTTTCTGATGTAAACCTGTATATTGAGCAGGCGCTTTACTCGTTTAAGAAAATGCCCAGGATTATTACGGCTCTGCAGGACGTGGAAAAAATTATTCCAAAAGATTCCCCGATGCGCGCAACAATAAATGAAGCAATCCAGTATATTTTGTATGAGTATTCCGAGGAAAATTCTTTAGAAAACGGGCTGAAAAGGATTGAACAGAATTATCGGTGCCAGAGGTTAAAGGACGCCCATACCCTGATGTTAAAAACCGAGAAAATAGGCGGGGATTATGAGTCTTCTATCAAGATACTTCTGTCCGGCAGGGCTGTTTGGGAAACCGAGACGTGTAAATTTCAAAAGGAGTGCAAAAACAGGCAGCGTATGGTGAATATCGCGCTTGTGCTTGTCTGCGGAGTCTGTTTGTTTACGCCGCTTATGATTACAAAATTTGCCCCGGTTGTGGATATTACGTCGTCTAAGGTTTATAAAATCGGTACGGCGCTTATGATACTGATATCCGTGCGCACTTATGTTAAAGCCGATACGCTTGCATCCGTCAACTGGCTGCGCAACGAACTAGCCATGACGGAAGAGGAGCAGGCGGAGCTGTACCGGAAGGTAAAAAATTATGATGCCGGGCGTGAAAAGAAAAAGGGAATACGGTGGGCTGCGCTTGCGGCCGGGGGAGGCATATTATTTTTGCTGTCGGGCCGGAAGTTTTTGGCGGCGGCTTGCGTTCCCGTGTCCGCGCTGATGTTGTGTCAGCATAAAATCGGATTTGGCCTGGCAAAAAAGCGGTGCGCGCAGGAAATTGCAAAAGCGTTTCCCCAGTGGCTGATGGAAATTTCCCTGCTGCTGCAGGTTTCGGAAAATGTAAACGCGGCAATTGCAAAGTCGTTGGAAGAAGCGCCTGCCATTTTAAAGGAAAGCCTGGAGGAAATGCAGGCGAAAATTATGCAAAATCCCGAATCCAACGAGCCGTATATGAATTTTATGCGGGAATTTCAGCTGATTGAAGTGCAGTCTGCAATGGGGATGCTTTACTCTATTTCTTCCGGCCGGGGAGGCGACGCGGATATGCAGATTGACGAAATACTGACGAAAAATGCATCCCTGATGAGCCAGAGTGAAAGGCTGGCAAACGACGGGCGTCTTGCCGCGCTTTACTGGCAGTTTTTATTTCCGTCTGTCATCGGAGGAGGGAAGCTGGTCGCGGATATGACGCTTGTGACGATTGCGTTTATGACGGCAGGTTTGTGTTAGAAAAGGAGGGGATTTATGCCGACAGTAATAAAATCTTTTATGGGAGTGTTTTTCTTTGCGCTGGTGGTGTTTTTGGGGACAGGCATCTTAAACTACCAGGCAGACGTAACCCGCGCCTTAAGTTATAAGCAGGACGTGATACAGGAACTGCAGAACAGTAATTTTTCCCCGTCCGTAATGAACGCCTGCATTCAGGCGGGCGAGGCAAGCAGCTATCAGGTCAGCATCGCAGTTGCCGCCGGAGACGGGACAAAAAAGACATATACAAAACAAAACCCTGCGGCAAACGATACAGAAATCGTATCCGCATATGTTACGGTAAAATACACGAGCAGGCTGCCGTTTTTAGGCGTAGAGACGGCAAATACCCTGCGGGGTTTTGCAAGATAGGAGGAACAAATGGATCACGGATTATTGGAAGACTATGGAGAAGCTATATTATACGTACTGCTTTCCGCCGCAGCGCTTGGAATGGCTGCCGCGGCGCTGGGGGCGTTTACGGCATTTTAGGATAAAAGAAGGGAGCGGTGGAAATGGAAGAAGCGGTAAACCATGGCGGCGAACTGGCGATTAGCATTGTGGCTGCGCTTCTGGTGATAGGGGCGGTATTGCTTTTGCTTTCCCGCGCGGACACCGGGCTTTTGCGTGCATATGTGGCAATGTGCCTGGAAGCGGCGTGTTAAAGGAGGATATATGGCAGTTTTAATGAAACAGTATGGCAGGACGGTGTTGTGCTGCGCGGCAGTGTTTTTCATCTTTGGGATATTGTCCGGCATACGTGTGGACGGAAATACCGGGTTTATCCGGATAGCCTATGCGAAAGCGGCGGAAGGAACTGCCGGAGCGGACGCAGGGCAGGGTTTGGATGTGGATACGGTTTTGTCTGTTGCGGCCAGAAAGAAGCCTGAAATCGTATTTCAATATACAAAGGTTCTGTCGCAGGAGAAAATGAACCTAAATAAAATGTTTTCGGCTTTGGACGCGGATGGGCAGGAAGCTTTTGTAACGGTTACAGACGTGCTGGACAGCGACGCAGACAGTATTATGTACCCGTCAAAAGAGGATCGGAAAAATCAGGCCGCCGCATATCCGGCAGACCGTTTTGTCTTTCCGCGCCCGGGAATTTACACCATCAAAGTAAAAGCGGCGGATCGGGAGCATAAAACCGCCGCCGCACAGTACCGGATTCCGGTAACGGGCAATTGAGAAAGGATACCGTATGAAGAAAATTGCGTTTGGAATGGCGTGCGGCCTGCTGGCCGTGTTTGTTACCGCAATGATGCTGACGATGTATGGAAGGCAGGCCAGGCAGAGCGAAGCCGCCCTTATGCTGGCAGGGGCGCTTGATTCGTCCCTGTCCGGCGTATTGCAGGAACAAAACGGTATGGCCGAAAATAATGAGTATTTGGTAGCGGACTTTTTAAAGGCGCTTTTGATACAGGCAAACAGCGATTCCGATATTACCGTGTCCATATTGGACGCGGATTACAAAAAAGGAATTTTGTCAGTGGAAATTACGCAGAAATTTAAGCACCCAAACGGGAATGCGGGAAGCGTTTCAGAAACCCGGACTGTAATACTGGACAGGGCGCAGAAAAAGGAAGTTCCAAAGGAATACAAAAATGTGAGTTTTTATACGGCGGACGGGGAATTGTATAAAGAATACAGCCTGCCCAAAGGCGCAGTCTGTACAATGCCGGCCGCCCCAAAGAAAGATGGAAAAAATTTCAGGAACTGGCGTTTTATAAACGGCGGCTCAGGAGAAGCTTTGGGACAGGCAGTTTCTTTTCCCGGCGGGCAAAAATACGTATTGTCGTCGAATGGGGAAGTCTATAAGGTTTTAGAGGATACAAAACTGATCGCGGCGTTTGAGTGAAGCGGCGGATGAAAGGAGGAAACGACAGAATTTGAAAAAGCGGTTACAATTGAGGAAAACGGCGGCGTGGATGCTGATATGTATTTTGGGCGCCGCGTCGGTATCATTGACGGGATATGCGAAAGAAAACGTATACCAAAAGAAGGATTCTAAAAAGAAGCAGGAATTTAAGACGGAGTGGACGGGACGGCTGCCGGACGCAGGAGCACATCCGGCAAATATAACGGAAGTGTCCGATCTGGAATCGCTCTGCGCTGCCGTAGCCGAAACGGAAAGCGGGATAAAGCCGCAGTGCAGGGAACAGGAAGGGACGGACGGCGTATGGCAGAATAAACGCCTTCTGGTAAAAAGTGAAACGGACTTTGACACAATGGGAGCGGATCGTGTGATTTATGGCTATGACGAGATGTATATTCTGGAATACGATACCCAGGAACATACAAAAGCAGCGTTTGAAACGCTTAAAAATGCGCCGGATTTGACCGTGGAACCCGATTATGTGTATGAAAAAACGGCGGAGGGCACGGGCGCTTTAGAAGAAACGCCTGCCGTAAAGCAGCCCGGCGCTTCTGTCATAACGCCGGGTAAGGAGCGGGAAGTATGTGTGGCCGTTCTTGACAGCGGTTATGACGGTAGCTTTGGCGACGCCAGGATTGTACAGGGAACAGATATAACGGCTTCTGGTACGGTACAGGATCAAAATGGGCATGGGACGGCCGTTGCCAATCTTATTTTAAATTATACGCCGGAATATGTAAAAATTATGCCGGTGAAAATCGCCGATGAAGGCGGCCGTTCTTCTGCCTTAAAGCTTTATCTTGGGATCTGCCGCGCCATAGAACAGGGCGCGGATATCATCAATATCAGCATGAGCGCAAATCAGGCGTCAAATCCGGAAACAATTGGCGCAGCCATACGCAGGGCAAGGCAGGCGGGGATTTTTACGGTTGTGTCGGCAGGCAATGAAGGGAAAGACGCGTCTTGCTTTTCGCCGTCGGACATAAAAGAGGCAATTGTGGTATCCGCAGTCGGGGCGGATAAAAACAGGGCGGAATACTCGAATTATGGCGCGGGCATCGACTACTGTTCCTATGGTGAAATGGGCGTTTTGGGACGGGATAAAAAAGAAGTGACGATGAGCGGAACTTCTGTGTCGGCTGCGCTTGTATCGGCTGTGATTGCAGAATACCTCTCTTGCAATACGGATACTTCTTATGAAAGCGTCATTTCCGCCCTGGATCGGGATGCGCTTGATCTGGGAATGTCCGGAAAAGACGACTATTATGGAAGGGGATTTGCCGCGCCAAAAGGGATAAAGCCGGCGGAGGCAGAGAAAGAGGTTATAGAACTTCCGGAACTTTTGACATGCGACTGGCGGCGGATATCGGACAGAAGGCTAAACGAACTGATTGGAGATTCTGACGAGCGTATTGTGCGCAGGTTTTTGGACTTGAAAAGCGAAGAGGAACGGCAGGAAATTTTAAAACGCGCGGATATCCTTGGAAACGAGCATGTGGAAATTGTATGCGGCGCGGACGGGACGGAGCGGTACCGGAGTGTGGATACGCTTTACAAGTATCTGTACAGCGAAAGGTTTGACGCGTATGACGCGCAGAAAAAGATTTCGGGAACGTATTATATGTATATTCAGAACGCGGATCGGAAGGCGTATCTTTACACCAACCAGGACGGGACAAAATGTACGCTGCATGTAAAATTTTCCGGCACAAAGACAAATCCCGCCGATAACCCGACGATTACGGTTTCCGGCACAAACGCCGGGGCGGTCAGTCTTTCCGGCGCAAAAATAGACAGCGTAAAAACATTTACGGACGATAACGGAAACGCAAATACCATCGGCCAGGTGGGCGTTGTGGGCATTGCGGTGAAAAAGAGGGCGCACAGCCGCGTGACGGGCCAAAAGAAAACGCATGAACTAAAGAACAATCACGGAAGCGATTTGTGGTCCGGCGGTTTTACGGGCTTTGGGAGCAATGCATGCGAAGCCGTGGAAAGCGCGGGTTTAAAGCTTATGGTAGGTATCGGGGATCTTGAACTGAATAAAGAAAATAAAGTACAGTCATACCAGATTAACCTGACTAATTATCCGGCTTCTGACTGGGGAAGCGTTGATGGATGGACGGTTACGCAGAATCCTTCCTGTTTTCAGGCAGGTTCAAAGCGCCAGACGCATATCAAAAGCTGTACAAACTGCCATAAGACGACAGATACCAAAGCCGTAACGCAAGCCATACCGCAGCTTTCCCATTCGTTTGCGGGCGCAGCCTATTTGTATGGAACAAATCACAACATTTTAAACGGGGAACGGTGGCTGCAGTGCGGCTATGCCTGTAAAGACGCCGGAGGCAGCGGTTATGACAGAAACGGCGCGTGGTGGAGAACGGGCTATGAATATTTACAGCAGATTTGGTATCGCTTTATGGGAACCGACGGGCAGTATCCGGCGGATTATACGGCGTTTATAAACGGGTATTATCCTGCAAATGCTTTAGTGCCCGGATGGAGTTATGAAAAATCAGCAGAGTCGGAATTTCTTCCGGCATCCGGAACCGGAAGTTATCTGGTAACGGATCAGGCCAATATCACATATGTAAATGTTGCGCGCAAAGCATACCGGATTGTATATAACGGAAACGGCGCGGATTTTGGTTCTGTGGATCCGCAGAGCGCATACTGCGGACAGGTATTGGATTTGAGGAAAAACAGATTTGCGCGCCAGGGAGCCGAATTTCTCGGATGGAGCAAAACGCCGGACGGGGAAATTATAAAAAGTTCGGGGGTAAAGAACCTGTCGCTTACCGACGGCGCCGTTGTAACGCTGTATGCAAAGTGGAAGCTGCTGCCGTATAAAATTACGCTTGACAATCAGGGAGCAAACAAAAGCGGGGGGACAAGAGCCGTATATGAATGCTTTTCGAAAGGATACTACAAAAATAAGGAGATGACGCAGGTTTTTGCAAAAGGCCGCATCCAGGTTCCGGAAAAGGAACGGGAGGATCCCACGCTGCCGGAAGGAGTGCGGAAGCAGCAGTTTTTGGGATATTATACAAAGAAAAACGGGAAAGGCCATATGGCGGCGGATCGGGACGGTTTCTTGCAGGCCGATATCAACGGCGCGGGAGACTATCGCTATTTTACGGAAGACGCCGTCGTTTATGCAGACTGGGCGGATATGTGCGCAGTCCGGTTTGACGCAAACCTTACCGAAGAGGATGAAAAAATCCTGTCGGAAGGCGAAAGCCACAAATCAAACGACGGCCTTGCGCTTTGCCCGTTCACCCGTTTTGCCGCCGCCGGAGAGGATATTACGGTAAGCTTTGGGGAAGCGGTCATTCAAAATGAAACGTTTCGGGATATCTACCGTTTTCGCGGATGGAGCCTTACGCCGAAGATAAAAGACGAATCGGAGTTGATACTGAGTAAAGAAATTCTGGCCTGTACGTTTACTATGGAAAAGGATGTGACGCTGTACGCGCAGTGGGACTGCAGCTTTGTAATTGCCTGTATGGGAAACGGGCAGACAGAAGGAGCAGACTACCTGCAGGAGGTAAGTTCTGTTACCGATGAATTTACCTTCTGCCAAAATGGCGAAGGGCAGGAAGAATGTTTCTTTAGAAAAGAGACGCAAAAACCCGCAATGGACATTGCCACGGGGCAAATGACAAATGAAGCCGGACAGCCTTATATGGAGCGGGTGCCATATCGTTTTCTGGGATTTAGCCTGGAAAAAGAGAAAGGTTCACAGGAGAACCGGGAAATTTACTGGGACAAAAATACCCGTATGCAGGGCGGCGAGATGATTATAAACGCAAAAGAGAAAATTTTGTTCGGAGCGGCTCCTTCTGATTTTAACGCCGGGACGCAAACGAGCGTTTCACAGGAAGGCTTAATCCGGGACAATACGCCTGTGATTCCGGTTTATGCAGTCTGGGATGAGTATCCGCAGATTTTCGCTGCGGACATCTATGTCCCGCTTTCGGACGCCCAAAACGGCGTTTTGTCCAAAACATATCTTCTGGATGCTGCAAAGGCCGTGGATGAAGAATTAAAGTCAAAAACCAACCCAAGCGGTGCGTTTGAATCGGAAGAGGATACGAAGAAAAAGACATTGTTTACCATTGCGGATTATCAGCCGTCAGATTTTACAGGGGCGGAGCAGGAAATGAGCCTTACGGTAACATACCGGGCGAAAGATGGCGTCGATAATATGACGGAAAAGATGGTTCGGGTTTATCTGGTGGATACTTCCGGCAAAGACGACGACAGCGGAACAGTCCGTTTTATTTCAGAGCAGCATGCGGATACGCTGGATCGGGATTCTGTCTGGAGGGATGGGGCGTATGCCGATACGCTGGCGCGTGCGCTTGGAAATAAAAAGACCGGGGAAGAATATACGTCGGTTACGCCCGTACAGAAGGCGTTCGGTATAAAGCCTGTTTTAAAGCCGGGCAGCGGCGTCTGGGATCATGTGCAGCAGATATGGGAGTTTACCCATGACGAAGTGCTATGTATACAGGATTACGTGGAAATTTCCGGGCCAGAGGGGGAGCCGGCGGAGTTTTTAGAAAAATTCGGCTACTGCAGGGTGCGGTAGAAATAGGTGAAAAAGGGGCTGTCGCAATCAGGATTAAGTATACGAACAGCCCCTTTTTGTAACAATTATTTTTCGGACGGAAGTTTCATATAGATCTTTTCAATCCGGTTTTTGTCCATTTTGTGCACCTGCAGCAAAATGTCTTCGTCTGTAATTACGATTTCATTTTTTTCGGGCAGATGATCTAACAGGCCAATCAGGTATCCGCCTACGGTATCGTAATCTTCGGAATGGAACGGCAGGTTCAGTTCGTTACACAAATCTTCTAAATTCATGGAACCCTGGATATAATATTCCCGGTCGTTTATTTTGATCAGGGGATCTTCTTCGTCTGCGTCGTATTCGTCGCGGATTTCGCCGACAATTTCTTCCAAGAGATCCTCCATCGTAATCATACCTGCGGTCGTGCCGTATTCGTCTAAAACAATTGCGAAATTGATGGATTTTTTCTGCATTTCAAAGAAAAGTTCGGAAGTTATTTTGTGTTCGTACGTAAAATAAGGTTCCCTCAGCAAATCTTTGATTCGGAAGCGTTCCCTGTCTTCGCATAAAAGCAAATCCTTCATATTAATAATGCCGATTACATTGTCCGTGGTATCTTCGTAAATGGGAAGCCGTGTAAATTTGTCTTCGCGGAAAATCGCAATGATTTCTTCGTAGGTGCTGTCTGATTTGGCGAAGGTCATGTCAATGCGCGGAATCATGATTTCTTTGGCCTGGGAATCGCCGAAATCAAACATATTGTTGATCATTTTGTGCTCCGAATTTTCAAGCACTCCGGTTTCATGCCCTACGTCTACGATAGTCTTAAATTCTTCTTCTGTCATGGCGGCCTTTTCTGCGTTGGGATCCGCCCGCAGCAGCAGAAGAAAATGCATGGACAGCCAGTTGATAATAAAGATAAGCGGCGTTAAAATCCACATCAGCCCGCGGATCATGGAAGCGTAAGTAAGCGCTATCCGGTCTGCGTAGATGGTGGCAAGCGTTTTTGGGGAAATTTCCCCGAAAATCAGGATAAGCAGCGTTAAAATCCCGGTTGCAATGCCTGCGCCCATGCTGCCGAACATGCGGATTGCAAGCGTTGTGGCCAGAGAAGACGCGGAAAGATTGACAATGTTGTTTCCTATTAAAATGGCGCTGAGCATTTTATGCATATCGTCGGTGATGGAGAGCACGCGCGCAGCGCGTTTGTCGCCCCCTTCTGCTAATGTCCGCATACGGATGCGGCTGGTTGTGGTAAAAGCTGTTTCGGCAGAAGAAAAAAATGCGGATAACAGCAGTAGAAGAACTAAGACGACGAGTTGTGCAATGGTTGTTGGACTCAATAAAATTACCTCTGCTTTCTATGAAAACTGATACATAATAGTATACCCCCCTGACGCTTAGAGTATATTTTTCAAATACGTTCTAAGGTTTGGAGATTTGAAAAAACACCTACAGGATAAATTTTACAGATTTTATCTGCGCCGTCAATATGAGATATAAAGATTTTATAAAATTTTAACGATATTCAAATGTAATTATTGTTTCATATTAGAGGGGGACGTGTTATAATATAGCAATGTATTGTAACCAAACGCTCATAAAAATCTTGGAGGGAAAACATGGAACTGACTGAAATTGTAAAAGAAAGGTGCAATAAATCCATAAAAGACTGCACCAACGCGCAATTGTATGACGCATTACTGGAACTGACGCAGAAGATGGCGTCAAAAGAAGAGAGCGGCGCCGGTAAAAGGAAGCTCTATTATATTTCCGCAGAATTTTTAATCGGAAAGCTGTTGTCCAACAATCTGATTAACCTGGGCATTTATGACGACGTGAAGAAACTTCTTGAGGATAACGGCAAAAGCTTAGCGGAAATCGAGGATATGGAACCGGAACCGTCATTGGGGAACGGCGGGTTGGGAAGGCTTGCCGCCTGCTTTTTGGATTCCATTGCAACGCTGGGCTTAAACGGCGACGGTATCGGGTTAAACTACCACTATGGGCTGTTTCGCCAGGTGTTTGAAAACTGCCTGCAGAAGGAGACGCCAAATCCCTGGATGGAAGACGAAAGCTGGCTGATAAAAACAGACGTGGTTTACCCAATCCAATTTGGCGGTTTTACGTTAAATTCCAGGATGTATGATATTCTTGTAACCGGGTATGGCAGCCGCACCACAAGGCTGCACCTGTTTGATGTGGAAACGGTTGACGAAAGCCTTGTAAAAGAAGGCATTGATTTCGATAAAGAAGATATAGCGAAGAACCTGACATTATTTTTGTATCCGGATGACAGCGACGACGAGGGACGTCTGCTGCGCGTGTACCAGCAGTACTTTATGGTAAGCAGCGGCGCGAGGCTCATTCTCGACGAAGCGGTATCAAGAGGCTCAGACCTCCATGATTTGTATCGTTATGCGACCATTCAGATTAACGATACGCATCCTACTATGGTCATTCCGGAACTGATCCGTCTTTTAATGGAACGCGGCATTTTAATGGATGAAGCGATTGATATTGTATCTAAGACCTGCGCGTATACCAACCATACGATTTTGGCTGAAGCATTGGAGAAATGGCCGATGCATTATCTAAAGAAAGCGGTTCCGCAGCTTGTGCCGATTATTTGTGAATTGAATAACCGTGTAGTAAAGAAATACCGCGACGAGTCCGTTTATATTATTGACGATGAACAGAGAGTACATATGGCGCATATAGATATCCATTACGGATACAGTGTCAACGGCGTCGCTTACCTGCACACGGAGATTTTGAAAAATTCCGAACTGAATCATTTTTACCGGATTTATCCGGAGAAATTTAACAATAAGACAAATGGAATTACGTTTCGCCGCTGGCTTTTGCACTGCAATCACAGGTTGACTTCCCTGATTGAAGATCTGATAGGGCCGGGCTTTAAAAAAGACGCGATGGAACTTCATAAGCTGGCTGATTTTGCGGAAGATCACGCCGTACTGGATCGCCTTCTTGGGGTGAAAGCCGACTGCAAGGCGGAATTAAAAGATTATCTAAAGCAGACGCAGAATCTTGTACTAAATGAAAATTCCATTTTTGATATTCAGATTAAGCGCCTGCATGAATATAAACGGCAGCAGATGAACGCGCTGTATGTGATTAACAAATATTTCGAGATCAAAGAAGGCAAGAAACCGGCTACTCCGATTACCGTGCTGTTCGGGGCAAAGGCAGCTCCGGCTTATATTATTGCCAAGGATATTATTCATTTGATTCTCTGCCTGCAGCAGCTGATAAACAACGACCCGGAAGTTTCGCCGTACTTAAACGTGGTGATGGTGGAAAACTACAACGTCACTTTGGCTGAAAAGCTGATTCCGGCGGCGGATATCCACGAGCAGATTTCTCTTGCTTCCAAAGAGGCGAGCGGCACAAGCAATATGAAATTCATGTTAAACGGCGCGGTTGCTTTAGGGACGATGGACGGCGCCAATGTGGAAATTGCCGATTTGGTCGGGGAAGATAATATTTACATTTTCGGCGAATCCAGCGATACGGTGATTGAACATTACAAAAAAGCGGATTATGTATCGAAGAATTATTATGACAGCGATCCGGTTATCAAACGGGCCGTAGATTTTATTATAAGCAAAGAACTGCTTTCTATTGGACAAAAAGAAAATTTAGAACGCCTGTATCAGGAGCTTTTGAACAAAGACTGGTTTATGACGCTTTTGGATTTGAAGTCTTATATAGAAGAAAAGGAAAAAGCGTTCCGGGATTATGAAAACCGCAGGGCATGGGCCAGAAAAATGCTTCTTAATATCAGTAAGGCGGGTTTCTTCTCTTCTGACAGGACCATTGCACAGTATAATGAAGAAGTCTGGAAACTGGATTAAATTAACCGGATCTGGAAAGAATTTCGTATTGCATATTAAAAGAGGATCGGCTAGAATAAGTACAGGCATTTTCCTGTAATAAGCTAAATAAGCGCATACAGGAAATATGTAATAATTTTTGGGGGAAGGCTGCATAAATTATATGCCAGATTTCACAAATCCCAAAAAAGTGATTAAAATAATACAATTACTATTTGACCTTTTTTGCTATTTGGTGTAGAGTAAAAGGGATTAGATAATTGTATCAAAAAATGAAAAGGAGGAATGGGGATATGGAGAGGAAAACAATGCCCAGAATTATGGCACTGCTGCTTGCCGTTGTATTGACTTGTACCAGTATCTTTACAGTACCGATAGACGTACAGGCGGCAGCCAATCCCACAAAAATCACATTATCAGCAACGAAAAAGACTTTGTGTGTAGGAAAGAACTTTTCGCTGAAGGTGAAGTCGGTAAGCCCGAGCGGAGCTTCCAAAGCAGTTACATACAAATCAAGCAACAAAAAAGTCGCTACCGTAAATGCAAAAGGAAAAGTTTCCGGTATAGCAGAAGGAAAAGCGACCATTACGGTAACATCCAAGGCAAATAAAAAGGTAAAAGCAAAATGTACCGTTACCGTAAAAAAGGGAGTGGAAGTAATCCAGACGGCTTCTTCCATGATTATGCAAAAAGGAAAAAGTATCAATCTAAGATATGATATTACACCGAATAAGGGCGTTAATAAGAAGCTTACGTTTAAATCCAACAAACCAAAAATCGTAAAAGTCAGCAAGAAAGGCAAACTGACCGCAAAGAAAGTCGGAAAAGCTAAAATTACTGTAAAATCAGCTGACGGCGGCGCAAAAAAAGTTGTAAAAGTAACCGTAAAGAAGAACATTAAGCCGGTTAAGCTTGTAACTTTGGATCTGTCGGAGCTGGCTTTATTGAAGGGCGGCAGCGAGACGCTGCACGCGTCTGTAACGCCTTCCAACGCGACTCAGAAGAAAGTGTATTTTGTTTCTTCCGATACCAGCGTAGCAAGGGTAAACAATGCCGGAAGGGTTGTTGCCAAAGGCGTTGGTACGGCCAAAATTTATGCATACGCTGCTGACAGCGTTGCAAACAGGGCGGTTTGTACCGTAACGGTTACTGAGCCGACTGTTACTCCGATTATTGAAGTTCCGGTAACCGGCGTCAGCTTAGACCGCACATCGCTGGAACTGGAAGAAGGCGCGGCTGCCGAGCAGCTGAAAGCGACGATTACCCCTGCGGACGCATCTTATCCGGCAGTAACCTGGGAAAGCAGCGACGTTTCCGTTGCGACCGTAGAAAACGGCCTGGTTACCCCGATCAAAGCAGGTAAGGCAGATATTACCGTAACAACGGCAGACGGCGGCTATAAGGCAGTCTGCAGCGTAACCGTAAAAGCGAAATATGTTCCGGTGGAAAAAGTGATTTTAGCTCCGGAAATGACATTGAAAGCAGGCGAAACGACAGAACCGCTTGTGATGGCGGTGCTTCCGTCTAACGCAACAAACCAGGCGGTTGTCTGGGAAAGCAGCGACGAGGATATTGCGACGGTATCCGCAAACGGTGAAGTGCATGCGGTAAAATCAGGCAGGGCAACCGTTACCGTAACTACCGTAGACGGACAGAAGACAGCGACATGTTCCGTTATCGTAGAAGCCGGCGGGGCTGTCAGCGTAACAGGCATAGAAGTAACGCCGAAAACAGGCGATTTAGTGGTGGGCGGCCAGGCGCTTCAGTTAAATGCAGAAGTAACGCCGTCTAACGCAACGGACAAGAGCGTAGTTTGGGCAAGTTCAAATCCGCAGGTTGCAAGCGTATCGCGTACCGGCGGCCTTGTAAGCCCGCTTAAGAAGGGTACGGCAATTATTTATGCGGAATCTGCAAACGGTATCAGGGACTGGTGCGAAGTAACAGTTCGCCAGCCGTTAATGAACGTTACCATGGATCAGGCCGCGTTGACATTAAAAGAAGGCGGTCAGTCGAACCTGATTGCAACGTTAAATCCGCTGGATGCAGATGTGGAATCTGTAGAGTGGACTGCCGGCAGCAATGCCGTAGCAATCGTAACGGATAATGTTGCTGCAGACGGCAAGGCATATGCGCTTGTTCAGGCAAAAGCAGTAACGCAGTCTCCGGTAAACGTTACCGTTACCGTAAGGACGGCGGACGGCGGCGCATATACCGCAGAATGCGCAGTGACGGTAGAACCGGTAGATGTAACAGGCGTTAAGCTGGCTCCGGGTTCTGCAAAACTGATTACAGGCGAAACCATGCAGTTTGAACTGATACCTCAGCCGGGCAATGCAAAAATCGATCCGGCCACAGTATCATGGAGCGGTACAAACGAGTATGTTACGGTAGATGAGAAGACGGGCCTTGTTACAGCGAAAGCGGCAGGCCGGGCTACGATTACCGCTACAATTCCGAACGTGGAGCCGGCAACGGCAACCGTAACGGTTGTGAATGCGGGCGGTACGGAACAGCCGGTTCACAGCATCACGCTTGATCGTCAGAATCTGTCTCTTGCAGTAGGAGCAGATGCGGCTACACTTACGGCAACCACGGATCCGGCAGGCGCAGAAGTAACATGGGAAAGCGGAGATCCAAGCGTGGCGACTGTTGCCGGAGGCGTTGTAACTCCGGTAGGCGCTGGCAAGACGACCATTGTTGCAGCCGCAGGCGGCAAGGTGGCGACATGTGAAGTAACTGTTTATAAGGCGCTGACAAGCGTTAGCGACATAGAAGGAAAAGATACCATTAACGTAGGCAGCCGCGAGGAACTTACGGTTACGCTTACACCGGCCGACGCGACGATCGGAAGCGTTCAATGGGAAAGCAGCAATGAGGAAGCCGTTACTGTTGTTTCGGACGGCCAGGCAGATGCAGAAGGCAAGATTCATGCATATGTTTATGCCGCTAAGACCGGTTCGTCAACGATTACCGTAACGATTACGGCAGGCGACGGCACAGAAGTAACAAAAGAATTTGAATTGACGTCCACAACGGATGCGATTCCTGTTCCGCTGACCGGCATCTATTTTGTAAGGGATCAGCTTACCTTAGAACCGGGTGAAACATTGAAGCAGCCGTTGAAGGTACTTTATACTCCGGATGACACGACGGAAGCGCCGCAGATCACCTGGAGCTGCAAGGAAGGCGGAACGGAAGGAATTACCGTAGACGATAAAGGCGTCGTATCGGTTGCTGAAAACGTACAGCGCGGTTCGGCTGTAATTGTAGCTACCGCAGTAAATGAAGCAGGCGAGACGCTTACAGCGGAACTTACCGTAATTGTTGGCAGCGTGATTACAAACATCGAAATGGATGAAACCATGCAGATGCTGTTAGGTGAAGAAAAACAGCTTACGCCGGTGATTACTCCGGAAAATGCACCGGATAAGACGGTATACTGGATCAGCACGGATCCGGAAGTTGCGGAAGTGGATGCGGAAGGCGTGGTTACCGCAAAGGCAGTCGGTGAGACTACAATTATTGCAGTGACAAAAGACGGCGGTTTACAGGCGCGCTGCAAGGTAACGGTCAACAGAGATACATTGGACGTTGAGAAAATCACTCTGGATCAGGAAAAACTGGATGTAAACCTGAATGAAGGGCAGTTTGAACTGAACGCAACCGTGGATCCGGCAGGCGCAGCCACATCGGATCTGAAGCTTACATGGACGGCAACTCCTGAGGGCGTGGTAGAAATCGTACCGAGTGAAGATACGCTTTCCGCGGTAGTGAAGCTGAAAGATATTGGAAATAAAGACAGTGCTGTTGTTACGATTACAGCAGCAGCGCCGAACGGCGTATCCGCTGCATGTGAAGTAACTATACATCACAGGAAAAAAGTGGAACCAGAACTGGAAGAAAATAGCTTGGGAGATGTGGTGCTCTGTAAGTATACGCTGGGAAAGGATGCGGATTCATATCAGATTACAAGGGATCTCGGAGACGGCAAAGAGCCGCTGAACTATGACATACTGACGTCGGATATAGAACATGATTATGATTGGCTTATGACCCAGTTTAAGCCGGAAAATTATGATAATAATTTCCTGAAGAAGTATTGGAACAAATTTGACTGGGATAATCTGGTAAGCCACAGCAATATTTTACAGGGCTTGCTTGGAAACCTGATGTTCAAAGGCGAGGATATCGACGTTAAGGTGACTTCTTCCACAAGAATTACCATTACCATCAAGAAGGGCGGAAAGACGAAGGAGATCTTCGTAGATCGCATCGACCATGCAGACGGATCGGATCTGGTTATCATTGACGGAAGCAGACGGATCACACTGACGGATATTGAAATTGCCAATGAAAACGATGTGGTTACCATTGACGCGACAGCAGACGTCTTAAATGGAATGAAACTGCAGATGATTATTTCCAGAACAAGTTTTGTGCTCAAAACAGATGGCAGCACAACGCTTAAAGCAGAGATCACGGAAGATGGTTATACATTGATCTTCAATGTTCCGGATATGAGAAAATTGATGAACCTCTTTGACTATGACGTTGATTTTGAGAAAATTAAAATCTTTGCCGTTTACGATGCAGTAAAAGAGTCGTAAAGATTAAAACAATCCTTGAAATGCTCCGGGATGTGTCCCGGGGCATTTTTGGGGAAAGGAAATTTCTATGTGGAAAAGAAAACTGGCAGGAACTGTAGCTGTACTCGGCCTTTTGCTGGGCAGCGCCATTCCTGTATACGCCGGAGATATCAACGCAGAAGAACAGCGTATTATAGATTATTACAACGGTACCGTAACATATGAAGGAAAAACCTATTACTTTGCCGAATGGGGAAAGCAGAAAGCCTATAACAAGCTGATGGAAGACGATGTGGATTTGACGGCGGTTCAGGTGGACTCTGCAATCCGGCAGGCAAACGCGAATTTAAAGCGGGGAATTGACGAAGGGTATTTGGTTGAGGTTACGGAGAACGGAGCCGACACACAAGAGCCGGATACACAAACGCCGGATTCGGACGGCAAAGGCGAGGGTTCCGGCGCTCCTGAACAAAATCTGCCCGAAGGATCCGGGGAAGATATGACGGGTGCAGACGCTTCCCAGGAAGAACTGACAGAGCAAAAGCCGTTTTATCCGGACGATACAAATTCGAATGTACAAAAGCTTTTGGATCAGGCCCTGGAAGAAGGGGATTACGCCGATATCAAAATCAGCGATAAAAAGACGGAAGACGGCCAGGACGGCAAACGGGCGGTTACAGTAGAGCAGTACTTAAAAGGAACCGTGGATATTTTGGATAATGATGGGAATGTCATACTTTCATCTGGCCTTCCGATTAAAAATACCGGATACTATACCGGAGGAATTGTACTGGCAGTTGTGGTGTTTGCCGCTATTCTCTGCGGGGCATTCGCAGTTGTTACAGTGAAAAAGAAAAAAGGATATTTTATTATGCCTGTACTTACTACAGTTGCCGGAATTGCAGTAATTGCGGTTTTTGCAGGAGGCTTTTTGGAAAGCCAGACAGGAAAATGGAATGCGCTTTGGATTTCGGGCGCGCCGGAATACGTTTATGCGGCAGAATCCGAAAACCAGGCTGCGACTGGGAGCGCTCCGGAAGTCCTTCCGCTGCCGGGCGAACAGTACGGAGAAATTCTCTGTGATGAAATCGGGTTAAAAGCCCCTTTGTATTATGGAGATACGGAAGAAATTTTGGAAAAAGGTGCGGGAACCTATGCGGGCGGCAGCTTGCCGGGAAGAGGCGGCAGCGTTCTTGTGGGAGGACATGACGTCACCTATTTTGCACCATTGGAGTCGGTACGCAAGGGAATGATCCTTACGTTAAAGACAGGCGACGGACAGTACGGATACGAAGTGACAGATACGCAGATTATGGATGTGAAGGAGTATAAGGAACGTAAGCCGGAAACAGAAGAACTGACGCTGTATACCTGTTATCCGTTCGGAAAGGAAGGCGTACTTCGGAATGAGCGGTTCTTTGTATATGCAAAAAAAGTGTCCGGGCCGGAAATTGGAGAGTAATACATGCGTAAAAATCGAAAAATCAGGACAGCAGCCAGCCTGGCAGTTACCGTAGTACTGTCGGCGGCGATGTTTTTGCTGTTTTTTAGTATAGAGTTGCTGATTGGTTATTTTAGCCCGCGTACGTTTCAGGAGAGTTTAAGGCTTGGCGATTACGCAGTGGAAATGGAAAAAGAACTGCTTTCTAAGCAAAAAGAATTATTTGCAGCCCATGGGTTGCCGGAATCTCTGGTTGAGGATATCTGGGGAAACAGCAAATCATATATGGCGTTTTATCAGTATTTGGACGCCGGGGAAGTAAAAGAAGGCGGATACCGTTTTGGCCAGCAGGAGATTTTAGAAGCATATCTGGCCGAACAAAACGCAGACGAGACGGAGGGCGTAAAAAAAGCGATAGAGATAGTAAGCAAAGAAGCCGAAGCAATATGCAGCCGATATATTTATCCTCCGTTTGTCCGGATATACCGGCAGTATGTGCGGGAGAAAAAACCGGAACTTACGGCGCTTGCGGCAGTTTCGGCGGTTATTTCGGCGCTTTGCATCCTGCTTTTGTTCCGCTGGCATCACAGCAGGCACCATGCGCTGTATTATATAACAGGCAGTTTGTTTACTGCGGCGGTTTGGAATGCTGCGGGAACTGCGGCAGTCCGTATCGGGGAAAAGTCGTTTGGGACTGGTACAGGGACGGCATATTATCAGACGTTTTTGGAAATATTTAAAACCAGGGGCATATCCGCCTGGTATGTGGTCAGTATTGTTGCGGCGGCGGTGGGAGTATTGCTGTTTGCAGTCAGTATGCATATGAGGAAGCGTTAAAAATGGAACAGACAGGATATTTGGATCTGCACAGCCATATCCTACCGGGAGTGGATGACGGCTCGGCAGACTGGGACATGACAATGCGGATGCTTGTAACGGCATATCGTCAGGGCGTGCGTCATATTGTGGCGACCCCCCATAATTATCCCGGAAACAAAAAGCAGGACAACGAACAGATACGGGCGCTTGTCCGGGAAGCGAATGAACGCGCAAAGGAGATTGCTTTTGATTTTGAAGTGCTGAGCGGAAATGAAATTATGTACCGTTCGGGGATTGCCGAGGAGATTTCGGCCGGGCATATCCTTACAATGGCAGACAGCAGATATCTTCTGGTGGAATTTTATCCGGAAGAACGCTACCGCATTGTATACCAGGGTTTAAAGGAACTGGTGGAAGCGGGTTACCGTCCGATTATTGCACATATGGAACGGGTAGAAGCGTTGTTTGCAAAAGAAGAAAATATTCGGGAAATCATCAAGCTTGGCGCGCTGATTCAGGTAAATGCAAGAAGCCTGACGGGAGGTATTTTTGACCGCCGCTCGGCCAGGCTCAGGAAGCTGATCGAAAATGGCATGGTACATTTTTTGGGAAGCGACTGTCACAATATGGACAGCCGCCCGCCCATGATGAAAGACGCAGTGGAAAAACTTTATAAAAAACTGCCGGAAGATTCTCTTAGGCGTATGCTTTACGAAAATCAGGAGCATTTCCTGCAGAAAAAATACATTTAAAGAAAGAGGATGCCTATGAATTCTAAAAATGATGAAATAGAAATTGATTTGTGGGAAATATTGATGCTGATTTTGCGCCATTTGCCAATGGTCATTTCATTCACCATTGCAGGGGGCCTTTTGCTGGGGCTGTACAGCGTCTACGCATTGACGCCGATGTATACTTCTACTTCCAAGATGTATATCCTCACAAGTTCAAGTTCCGTGTTAAGCCTTGCAGATCTGCAGGTGGGCAGCAACCTGGCAAACGATTACGAAGAGTTGATTACCAGCCGTCCCGTGGTGGAGCAGGTGGCTAAAAATCTGGATCTGGGCGTCAGCTATGAAGCCCTTTTAGGGCAGGTCAACGTAGCAAAGCGCGAGAATACGCGTATTATCCTGATTCAGGTTACGTATCCGGATCCGGTGCTGGCAAAAGAAATTGCAAATGAATTTGCGGAAGTATCGCAAAAGCGCCTGGCTCAAATTATGCAGATCGACGAGCCGACTATAGCAGAAGAGGCGGTAGAATCAAAATATCCAAGCAGCCCGAACAATAAGCGGAACATCCTGCTGGGAGCGGCAATCGGATTACTTCTTTCCGTTGGTTTTCTGGTGATCCGCAATATCTTAGACGATACCATCCGCAGCGCGGACGACGTGGAGAAGTTTTTACGGTTAAATACGCTGGCATCGATTCCGGAAGAAGGCGGAACCGATAACTCAGAGAAAAAGAGAAGGCGCAAGAAATTGTGGGGCGTCAGAAAGGGCGGTCATAAATGAGAGTAGAATTAGAAAAACTGGAAAAACTAGGGTACGGCAAAAAAGAAGCGTTTAATTCACTCAGGACGAACTTAAGTTTCTGCGGACCGGACATCCAGATCATTACGTTTACAAGCTGTACGCCGGACGAAGGAAAGAGCAGTATTGTAATGGAACTGGGGAGGGCAGTTGCTGAGGACGGTAAAAAAGTATTGATTATAGACGCCGATTTGCGAAAATCCGTCCTGGTTGGGCGCCATCAGGCCAAAAGCGAAGCAGGGAGCATCAAGGGGCTTTCCCATTACCTGAGCGGCCAGGCAAAGCTTGCGGACGTGCTGTGTGAGACAAATATTGAAAATCTGAATATTATATTTGCAGGGCGTACGACGCCGAATCCCACGGAACTTTTGGGAAACCGCTATTTTGACGAAATGATTATGTATGCGAGGGAAAATTACGATATTATTTTAATTGATTCCCCTCCGCTTGGTTCGGTAATTGATACGGCGGTTATCGCTCCCAAATGCGACGGCGCGGTAGTGGTTGTAGAAGCGAATAAGTGCAGCTATCGTTTTATTCAGGATATTATCAAGCAGCTGGAAGTGACGGAGTGTAAAATTTTAGGCGTTGTTTTAAATAAAGTTAAGATCGAAAAAGGCGGATATTACAACCGTTATTATAAGCGCTATTATAAGAGTTATTATAGAGGCTATTACAGCGGTTATTATACGCCGTACTACGGAAGAGAAGATAAATCGTCAGAAAAATCTCGGGGGGGGGCAAAATAAGCAAATAATGAGACAAAAAAAAGCTGGCAAAAACAATTTGAGTTCTGACGACCCGTATCAGTATCAGGTAGTGAACAAGGATAAAGAAAAATAGAATAAGGTACGGAATAAAAGATTATAGGAGATAAGGTGGGTCTGTCATGGGTAAAAAAAGTATAACAAATACGGCGCGTTTTTGTCTGGAAGTTTGGAATACAGGGTTATTTGCCCTTGTATGGGTGTTTTATTACAACAGCTTTGCATTTGACACGTACCGTGTATTAGGAAGTATTGTTTCTGTTTTGATTTATTTTATTATTTACAGGGCGCTTTGCGAAGTGTATAAAGCATTCCGCATTGCCTCCTGCCCAATTGGGGAAACTGTGTTTTCTCAGGTAATATCATTTGGAATACCGGATTTGATTTTGTATGTGGAATCCTGCCTGATTTTTAATCAGGTTGTGAATATTATGCCGGGCGCGGTTACCGTGTGCGTCCAGATGGCAGGCACAATTGCTATTATTACCATTACTAAGCGGTACCTGATGCATCATGTGCCGCCCAAAATGACGGTATTTGTTTATGGAAAGGATATTCCGGAGGAAGAACTTGTTTCGTTTAAAGAACGGGTTTTGCAGAAATACGCCCATATTTTTGATGTGAAATATATGTTGTCGGAAGAAGAGAGCGACGAAGTCCTGCTTTCGCATATTCAGGAATGCTGCAGCGTTTTGTTTTATGAGGCTTCTTACCAGAGGAGAAGCTTTCTGGCGGGGTACTGCCTGCAGGAGCAAAAGGAGATTTACTTTACTCCACAGCTTGACGATATTGTCCTGATGGGTTGCCAGCCAAAGCATTTACTGGATACGCCCTTGTTCCGTTATGATTATGCGTCTTATAAGAAATCGGAATACAGGCTAAAGCGTGTTTTTGATCTTGTATTTTCTGTTATTTTATTGGTTATTACGTCGCCGATTATGTTACTGACGGCGTTTGCAATCAAGATGGAAGACAGAGGGCCGGTATTTTACAAGCAGGATCGCTGTACCAAAGACGGCGCGGTATTTTCAATTTATAAATTCCGCAGTATGATTGTAGACGCCGAAAAAAATGGATTTATTCCCTGTACTTCAGGTGATAAACGAATTACCCGTGTGGGCAAAATTATTCGCAGTACAAGAATTGACGAACTGCCGCAGATTATCAATATTCTAAAAGGAGACATGAGCTTCGTAGGCCCAAGGCCTGAACGCGTGGAGCATGTACAGGAATATACAAAGGATTTACCCGAGTTTTCGTATCGTATGAGGGTAAAAGGCGGGCTGACCGGCTACGCGCAGATTTATGGCAAATACAATACATCCGCGTACGACAAGCTGCGGTTGGATTTGATGTACATAGAAAACCAGTCATTTCTGCTGGATTTAAAAATTTTAATGCTGACATTTAAGATTATGTTCATACCAGAGAGTACGGAAGGATTTTCGGAGGAAAAGAGCAAAAAACTTGCGGCCAGAAAGAATAAAGCCGTGACGGTAAGCCAGTATTCGGAAATCAACAGCAAACTGAATATGAAGGTTGGTAGCTGATGAAATGAAAAAGGTTGAAGGTACGGATAAGAAAATTTTGAACTTAATACGAAGAATTAATTCAGATTCACCACAAAAATTTTATAATGATATAGATTATTTTGTGAAAAATAGTAAAAAAAAGTTTATTGTTACAGCAAATCCTGAAATTATTATGATGGGATATAAAAATAAAAATATGTGGAATATCTTGTCTGATAATGGAACTATCATTATTCCTGATGGAATAGGTGTAGTGAAAGTTATGCGTATAGTGTATAGTGATAAAAGTATTCAGCGAAATACAGGAATAGAATTTGTTGTTCATATGTTAGAGAAAGCACAACTTAATGATTTATCTATTTTTATTTATGGTGCGCATCAAAACGTTTTAGATAGATTTAGAAAAATGTGTGATATTAAGTATCCAGGAATTAATATTACGGGACTGTATAATGGTTATGAATATAATGATGATTTTGTTTTACAAAAACTAATAAAATCTAAATCGGATATTTACTTTATTGCTTTAGGTACGCCCAGACAAGAGAATTTTATTAATAAGTTTTATGATAAGATTGATAAAGGAATATGCGTAGGAATTGGAGGAAGTATAGATGTATTAAGTGGTAATACTAAAAGGGCGCCTCGTTTTTTTATAAATCATAATATTGAATGGTTATATCGTATAACAAAGGAACCAAAAAGAATTATGCGTTTTATTCGTGGAAATATTTTTTTTGTATTTAAAGTCTTAAAAGAGTTGATTGAGGAAAGATAATATGAAGAAAATAGCTATTTATCAAACAAATTTGAATATAGGAGGAATATCTATTGCTTTGCAAAACTTATTAAAAAGTCATATATTTGATAATGACTTAGTGGATTTATATTTGTTTAGTGGAAAAATAGATAAATTACCTGATTTTGGAAGCAATGTTACGATATTTTTTTTGAAGCCATTTAAATATATTAATCGTTTTGTTAAATATGATCTTTTGTATAGAAATATAAATTTAAAAAATGATAAAGAATACGATGTTGCTATTGATTTTAATAGTTATAGCAATGAATGTTCATTATTTTGCTTAAAAACAAAAGCAAAAAAGCATATAATGTGGATCCACAATGATGTGAGAGTCAAACTTAAAAATGAGATGAAATATAGAATTCTATGGTTTTTTTTTAAAGGAAAATTTAAGTATTATGACGAGTTTGTTGCTGTTTCAGAGGGGGCGAGGGATTCTTTTAAAAAAAAAGTTGGTATTTACAATAAAAAAATTTGGGTGATTCCTAATTATGTTGATGCTGAGCAGATAATTAGGAAAAGTAATATAAAGTGTAAAAATGTTGTTTTAAATCAAAGAATGACTAATATTATTACAATAGGGTGTTTGAATAAGCAGAAAGGTATTGATCTTTTGATAAGGGATATGAAGGTTGTTATTCAATATAGAGATGATATTGTTTTATATATTATGGGGGGAGGTACAGAAAGAAAAAAGCTTGAGAAAATGGTTAGGAAGTTGCGTTTACAAAATAATATTGTTTTTTTAGGGGAAAGACAGAATCCATACTCAATTTTGAAAAATATGGATGCTTTTATCTTGAATTCAAGATATGAAGGACAAGGAATAGTACTTGTGGAAGCAGATATTTTGGGAATCCCATTGATATTTCCCAAAAGATTAGAAAAATATACATTTCGTTTAAATGGATGTGATAATGTTATTGAATCTATTATTTCGTTAAAAAAAAGTAAACATAATACTAACTCGAATTACAATTATAAGAATTATGTTGAGAAAGAATTATTTAAATTGATTAATTTTGAATCGGATAAAGAGAAGTAAGGAGATTTTATGAAAATAAGTAATTGGAAAATTTTAAAAATTCTACTTATTTTAAGTCCTATTATTGATAATATCAATGGTTTCATCCTTTTAAATGAAAACGAAACTAATATAAGTACGATTTTTAAGACCTGTATTCTTTTGTTTTGTTTATCAATTTTATTTTCAAATTTTAAAATAAAAAAAAATCAATTAATCTTTGGTGTTCTATTTAGTACATTACTTATTATCCAATTGTTTTATATTGAATGGGTTAATATAGGAAGTTTATCATATAATCTGAATGTAACTATAAAAATGATCATGCCATATATTGTGTTTTTTTGTATAAAAAAAATAATGATGAAGAACAATGTTGTTCAAAAAGATATTGTTTCTATTTTGAATTATTATTGTTGGTTTTATCCTTTATCTATTATTTTGCCTTCGATATTAGAAATTGGGTTTAACACATATGGTTATAGTGGTATAGGGAATAAAGGTTTTTATTATGCTGGAAATGAAATCAGCGCAGTATTAATTATTGTTTGTGTGCTTACTTATCGAAAATATATGTTATATAGGAGGAAATTAGATTTATTAAACTTGCTATTAATATTAGGTACTGCTTTATTTGTTGGTACTAAATCTATTTATATTGCTATAGTAGTAATGTTAATGAGTTATGTTTTTTCGAAACAAAGTATATTGAAAAGGCTTGTTTATTTGTTGATAATCATTGCTATTTCTAGTCTGGTTGTGTTTGCATATAATCAAATGGGCAATGATTTTTTTAATGATTTAGTAGAATTATGGACATGGAAATATGATAATCAAATTAAAGGTAGATATGAAAATGAATTTATCACGTTTATGTTATCACAAAGAAACGCTTCACTAAGTGAAGCATTTGTTTATAGCTACCATCATAAAGGCATAATTTTTATTTTGTTGGGAAATGGGGCATTTTATTCCTGTATTCAAAATGATTTTTTGCTAGAGATGGATTTATTTGATTCTTTATTATGGTATGGATTTATTATAATTGGATTGTTAGTGATTATTTTATTTAGACATTTTGTGAAATTCTGGAAAGTTTTTGATATATATGAGAAAACATTAGTTTTACTTATTGTCTTTTTTAGTATCTTAGCAGGACATACATTGTTTGCACCTTCCGTTACATTAGTTTTTTCATTGATGTTGTTAAATGCGGAACAAAAAAATGGAAGCTTGGCGTTAATAGATAAAAGGGAACAAAAATTATGAAAAAAGTAATAGGTTATGTTTTATATGTTTTTTTGGGAAGTTGGTTGCCTCATTATCATTTGGGAAGAAAATGGGTTGTACCTGACATAATAAGAAAAATTTCAGCAAATTTATTATTTGAAAAATGTGGAAAAAATGCTGATATAGGTAGAAAAATTCATTTTTCTTCAAAAATTACGATTGGAGATAGTTCTTCTATTGGCGATAACTCTTATATATCTGGTGAAGTCAAAATAGGAGATAATGTTATGATTGCACCTTGTTGTGTATTTATTGCTAATAATCATAACTATTCGAGAATTGATATTCCAATTAAAAAGCAAGGTTCATATGAGAGTAAAATTAGCATTGGAAATGACGTTTGGATTGGATTTGGTTCAAAGATATTATGTGGAGTAACTATTGGTAATGGAGCTATTATTGCAGCTGGAGCTGTTTGCACCAAAGATGTAGCTCCATATGAGGTTGTTGGAGGAGTTCCTGCTCATCATATTAAGTATAGGAGATAAAATTAGATATGAAAAAAATTTTGGTAGTTTTTGGTACCCGGCCAGAGGCGATTAAGATGTGTCCATTGGTTAAGGAGTTAGAGAAAAGAAGTAATATACAATCTATCGTTTGCGTTACAGGACAACATAGGCAAATGTTAGATCAAGTGTTAAAAGTATTTGATGTAATCCCAAAGTATGATTTGGCTGTTATGAAAGATAATCAAGACTTATTTGATATAACGGGCAATATTCTAAAGAAAATAAAAGTTATTTTAAAAAATGAGTTGCCAGATATAGTATTAGTACATGGGGATACTACTACAACATTTATTACTGCGTTAGCTTGTTATTATATGCGAATTCCAGTAGGGCATGTTGAGGCAGGATTGAGAACATATGATATTTTTTCACCATTTCCTGAGGAATTTAATCGTCAGGCAGTGAGTATTATTTCTAAATTCAATTTTGTGCCGACTAAAATTTCGAAAGAAAATCTAATTAGAGAAGGCAAAAAAGAAGAGAGTATTTTTATTACTGGAAATACAGCAATAGATGCATTAAAAATAACAGTGAATAAGGAATATAGTCATGAATGTTTAGAATGGGCTAAAGGATTTCGATTGATTTTAATAACGGCTCACCGAAGAGAAAATTTAGGTGAACCAATGTTTAATATGTTTAGGGCAATACGTAGGATTATTGATGAGAATCCTGATACTAAGGCAATATATCCAATTCATATGAATCCTTTAGTAAGAGAGACTGCACATGAAATACTAGAAGGAAATGAAAGGATTAGAATTATTGAACCTCTTGATGTGATTGATTTTCATAATTTTTTGTCTAGAAGTTATTTAGTTTTAACAGATAGTGGTGGTATTCAGGAAGAGGCACCTTCACTAGGTAAGCCAGTTTTAGTCATGAGGAATACTACAGAAAGGCCAGAAGGAATTACAGCAGGGACATTAAAATTGGTTGGAACAGAAGAAAATTCAATTTATAGGAATTTTCGTTTATTGTTAGAAGACAAGTGTACTTATAACAAGATGTCTCGTGCTAGTAATCCATATGGTGATGGACAAGCATCTAAGCGGATTGCTGATATTTTAGATTCTAAATAAATTAAGGAGATTTAGAATTATGCTCAGAGGGGTTGTTGAAAAATATAAGCATATTGTATTTATTTGTGATGATAATTATGTGCTACCAACGGTGGTTGCTATACAATCAGTGGTAGAAAATATATGTATGGAAGAATATTATAAAATACACATTTTATCATGGAAAATAGCAGAAAGTAATTGTCAAATTTTATCTGATTTGAGGGCTGCTAATGTAGAAATTTGTTTGCATATTTTAGATTCAGATTGTTATAAAGAGAAAACGCAGCTAGTGATACAGAAAACTCATGTGACATCTACGGCATTATTAAAATTTGAGATTCCAAATATATTATATGATGTTTCAGAAGTTTTGTATTTGGATTCCGATTTGATTATAAAAAACAATCTGTCAGATATATTTGAGTATGATATAACAGACAGTTATTTAGCTGCTTCTTTTGAGTTTTGGAATTTTTTGGTTAAATACTTTGATTTTAAGAAAGATGTTAATATTCCTGATTTTTATTTTAATTCAGGTGTTATGCTTTTGAATATAAAGAAATTTAGAGAAGAAGGATTATCAGAAAAATTATGGGATACTAAAATAAATTCTTTTAATAATAATCCTACAACATCGTTAATGGATCAAGATGTGTTCAATTACCTTTGCGCATCTAAATGCTTACATTTGCCTATTAAATATAATTGTAATTGTAAGTTTACAAGTAGTGTAGACATAAACCTTATAAATCGTGTTTATGGTACAGAATATAAAGATTGTCTACAATTAAAAGAAGATGCAATAATTATTCATTATGTGGGTAAAGAAGATAAGCCATGGATATATAGAGATGTAAAATGCCAGCAAGAGTGGGATTATTTTTATAAAAAAACCGTTTTCGTCGATAAAAAGTTGATAAGGAAGAAACGTGTAAGAAATATTCGATATTTATTTAAACGTCTTTTGACATCTCTTAGAAAAAGAGGAATAATTTCTACAATCAAATATTTGCTCTATAAAGAAAAGGTGAAAAGGAAAAATTGAATTTAATGAACAAATGTCATATAGATATAGGTTTCGTCATTCTACATTATATAGTTTATGAAGATACAATAGATTGTGTTGATTCAATAAAAAGTAAAATAGATACAGAAAATTATAGAATAGTTATCATTGATAATGATTCTCCAAATAATTCTTATGAAATATTATATGAAAAATTCAAAGAGGATAAGAAAATAAATATACTTCGAAATAATGAAAATTTGGGTTTTGCTTGTGGAAACAATGTAGGTATAAATTATATTTTCAAATATTTTTCTCCTGAATTTGTTGTATGTTTAAATAATGATATTCTTTTGATTCAAAATGATCTGTTTAAAAAAGTTTCATATGAATTTCAAAATTATAAATTTTCAGTGATGGGTCCAATGATATTCACTTCTGATGGAAGATGTGATTCTTCACCGTTTGAAAAGAAAATAAACAGTTTACATGATGTAATAAAGGGGGAAAGAGTAGAAAAATTATTTTATTACTTTGATAAATTTTATCTATATAATGTGTTTGATAAAATTTATAAAATTAGAAGAAAATTTAAAAAATTGGATTTAAATAAAAATTTTCCTGTTTATTTAAAGCATGAGACAGATGTTATCCTACATGGTTCTTTTTTAATATTTAGTCCTTTATATTTTGAAAAATTTAATGGATTCAATGAGTCTACTTTTTTATATCATGAAGAAGAAATATTATATGTATTAACAAAATTTAAGGGAATGAAAATGCTTTATAGTCCAATTGTACAGGTTTACCATAAAGAAGATGCGGCTACGGATGCTATAAATATAAAAGGTAGAAAAAAACGTTTAATAAAGCAAAAACAATGTTTGGAATCTTCAAAACAATTAATCAAACTTTATAAGGAGTTAATATCTGAAAATTAATGTGGGAGTTAAATGAGCAGAAAGATTGATATAATAAATTATAATTATATCTGAATATTTTACTTTTCATATATATTTGTATTGAAAAGAAAGTTAAATTTAATTTGTATGATGTGAAAGTCCTGTTAAATATTATAAATTTTTTGGCTTGCGATAATTTTTTGATCATTAGTATAAAAAATTATAAAATAAGTAAGCAACGTGAAAAAAATAGTATCTAATTTGATTTTTTGTGCAGTTAATCTTCGATAGATATTATTTAATACTATGTAGGGGTTTTCTAAAATGAAAAATGATAGTTTTACAAAAAACGTAATATTTAATGTAATAAAGTCTTGTTCACAAATACTATTTCCTCTTATTACAGTTCCGTATATCTCTAGAGTTTTGTTAACTGAAAATGTGGGTAAAGTAAATTTTGGGAACTCTATAGTGAGTTATTTCTCTTTGATAGCTTCACTTGGTGTTTATGGGTATGCAGTTCGTGAATGTTCAAGAGTAAAAGATGACAAAAACAAATTAGCGCATACTTCGTCACAAATTATGTCTATAAATATTCTGATGACGCTGATATCTTATTTGATATTATTTTTTGCTTTAAATTTTATAATGCCTTTACAAAACTACAGACTTTTGATTTCTATACAAAGTACAGTAATTTTATTTACAACGATAGGCGCAGACTGGTTAAATACAGCTTTAGAAGATTTTAAATATATGACAATTCGAACTGTTTTCTTTCAAGGAATATCGTTATGTATGATGTTTTTGTTTGTGAGAAAACCAGATGATTATTTAAAGTATGCTTTTATAAGTGTTTTAGCAAGTAGTGGTGCCAACATATTAAATGTTTATTATCGAAGAAGATATTGTAAAATGGTTTTTACAATTCATATGAATGTAAAAAAGCATATGCCGTATATAATGACATTATTTGCAATGGTTTTATCTCAAACGGTTTATTGTAATTCAGATATAACGATTTTGGGATTTGTCAGAGGTGATTATGAAGTAGGGTTATATAGTATTTCCGTCAAAATTTATAATATTGTTAAAAGCTTAATTACATCTATTATGTGGGTAATTATCCCTAAAATGTCGTACTTATATCAGAAAAATGATTATTTGGAAATTAACAACACATTAAAAAGTGCGATAAATTTTTTGGTTAGTTTAGCTTTGCCTTGTATTATAGGTTTGAACTTGATAGCACCAGAAATAATTCAAGTTTTAGCTGGAAAAGAATATTTAGATGCGGTATTATCTTTGCATATTTTAACAATTGCATTAATTTTTGCCTTATTAGGTGGTTTTTTTGGCAATGTGATATTAATTCCTTCATTAAAAGAAAAAATATTTTTGAAAATCTGTATTTTAAGTGCGCTTGTAAATATAATTACTAATTTTGTATTCATTCCTTTATTTGGTTTAAATGCAGCAGCATCGACAACAGTGTTATCAGAGGCAATTGTGTTTATCGGAGCATATTTAAATACGGAAAAGGAAATTAAAATAAGTAATATAAAAGATATAATCATAGGTCCTGTAATAGGTTTGATAGGCATTTTTATAGTATTTTTAATTTGTCGAGCGTTGATTACGAATATATGGAATAGAGTTTTAGCCATTATTATTTTTAGCATTATAGTGTATTTTGTTATTTTAGTTCGTTTAAAAAATGAAATAGCTATCACATTATATAAAGATTTAAAACAAAAGTTTTTAATGAAATAGTTTGTTAATTTAAACTGAAGTGGAAAGATAATTATAATTTTAATTAAAATAATTTGCTGTTTCTATTTAAAAAATTTTGACATGGGGTAAATGAATTAAAAATAACTTGAAAGGGATTTGTCATGCTTTATGTTATAGGACAAGATATAAGTTGTTTTTTTTATATGTTTATTGAAAAAAGTGTAAAATTAGCAGGATTAGCATTTTTTTTTACATTGATAGGAGGAAAACTTTTAGTAAGAAAGAAAAAGATAGAAAATAAAAGAATCTTAATCTATGTTAAATCATTAGAAGTTTTTTTATTAGTTATATATTTGTATATGGTTATTGGAATAACAATAATATCAAGGCAAGGTCAATACTTTACAACTATTAATTTAGTTTTGTTCAGTTCTTTTAATAGTGCTCTGATAGATCCAAAATTTATTTTTGAAAATATTTTATTATTTTTTCCATTTGCAATTTTGTTATATATATTAGCTCCTCAATTTAGAAAATTATATATTTCGATGCTTACAGGATTTTTATGCAGTTTTTCGATCGAAATAATTCAACTAATTACTCATTTGGGCTGTTTTTTTTTAGATGATATTTTTTTTAATTCGATAGGCATGTTGATGGGCTATTTAATTTGTTTTTTGATTACATATTTTAAAAAAATTATTTTATATAAAAAATATACAAAATAAAAATTTATACAATATTAATTTTTTGCAGGGTTATTAGGGTAGATATAATAGTTTAACTTAATTAAATATAGATTAGACTGCGTATAATTTATTTAGTGATTTTTGAATGGTATCGCACTGGTATTCCCAAAAATCTAGGTGAAGAGAACATAAAATGTAGAAAAGAGGAATAAAAAATTTGCATCTGCAGTTTCAGGTGTATCTACTCTTTCGTGTATGATATTTTGCTGCATTTTGCGGATACGTTTGGGAATCGCTAGAGCGTGATTGAAAAATATTTTGAATTGTTCAATATAACCAAATCAATATGGAAGCAATACACGAAAATTCTAAATACGTACAGGAAATCTTGTCATACTGGGTAGCTATGCGCTGGTATAATATAAACTTTAAAAATTGCTTTTCAACTAAATTGTGTTCTTTATATAGCCACTAGTCAAATGGCACTCAAATTTTTACCCTTTCCTGAAAGGGCTGGCTGCCTTGCAGATTCTTTATCTACTTCAGGACTGAGACTGCATAAGTGATATCGTTCTTTTGCCTTTCACTTATCATCAGGTGCACCGAGTAGCCATAGGTATCCACAACTATATGAATTCTCGTACTGGCCCCGCCCCGGCTGTAGCCAATCCCGTTTAGGGGCATGTGGTCGTTTTTTGTGGCATTTCCTGATTTTCTTTAACTTCAGGAGGGAGAAGATCCTGGATGCGGTTTCATTCATCATCGGTTAATTCGTATAGCTTATTTCATAGTATTTAGAATGAGTCTAAGAGCGGTAGCATCCAAGAAATATTTGTTTCAATCTGAATATGCAATATGATTCGAGAGGTTGATAGGTGAACGGTGTGCCTACCTCTTGGTTTATTACATTTAGATCTGTGCTCAAATGAATCGTAATGGCGATAAATATATTTTTACTTTAAAACAAATTACTGAAAAAATAAGTTCACTTCGTCCTCTGATAAATCATATTTCCTCATAATAGCAGCTTTGATTTCAGGATCGTCGTGTCCAAATTCACGTAATAAATCTACGGTTTTCGAAATCCCTTCACGCTGTCCTTCCAACCTCCCTTCTTCTTTTTTCTCTTGATCTCTTAAAACCAGCTGGGGTTCTAAAATTTCCATCAAAACTTCATACATAGTGTCATCTCCTATTAATTGCTGTATTATCTGTCGGTTCGCTGAAAAGCTGGCCTCTAAAACAGAGCCGGCTATTTCCAGGTCAGAAGGGTCTGAGAGGCTTTGTATATTGTCTAGCAGGTTTTGGATATCATTTTTTGTCAAATTGGCTGACAGGGCTTTGAGCCAGGCGTGTTTTCTTGTGTTTAATTCTTTTGTAATAATAATCTGTGTCGGGAAAAGGATTTTACCGTAAATATGATAGATGCCATAAGCCGGGTTGACAATAGAAAAGCCGTGCCGGCTGAGATATTTGAACAGTTCCCTTGGCAGGGATTCGCGGATAATAGAGACGGTGATGTCGTCCGCTTTGCGTTCATCCAGGGCGTTCCCATACGATTTATAAAGCCCTGCATAAGCGATGCACTTATAGAAAGCGTTAATATCCAGGCTCTCGCCGGAATCATTGTATTCGATAATATTATGCCCGCGGAAGAAAACGCCGATCTCGTTTTGGATTTGGGCGGACGGGGCTTCTTTAATCACAAGTAAGTCGGCGGCAGGGAGGCTTGCGTTTAAGTTATGTTCTTTTTCAAAAATAAGGTCATGCTGGCTGTCTCTCAGTTCCAGATGCATGGCGGCGATGAAGCCGGGATGTACCTGGATGTATGTGTCTTTCATAGGGGTTCCTCCGTATAAGGGATATCTTTAGAAAAATGGGTTAGCCTCTTCCTTGGAAAGGCCAAAGTTTTTCCTGACAGTGCTTTTCGCATCTTTTTCATTTATTATATATTATACCGCTTAATTTTTATCCTGGCAACAAGAAAGAAGGGGGCAAAAAGAAAGGTAGAAGCTTATTTTTGCCCTAAAAATGAAAAATATCTTGACACAAACATATAATAGGGGATATGATCAAACACTAGAGTGTATAAATATAAAACTAAGTGACAAAGGAGAACATAAACGATCATGAAAGCAATTTTGATTACCGGAGCAGCAGCTTTTATTGGCTCAAACCTGGCGAAACGGATTCTGTGCAGGGAACAGGGCCTCCGGGTAATCGGCATTGACAGCATGACAAATTATTATGACGTGGATTTGAAAGAAAACAGTTTATGGGAATTGGAGGGATCGGAGTTTTTTACATTTGTCCGGGGCAGTATCGCGGATAAACCGCTGGTTGGAGAGGTGTTTTTAAAGCATCAGCCGCATATTGTAGTAAATATGGCGATGCATGCTTATAGCAAGCTATATGGCATACCGAGCACGGGACTTCGGTTTTTTACGGTATACGGGCCGGCAGGAAGGCCGGATATGGCGTATTTTAAATTTACCAATAAAATGGTAAACGGGGAAAAAATCCAGATTTATAACTACGGGGACATGAAACGGGATTTTACGTATATTGACGATATTGTGACCGGGGTTATGAAAGTAATGGATCGGCCGCCGGTTGAAAACAGCCGGGGAGTGCGGTATAAAGTGTATAATATCGGTAACCATAAGCCGGAGGATTTGCTTTTTTTTGTGGAAACACTGGAACAGTGCCTGATAAAGGAAGGCGTGATAGAACAGCCGGCGGAGAAAGAATTTCTTCCGATGCAGCCGGGGGACGTCTATCAGACGTATGCGGATACCAAAGAACTGGAACAGGATTTTGGATTCTGCCCGGATACCCCGCTTAAGGAAGGGCTTGCCCGGTTTGCAAAGTGGTACCGGGAATATTATATGGGAAAGAAGGGGAGAGTATGAAAATAGCGATTGCAGGGACAGGCTATGTGGGCCTTTCGAACGCGGTGCTTCTTGCGCAGCATAATCAGGTGTGCGCGGTGGATATCATTAAGGAAAAAGTGGATTTGTTAAACCAAAGGAAATCGCCGATTATTGATAAGGAAATTGAGGAATATCTGGCCAGCAAGGATTTGGATCTGCGCGCGACGACGGACGGGGCGGACGCTTACCGGGACGCCGATTTTGTGATTATCGCAACGCCGACGAATTACGATCCGGTCAAAAATTATTTTAATACGTCTTCGGTGGAAGCTGTGATTGAACTGGTGCAGAAGACAAATCCTGACGCCGTTATGATTATCAAGTCAACCGTCCCGGTCGGATATACGAATTTGGTCCGGAAAAAATTCCAGACGGAAAATATTATATTTTCCCCGGAGTTTTTGCGGGAAGGGCATGCTTTGTATGATAATCTGTACCCTTCAAGGATTATTGTGGGCGCTCCGCTTTCGGACGGGCGTCTCCTTAAGGCGGCCCATACGTTTGCGGATCTGCTGCAGCAGGGGGCGATTAAGCAGGAAATTCCGGTGCGCTTTATGGATTTGACGGAAGCGGAATCGGTAAAGCTGTTTGCCAATACGTATCTGGCGCTGCGCGTGGCGTTTTTTAATGAACTGGATACGTACGCGGAAGTCCGTGGGCTTAATACGAAACAGATTATTGAGGGGATTGGGTTAGATCCGAGGATTGGCTCTTACTATAACAATCCTTCCTTTGGGTATGGCGGTTACTGTCTGCCAAAGGATACAAAACAGCTTCTGGCAAATTACGAGGACGTGCCGAATAATATTATCGGGGCTATTGTAGAGGCAAACCGTACAAGAAAGGATTTCATTGCGGAACGGATTTTGCAGAAGGCCGGATTTTCGGAAGGGGCAAAATGCGTGGTCGGCATTTTCAGGCTGACGATGAAGGTCAATTCCGATAACTTCCGCCAGTCGTCGATCCAGGGCGTGATGAAACGTTTGAAAGCCAAGGGCGTGGAGGTTGTCGTGTATGAGCCGAATTTAAAAGAAGAGCAGTTTTTTAACTCCAGGCTGGTGCGCGATTTGGATGAGTTTAAGCGGATATCGGACGTTATTGTCGCAAACAGGAGCAGCGCAGAACTTGCGGACGTGGAAGAAAAGGTGTATACCAGGGATTTGTATGCGCGGGATTAGCAGGGAAACAAGGTGTGAGATGAGTAAGAAAATAAATATCATGGGAATCTGCCTGGACAATTATTCGGTGCGGGAATCGCTGATGCGGCTGGATACGTATATGAGCAGTACGGTTTTGAATATCATAGAAACCGTTACGATGGAGCAGCTTATTCTGGCAGGAGAAAATCCGGCGATTAAAGAATGCTTAGAGCAGGCGGATCTTTGTATTATCGGGGAACGGGAAATCCTTACGGAAACGGGAACCGACAGCGCGCAGCGTGTGCGGGAGGTCTGCGGGCAGGAGTTTTTACAGGAACTGTTAGGCCGTGCGGAACGCAGCCGCAAACGTATTTTTCTGCTTGCAGAAACCGACGTAGAGATTGAGTATATGAAAGAAACGTTTGGGGGGCTGTCCGCAAAGTTTACGGCGGCGGGCTGTTATGCCGCAGAAACGTGCGGCGGCGATTTGGATGCGATTGTGAATGAAATTAACGGGGCGACGCCGGATGTGGTGATTTCGGCGCTTGCTTCCCCGATGGAAGAGGAATTTGTGCTTTCCCACAAGGACAAGGTGGGGGCGGGCATATGGTATGGGATCGGGAGTTCTTATGATTTGAAGAAAAAAAAGGTGGGAAGGACGATAAAAAAGCTGTTCCTGAAAGGAAGGCTGCGTCATTTTGTATCAAAATATGAAAGTGAAAATAAGGACAGGATCTAACGTATGAATTTATTGCATGAGAAACCGCTCTATGCGGAACTATTGCTGATTACGGCCGGAACGGCGGGGATTGCGCTTGGGATTCAGTGGTTTTATGATCCGGGCGGTTTCGTAACGGGCGGTTTTACCGGAATTGCCATTATTACAAAAGAACTTACGGCGGAAATGATAAAAGGAGGGCTGCCTTTGTGGCTGACCAACCTGGTTTTGAATATTCCCGTGTTTATTGCGGCGTTTCGGGTTATGGGCAGGAAGTTTGTAGCAAAAACGGTGTTTGCAACGTTTTTGCTTTCCGCCTGGCTGTATGTGATCCCTGCGGTCGATATGGCGCAGCAGGACTGGATACTAGCGTCCGTATTCGGCGGGGTGATATCGGGTACGGGGATGGGGCTTGTACTGCTGGCCAAAGCGACGACCGGGGGCACGGATATGGTGGCGGTTTTGGTTCAGCGCAGGCTGCGGCATTATTCCGTGGTTCAGATTATGGAAGCCATAGACGGGGCGGTTGTGCTCGCCGGGCTGTATGTGTTCGGCTTAAAGAGCGGCCTGTATGCAATGATTGCGATTTTTATTACGTCGAAAGTGTCGGACGCCCTGATGGAAGGGATGAAATACGCCAAGGCGGCGTTTGTCATTACGGAGCGGTATGAACAGGTGGCGCAGGCGCTGATGCATTCGTTAAACCGGGGCGTGACGGGGCTTAGCGCGACGGGGATGTATTCCGGCAGCAAAAAGTGCATGCTGTATTGCGTGGTTTCCAAAAAAGAGATTGTGGAACTCAAAGAAATTGTGGCAGGGATTGACAGCCGCGCATTTGTAATCGTATCGGACGCAAGGGAAGTCTTGGGGGAAGGTTTTCTGGAATACGGCCAAAAATCATAAAATTTGGGGAAATGCATAAAAAGTATTGCGTTTCCTCTTTCTTTTTTTGCAGTTTTCATATAAAATGATAAATAGGAATTTTAAGAAGGAGAATGGAATATGATTTCAAACCAGATATTGCAGAATACGATTGACGGCTTAAAGGGGATAGCGAGAATTGATTTGTGCATTATAGATACGGAGGGCAAAGTGCTTGCGGCCACGTTCCAGGAAGCGGAACGCTTCGTAGCGGCGGCAGAGAGCTTTGTAGACTCCCCTGCGGATTCACAGGTGATGCAGGGGTGCCATTTTTTCAAGGTGTTTGACGAGCATCAGCTTGAATACATCCTTCTTGCGGACGGGGACAATGACGATGTGTATATGGTGGGTAAGATCGCGGTGTTCCAGATCCAGAACCTGCTGGTTGCTTACAAAGAACGGTTTGATAAAGATAATTTTATCAAGAACCTTCTGCTAGACAACCTGCTTTTGGTGGACATCTACAACCGTTCCAAAAAGCTGCATATCGATACGGAGATACGGCGCGTAGTCTATATCATTGAGGCGAACCGGGACAAAGAAGGAACAGACCTTGAGAAAGTCAGGAGTATTTACGGCGGTAAGTCCAAAAATTTTGTGACGGCCGTAGATGAAAAAGATATTATTGTGGTAAGGGAACTGGCAGAGCATGAAACGTACGAGGATCTGAACAAGACGGCGGAGGTAATTTTGGATTTGTTCCGGGGGGAAGAACGGCAGGAAATCCATATCGCCTACGGTACGATTGTCGGCGATATCCGGGAAGTGTCCCGTTCTTACAAAGAGGCCAGGATGGCGCTTGACGTTGGGAAGATCTTTTTTAAAGAGAAAAATATTGTGGCATATTCCACGCTTGGGATTGGCAGGCTGATTTACCAGCTTCCGATACCGCTCTGCAAGATGTTTATCAAAGAAATTTTTGACAACAAGTCTCCGGACGACTTTGACGAGGAGACGCTTACGACAATCTACAAGTTTTTTGAGAACAACTTAAATGTGTCCGAGACGTCGCGCCAGTTATATATCCACCGCAATACCCTGGTGTACCGCCTGGATAAGCTGCAGAAGAGCACGGGGCTTGATCTGCGCGTATTTGAGGACGCCATTACATTTAAAATTGCATTGATGGTGGTAGAATATATGAAATACATGGAAGCTTTGAACTATTGATTGGAGGCATGGATGATTAAGCTTGAACACGTCAGCAAGGCGTATTCTGCCGGGATTCCGGCATTGAATGATGTGAATCTGGAAATTGGGGAAGGTGAGTTTGTATTTGTGGTGGGGGACAGCGGATCCGGGAAGTCTACGCTGATTAAGCTTTTACTAAAGGAACTGGAACCTACCGACGGCATGATTACCATTAACGGTAAAAAATTACATATGATCCGCCACAGGCAGGTTCCCAAATTCAGGAGGAATATCGGTGTGGTGTTTCAGGACTTCAGGCTGTTAAAGGACAGGAATGTATACGATAACGTAGCGTTTGCCCAGCGGGTCATCGGCGCTTCGGTCAGGGAGTCGCGCAAAAAAGTGCCGCAGATGCTTTCCATGGTGGGGCTTGCGCCTAAGTACAAGTCGTTTCCAAGAGAGCTTTCCGGCGGGGAGCAGCAGCGTGTGGCAATTGCGCGCGCGCTTGTAAACCGGCCGAAGATTTTGCTTGCAGACGAGCCGACCGGCAACCTAGACGCAAACAATGCATGGGAGATTATGAAACTGCTCGAAGAAATCAACGAACGCGGCACGACGGTGATTGTTGTTACCCACAATCTTGAGATTGTGAAAGTAATGAAAAAACGTGTCATTACGATTAAGAAAGGTGTCATCATTTCGGATGTAGACGGTGTGAACGATGAGGATTAGTACTTTTGCCTATACGTTAAAGCAGGGGATCAGCAATATCTGGCGCAACAAGATGTTTTCTCTGGCTTCGATTGCGACGATGTCCGCCTGTATTTTCCTGTTCGGCCTGTTTTTTGCCATTGTCACCAATTTTCAGGCCATGGTAAAGGAAGCGGAGTCCGGCGTGGCGGTTACCGTTTTTTTTGAGGAGGGGGCAGCGCCCGAGCAGATTGAGCAGATCGGAAAGGAGATTCGCAGCAGGATTGAGGTTTCCGAATATAATTTTGTTTCCGCTGAGGAAGCCTGGACGGAGTTTAAAGACGAGTATTTTGCGGGCAATGATGAAGCCGCCGCAGGCTTTGGGGAGGATAACCCGCTTGCGAATTCTTCCAGTTATGAGATTTTTCTGAATGACATTTCCATGCAGCAGGTTTTGGTGGATTACTTAAAAGGCTTAGACGGCGTAAGGGAAGTGCGCCATTCGGCTGCAGTAGCGAATACGCTTTCGGATTTTAACAGCCTGATCGGGTATATTTCGGTCGGCATTATCCTGATTTTGTTTTTGGTTGCTACGTTTTTGATCAGTAATACGGTTACGACCGGAATTGCTGTCCGCAGGGATGAAATCGGGATTATGAAGCTGATTGGCGCAACCGATTCTTTTGTGCGGGCGCCGTTTATTGTGGAAGGGATTTTAATCGGGCTGATTGGAGCAATATTGCCGCTGGCTCTTTTGTATTTGATGTACAACCGGATTACGCAGTATATAGAAGTGAAATTCAGTTTTTTAAGCAGGCTGATTACTTTTGTCCCGGCAAAAGGGGTATTCCATACTTTAGTCCCGGTGGCTTTAGTGCTTGGCGTGGGGATTGGATTTATCGGGAGCCGGATTACGATCCGCAAGCATTTGAATGTATAAGGTTTTGGTGGCGTTTATTTTGTAAAGAAAGGTTGGTTGATAAGATTGGATGACATGGATAACGAAGAATTAAAAGAAGAGCCGCAGCTTTTGCCAAAGCCCCGCAGAAACAAATTTAAAGCGGGTGTGATCACAGGCGTGTTCGCAACGCTGCTGGCGGGGATTGTGCTGTTTGTGTTTTTCACTACCATAACGGGAACTGTGATCAGCGTACAGCCCGGCGGTTCGGCAGAAAACCCGGCTTCGGTTCTAAGCGGCAAGGTGCTTTCAAAAATCAATGAACTGATTGGCTATATCAACTTGTATTTCTATGAGGACGTAGAGGACGAACGTCTTGCAAACGGCATTTATTCCGGCCTTCTGTCGAGCCTTGACGATCGGTATACGGATTATTATACCGAACAGGAATATGCGGATCTGCAGATTGCGGCTACGCAGAATTACTGCGGGATCGGCGCGGGGCTTTCGCAGGACCGGGAATCCATGGTGGTGACGGTCAGCCGCGTATACGAAGGCACTCCGGCTGAGGAGGCGGGCCTAAAGAAAGATGATGTGCTTGTTATGGTCGAAGATATTGAATCCACCAGTATGGAACTTTCGGATCTGGTGACCCATATCCGCGGGGAAGAGGGTACGGCGGTGCATCTGCAGGTTTTGCGGGAAGGGGAAGCGGATTACCTGGAATTTGACGTCAGGCGTGAAAATATCGACCTGCCTACGGTAGAGTATAAGCTGCTTGGCGATCGTATCGGGTATATTCATATCCTGGAGTTTGGGGCGCCTACCATAAAGCAGTTTGACGCTGCGGTTAAAGCTTTAGAGGGACAGGGGATGCAGGCGCTTTTACTGGATGTGCGCGACAATCCCGGCGGTATGATTAATGCGGTCAACGGGGTGCTGGACGCGATGCTTCCGGAAGGAACTATGGTTTATACGCAGGATAAATACGGGCAGCGGCAGACATATTCTTCGGATGAGGAACATCAGATGTATTATCCGACTGCGGTACTGATAAACGGCAACAGCGCGAGCGCTTCGGAAATTCTTGCGGGCGCTATCCGGGATTTTGAATACGGGACGTTAATTGGCACAAAGACGTTTGGCAAAGGCGTTGTACAGTCGATTATTCCGCTCAGCGACGGGGATGCGATTAAACTTACGACGGCCAAATACTATACGCCTAAGGGAGAGAATATCCACGGCACGGGAATCGAGCCGGATATTGAACTGAAATACGAATACCTGGGCGAGGCGCAGGGGGAATACGACGAACTGAAAGACAATCAGGTACAAAAGGCAATTGAAGTATTGGAAAAGGAGATTTCTGCACAGCAATGATGCATATAAAACAAAACGGCAGGTATCTGTGGCTTGCGGCTGCAATTCTGTGGATGGCGCTTGTATTTGGGTTCTCGCACCAGAAGGCGGCAGAGTCCAGTGAAATCAGCGGTTCGGTCACATACCGTATGGCGGAGGGAGTGAACCGGGTATTTGGCCTAGGGTGGGAAGAAGAGGCCTTAACCCGGTATGCGCAGCTGCTGGAGCATCCGGTGCGCAAAGCGGCGCATATGACGGAATTTGCGGTTCTGGCGTGTATTTTGCTGGGGAATTGTTTCCAGTATACCGGTTTAAGGAAGAAAGCTTATCTGTGGGCATGGCTTGGCACAACGGCCTATGCGGCGACGGATGAATTTCATCAATTATTTATCGAGGGGAGATCGGGAGAGTTTAAGGATGTCTGCATAGACAGCCTGGGGGCGTGCATCGGGCTTTTGGCGGCAAGATGCGCGATTTGGATTTGGGGAAATATTTTTTATAGAAAGAGGTGACATAAATGGTTGAATTAGACCAGTTCAAAGTAAAATTGAACGCATATAAAAAACCATTGGTGGAAGTGAGGGATTCACTTTGACTTAGCTGCAAAAGAGCAGCGTATCGAGGAATTGGAGCGGGAGATGGAAGCACCCGATTTTTGGGATCAGGTGGAGGTTTCCCAGCAGAAAATGAAAGAACTCAAAAGCCTTAAGGATGATGTGGCGACATTTGCGAAATTAAGCGGCCAGTTTGAGGACATTGAGACTTTAATTGAAATGGCATATGAAGAAAACGACGCGTCCCTGGTGGAAGAGGTAGAAACGGAGTTTGCCGAATTTGAACAGACGCTGGAGGGCATCCGTATGAAGACGCTTTTGTCCGGGGAATACGACAGGGACAATGCGATAGTATCCCTGCACGCTGGGGCGGGCGGTACGGAGTCGTGTGACTGGGCGGCGATGCTCTACCGGATGTTTACGCGCTGGGCGTCGGATAAGGGGCTTGGCGTCGAAGTTTTGGATTCGCTGGACGGGGATGAAGCAGGTATCAAATCCATAACGTTTCAGGTAAACGGAGAAAATGCTTACGGTTATCTGAAATCCGAAAAGGGCGTGCATCGTCTGGTGCGGATTTCCCCGTTTAACGCGGCGGGCAAGCGTCAGACGTCGTTTGTGTCCTGCGACGTGATGCCGGACATTGAGGAGGATTTGGATATTGAAGTAAAGGACGAAGATATCCGGATCGATACGTACCGTTCGAGCGGCGCGGGAGGACAGCATATCAATAAGACGTCTTCGGCGATCCGTATTACGCATTTCCCAACCGGGATTGTGGTGCAGTGCCAGAATGAACGCTCCCAGCATATGAATAAAGATAAGGCAATGCAGATGTTAAAATCTAAGCTTTACCTGTTAAAGCAGCAGGAGAATGCAAAAATTGCGGCAGGCATACGCGGGGAGGTTACGGAAATCGGCTGGGGCAACCAGATCCGTTCGTACGTGATGCAGCCGTACACAATGGTAAAGGATCACCGTACCGGAGTGGAAACCGGAAATGTGGACAGCGTGATGGACGGCAAAATCGATCTGTTTATCAACGGATATCTGAAATGGCTGTCTTTGGGCGCTCCTGCAAACAAAGAGGATGAATTATGATATCAAAAATAAGAAAATTAGCGGCCGTTTTCCGGGGGATTTTTCTGTGCGCGGCGATGACGGTATGTCTGTTTTTCTGCGCTTTGGACGGGATGGCGCAAGAAACGGGGAACGGCGCAGCCGTGACGGTTTTAGATGATGCGAATATTTTGATGGAGGAGGAAGCGGACTGGCTGAAAGAAATAGCCGGGACGCTTTCTAAAGCAAGCGGCTGGAATATTGTGGTCGCTACCTGCAGCGACGCAGGAGGGAAGACGGCGCAGACGGTCTGCGAAGAATATTTTAACCGCTATACGGCAGGAGACGACGGCATCAGCTGTCTGGTGGATTTGGACAACCGGGAACTTTATCTGGCGACCGCGGGCAAAGCCCAGCTGTATCTGACGGATGCCAGGCTGGATGAAATTCTGGAAAAATCCTATGCCGCGGCCGAACAAGAAGATTACGCGCAGGCGCTTTACCTGATGCTGTATGAGTCGGATCAGGCGCATACGAAGGGGATACCGGAGAATGTAAAGATTGCGGAAGAACCGGACGGCATGGGATTGGTAAAGAGCCTGGGTTCTCTGGCGGGCTCAATATGCCTGGCCGGCGGGATTATATGGGCGGTTGCCAGAAGGAGGCCTTCTGGCGGCCAGCTTCCCACAGGACAGACAAGGTACCGCAGGAGGTATTACAGAAGGCCGCCCGCCGCACGGACAAACGTAAAAAGGCCCGCGAACCGCAGCACGGTGCACAGAGGGGCCGGCGGCCGCAAATTCGGGGGCAGGGGAAGGAAGTTTTAAAGAGTTTGGCCAAGACGGTTGCAACGGCTCATTTTTTATGATATTATCTTTGTCGCATGGACAACTGTACCCCTGACACACACAATACACACGGAGGATTCGGAAGTTATGGCAGTGAAATCAAATTACTTCGTCCTGAAAGAAAAGGCCATACCGGAAGTGCTTTTGAAGGTAGTCAAAGCAAAGCGCCTGATTGACACCGGGAAGGCGGCCAGTGTGCAGGAAGCGGCGGATGCCGTGGGGATCAGCCGCAGTTCTTTTTACAAATATAAGGATGATATTTTTCCGTTCCACGACAATTCCAGAGGGATGACGGTCACGATGATTATCCAGATGGACGATGAGCCGGGGCTTTTGTCCGAGGTTTTAAAGTCGGTGGCGGATTATCACGCCAATGTCCTGACAATCCACCAGAGCATCCCGGTGAACGGGGTGGCTTCTTTGAGCATCAGTGTGGACGTGCTGCCGGATACCGGGGACATTTCTGAGATGGCGGAGGAGATTGAGGGGAAAACGGGGATTCATTATCTGAAAATACTTGCAAGGGAGTAAATCCCTGGAATGGAGGAAATATGATAAAAGCAGCAGTAATGGGATACGGCACGATCGGCTCGGGCGTTGTGGAGGTGCTGGATATCAACCGTGAACTCATTGCAGAACGGGCCGGGGAAGGCATTGAGGTAAAATATGTCCTGGATATCCGCGATTTTTCCGGGGATCCAATTCAGGATAAAATCGTACATGACTACCGGGTGATCGCCGACGATCCGGAGATTCGGATTGTGGTGGAAACCATGGGCGGGGTAGAACCGGCCTATACGTTTGTAAAGGCGATGCTTACGGCGGGCAAGCATGTGACAACCTCGAATAAGGCGCTGGTTGCGGAAAAGGGGGCGGAGCTGTTAGCCCTTGCCGCGGAAAAGAACGTAAATTTTATGTTTGAAGCGAGCGTCGGCGGCGGTATTCCGGTAATCCGGACGCTGCTTTCTGCGCTGACGGCAGATGAAATCGAAGAGATAACCGGGATTTTAAACGGGACAACCAATTATATGATGACGAAAATGAGCCGGGAGGGCCTGGAATTTGCGGATGTGCTGCGCGACGCGCAGGAGAGGGGATACGCGGAGCGGGATCCTTCCGCGGATATTGAAGGCTATGACGCGTGCCGCAAGATTGCGATCCTGACTTCGCTTGTCTGCGGCCGGCAGGTGGATTTTACGGATATCCATACGGAAGGGATTACAAAGATTTCCGCTGCGGATATGAAATATGCAAAGAAGATGGGACGGGCAATCAAGCTTTTGGCGGTCAGCAGGAAGACGCCGGAGGGCTATGCGGTTTTTGTGGCGCCGCATCTGCTTTCGCCGGAACATCCGCTGTACGGGGTTGCCGACGTATTTAACGCCGTATTTGTGCACGGAAATGTGCTTGGCGACGCGATGTTTTACGGCAGCGGCGCGGGCAAGCTGCCGACGGCTTCCGCGGTCGTGGCGGATATGGTGGGGCTTGCAAGGCATATGGACTGCAATATCCCGGTGGAATGGAAACCGGAAAAGATAACGCTTGCGGAGTTTGACAGGCTGGAAAACGCCTTTTTTGTCCGGACGGCGTCGGGCAGGGATGCGGTGGAAGCCGCGTTTGGCAGGGCAGATTATGTGGACGCCGGGATCGAAGGGGAAACGGGTTTTGTGACCTCTGTGATGACGGAAGCGGAATTTAAGGCGAAGGCGGCGGCGCTTGACGTGCGCTCTGTGATCCGCCTGGGCAACCGGTAAAGGAGCAGGCTATGAAATATCTGGTAATATTAGGGGACGGTATGGCTGACCGTCCCATTGAAGCGTTAGGGAATGTAACGCCGCTTCAGTATGCGAAGACGCCGATGATGGACGCGCTGGCGGCAAAAGGGGAAATCGGCCTGGTGCATACGATTCCGGACGGGATGAGCCCGGGAAGCGATACGGCGAACCTTTCCGTGCTGGGATACGATCCGCGCAAATATTATTCGGGGCGTTCGCCGCTTGAGGCGTTAAGTATCGGCGTGCCGATGAAGGATACGGATATCGCGCTGCGCTGTAATCTGGTGACGCTTTCGGAGGAGGAAGCGCGCTACGGGGAGCGCAGGATTTTGGATCACAGTTCGGGTGAGATTTCTACGGAGGATGCGGCCGTTTTGCTGGAAGCGGTAAGGAGAGAACTTGAGACGGAGGAATTTCGGTTTTATGCGGGGACAAGCTACCGTCATCTTCTGATTTGGGAGAACGGGGATGCGGTGGATTTGGTGCAGCCTCATGATATTTTGGAACAGGTGATTGGGGATAAGCTGCCGAAGGAAAAGCGGCTTCGTGAAATGATGGAACGAAGCTATGCGGTTCTGGCAGACCATCCGATTAACCGGAAGCGGAAGGAACAGGGGCTTCATCCGGCCAATTCCTGCTGGTTCTGGGGCGCGGGGACGAAGCCGTCGCTTTCGCCGTTTACGGAAAAGACGGGGAAGAAGGGGGCTATGATTTCCGCGGTGGATTTGTTAAAGGGCATTGCGGTCGGGTCGTCGATGAAGGTGGTTACGGTGGACGGCGCGAACGGCGGGCTGAATACGAATTACGAAGGCAAGGCGCAGGCGGCGGTTGACGTTTTGGTAAAGGACGGATATGATTTTGTGTATGTGCATCTGGAAGCGCCGGACGAGATGGGGCATCAGGGCAGCGTGGAGAAGAAGGTGCAGGCGATTGAGAATCTGGATCAGAGGGTGATCCGGCCGATTGTGGAAGGACTGCGCGCGGCGGGAGAAGAGTTTCGGATGGTGATTTTGCCGGGTCATCCGACTCCGGTCTGTATTCGGACGCATACGGGGGACAGTGTGCCTTATTTGCTGTATGACAGTACGGATGAGCGGGAGGAGAGCTGGAGGTATAATGAAAAAGAGGCGCAGGCTTCGGGGAATTATGTTTCGGAGGGACATGCGTTAATTGCGAAGGTGCTGCAGGCGTAGTTTGCCGGCGGGGGTACGTCAGCCGGAGCCCATGGTATGCCGTCGGGGGCATTGTGACGGAATGAAAGCGGCACTTAAGCATCCCCGCACAATCCAGCAATGCCCTGCCACGGATGGCAGGGCAAGCC
>OFFT01000168.1_pt1 | contig 53470 bp, 46 predicted proteins | sample 1521581 | NCBI WGS metagenome assembly OFFT01 (sample SAMEA3504084, study PRJEB24116) | mouse gut metagenome | biome: mouse gut; feature: mouse-associated habitat; material: faeces | place: Denmark | collected 2011
GAAGCAGCGCATATTCTGGACAAAATTGGATTCTCTGATGTGCATGTCCTCTCCTGCGGCATGTCCTTTCATTATCCGGAGCTGTTCCGGCAGATCATTCAGGAACTGCAGCTGAAACGCCCCTGCTTCGAAGAACTGCTGTGCTGTTATCTGCAGCAGATCTTTACAGAGATCCACCGAAACCAGCTGGAGATCTCCGCCGATAAATACAGGCATATGGAGGATATGGAAGCTGCCGTCCATTTTTTCAATGAATTTTTTACACAGGATATATCCATCGGACAGTATGCCCGGGAGCATCACATGAGCGTAAGCTGGTTCATCCGCAGCTTCAGACACTACATGGGCATGACTCCCATGCAGTATATCACCTCCATTCGCATCAACAAAGCCAGAGAGCTTCTAAAGAACACGGACTATTCCATCCAGGAGATCAGCGCCCTCTCCGGTTATGAAAACCCGCTTTATTTCAGCCGGATCTTCCACAAACAGACCGGGTACTCCCCCTCACGGTACCGCCGGGAATAGCAGAACTCAAAACTGTACCGGTTCCAGCTGTACCGTAAGCGGCTCCAGCCGGTATTCCGGGAAAGCGTTCAGCAACGCCGGCAAAGCGTCCGCCGTCTGCGTTACCCTGTCATGGGCAAGCAGCACGACCCGCTCCCTGTCCAATACCGTATCTACCGCATTTTTTACCAGACGCTCTGCGCTGTACTCTTTGCCGACGGCATCTTCCAGACTGGCATTCCAGTCATAGTAGACAAACCCTTTCGCCTCCATCGCCTCAATGATCTCTTTGCTCACCTTCTTGTTGAAGGCATTGATGCTGCCGCCCGGGAACCGGAACAGTCTGGCCTCCACTCCCGTCACCTCGTATACGGTGTCATATGCTTTCTGAAAATCTTCCATATAACTGTCCACATCCGCATAGAGCGTTTTATAATCATGTACGTCACAGTGAATACCGATGGCATGTCCTTCCTGCACGATCCGTCTTGCCGTCTCCGGGTATCTGCGCACATACTCCCCGATCACAAAGAAAGTCGCCTTCACATTCCTTTCCTTCAAAATATCCAGTATCCTGTCCGTATTCTCCTCCGAAGGACCGTCGTCAAAAGTCAGATACATTGTCTTCGGGTTCAGGTATCTGTCAATTCCTCTGGCGATCCCTGCCGCCAGCTGGTCTCTGTACGCTCCTGTGATCAACCTGCCGCGCTCCTCCTCATTGGAGAGAAACCCGGTCTCGATCAGACAGGACGGCATCGTGCTTTTGCTGGTCACACACAGTTCGGAATCCGATACCAGTTCCCTGCTCACAGCGCCCGTCTCTTTCACGGTCTCCTGCTGGATCAGCTGCGCCAGCCGTCCGCTGTCCCGTCCCGCGTCGGTTCCGTCATACCAGGTCTCAATCCCTGCCACGCTTTCATCCTCGCAGGAATTTTGATGGATGCTCACATAGAGCAGGGCATTCCTGGCGTTCGCATTTTCCACCCGGTCCATCTTATCTATGTACTCATCGCCCTCTCTGGCCAGTTCCGCCTGATATCCCATCTCCCGCAGCCGGACAACGACCCTGGCCGCGATCATCCTGTTGATATCCTTCTCCACGATATTCCCAAACACACAGCCGCCGTCCACTCCGCCGTGTCCGGGGTCGATGACGATCACCGATGCCTCTTCGCTCTGTGCTTCCTGCATGGCGGTCTCTTCTTTATCGTCCCCTTTATCTTCCCGCTCCTCACTGCCGGTCTCCGAAACCGCCGGCTGCTCCTGCGTGAGGGTATCCCTGGCTCTGGTCTTCACCGTCACGGTACCGGACTGCATCTGCGCCGTCGCCGCCTCCACAGACTGTGTCGCCTTCCTTGTCTTAACGGCCACGGCGGCGCAGACTATGATGATGCAGACAATCGACAACCCCGTCACGATCCTGCACAGATAACTTCTCAATTCTTCTCTTCTTCTCTGTGAGCTGCGGTATCCTCTTTTTCTGTACATAAAATGATGCTCCTCTCCTGTAATCTGTTCCTATCATACAGAAGCGGTGCATCATAATTTCATCATTTTTGTAACATAGTTACATCATTTTTGCATCAAAGTTGCATCATCGGATTATCGGGAGATCTTCAGAAACAGTTCATTGATTCCTTCGTAGAAACCAACCGTAACGATCGTCCTCTCTTCCCCGCTGCCGGCAAAGACATACTTCTTATAGTAAGGCGTCGTCTCCAGCAGCGGATTATCCGTCTCGTATGCCTCCGGCTTCGTCAGCCCCATATAACTGCTCCACGCATCGATCAGCGCATCCGGATCGATATCCTCCCATCCAAGCTGCGCCCGCACATAGAATTCATAGATCTTGCCGTCATCCGCATCAATATACGCGTCGATCAGCCGATTCTCCTTATTGGCATTCTGCAGGCTGCCCGTCAGGCTCAGCTTCCAGACCGCCACATTGTTTCTCGGTTCCGGCACGTCGATCGCGGAATAGAGCGTTGCCTCATAAGCCTGCGCCCGGATCTCCCGGATCTCCTCCGGCAGAATACCGGCCTCCTTCAGGATGGAAAATTCCCTGTTCGCAGTCTCATAGATCTGCTCGTCCGTAATCTCCTTCCCGGAAGGGCCGTTATGGTTGACCACGAAAGCATAAGTCCCCGTCAGTTCCCGGTAAGCGCTGTCCGTCTCCCTTGTTCTCGCGCTCTGTTCCGTCTCCGGCAGCGTCTGGGCGTTGAGACAGCGGGACAGAATATAGAGCTTCTCATTGCTGCTCAGCTGATAGCGGTAACCTTCTCCTCCGGTCTCTTCCTCCTGTGTTTTGATCTGATTCAATATCCCTCTGTCGGTATAGGTGGCAAGCGCTTCCGGTCCCCAGACGGACAGTATCACCGCCAGCACAGTCAGAACAAGCAGCGCCGGACTAAGAATGGATCTCTTCATGCTGTGCCTCCTTCCCCTCTTCCCATAAGAGGAATCCTGCCGTCGTTCCCTGTCCGGGCACGCTCTCGAATTCCAACCTGCTTTTGTGCAGCGCCAGAATCTCCGTGCAAAGCGCCAGCCCCAGCCCGGCGCCGTTTCTGCTGCGCGATCTGGATTTGTCCACCATATAGAAGGCCTGCGTGATCCTGGAGATCTCTTCCGCCGGAATCCCGATGCCGTAGTCCCTGACACTGAACCGATACCCGATCCGCCCGGGCTTTTCCTTTTCCGATGAAGGCTCTTCCACGACACGGCCTTCTATCTCGATCCTGCCGCCCGGCTCCGAAGCCTTGCAGGCATTGTCGATCAGATTCACCAGCACCGTCTGGATCAGGCTGATATCCGCTGTCACCACGGCCGGTTCGCAGCAGAACCGAAAATCCATGTCCGCATTGGGCCGAAACATGTTCCGCAGATATTCGAACAGAGTCTCCGTCAGGATCTTCTGCGGCCTTGCCCCTTCCTTCTTCGTCACCATGATATCCAGAAGCCGCAGAGACATGGTCTCCAGACGCTTGCCTTCCGTATAGATATAGTTGGCAGAGCGGAAACTTTTCTCCTCATCCAGCTTTCTGGATCGCAGCATATCCGCATACCCGATGATGGAAGTAAGCGGCGTCTTAAGCTCATGGGCAAAAGCGCCCACGAACTCTTCCCGGGACACTACCTCTTCCTCCAGCTGGCCGATGGTCTTCTCCAGCGCCTCCGACATATGGTTAAAATCCTGCGTCAGCTGTCCCAGCTCGTCGCTGCTGACCTGTCTGGCACGATACCCGTAATCCCCGGCCGCCATCTTTCTTGTGGCCTTCATCAGCAGCCGGATCGGCTTCGTCAGCCGGGAAGCGATAAAGTACATGATTACGATCCCCAGAACGAGCATCAGCATCATCAGCCGCCGGTAGACCGTAAACCCCGTCTGTCTCTCCGCAAACACCTGGGACACATCCCTGAGCGTCTCCAGATACAAAACCCTGCCCAGCGCATTGACACTGCTGCCCGTCTGGATATAATAACGGTTCCCCTGTCTTATCACCCGGTAGGCATACAGATTCTCTTCCGTCTGCTCCAGCAGGGCATCGTCCGCCTCAAAACCGTCGCTGGCATAGAGCACCTGTTTTCCTTCGTCGGAAAGCCGCAGCAGTCTCCCGTCGCCCTGCCCGCCTGTCTCCAGATTGGAAGCGATCTGTTCCACGGATCCGTCCTGCAGCAGATCGTACTTAAGCGGCACATTCAGCGCTGCCGTCTGAAAGGCGAACCGCAGTATGCTGTTCTCGTCCAGTGCCTGATCGACCTCACGCGCAAGAGAGGTCCGGAACACATAGTTCACAAAATAGAACCCGCTCAAGCCCAGCGTGATTGCTATGATGATCGTCGTCCAAAGCAATAATTTCTGCGAAAATTTCATAGTTTCCTCTGCGCGGATATTGCCGGCTGTGCCTGCAATATCCCTGAATGCGTAAAACTTACCCTTCGTCCTATAACTCCAGCCGGTAGCCCACCTTGTACACCGCCACCAGATTCTTCTCCCAGCCCAGCTTCTTTCGCAGTCTCTGCACGTGGAGATCCAGTGTCCTGCTGTTGGCAAAATACTCGTCATCCCAGACCCGCTCATACAGATTTTCCCGAAAAAGCGCAATATTCCGGTTCTCCACAAAAAGCAGCATCAGATCAAACTCCTTGCTGGTCAGCGGCACCGGACTGCCGTCTTTTGTCACCCGTCTTGCTTCCACATCGATCGCCACATCTCCAAGCGCGATCACCTTATCCGTCTTATTGTATCTGCGCAGAACCGCTTCCACTCTGGCCGACAGCTCCGCCACGTCAAAAGGCTTGATCAGATAATCGTCGGCCCCCAGTTTCAGTCCCTTGACCCGGTCCTTCACTTCATGCTTCGCCGAGATAAAGATCACCGGCACCTTAAAGGGTCTGATATATTCCATCACATCATACCCGTCCGCACCCGGCAGCATGATATCCAAAAGCACCAGATCAAAGGTATTCTTCTCCACCGCATCAATGGCGGCCAGACCGTCCTGCACTGCCACGCAGGAATATCCTGCCGCCGACAGATTCATCTCGATCAGGTCGCAGATCGGCTTTTCATCATCCACTATCAGTATCTTGATCATATCTGCACCCCCGTTCCTGTCTCGATGAAAATGATCATTCAGGGCTCCATCCCCAATAGGCCCTCGCCTTGTCTACAAGCCCTGCCACCGTGTCCTCCTCACTGCAGCGGACCTTCTTCTTCACTTCCGTATCCGTCTCAAAACCGCTGGTTCGCTGGTAATAAATCTGATAGTCGCTCTCGACGACCACCTCGTCCACACTGCCCTCGTAGCTGTAGCGGGCAAATACAAGCAGGTCCTTCATGCCGTCTCCGTCGATGTCCCTGCAGGTGATTCCCTTAAACGCATACAGATTGTCGTAATCGCCCATCGGCTGAAAACTCCAGACAATATTCCCCTGCTCGTCCACCAGATAGATCATAAAGATCGAAAATTCCGCCATCGTATAGCTGCCCGGCATGACCTCCAGATAGCCCAGCTTCTCGAACTGCCTGAAATAATCCTGCTCTTTCGTGATAACAAACCCGTTCTTAAGCAGCTCCTCCCTGGTCGATGCCGTATAAAGGAATTCGGCCGAATACCCGTCCCTGACACAGGCAATGATGCTCTCGGCGCTCTTGTTCATCCCGAAGCGGTTGATCTTGTCCGAGATCCGGTAATCCCGGTAGAAGCCCGCCTCATCCTGAAACAGCACGTCTCCCACCTTATATTCCCTGCCGGCAAACTCCCCCGTCCGGTTGCGGCAGGAGACGATCAGCACGATATCCAGCCGCCCGTCCCGGTTCAGATCCTGAAAAGAGACGGCCCCGATCTCCTCCACCGGCTGTTCCAGCGTGCCCACGTTCCAGCTGTTGGCCGCCAGCTGATCCGTCCGGTACACCACGGTGCCGTCTTCCTTCGTAAAAAAAAGTGCCAGCCTCTGATACCGCTCTTCCATGGCTGGCACCAGCATGATTTCCCCGTAGCAGTCCGTCTCCAGCGGAAAGATCTGATCCTCGATCACCCGAAATCCGCTGTCCGCGATCTGGGCCCGCCGCGTGATCCCGTTCAGCCGCCCCTGGTACTCCTCATACGCCGCCCGCACCTGCCGGTCCGCCTCCGTGGTTTCTTCTTTCGCCGCCGCAGACATGCGCAAACCGGCACACAGTGCCGCAACGGCAGTCAGCATCCCTATGTATTTGCGCCATGTACTCCTCTTTCGCAATGCCTGCACCTGCTTTTTCCTCTGTCAATTACCGGCTGTTGCCGTCTGTCTTCCTCTACACGTTGATCTGAGCCGTCACGCCCAGCAGTTCTTTATTCTCCTCCAGGATCGGCCGCACCACCTCTTCCAGAAACTTCTCGACCTGCAGCGGCGCCCGTCCTACATACTTTGACGGATCCATCGTCTGCTGCAGTTCTTCTTTGGTCAGATGGAAGGCCGGATCCGCCGCGATCAGCTCCAGCAGGTCATTCTCTCTGCCGTCACGCTTCACATGGGCGCCCGCCTCCATGGACAGCTCCCTGATCTTCTCATGCAGCTCCTGCCTGTTGCCGCCCAGCTTCACCGCATCCATCATGATATTCTCCGTCGCCATAAAAGGCAGCTCACTCATAAGCCGCTTCGTGATCACCTTGTCATATACCACCAGGCCGTCCACCACATTCAGGCACAGATCCAGTATACCGTCCACCGCCAGAAAGGCTTCCGGGATCGACAGTCTCTTGTTGGCGGAATCATCCAGCGTCCGCTCAAACCACTGGGTCGCAGAGGTGATGGCCGGATTCAGCGCATCCACCATCACATAACGGGCAAGGGACGCAATGCGCTCGCTCCGCATCGGGTTCCGCTTGTACGCCATGGCCGAAGAACCGATCTGATTCTTCTCGAAAGGCTCCTCCACCTCTTTTAAGTGCTGCAGCAGCCGGATATCATTGGACATCTTGTGGGCCGATGCCGCGATCCCCGCCAGCACATTGCAGACTCTCGTGTCCACCTTCCGGGAGTAGGTCTGCCCCGACACCGGACAGCACTCCTTAAACCCCATCTTCTCTGCGATCATCGGGTCGATCCTGTCGATGGTCTCCTGATCCCCGTTAAACAGCTCGAGGAAAGAAGCCTGCGTGCCGGTGGTGCCTTTGGATCCGAGCAGTTTCATCGTTGAGAGCACATAGTCAAGATCCTCCAGATCAAGACAAAATTCCTGCGCCCAGAGTGTCGCCCGCTTGCCCACTGTCGTAGGCTGGGCCGGCTGGAAATGGGTGAAGGCAAGGGTCGGAAGCTCTTTGTACTTCTGTGCAAACCCGGCAAGCCCGGCGATCACATTCACCAGCTTCTTCTTCACCAGACGGAGCGCCTCCGTCATCACAATGATATCCGTGTTGTCGCCCACATAGCAGGATGTGGCGCCCAGATGAATGATCCCTGCCGCCTTCGGACACTGCAGGCCGTAAGCATAGACATGGCTCATCACATCATGCCGCACTTCCTTCTCCCGTTCCCTGGCCACCTCATAGTTGATATCCTCCGCATGGGCCTTCAGCTCGTCGATCTGTTCCTGTGTGATGACCGGCTGACCGTTCTGGCTCAGTCCCAGCTCCATTTCCGTCTCCGCCAGCGCAATCCAAAGTCTGCGCCACGTACAAAACTTCATATCCGGTGAAAAGATATACTGCATTTCCTTACTCGCATACCGTTCCGACAACGGGCTCACATATCTGTCTGTACTCATGTTACATTCTCCTCCATCTTCCCTGACATCTTACTGCTGCCTGTCTTACCTCTCCTCATTCTGGTACTTCTTTTCATACTCCTCTACATATTTCATGACCTCTTTCGCATACTGCGGATATTTTTCCACCAGCGCTTTGATCTCCTGCTGGGAGCCGCCTGCCACCACTTCCTTGTTGTAATCCATCCTGCGGCGCAGGGACTGTCTTCTGACGATCAGATTATGCCGGATCTCCACCATCTCTTTCCGGTCCAGGATCGCTTCCGTCTGATGCAGCCATATGGCCGGATCCTTGATCTGGTAGCATTTCAGCATCTGCAGCAGTTCCCGTTCGTTCTGATCCAGGTCTCTTTCCGCCTTCCGCATATTCTCCCGTTCTTTGCGTTCCGCCTTGTAGTTCTCCCACATGTCGATCAGCTCCTGGGCGCTGCTTACCCCGTACTTAAGCTGCAGATATTCCAGCAGGTTGGTATTGTTGACATAGCGGATCTTCACTTTATTCTGCAGAAGGATGATCTTGTTGATGCCGTTCTCCACCCGGCGAAGCTCCTGTCTGGCATCCAGATGCTTGATATAGATGACCGTGATCGCCGTCGCCGCCGCACCGGCCGTCAGCAGATATCCGGCCCTCGTATCCATATCCAGGAAAAACTGCAGAAGCAGAAGCAGCACCACGCAGAGCCCCAGCGCCGCCACACAGATGATTGCCATCCCTCTTGTATCGGCGATCAGGTTCATCACTTCGCTTTTGCGGTACAGATAGGCATGCTTCTCCCCGTCCAGACGGCCCAGATCCTGCTTGATCCGCCCCTGATACTCTTCCGCCTCACTGAGCTTCTCATAGCCTTCCTCCACCTCGTCCGCGATCCGCTCCATATGATAATACTGCTCATCGGTGATCTTACGCGCCCGCTCCATGAAGTCCGCCTTGCTGTCCTGCAGCTCGGCCACCCGCATGGCGCATTCCTTCAACTGGCTGCTCTCTTCCTCCGGAAGCGCCTCGATCTCCTCCATATCCTTTAAGTAAGACGTGACCATGTCATACTCATAAGAAAGATTCTCCAGCTCCTTCGTGGCGTCCGCCATCCGCTCCAGACAGTCCTTGACATAATCGGTTCTCTGCGTTTTGTCGTCATAGTTTACTTCGCTGATGTCTTCCGCGTCACTCCATGTGTCGTCATATTCCTCTTCCCATTCTTTTTTCCGAAACCTGTCTCTTAACTTCTTGATCAATCCCATCGTCTTTTCCGCCTGTCTGTTTTCTAAAACCGGCCGTCATGCGTTACAGCAAACGCACGGCCACCTACGATACATATTCTCTGTATCTGCCTTTCAACTCTGCCGTCAGCCGTTCAATCTCCTGATAGTAGGGCGTCTCGTTTCCGATCAGGCTGCTGCCTTCCTCCCGGAACACCTGCAGGGTAAACAGCATACGGTTCTCGTCCGTCGCCTCAAACTGCCCCTCTGCCTGCTCGATCCGCCGCTCCACCTGCAATGACGCATTGTGGTACTCCGGATGCTCCGCTATAAAGGCCACATACTCCTTGTCTTTAGAGTACATGCGCACAGAAGTCAGATACAGGGCCAGACTCTCCTTCGCCCCGTCCAGCTCAAAGGCCTCCCGGAATCGCTCGGATGCCTGCCGGAACATAAAGAGCTTCGCATAGGCCACGCCCATATTGTGGTGTACCTGCGCCGTCAAAACCCGGTCCGTCTCCCCAAGCTGGGTAAGAAGCGCATAATACTGCTTCAACGCTCCGTAATATCTTCCGTTCTGCAGCATATAATCCGCTTTGGCCTTTCTGCGCTCACAGGGGCCGAGTCCCTCGTTGCCCCGGATGATCTCCTCCGTCCGCAGCACCACGTCTGCCGGATAGAGTCCCACATACTCTAATATGATACCCGCAAAAGCCGCCGTGGAACCATTCTGATTCAAAAGAGAATACAGGGCGTGGGCCAGCTGGTTTAACCCGCACTCTTCATCCAGCCACTGTACCAGCTCTCTCAGCATGATCTCCTGATCGAGCATCTCCGCCTTCTCCACCAGCAGATAGCATAGTTCCTCCACAGAATACAGATTGATATAAAATTTTTCTACAAAATAAGGTTTCCCGGCATATCTGCCGGTCCCTAATATGATCTGACTCATTGCTCCCACCCTGTTTTATCTGTCGTTTTCTCACTGCCGGCGCCCGGCCCGCCGTTTATCCTATCTGAAAAGACTCCTCCCAGACCCTGCCGCCGGGTGCAAAAAACTCGCCGAATCCCAGATCCGTTACTTTGACCAGCACCTTATCAGGCGCCGCCAGCTTCATCTCCATATGATAGCGTGTAAAAGGCGCTCCGTCCGTGCCGCCGTCCGTCAGCGGGATCACCTTCGTCTCCGCGTTTTTGCCGTTGAGCGGCGTGACCACGAACTGCAGCTGTTTCTCTTTTGTCAGTAGAAAGTCGCATTCCTTATACTGTTCATACCAGTTACCGCCCGCGTCCAGAAGCGCATAGTAGGACTCTTTGCCCTGCCGCATCACATGCATACCGATGTTGGCCTTCAACATGTCTTTCCCGAGGAAAACATGGCTTTTACCCTCCTCGCTCGGCTCCAGCTTCTCCAGCAGGCCATAACAGGCGCCCCTGCTGAACAGATTGTTTCCCTGAAAAACTCTCCTGTTATGGCAGAGAAATTTCAAAGATCTCTCCTGCCAGCCGGCACGGAAACCGTCACCCAGCAGATAGACCGACGACACCATCCTGCCCTCACACATGGACTGCAGGATTCCCAGAAATCTTTCGTCCGCCAGCTGATACGCGTCCTGACGCAGCGTCTCCTCCTCATCCTCTCCCGGAATGACAAGCGTCTCATACATCTGTTCCTCGATCAGCACCACCACCGGCGTGGTCCGCTTGTTGCATTCCATCCGGTAGATCTTCAGCCGCAGCCCGTCATGTTCACAGGCGATCACCTGATGATACCAGAGCTCCGCCGGCTGGTGCAGGACAAAGGCGTAGAAACTCTCCGTATGGCTCTGGAAATAGATATGGGAGGTTCTAAGTCCCATGTTCGCCGACACCTGGGACAGAATCTCCACCATCCTGTCATCCGGCTCCTCCACCGTAAACATGATCGCATCAACCTTCTCCACCGGTGCGATAAAATTCATCAGCGCCATGCTGCGCCGGACAAAGAGCGTCAGCAGCGCCACCGGATCGTAGGACTCCCCGTCCAGCTCGATATCCTCACCCTTCCCTGCCAGTGCCAGAAGATCCTCCACCGGCACCATGTCCTCCTCCCCGGCATTCTTTACGGCATCTTTTCCGTAAAACCACTGGTTGACACCTTTTCGCTTACACAGCATGGTCGGGATATTATACTGCTTCGTTCCCACAACGGTAGCCACCGTATCCACATCTTCCTGTCCGTAGATACAGTAACTGATCTGGGAATACTGCTCTCCCAGGTCATACCCCACCAGCACGCTTCCCTTATGCAGTTTTTTCCCTTCTTTTCGATCCAGGAACATCTCCTGCCATCTCCTCTTTTTATATATTTACATTGAATAACACTAGCGCAGCTTAAACAGGCTGTCCACCACAAACTCCTGTCTGTAATACTGCAGCAGCAGATCGTTCACCGTGTCATAATCATGCAGTGTCTTCCCGATCATAATATCGTTGAGCACGGTGAACCGGCTCTCGAAATCGTCCTGTTCCAGATCGCTGGCGCTGATGCTGTTGCTTCTCGTGGGCTGGGAACCTTTCTCCGATTCCTCCGTGATATAATACTGCAGCCTTTCCCCGAAAAAGACCACAAACTCCTTGATGCAGATCCCGGCGAACATGTCCCGCATCTCTTCCGTACTGTATTCCTTCTCCGGGCTTCCCTCATCCTGTATCATATAGTGGATGACAGCCCGACAGCCCGGTTTTGCACGGTACTCAATGATCGTCTTGTCCTGGTATTCATCCATCTGCGGGATATAACCCTGATAGTCCTTATACAGCGGCAGGACGATCCGCTCTGCCAGAAGATCCCGCAGGAAAGCACAACAGGTCTGCCTGATCCGGTCATCCTGCTCATGCCTGTTCTCCGCATAATACTGCAGGAAAGCCATTTTGCACACCCGGTGCATAAACGCATCCTTCTGATACAGCTGCATGATTCCCCGGAAGATAAAGGAATCCATGATCTGCTCTTTGACCACATAGTCATAACAGCACTGGGAGAGAAAAGCCATCCGCAGCTGCTCATTGCCCATTTCCCTGCTGTAGGCCCGGAAGATCTCGATCTTGTCTCCCACGTGCGCTCCCGTGTAGAGCATCTGCACAAGCATCCTCTCGCACAACGCGTAGGTGTTCACGCCAAAGGCATCCGCCGTTTTCCATATATCGCGCATATCCTTGATGCTGCCGAAGAAATGCCGCACCAGATAGGCAAGCACATTCTCGTCGTACTTCCCCTTCTGCACCACATGACAGAGAACACCCGTCATGACAGGATCCTCCTCCATCTGCTCCTCGTCCAGCAGACGGCTGCAGAGCTTCAAAAGCACCTTGGCATCCATGCCGTAGGGACCGCAGCGCTGTACCCACTGCCACGCCTCCTCGTACATGCCCCGGATGACCATACAGCGCACGACCTCCCTGCGCTCCCTGCGTTCCACGTCCTCCGGCCCAAGGTTCAGCAGATACTTATCCAGCTCCCGCATCCTGTCCCTGGCATAGTAAAAGCGCACCAGCATCATGCGCAGTTCCCGCTTCACCGACTCCGTGATCCGGTCCGAATCCGCCAGCAGCAAAAACAGATCCACGTTGTCGTCCTGCACCGTAAATGCCTTCTCATATTCAAAACATGTGTACACCGCATACCACAGATCGTTTCGCACAAATGGCGAGATCATGAGCGCCAGACGCTCCGGGCCGCACAGCATCTCCTCACTGTGTGCCACACTCACCGTATATCTGTTGCCTTCCCTGTCGCCCAGAAGAATTTTACACTCGGAATCATAGACCGGCACCAGTGCCCTGCCCTCCGTCACCGGATAGATATTGTCCCCCACACCGTAAGGATATACCGCATAGGCCTCCACGATCCTGTCGCTGTCCACCTTCACTTCCTTCATAAAAAGGAGAGATACCAGCTGCGCCGCGCTCTCTTCATCAATCATCGGAAGACTGATCACATTGCGGTACAGATAGGCGAGATCCCTGTTGATCCGTCCATACGACAGCTGCTGTGTCACAAACCGTTCAATGGCGGCAGTGTAGTTTACATAAATCTCCGTCATCTCCGCTCTGTGCATATGCACATATGCGTACAGATACGCCGTGATCTCATAATGCAGATTACTCTGGTAGGCGAAGTACATGAGCACAATCTTCGGCAGCGGCTCGCTGTGATCAAGCGGCGCCGACATCATATAATATTCATACAGGCGTGTAATGCGCAGATTCTGCTCCACACCTGCCTGATACCACTCGAAATATGCCGCCCCGGTGCAGTTTCCCTTGATCAGGAGCGTACAGATCGCGTGCAGAACATCATTCCGGGGGCGCATCGCATAGCAGCCTTTCAGAATGCGCAGAATGCTTTCCGAATATGTCTTCTCTTTCTGTGCCAGGTAGACGGTCTGAAGAATGATCTCCTCCTTCATCAGGTCATTTCTCACGGCAAAGAAAAGCACCTGCTGTTCAAACAGATCCAGCTTCATGAGCATCGCCGGATTCATGCAAAGCAGCTGCCACGCTTCAATATAGATGACCGGCGAAGTGCAGCGGTAACGGGACAGCTCCTCCAAAAGCTCCCATTTCCGCACCGGATTCTTAAGATACTCCTCAGAAAGATACATCAAAAGCCAGGCGATCCGCCAGTTGCCCCGGTTGCGCACATAGATATCCGCCACCGTCTCCGCCACCTCATCCACATAGCTGTCTTCCCGGCTGTACAGGGTCGTCAGATACAGGTAATAGCACCACAGCTCCGGACTTTCTTCCCTGCGGGCAAGCACCTGCTCCTCCTGCTTCTCGATCATCCATCTGGCCTCATTGCAGCGCTCTTCCGTGAGCAGCATCTGGGCCTGAAAAAGTTTCAGCGCAATATCCCTGTCGTCCATCTCCATCAGACCATCCAACAGCCTGCCGGTCTCCGTCATCCACGTTTTTGTGCTGATCCTCTTGAGACGAAAGTTCTGATAGTGTTCCATCAGCTCCACCGTGAGCCGCTTCTTCTCCCGCTCACGCTCCAGTGCCCGTCTCCCGGCCCCGTGCCGTACTACCGTGACCGGTATCCTGATCCTGCCGTTGTCCGGCACAAGTATGACAGCGCCGTAGTTGTTTCCGCCGTGCAGCTTATCGTGATCCACATAATAATAAAGCCTGTATATATTGCCGAGAAAAGAAGAATCCGTCACGTCATCTTCCTCCACCCGCAGAAAACCGCCCTCCGTCTCCACCCGAAAATGTGTGTATCCCCACCCGTTGCGGTTCACCACAAGCGTATAGCGCATCGTCTCGAAGGCGTCTTCTATCCGGATCTCCGACTCCTCCGGCAGATATTCCACCGGTCGCTTCTTGTTGATCTCCAGCAGAAATTCCTCTACGTTATGCTCATTGTCCCGCACTGCGGAAAGTCCCAGATATGCGGCATAATGCTGCTTGTCATTTCCTTTGAAAATACGGGCAAACTCCTCGGAATAAAACAGCCTGACAGCCTCCTCCCAGCTGCTCCTGGCCAGATTGGTAAAATGAAACAGGTTCTTGATATCGCCCAGACTGGAAACGATCGTCTCCGCAGCGATCGACACCGAAAAAGGAATATAATACTCTCCCTGATTAGAGATGATATTGAAAGCCCCCTTCACTTCCTCCCCGGCTTCCATCCCGCGGGCATCAAACCGGTACAGGATCTCGTCCTGCGTACCGCCAAACCGGCGCGTGACGCACTCCATCCGCAGATCGGAGGACACCGCATACCCCTCTGTCACCTGCCCGTCCGGGCCATATATGGTAAAACTGTCCTCCGTCACCGTGTCAGCCTGCACCTCCAGCACAATCCGCTGACAGGAGAATTCCAATGTGCCGTTTTCATGATTAAATTTGCCGTTTAAGATCTCATCTACTGCCTGTCGCACGCTTCCGGTCTGCCTTTCTGATGTCCTTTACATATAGTAAACGACATAACAAATTTCTGTTTCCGGCTCCTGCAGGAGTCCTATACGGAAGCACCTGCAGGGCCAAAAACGAAATCTTTAATGTCGTTAATTATAGTTATTAAAATTATACCATCGCTGTGGCTGTATGTGCAACATAAAATCTGGCAGGCACAGTTCAGGTGAAAATATTTCAAGTATAGTTTACCGGGGACCTGGATACACTTTTCCCGAACCGCTGCATAACATATTAAGAAGTGAACACTGGAGCTATTTTTTATGGAAAAGCCTGTTTTAAAAAGCGCGCAGAATGAGAATATCGAACAGGGGCGGCTGCAGATCAATGTCACCGCCAACGTGGGGCTGATCCCGATCCCGGATGCCAGCATCACCATTTCCTACACCGGCGAACCGGACAGTACACTGGAAACGCTGACCACCAATTCTTCTGGACAGACGGAAACCGTATCGCTTAACGCACCCCCGCTGGAATACAGTCTGACACCCAATTCCCCGATGCCCTATTCAGAATATACCCTGACCGTGACCGCCCCCGGTTACGAACCGGTCACCATATCCGGTGTAGAAGTCCTGCCCGACGTCACAGCCATGCAGAATATTGCAATGGTTCCCACCGAAATGACACAGGATGACCTGGAGACGATCGTCATTCCGGATCATACGCTCTACGGCGATTATCCGCCCAAGATCCCGGAAGACGAGATCAAGCCCATGGATGAATCCGGCGAGATCGTCCTGAGCCGTGTCGTGATCCCGGAATACATCATCGTCCACGACGGTGTCCCCTCCGATCCCACTGCGGCCAACTACTACGTGCGTTACCGGGATTATATCAAAAATGTGGTCTCCTCGGAAATCTACGCCACCTGGCCCGAGAGTGCCATCTACGCCAATACGCTGGCCATCATGTCCTTTACGCTAAACCGCGTATATACTGAATGGTATAGAAACAAAGGATACAACTTTACCATCACTTCCTCCACCGCCTATGACCAGAAATGGATCCGCAGCCGGAACATCTACACCAACGTTGACAGACTGGTAGACTCCATCTTCGCCAACTATCTGTCCCGCCCCGGTGTGCGCCAGCCCATCTTTACCTCCTACTGCGACGGCAGGAACGTGACCTGTAACGGCTTAAGCCAGTGGGGATCCAAATACCTCGGGGACGAAGGCTATTCACCTATCGAGATCATCCGCTATTACTACGGCAGCGATATGTATATCAACACGGCTGTGGCCGTATCCGGTGTGCCTTCCTCCTGGCCCGGCTATAATCTCAGTGTCGGCGCCTCCGGCGAAAAGGTGCAGCAGATCCAGCAGCAGCTCAACCGGATCGCACAAAATTATCCGGCTATCCCCAAAATCACGGCAGACGGCATCTTCGGTTCCCGTACCGCCGATGCCGTGCGCGTGTTCCAGCGCGTATTCAACCTTCCGCAGTCCGGTATCGTGGATTATCCGACCTGGTATAAGATCTCCGAAGTCTACGTGGGCGTAAGCCGGATCGCAGAGCCGGGTTAAAACCGCCCAGTAACAAAAACGATCCCGGCATAAGACAGTCTCATGTCTTATGCCGGGATATCCTTCTGGTGCAGCCTGTTCTTCCCTGCACACCATTTATTTTCCCGTCGCTGCGGCAAATTCTTTCTTCGTACATCCGGTCAGTTCACGGATCAATGCTTCCTCCATCCCCTTTTTGTGCATTTTCCTGACGATTGAAAACCGCTCTTTCTTCTTTCCGGCTTTCTCACCTTCACGCTTCCCCTCACGTCTCCCTTCACGCTTCCCGTTCAGTCTCTCTTCTTTCATCAACTCATCAAACGCTTGACACATGGAAATGCCCTCCTTATTCATCCTGCAAAACAGTTTCTTTACATGCAGATGTGCGGCGATTGCCTGTTCTGCCGCCGGTTTCAGATTCCTGAAATCTTCTGACTCCAGAAGACCTTTGAGTCTCTTCCTGTCCCGTCTGCTCTGCATGGCCTGAAAAAACTGCCTTAAGTCTGTCGAATAGTCTTCCGGATTGACATAATCAGCTTCTATCAGCAGGAAATCATAGTCATGCAGTCTTGCCTTCAACTGTTCCGCGTCTGTCTTTGCTATACGAAACAGCTGCGAAAGGCTGCGCTTTCCTTCCCAATGCCCCTCGCCCAAATACAGTACCACAGTCACTACAGGATGCAGCAAATCCGTTTCTTTGATCCGACTCTTCTTCTCACGATACTCTTTGAAATCGCCCTTTTTTCGATGGTTTCCATAGATTTCCCTGATCTGGCATTCATATTCACAGGCATCATACACCATGATCCTCTCCGGCATACTGTAATCCGATTCTGTTTCCAGCTCCATTCCGAAATATAAATTCCGACTCTTATCCTCTATCAGAATATCTCTCTTCTTCTCTCCATAGACGCCTGACAAAGAAGGATAATCCCGGTCCCTCCGTATCAGATGTTCTCCTAAAACAGTCTTATTGCCGCAGAAAAGATGAACATTCATCAATTCTGCAAACCGTTCCTTATCGGAGAAAAAAACTTTTCCCGCTGTGTCTTTCCTTCCCATACGTCTCTTTCCGGCTGTACCGGGCGCCTGTTACCTGCCGCCTGTCAGCCATTACTTTTATCTCTGTGAAATATGGCTGAAATCGCCGGAATCGGACAAATCCGATCTTTCATTCCGATTGGAAATGAGAATTTCACTTTCAAACAATGTGTTCTACGGTTTTTATTATAAATGACTGCATAACGGCTGTCAATATAATATCTTCATATTTTTAAACGTTTTTTCGTTTTTTGCAAAAAGACATCTGCCATAAAGTGGATAAAACAGCTTGACACAGGCCGCATACAGGTCTATCCTGTGATTAACAACCAAATAGCGTTGATGTCTTCAGGGCAGGGTGAAATTCCCGATCGGCGGTCACAGTCCGCGGGCGCTTCGGCGCGGGGTTTGGTGGAATTCCAAAACCGACGGTACAGTCCGGATTAAAGAAGGTGTGTTGAAACAGTCAGTCTCATTTCTGGCTTTTTATTTTCTGCACTCTTTTTCAATCCGTCATAGCTTTGTTCTGTTGACAGTTCTAACACACCTGAAATCTGACACCCGGAAGCATTGTCTGCTTTTGGGTGTTAATTTTTTCAGGAGTGCAACCCACTCCGGAATGGAGGAAAACATGAATCACAAAACAAAGAAACTCACAACAATCAGCATGCTCTGTGCCCTCGCCTTCCTTGCGGCGGCCGTCTTCCGGATTCCTGTCGTACTTTTCCTGCGCTATGATCCCAAGGATATCATCATAGTGACCGGCGGATTTATTTTCGATCCCCTTACGGCAGCACTGATCGCATTTTTGGTCTCGCTCATGCAGATGTTCACCGTAAGCGGCACCGGTTTCCTGGGCTTTCTCATGAATGTCATATCCAGCTGCGCTTTTGCCTGCACTGCAGCATACATCTATCAAAAAAGACGCCGGCTGTCAGGCGCTGTCACCGGCCTTATCTGTGGTGTGATCTGCCAGACTGCACTCATGCTGTTCTGGAATTATCTGATCGCCCCGCTCTATATGGGATATTCCAGAGAAGCCGTCGCCGGCCTCCTGCTCCCGGCTTTTCTGCCCTTTAACCTGATCAAAGGCTGTCTGAATGCCGCCGGCACCCTGCTGCTGTATAAACCGGTCGTCACTCTGCTGCGGCGCTCTGCTCTGGTCTCATCCACTCCCGATGCTGGAAAACGAAAGGTGCATATCTTTGTATTACTCGCTTCCCTGTGTGCTATAATACTATGTATTTTGTTAATACTCTACCTTAATGGCAGAGTTTAGCTGTAAAATCTTGAAATAACCATATTACATATGGAACAGTGCTGATCAGCAAGCTGACCGGCGCTGTTCCATGCAAATGCCTGTTGTCCCTTTACTGTGCTGCAGGCAATTCAATAAACGCCAGTGTTCCAAGAGATGTCATGTTGACCACCACATGATCTTCTCTGATCTCCGTCACTTCTATTTCTACCCACGCTTCATCTCTATACTGGTAAACCTTGATGTTCTGTCCGGCCTTTACGCCTTCCGCATAGAAGTTAACGGTTGCCGTATCAAAAGGCACAGATGCTTTGATCTCCGCCACATTCAACACCCTTCCGCCCACACCGTCTGCCAGTGTTTTGGCAAAAGTCACATACGCATAGTGTGGTTTCAACACGGAAAATGTCTGATTGCCCGGCACACCGTTGATGATCACATGGCCGCCCTGTCCCAAGGGCGTCACATTCTCAAGGCCCGGCAGCCTGGTAACCGCATTGTTCATATACTCCCCTACAGTCTTGTCCTCTGCCATCGCTGCAGATGCCAACATCGTCTCGATACTGCTCCTTCCGTCAGACGACACATCCGCAAACAAAATACGCGGTGCCGCAGACACCGAAACCGCCTGAGATACCATCGCGGCTGTCTCAGTGTTCGTTGCCGCCATCACAGGCCTAGAGACCATCATTGCTCCTGCCATGAACAGCGCAAATCCTTTTTTCATCATATTGCTTTCCCCCTTTCATAATCCGCCTGTGGCGATTTCGCTTCCGACAAGAATGCGCTTTCACCACAGGCTGTAAAAATTATATCTTTTATTCTTTTCCGTTTCCGGTCGTTCCATTCTCATAAATTCATATTATCCACTGTTTTACAAAAAAGCCTGAATTTCAAAACCCATTACTCCAACAACAGGCAGACAGGATAATAACCTGCTGTGGCTGTATGTCTTCAAACGCTATAGTCCCCCTCTATGCAATCTTCAAAATATGTCAGTTATGGAAATCATAGAATGTAACAGAATAATATAAAAGACGGTCAGCACCTGTCTGATTGTTGAATACGCTTATGATATGGTAAAAGACTTCGGGAAAAGCTGACTTAACCTGCTTTTCTTCTCACGCATACTGCCGCCAAAACGACAGTATGCATGAATCCCACACGTGAATGAAAGAAGCAGTTCCTCTTTTATCCTACGAAATCTTACTTTATACTACTTAGTCATATTTGTCAATACCATTGAAGATTAAATGATATTTTTAAATAAAAAGGAGCAATGTTAATGAAACCATTAAAAACAAAAGTCAGCCTGACTCTCGACAATGATTTATTAGAGTCTCTGAAGAACATGGCCGAAAATGACGACCGTTCTTTAAGCCAATATATCAATATGGCATTAAAAAAATGGGTAAGTGCGAATAACGCACCCACTCCCCATCCACAGGAAACTTCCTGCAAATAAGACCGTAGAAAAAGAGAGGTGCAGTTGTCTGAACCCCTCTTTTTCTACCGTATACCTTATGCTTTTATTTCGTCAACAACATCATGATCTCGTTGCTTCTTGCCACAAATTTCGTCATCGCCTCCGGCTCAAGCGGCGCCTGCTGCAGCAGTGCCAGATCGTAAAGCTGCTCGCAGATCATCTTTACATTGTCGCCGTCCTGGTGCTCCAGCACATACTGTACCAGCGGATGACTGGCATTCAGAATCAGCGTCTCGCCTTCCCTGCCGAGGCCCATGCCCATATCCATTCCCTGCATGGAATACATCTTCATCATATCCTGCATTCTGCGGGCCTCTTCCGACAGCGTGATCATGGAAGAGATCTTCTTATTCTTCAACTTCTCGATCTTCACCTTGATGGCATCCTTCTTGAGGACTTTTTTCATCAGCTCAGCGATTTCTTCCGCCTGCTTCTCCATCTCCTTCTCGGCCTTTTTGGAGGTTCTGGTCTTGAAGACATCCGTCAGGTCCGCGTCGATCCTCTGGAATTTAACGCCCTCGTTCTTCATCTCCAGCTGGGAGACAAAAGGCTGGTCGATATTGTGTGTGAGGATCACGGCATCCATCTTCGCAGCCTTGAACATATTGATATACTGGCTCTGCTGCTTCTCATCCGTCACATAGTAGATGACTTTCTCTTTCTTCTCCTCTTCGCCTTCCTCAGCTTCCTCGGAATCACTCTCATCCTCAACGATCTCGGCCTCTACCTTCTCGCCGTTCTCATCCACTGCCACGGACCCGGTCTTCTCACCCTCTGTCTGCCCGTCCTCCGCAGCGCCGTCTTCCGCCCGGCTGTTATCTTCCTCTACAACCTCGGCTTCCACCTTCTCGCCGTTCTCGTCCACTGCCGCGGTTTCCGCCTTCTCACCGTTTTCACTGACAGCGCTCTCGCCTTCCTTCACTTCATCCGGATCGACCTTGTTAACTTCCAGACACTCAGGCAGCGTCAGATATTTGCCATCCAGATTCTTGAAAAGGATGTAATCCGTCATCTTCTCGCAGAATTTGTCATCCTTCAAGCAGCCGAACTTGATGAACGGACTGATATCATCCCAGTACTTCTCATATTCTTCCTTCTCCGTCTTGCACATACCGGACAGCTTGTCAGCCACTTTTTTCGTGATATATTCGCTGATCTTCTTAACAAAACCGTCGTTCTGCAGTGCGCTTCTGGACACGTTCAGCGGCAGGTCGGGACAGTCGATCACGCCTTTTAACAAAAGCAGGAACTCCGGAATGACCTCCTTGATATTGTCCGCGATAAACACCTGATTATTATACAGCTTGATGGTTCCCTCGATGGACTCATACTCCATGTTGATCTTCGGGAAGTACAGGATACCTTTCATATTAAAAGGATAATCCATATTCAGATGGATCCAGAACAGCGGCTCTTTGTAATCCTGGAATACCTTACGGTAAAATTCCAGATACTCTTCCTTCGTACACTCGTTCGGATGCTTCGCCCAGAGAGGATGGGTCTCGTTGAGCAGCTCCGGACGCTTCTTGATCTTGAACTTCTGCTCGTCCTCTTCCTTCTCCTTCTTGATCTCCTCCACTACCTCATCCGTATCCAGCTTCTCGTCGGCCGTGACCGTCTGTGTGTCCGTAGTATTTGCCTTGGACAGATAGATCTCTGTAGGCATAAAGGAACAGTATTTCTTGATAACCTCTCTGGCCTTATACTCATTGCAGAACTCCAGGCAGTCTTCATTGATCAGCAGCGTGATCTCTGTACCGATCTCGGTCCTCGTGCCCTCTTCCATATCGAATTCCGTACCGCCGTCACACTCCCAGTGTACCGGCTGCGCGCCTTCCTGCCAGGACAGAGAGTCGATATGCACCTCGTCCGCCACCATAAACGCCGAATAGAAGCCCAGACCGAAATGTCCGATGATCTGATCCTCATTGGCCTTGTCCTTGTACTTCTCGATGAAATCCGTCGCACCGGAAAAAGCGATCTGGTTGATATACTCCTCCACCTCGTCCGCCGTCATACCGATACCGTTATCAATAAACTTGAGCGTCTTCTCCTCCGGGTTCACGATCACCTGAATCTGCGGCTTATAACCGTCGGGCAGGGCATATTCCCCCATCATGTCCAGCTTCTTCAACTTCGTGATTGCATCACAGCCGTTGGAGATCAGTTCCCGGAAAAAGATATCATGGTCGGAATACAACCACTTCTTGATGATCGGGAAAATATTGTCGCTGTTAATTGATAAATTGCCATGCTTTGCTGCCATTTTCTCACATTCCTTTCTGATCCTGTAAATTTCATTGCCATCCCGCTAAACAGTCCGGACCGATTTCCAGTCTGTCATTCTGTCAGAATGGACCGTACCATACATTTGCTGCACGATACCTGTTCTTTCCTTATCTGCTAGATAGTTTAATACGCTGTGACCTATAAGTCAAGAAAAATATTAGCACTCACTATTAATGAGTGCTAATATTTTTCTAAAATTTTTATGAACTGCAGCCGTTCTCTCCGCTTATCCGAAATACTCCGTATACACATCAAAGAAGTCCATCGTCTTCACATTCTCATCATGAATGAATCCCACACTGTCCCACAGATCCTCATTCAGATTCCTGGTCAGGGTCTCCACATAGGCATCATACTCCTGTCCAAAGGCCTCAGCACGCCTCTGATCCACGATCTTGATCTTATTGGCATCGGTCTCGTCTCTGTCAAACGTATTCAGACACTTGATCACATGATAGCCGAACTCCGTCTCCACCACGTCGCTGATCTCGTCCTTGCCCAGATTAAAAGCCGCCGTCTCAAAAGCCGCCTCCATCTCACCCTTGCCAAAAGAATAGGTGCTTCTGTCATCCTCACTGTAACGGCGGATCAATTCGTCGAAATCTTCCCCTTCCTTCGCCAGCCGCAGCGCCTCACAGGCTTTCGCGTAGGCATCCTTCTTCGCTTCCTCCGCATACTCCACCTTCCTGCCCGTCCCGTCCAGCGCATAGGTCTTGATCAGAATATGCTCCACCGTGATCGTCCTCGCCTCGTCGTCGCTGATCTCCGGGTTGATATCCTTGATCGTATACTGATACACCTTTTCTGCCAGGGCAAACTCCGTATACAGATCGCTGACCGTCTTCCTGGAGATTCCCATCTTCTCTATCTCCGCATCGTTGAGCGCCCCGTAGTAAGCGTCGGCAGCATTCTCCACCTGTGCCTTCTCCTCATTGTTTAATTCCACCTGGTAGCGCTCCGCCATCAAATTCATTGTCTTGATCCGGGCGATCTGTGCCAGCGCGATATCCTTCACATTCTGCTCCAGCGTCACGCCGTCCACATTGGTGGCCCAGATTTCCGGTCCGTAGACGCTCTCGTAACGATTCTGTATATTGGTCAGATAGACCATGATCTCCGGCAGGGAACAGGTGCTGGACTCGATCCGGAAGATCTCGTCCCTGTCAAATCCTGTGGTGAGCACCACCTTTGTGCCGATTCCTTTCCCACCGCCGCATCCGGTCAGACTGCCCAGACACAATCCGCACGCCAGTAAAATTCCCGCCGCACCTTTTAACCTCTTTTTTATCATAAATTCATTACTCTCTCTTCTTCCTCGATTCCCGACCGGCACCCGTACAATAGTCTGACAGGCACGCCTCACTCTATCATATTCCCCGCTTTGTCAAACCATACTTCCCCATTGGTCAGCACATAATCCTCCCCGCACAAAACTGCCTGCACATAATCCTGCGCAGATACCAGTCTGCGCCGAAAAGCTACCCCGCCGCCAAACAGCATCGTCCCGTGGGCATCCGATCCCGCAGTCAGAGGCAGCCCGTGTTTTCCGGCATAGGCGATCGCCAGCCTGTCGAATTCCGGGTCATTGTGCGCACGGCTTTTTGAGTTGGAATGCGTCGCGTTCACGCCCTCCACGCCGTCCACCCACCGGGGATAAAGACGGACATCCGGAATGTAGCCGGCCTCTCTGTACGGATGCGCATGAACCACCAGCCCGCCCGCCTCATGAATCAGCCGGTACTGCTCCTCCACCGTCGCCGTCCTGATCTGCGGATGCGCCTTCATCCATGCCGCGTCCACACCATAGATCAAAAATTCCGTGCCGTCGTATCCGGCCTCATATCCGTAGAAAACATCCAGCCCGATCTTCGCGCCCTCCTCAGCCGCCTGAAGATACCCCTGCTCGAAGGTGTCCACCCACTGCTCCCAGGGCATACGTCTGTCAACTGCCGTATTGCCGCCCCAGTTATGATCTGTCACGAAGATTCCGGTGTAGCCGTATTCTTTACAGGCTCTTGCCATTTCCGCTCCGGTACTCTGCGCACAGGCACTGGACTGTGCCGTATGCAGATGTGTCTCATATAAATAAGGATATTGTTCCCGAATTGTCGCCATATATTATCTTTTCCTTTCCAGATCTTTTTCAACCACAAAGTTCCCCTGCCGTAAAAAAGGGGATTAAATCACGTGTTGATACACTAACCTAATCCCCCACCGTCTCATATTTTATGCGATCACATGGATCCAGCCTTCCGGCGCCTCGATCCGTCCCATCTGAATGCCCGTCAGCGTGTCATACAGTTTCTTCGTCACCGGGCCCATCTCATGCATACCACTGGGAAAAGCGATCTCCCTGCCGTGATCCACGATCCTGCCCACCGGAGAGATGACCGCTGCCGTACCGCACAGGCCGCACTCCGCAAACTCAGCCACTTCTTCGATCGGAATCTCCCTCTCCTCCACTTCCAGACCAAGATACTCCTTCGCCACCACCATCAGAGAACGTCTGGTGATAGAAGGCAGGATGCTGTCGGATTTGGGTGTCACAACCTTATTGTCCTTCGTCACAAACAGGAAGTTGGCCCCGCCTGTCTCCTCCACCTTCGTTCTGGTGGCCGCATCCAGATAGAGGTTCTCATCATATCCCTCTTCGTGGGCCTTCACGATGGCATGCAGGCTCATGGCATAATTCAGCCCGGCCTTGATATGCCCTGTGCCGTGGGGCGCCGCCCTGTCAAAATCACTCACTTTCAGGGTCAGGGGCTTCACGCCGCCCTTAAAGTAAGGCCCGACCGGTGTCGTAAACACTCTGAACTGGTACTCGTCTGCCGGTTTCACCCCGATCACCGCAGAGCTTGCAAACATATAGGGGCGGATATACAACGTAGCGCCGGACCCATAAGGCGGTACGTATGCCGCATTGGCCGCCACGGTCTGCGCCACTGCCTGTACGAACCTTTCTTTCGCGAATACCGGCATCTCCAGTCTCCGGCAGGTATCCTCCATGCGCTGTGCATTCAGATCCGGACGGAAAGTCACGATACGGCCGTCCTCCGTAGTATAGGCCTTCATTCCCTCGAAGCAGGTCTGTGCGTACTGCAGCACGCCGGCGCACTCATTGATCACCAGATTGGCTTCCGCTGTCAGCGCACCCTCATCCCACGCGCCGTCTTTATAATTTGCCACAAATCTTTTGTCTGTCTCCTGATAGCCAAAGCCCAGATTTGCCCAGTCAATATTCTTTTTTTCCATCTTCTCCTCCGTTCCGGAGCCTCCGCGGCAGCCTGAATTCCCACCCTGTCACATGCACCCGTTAAAGGGTCGCCGCTCCACTCTCATTTCTACTTCCCACTCCTTAATTATATTATACTTTTATCCCCAAAAGTCAAGTACCGTTACGTCAAAAAGGATGCAAAGCCCTTCCCGGAATCCTCCTGACTCTGCATCCTTTTCGCCTGTCAGACGATGCTTCTTTGAACGCGCTGACCGCTGCAGGTAAACCTGTCTGCAGCGCTGTTATTTCTTCCGTTCATACTTTACAAACTCATAAGCGATATCAAAATATGTCTGTTCTTCGCTGTCGGCCGTGATCTCCCACGCCTCATCCTGATCCAGATCAGGGAAATAAGCGTCCGCCTCATACACGTGGTCGATCTTCGTCACATGGGCCACATCACAGTAGGGCAGCATCATACGATAGACACTCTCTCCGCCGATGATATAGACATCCTCGCTGCGGTACTGCTCCAGTTCCCGAAGCAGCTCTTCTTTGCTGTGTACCACCACCGCATCCTTCACCCGGTAATCGGGGTTTTTGGACAGGATGATATTCGTCCGGTTTTTCAGGGGCATGCCCTGCGGAAAAGTCTCCAGCGTCTTCCTGCCAAGCACCACCACTTTCCCCGTAGTCTCCTGACGGAAAAACTTATGATCCCCCGGAATGCTGACCAACAGCCTGTTCTTACAGCCGATCGCCCAGTTATTGTCTACCGCTACTATTAAATTCATACGTTCCTCCCGTCTGTGACCTTTTTTGAATCATCTGCGCTGCGCGGTCCTCCCTGTCAGATGGCCACCGGTATATTCTCCACCTGCGGCCCCGCGGTGTAATCCTCCACTTTCACGTCATTGCGCGTAAACTGATAGAAATCCCTGATCTCCGGATTCAGCCAGAAGACCGGCGCCTCATAGACCGGCCGCCGGATCAGCTCCCGGATGATCGGAATGTGTCTGTCATAGATATGGGCATCCGCGATCACATGCACCAGTTCCCCGACTTCCATATCGCACACCTGCGCCAGCATATGCACCAGCACCGCATACTGCACCACATTCCAGTTGTTGGCAGTCAGCACATCCTGCGATCTCTGATTCAGGATCGCATTCAGCGTCAGCTTCTCATGCCCCTTCTTCTGTGTCACATTAAAGGTCATGCTGTAGGCACAGGGATACAGGTTCATCTCGTGCAGGTCCTGATGCACATAGAGGTTGGTCATGATCCGGCGGCTGAAAGGATTGTGCGTAAGGTCATAGATCACCCGGTCTACCTGATCCATCATCCCTTCCTTATATTGATGCTTCACTCCCATCTGATACCCGTAGGCCTTGCCGATCGAACCGTCTTCATCCGCCCACTCGTCCCAGATATGGCTGTGCAGGTCATGAATATTGTTGGACTTGCTCTGCCAGATCCAGAGCATCTCATCCGTGGCGCTCTTGAGCGCCGTTCTGCGCAGCGTCATGATCGGGAACTCCTGCGAAAGATCGTACCGGTTGACCACGCCGAACTTCTTCACCGTATAAGCCGGCGTCCCGTCCGCCCAGTGGGGCCTGACCTTCTCTCCCTCCGTACTCGTTCCGTTCTCCAGAATATCTCTGCACATGGCAATAAAAATATGATCCGCTGCGCTCATCGTCTTTCATTTCCTTTCCTATCTGTCCCACTTGTCACAAAGCGAATTGATCTGATCCGCAAATTTCGCCAGATCCTTATTGGCACTGCCTTCATTCTTATGAATGATCGCCAGAAGCCGCTGTCCACTGGCCAGCAGTCTCGCAAATATATCGGAGATACCGTGCAGTTTCTTCTTCACTGCCTTCGGCTCCGCCTCGTAGAGGAATTCACCGCTTATCAGGTCAAAACGCGTGCCGCTGTAAGGCGCATAAGCCTGCAGCCCGTGTTCCACCTTCAGGCACTCCGTAAACAGCCTGCAGACGCTGTCCTCACCGTGCACCACAAAGACCTTCTCCGGCTTTCCTTTAAATCCTTCGATCCAGCGCAGCAGCCCGTTCTTATCCGCATGGCCGCTCATGCCAACCAGCTTCACGATCTGGGCGCGGATCTCGATATGCTCGCCGAACAGCTTGACTTCCTTAGCCCCTTCCACGATATGTCTGCCCAGCGTGCCCATGGCCTGATATCCGACAAACAGGATCGTACACTCCGGCCGCCACAGGTTATGTTTCAGGTGGTGCCTGATACGGCCCGCCTCACACATGCCGGAAGCCGAGATGATAACCTTCGGCGCCAGATCAAAGTTGATCGCCTTGGACTCGTCACTGGTGATCGCCAGCCGCAGCCCCGGGAACGCGATCGGATTGATCCCCTGCCTGATCAGTTCCATCGCCTCTTCGTCAAAACACTCGTACTCATTCTTCTGAAAAATACCGGTAGCCTGCACTGCCAGCGGACTGTCCACATAAACCTCGAAATCCTCATGGCCTTTGACCATCCGGTCCGCCTTCACCTGCCGCAGGAAATAGAGCATCTCCTGTGTCCTGCCCACTGCAAAAGACGGAATCACCACATTGCCGCCCTTGTCAAAAGTTCTCTGCAGAATCCTGGCCAGCTCCCCGATATAATCCGGATGTTCCGCACCGTGCAGCCTGTCGCCGTAAGTGGACTCCATCACCACATAATCAGCGGCTTCCGTAAACTTCGGATCCTTGATCAGCGGCTGATTGCTGTTACCGATATCCCCGGAAAAGACCAGCTTCTTCGTCGTCTCCCCCTCGGTCGCCCACACCTCGATACTGGAAGACCCCAGCAGATGCCCGATATCCGTAAACCGGATCCGCACACCCTCGCAGACATCCACTTCCCTGTCATACTCACAGGGGACAAGTCTTCTGATGGCGCCGTCTGCATCCTCCATCGTATACAGCGGTTCTACGACCGTTCCCGCGCTTCGCTGTGCCTTGCGGTTCTTCCACTCAGCCTCCTGCATCTGGATATGGGCGCAGTCACGAAGCATGATGCTGCACAGATCGCAGGTCGCCACCGTGGCATAGATACTGCCCCGGAATCCTCTGGCATACAGCAGCGGCAAAAGCCCTGAGTGATCGATATGCGCATGTGTCAGAAACACATGGTCGATCAACGCCGGATCCACCGGCAGCTCACAGTTCTCAAAGACATTGACGCCCTGCTCCATACCGTAGTCAACTAAGATATTCTTCTCCCCGACACGCAGATAGTGACAACTCCCCGTCACCTCATGGTCGGCCCCAATAAACATAAGTTCCATACGCAACCCTCCTTAATTTATGATACCATTTTTTCAGGCTGCCGTAAACAAAAAAGAAGCCCTGCCGGCTTCCAGTAACCACACTGTCCACCGGCAGGGATCTGTATTCTTCTTAATGATGGCCGCGGCGCCCGTGATGTCTGCCGCATCCTCTCGCACCGGTACCGGTGTTTGCCGTCTGCACACAGGAATTATCACAATAACCGCTGCTGTGATGATAACCGCAGTAAGTCGATCCGTCATGGGTATGCCGTCCCGCAGTCGTACAGCCTGCTACCGAACAGACCGCTATGCTGTCGCAGGTTCCGTCGCAATAGCCGCTCTCGTGATCATACCCGCAATAACTCCTGCCGTCATGGACATGATGCCCGCTCTCCGTACAGCCGGATACCGCACAGACTCTGACCGCATCACAGGTTCCGTCACAATAACCGTCCACATGATCATAACCACAGTAAGTACTGCCGTCATGGACATGCCAGCCGACCCTTGTACAGCCGTCCACGTCACAGACCTCACACAGATGTTCATGGTCATAACCGCATCCGGACTGGCTGCCATGATGCCCGTGCGCCGAAACCGGCATCACAAACACCCCGGAAAGCAAAACACCTGCCACTCCCAAAGCCACTGTCTTTTTCAGATTCATACGAAACAATCCCTCCTTAATACCCCCTGCCTGTGACAGCCCTGCTCTGCCCGCCGTCACACTGCATCAAATGATTCTCTGCCTTATTTAGCCCTATTCTACCCCTCTGCAGGCTGTTGTGTCAAGAAGATCCCTCAAATAAACCGCCTGCAAAAAATTTTTCCATTTTGCATGAAACTTTTGTATGATGAAATCAGTTATTTCTCAGTAGAAGGACATACACTGATAACGAAAACAGCAAAAAGTACACCAAAAGCAAAGGACAGGACAAACAGTTGACCGACAAAGAACTGATCCGGAAAGTTCATAACGGAAACAAAGAGGCACTAAATACACTGATCAGCAGCTACTATGATGACATCTACCGCTTCTGCCTGTATCTGACAGGGCAGGAAGCGGACTCCTACGATATCACACAGGAAGTGTTCCTGCGTTTCATCAAATATATGGATTCCTACCAGCACAGAAACCTGAAAGGATATCTGCTCATCATCGCACGCAATCTGTGCCGCGATTACTTCCACCGCAGGAAGGAACCGGTCTCCATCGAAGAAGCCGTCTGGCTCGGCAGGGAGGATAAGAGACTGTCAAACCTGGAGGATTCCCTGCTGTTGCACAAGGCGCTGCAGCAGCTTCCCATGAAACAGCGGGAGATCATCGTGATGCGGATCTACGAGGAACTGCCTTTTCATGAGATTGCCCGCATTACGGGATGTAACCTGTCAACAGCCAAATCACGGTTCCGACTGGGCATCAAAAATTTACGGAACCAACTGGAGGATGCAGATGAACAATAAGAAAACACACCGACCGCATCAGATAGCATCTGACGCCGAAGACATCAAGGCTCTTTTTACTGCTGCCGACAGACAGCTCAGGATCGACGAAGAGCGCCGGGAACAGACGCTCGCCCTGCTACAGCAGGAAGCCCGGAGCCGGGCCGGGCGCCCGCTGTCGGACAAACTGCTGCTGTCCGGCAGCCTGCTTCGCTATACGGACAGACATCTTCCCTGCCTTCATCTGCTCGGCTGTATTGCCATGCTGCTTGTGCTCCTTACAATGGGCCTGTATTTCCCGACGCCACAGGATGCCGGCGTCATGGTTTTTGCCTCCATGACACTGCCCTGCTTTCTCGTGTTCTTCTCCGTTTTTGAATTCCGGCAGATCTGCTTTACCGGCATGGGAGAACTCAGTAAGACCTGCTTCTTCCATATCAGGCAGCTTGCGGCCCTGTCCATGATCTTCTCCGGCATCCTGAATCTTATGGCCGTATCCGCCGCCATTATCCTGGTGGGCCGGCAGTGGAAGATCCGCCTGCTGCACCTTGGCCTCTATGTACTGGTGCCCTTCCTCTTTATGCAATGCATCTGCTTCGGCTGCATGCTCCTGGAGAAGATACGACGCCACACCTGGCTTTGCGCCGCGTTCCTGCTTCCGATGGCCGTCTTTAGCCTGGCTGCTTTCCAGAGGCCTGCCCTGTATACGGAATCCGCACTTTTCTTCTGGGCCGTCGCCCTGTTTGCCGGCATCGTCATCTTTGCCGGGGAGATGAAACTGCTTTTTGCCAAATTAGACAAAGGAGAGATCTTATGCACCGACTGGAATTAACCGACTTAAACAAAACCTTCAAGAACAAGACCGCCGTCCGGGATATCAGCGTCAGCCTGGAACACGGCGTCTACGGGCTGCTGGGAGAAAACGGAGCCGGCAAGACCACCCTGATGCGGATGCTCTGCGGCATCCTGGAACCGACCTCCGGTACGATCCTCTGCGACGGGATACCGATCCGCCAGCTGGGAGGCGATTACCGGATGCTCTTAGGGTATCTTCCGCAGGATTTCGGCTATTATAAAGAGTTCACGGCTCTGCGGTTCCTGCACTACATGGCGGCTCTCAAAGCGCTGCCGGAAGAGTATGCCCACAGCAGGATCGAAGAGCTGCTGGAGCTGGTGGATCTTACCGCTGAGAGGAAGCACAGGCTCAAGACCTTTTCCGGCGGCATGATCCGCAGGATCGGCATCGCCCAGGCGCTCCTGAACGATCCGGAGATCCTCGTGCTGGATGAACCCACCTCCGGTCTCGATCCCGGTGAGCGCGTCCGCTTCCGCAATATCATCAGCTCTCTGGGCAAAAACAGACTGGTACTGCTCTCCACCCATATCGTCCCGGATGTGGAGTATATCGCAGACAGGATCCTGCTCATGAAGGACGGCAGCCTGCTCCACGTAGGCGACGAATCCCTGCTGTTATCCAAAGCCGCCGGCTGTGTCTGGAAATGTCTCGTCCCGGAAGCACAGGTCGAACTGCTGGAGCGGCAGCACCTGATCGGCAATCTGCGCCATCATGGGCCGGAAGTGGAGCTGCGCATCATATCTGCCGAGAAACCGTGGCCGGAAGCCGAACCGGCGGAAGTGACCCTGGAAGATGCCTATCTGTACTGCATCAAATATACCGGAAGGAGGAGATAACCATGCGTCTGTATAAAATGGAACTCTACAAACTATGTCACCGGAAATCTTTTCTGGCAGGCTTTCTTTTCGTCCTGCTGATCGGCCTGCTGTTCTTCTATCAGGAGCTGCAGCATTCATACTGCGTCGTCAACGGCACTACCTACACGGGATTGCGCGCCATTCAGATGAACCGCCAGATCACGGAAGAATTCAAAGGTGTGCTGACCGATGAAAAGGCAGCGCGCATCATCGAGAAATACGGCTTTCCGCAGGGAGCACCGGACGGCTACAGCCGGCAGAAAGACAATTTCCTCAATCATTTCATCATGGAGTATGCTTCTGACGGCTATAACAACGGCCAGGATGATTACAGGCTCGCAACAAAAACCATCCCGCTTCGTGAGACCGAACTGGGCCGCTATCACGAAGCAGCCGGCATGGCGCTTCGCCTGGAGTACTACAGCGGGTGGAGTCTCTTTCCGGACACGCTTGGCATATTGATGCTGGGTGCCAGTATGCTGGTCCTCTACGTTGTCTCCGTTGTTTTCTCGGAAGAAGAACAGACCGGTATGAAACCCCTGCTGTTCACCACCAGAGAAGGACCGGCCTTCGGCACGCTGGCCAAGACCGCCGCGGCTTTCAGCGTGTCGGCCGGCATCTGGTTCGTGTCAGTCTGCTTCGCCCTTCTGCTTCACATTACCACGTTTGGAACCGACGGCCTGGGCTGCATCGCCAGCCTGATCGTACAATGGGGCTTCTTTCCCCTCCCGCTTATGATGCAGCCTGTCGGCGTCTATCTGGCACAGCTGCTTCTTGTCAGCCTGCTGGCCATGCTGGAGCTGTGCGCCATCACGATCTGTATTTCCGCCCACTGTCGCAGTCCTTTCCACACCATTGTGGCCACAGGTATTTTTTACACGCTGCCCTTTCTGGGGTTTGCGCTGCTGCAGACCCTGCTGGCGCTGTTAACGCTCCTTTCCGTCAGGGGACAGACATTGCATCCCGGTTTCCTGACCCTGTGCGCGTGGTTTTTCTTCCTGTTAAACTGCCTGCTCTATTCCTCTCCGGTCTATCTTCTGGTTGCCCGGGACGTCCTGATAGAAATCGCACTGATACGTTTCGGCACACTGAATACCGGCAGCGGCATGACGGCCGTCTATACCACGCTTGGAATCGCCCTGATGGTACTTCTGTTTTGTACCATAAACGCCTGCCGGCGCTACAGACGGCTCTCTAAAATCTGACTTAGAGGCAGGGGAGATGCCTGTTATCAGGGCATCTCCTGAAACACCACCGTTGCCTTTTCATACACTTCTCCGTTCCACAACTCCCGCTCCATACCGTCCTGTAATCCGGAGATATCCTGTTCTTCAATTTCGAATAACAGGCCGTCCCACGTAAGGCCGATCCCGTAAGCGTTCCCGTCCGATCCGGCAAAATAGAATCTCCCATGACTGCCGGCCGATCCGTCTTCATAGCACAGATAGTAGACATAGACTTTATCATAAGGCACTCCCACCTTAGAGTCCATCACCTCCGCTGCTGCAATCTGCAGCTGCGGAATCCGCTCCTGCGCTTCCTCCGTTGTCAGGATACGCGCTTCCCTGTGCACATCCTCACCGGAATACGTTGCCGATATCAAATGCCCGTCCTGTGCGTCAATATTGAAATAATAATATTTATGACTGATATAGTTCGTCCAGTTGACACAATAGTCCGCCCGTCCCGCCCGGCGGCCCTCTTCCGGCTCATTATAATAGGAATTCTGTTCATAACCGTCTCCCGTCATCCCGAAGATATCCGCTAATTTCTCCCTGGCAATCTCGATTGCCTGCTGTTCGGTGATGCCGCCGCTTTCCACATTCCCGGCTATCGCCTCCTGCTCTTTCGCCTCCTTTGCCTCAATCTCCTCCGCATGTTCCCGTTCGTATGCCTCCGTGTAAGCATAGTCCCTTTTTACAGTGAAATCTATGATCTCCAACAGCTCTTCATCTGTCAGTTCCCGCTCCGGCAGGCAAAAAGTCGCCGCAGGCACCAGATAGCAGAACTCGTAACCGGCCGCCTCCTCTTCACTCTTTACCTGCGGAAGCGCACTCTCCGGGAAAACGCCTTCCTGATACTTCTGCGCCAGCTCCTGATATCTGGCCTTTTCCTGTTCCGTGTAGGCTCTGGAAAATCCGTCTGCCGCCACCGCAGCCTCTTCTACCGTCTCCACATAGGCGCTCTTTTCCTCCTGCGGCATCTCCTCCATCCGTTCCCGCACCAGAGAATTGACAAAAGCACGCACCGGAACCGCCGCTGCACCAACCACCAGAAGCAGGACCGCCGCCGCTGCCAGATATTTCCATCCGCTCCCGGCCTTTTCCATCCTGCCGGTCTGTTTTTTCCCGGATCCCACAGCCTTCCCCTTTTTGTTCTTCTGTATCTTCTGCATTTTCTTTATCTTCTGTTTCTCCTGTATTCCTCCGGACGCTTCTGTCCTTTTCCTGACATTGTTGATCACTGCCTTTTTCATCTCTTCCGTCATACAAATACCTCCGACTGCATCTCTTAACTCCTCAACTCCCATGTGTTCCCGCTCCTTCCTCTTTCAGGGTTCTTCCCGCACTACATCAAATACCTCTGCCTGACCGGCTCTGTACTTATTCGCCTATGCGTGCGGCGACAGTGCATGTTCCCCGCCAAGCGACAGTTTCAACTTCTCCCTGCCCCGCTGCATCCGCTTCTTCACCGCATTCAGGGTAATGCCCAGCATCCCGGCGATCTCCGCCGCCTTATATCCCTCTATATAGTGCAGATAGATCACCGTCTTCAACTGTTCCGGCAGATTCATCAGCTCTGCCAGAACTTCGCTCTGCTCCGGAAACTCACAATACCTGTCCACATCTTCCCACTGCACCGTAGGATGCCTGTTTCTGCCCCTGTACACATCCAGGCATCTGTTGGTCGCCACCCGGATCAACCATGCCTTCTCATGCTCTCTGTTCCGAAATCCCGCCGCGTGCTCCATATAACTGCAGAACGTATCCTGCACCGCATCCTGTGCATCCTGCTCATTGCACAGCAGAACCATACACACCCTGAAAAGCATATCGCCGTATTCCATCACCACTTTTTCCACACTCAACTGCCTGCCACCTCCTGTACTTCCTCTCACATAGCTTTATGTAAACCTCTTTTACCCAGCGCGCTTTACAGGACCGGTTTTCCATTTCGTCCTGTTATATAGAACACGCATCTGCCCTGCAAAAGGTGACTGCGAAACAAAAAAAGCCGCCCGCATTTACTGCCGGACGACTCCCTGTGTAACACGACGTCTTAATCGATCAGACCATATTCCCTGTATAACTGCTTTCTTGCTTCCTCATCTGCAATCCGGTCCAGCTCATTCAGTCTCCCGTCCCGCTTCAGACAACTGACAAGCGTTGCCAGCAGATTTTCTCCTTCTTTTATTCCTTTCTGGATTCCCTGCTGGATTCCCTGCTGAATTCCTTCATTCATAATAGTCTGTCCTAAACCGCTCATCTCATCCACTCCTCTCAAGACTTTCTCGTTTCCGGCAATATCTACATATTTTGAGATCTTTCCTTTGTCACAGCCGAATACACCTGACAGATAATCAAATATCGGCTCCTTTGTCTCTTTGCCCCTGCGGATTATGATCACATTCATCAGGTCATAGTCTTCCTCCGGTTCTTTCACGGTTCCTATGATATCCGACTTCTTTATGGAATACATCGTCACCGTATTCTGCAGTTTGACCGGAATCCTCTCATTACAGATCCAAATACTGTATACTTTCTGAATCTCCCCGTAATTTGTCTGTTCCGTTAACGTGCCAAGCTGATAGCTGATCTCCCTCGCGGCATAGTATACGCCTCTTTTTATGATCGGATACGGCGGGTTTGTAGGCCTGTAATTATTCTGTACTTCCAGATCAATATGAAGATGGATACACAAATTTTCACGACTCAACATGGGATTGATCGACCTGAAATGTGTATCGTAACGAATCAGTTTATCTCTGACCGAACCGATTTCGGTCTGTAACCGGCCCACGCCTGCCGGAATGTCATCAACCGGGATATCCTCAATACTGTCCGTGTCTATATAACGTATGATTTCTTCTACTGTAGAATTTTTATACTCCGGCACTACCTCTTTTAACACAGGTGCTATGATTTCCCTGTTCTGAAACAGCCTTTTACACGCATTATCATATTTACTTCCAACCGCCTCTGCCACAGCGAGATCGATCTCGGTCTCTTTTCTCATTCTGTCCTCTTTATGTTCTCCAGATATCTGCATATCGTTTACTGCACATTTTATCCTATATTATAATTATATGAAAAATAAACCCGCTTTACAAGATAATTCGTCGCAAAAACATCTTGCATCCCTTACCCACCTGTGCTATAATACAATTCGGCGGTTTAAGAAAGCATAACCGCAATCCATAGGGGCATAGTTCAAAGGTAGAACAGTGGTCTCCAAAACCATCGATGTGGGTTCGATTCCTACTGCCCCTGCTATTTTTTGCAGAGTTTGCCGTCGGGCAAACTTTTTTTATGGTATTAAATACGAAAGGAAACTTTATCCCATGAAGAAACTGATCACGCTACTGACCTCCCTTTTCCTGACACTGGGGCTTCTGACGGCCTGCGGCGAGAGTACACCGCTCCTTGGCGCCGCCGATTATGAGCTGGACCCGGTTACCGGCACGACAAGCAAAAACGTATCCATCGGCGACAATGCCGAGACTTTTCTTGCCGCCTACGGTGACTATAAGATTTTCACTTCCGTGGATGGCGGAGCGTATCAGGTGTTCGAAGCGGAAGAGATTCCTTTCGATTCAGCCGTCACGCTTCTGCTGCCAACCTTTTTCATCGACGAGACACCCACGGACCTTGACCTGTTCTGTAAGGAAAATGAGATTGAGAAGGAGAACCTGACCGAAACCCTGAATTCCGATGCCTTCCTGCAGGCCCACTCCGTTATCTACAGCTATCTGCTCTTTACATGGGAAAACGGCGTCATCACTGATATCCGTTCGGAATACATGGATTACAATGAGGACGCCGTCTACTATAAAGAACTTCAATAACTCCTGTTTTTATGCGCTGTATCCCACAAACTGGCTGTTGTACAGTGTCGCATAGAATCCGTTCTGTTTCAACAATGTCTCGTGATCACCCTGCTCGATGATATTGCCGTCTTTCATGACCAGGATCACGTCTGCCTCTCTGATCGTAGACAGCCTGTGGGCTACGATGAAACTGGTCCTTCCTTCCATCATCGCCGCGAAGGCCTTCTGGATCCGGATCTCCGTTCTCGTATCAATAGAAGAAGTCGCTTCGTCCAGAATCAGCATGGGCGGCAGACACAGCATGACTCTCGTAATACACAGAAGCTGCTTCTGTCCTTGGGAAAGGTTGCCGCCGTCTTCCGCAATGATCGTATCGTACCCATCCGGCAGTCTCTTGATAAAGCTGTGGGCGTGGGACGCCTTTGCCGCGGCGATGATCTCCTCCTCTGTCGCCTCAGGCTTACCCATCACAATATTATCCCTTACGGTCCCGCCTTTTAACCAGGTCTCCTGCAGCACCATGCCATAATTGGCCCGCAGGCTCTTTCTGGTCACGTCCCGGATATCATGGCCCTCCACCCGGATGCTTCCGGCATTCACATCATAGAAACGCATCAACAGATTGATGACCGTAGTCTTACCGCAGCCCGTAGGACCGACGATGGCCACACGCTGGCCCGGCCGCACCGAAAGGTTGAAGTCCGTGATCAGCTTCTTATCCGGCACATAGGAGAAATCAACATGCGCAAGATCCACGCTTCCTTCCACATCCCCAAGACAGACTGCATTGTCCTTATCCGGTATCTGCGGTTCTTCCTCGATCAATGCGAAGATCCTGGCCGCACAGGCAAGGGCATTCTGCAGCTCCGTCACAACGCCCGAAATCTCGTTAAAAGGCTTCGTGTACTGGTTCGCATAGCTTAAAAAACAGGACAGCTGTCCGACACTGATGCCGCCGCGGATGGCAAATACCGCACCGGCAACCGCCACACCCGCATACACCAGATTGTTGACAAATCTGGTGGAAGGGTTGGTAATGGACGAATAGAAGATTGCCTTTAGAGAGCATTTCTCCAGCCTGCCGTTGATCTCGTCGAACTCCTCCAGCGCCTCGTCTTCATGGGAAAAGGCCTGCACTACCTTCTGGTTGCCGATCATTTCCTCGATCAGCGCCGTCTGTTCTCCTCTCGTCTCCGACTGTGCCCGGAACATCACAAAGGTCTTCCTGGCGATAAAAGCCGCCACCAGGAAGGATAACGGTGTGATCAATACTACCACGCCCGTGATGCCCACATTGACACTTAGCATAAAGCCCAGCGTGCCGAGGATCGTGATAACGCCTGTAAAGAACTGCGTAAATCCCATCAGCAGGCCGTCCGCAAACTGGTCCACGTCCGCGATCACCCGGCTCACCACTTCCCCGTAGGAATGTTCGTCAATATATTTCAGCGGCAGGATCTCGATGCGCTTAAACGCCTCGTCCCGGATATCCTGCACGATACGGTAAGTCATCTTGTTGTTGCAGATATTCATGACCCACTGGGCCGCTGCCGTGATTCCGATCACCACCGCCATCTGTCTTAAAATGGCAAATACGCCGTCGAAATCCACCCCTCCTTTACTGACGATCAGATCGATCACCCGTCCTGTCAGAATCGGAAGATACAGGGTCAACGTCACGGTAAGCGCCGCCATCACGATTGATAACGCCAGATAAACCCAATATTTTTTAATATACCGCAGCACCTTACGCAGCGTTCCCTTCTGCCTGCTGCCATTTCCTGATTTTGCCATCTCAGCCCTGCGCCTCCTTTTTCGGGTACTGTGAATAATAAATCTCCTGATACACCTCACACCGCTCAAGCAGCTCGTCATGTGTTCCGATATCCGCCATCTCTCCGTCGTCCAGCACGATGATCTGGTCGGCATGCTGGATGGAAGAAGCCCGCTGTGATACGATGAACACCGTCATATCGCCCTCCATATCCCGGATCGCCTGTCTGAGCGCCGCATCCGTGGCATAGTCAAGCGCCGATGCACTGTCGTCCAAGATCAGGATCTCCGGCTTCCCTACCAGGGCACGGGCTATGGTCAGCCGCTGCCGCTGGCCGCCGGAAAGATTTCTTCCGCTTTGGGCCACGGACGCCTCCAGCTTCCCGTCCTTCTGCTCCACGAACTCTTTCGCCTGAGCCGTCTCGATGGCCTGCCAGATCTGCGCATCCGTCGCGTCGTTCTTACCCCACTGCATATTCTCTCTGATCGTTCCCTGGAAAAGCACCGCCTTCTGCGGTACGATGCCGATCATCTCCCGCAGCTCTTCCATTCCGTATTCCCGCACGTCTTTTCCCTTGATCCTGACATGCCCCTTCGTCGCATCGTAGAAACGCGGGATCATATTGATCAGGGAAGTCTTGCCGGAACCCGTACCGCCGATGATCCCCACCGTCTGTCCTTTTTTCACATGAAAATCAATGTCGGACAGCGATTCCGCACCGGCGCCCGCATAGGTCAGGCAGACATGGTCAAATACCACCTCGTCCGCCGCATTTTGCCCCGTCTGTGCTGCCGGCCCGGCCGCCTTGTCTGTCCTGTACCCGTCAGTAGCGGACACACCGGCAGCCGTCACCGCCTGCTCCCATGTCATGCTGGATTCTATCTCGAAAACGCTCTGGATCCGGTTCGCACAGGCCAGCGCCTTGGTGATCGTGATGATCAGATTTGCCAGCTTCACAAGCTCGATCAGGATCTGGGACATATAATTGACCAGCGCCACAACCTGTCCCTGGGTGATGGTTCCCTCATCCACCCGCACCGCACCCGTATAGAGGAGTACGATCGTTGCCACGTTGATGATGATATATGTAACCGGATTGGTGAGTGCGGAGATCTTGCCCACAAACAGCTGCATATGCGCCAGATTGCTGTTCTTACGCTCAAAGGCCTCGATCTCTTCCTGTTCCTTGTTAAAGGCCCGGATGACCCTGGCGCCCGTAAGATTCTCTCTGGTGGCCCCCAGCACACTGTCCAGCCCTGCCTGCACCTTTTTAAACAGGGGCATCGTCCACATCATAATGCCGAATACCACGACGGAGAGCGCCGGGATCGTCACCACAAAAATAAATGCCGCCTTCACATCAATGGTAAAGGCCATCACCATGGCGCCGAACACGATAAAGGGCGAACGCAGAAACAGACGCAGCACCATATTCACACCACTCTGCACCTGGTTCACATCGGAAGTCATCCGGGTGATCATGGTGGCCGTCCCCAGCGTGTCGATCTCCGTGTAGGACAGTCCCTGGATATGGGCAAAAAGCGCATGTTTCAATTTCGTGGAAACACCCACCGCCGCTTTCGCCGAAAAGTACTGTGCCGTGATCGAGCAGACCAGTCCGATCACCCCCAGCAGGATCATAACCCCGCCCATGCGCAGCACATAGGATACATTGCCGCTGCCGATACCCTGATCGATGATCGCCGCCATCACCAACGGCACGAACAGCTCAAAAGTCGCCTCCAGCATCTTAAAAAGAGGCGCCAGAACGGTCTCTTTCTTATAGTCTTTTAAATATACGAGTAGTTTTTTCATTCCTCAAGCCCATGCCTTTCCTCAAACCTCTTTCATTTTCTCCCAGGCCGCTGCCTTCGATGACAGAAGCAAAACGACAGCAGCCGGAATGTATCCAGCCACTGCCTTAAACATCTCCGAACAGTCACATTCTGTATAAATCTGCAATGCTGTCAACGATAGGACTATTCTCTGTATTCCATGGTCAGCGCAGCAATCTCGAGACTGATACTGTGTACCTGCTGCGAAGGCTGATATTCCGTCCCCGGATACAACAGCTCATGCAGTGCCGTCACATTATCCGTCAGATCCACCGGAATGACGCAGCTGCCTTTGCTGCCCACCGTGGCACCCACTCTGCCATCTTCGAAGGGGAACCCGTCACTGGCCACTACATTATACCCGGCAACAGTGCCGAGCACGCTGACGATATCATTTACGCCCAGAGACGTCTCCACTTCCGGCAGGATCGCCGTGACCATCTCTTTTAAAGAACTGACTGACGCTTCCTTGGCCTTCTCCACCATCGCCGTCAGCACATCCCTCTGCCGCTCTGCTCGCCTGAAATCATCCCCCTTTGTATAGCGGATCCGGCAGTATGCGGTAGCCTGCATCCCGTTCAGCAGCTGCTTTCCGCTGTGTTCCACGGGCGTATAATCCACACCAAGCTCTTCTGCCATCGTCAGCTGATAATTGTTCAGATGGGATATCTCCGCATCCTGAATCTCCATCTCAATACCGCCCAGCGCATCGATCGAATCAATCAGGCCGCCGAATCCCACCGTCACATAGTCCGTGATATCCAGATCCAGGTTCATATTCAGCATACTGATCGCCTGCTCCGGGCCGCCCTGCGCATATGCCGCGTTACATTTGTTGTAACTGTCATTGCTCAGGTTCAGATAGGTATCCCGGAATACGGAAACCAGCTTGATCTCCTGCGTATCCAGATTGATGCTGGCTATGATGATCGTATCACTTCTGGTGCCTCTTCCCAGCTGCCCGTCTCTGGCATCCACACCGAACAGCGCAATGTTGTGGTACCCCTTGGAGACCTTCTGCTCTTCTTTCTTTTTCTTCTGTGTCTGCTTTACTTCTTTATTGATAATGATCCGCCCTTTATCAATGGGCCTGCGCTCCACCTCATCTGTGGTAGTCACCACCACATACAGGATGACCACCGCTGCCACCAGCATACAGATCTCTGCGATCAACAACGGGATATTTTTGACCAGCCTGCGTTTTGCCTTATGATCTTCTGCCTGTTCCTCCGCGCCGTCAGCCTGCTTCTTCTCCCTCATATCTTTGTTCTTGGAATCCTGTATCTGCTTGTCCATAAATGACTCCCTCATTACAAATTCACGGCAGCAGCCCGCGTATTTATGCCGTCACACGGATCCGGCCGCCCAAAGAGCACAAAAATATACCTTCCATATCCTACCACAAAAAAGCGACGTTGAATATATTAAAAATACAAAATGTTAATTGTGCTTAGATAAAATCCACCGCATCCCTGACAGTACGTACCCCGATCAGCCGGATGCCCTCGATATGCTTCACCTGGCCTCTGTTTACCTCCGGCAGGATGCAGGTGGTAAAGCCCAGCTTGGCCGCTTCCGCCACCCGCTGTTCCGCCATGGAGACGCCCCTCACTTCACCGCTTAAGCCGATCTCCCCAAAGACTATGACCTTGTCCTCTATGGCGCGGTTCTTAAAGCTGGACACCACTGCCATGGCGATTCCCAGATCGATGGCCGGTTCCACGATCCGCATACCGCCCGCCAGATTCACATAGGCGTCACAGTCTGACATCTGCAGATTCAGCCTTTTCTCCAGCACGGCCATCAACAGGTTCACCCTGTTGAAATCGGTGCCGATCGCCTGCCGCCTCGGAATCCCGAAATTACTGTGGCACACAAGCGCCTGGATCTCCAGAAGGATCGGACGGGTGCCCTCCATGGAACAGGAGACCACCGAACCACTGGCCCCCTCCGGCCGGCCGTTTAACATGAATTCAGATGGATTCCTGACCTCGATCAGCCCCTCCTGCTTCATCTCGAAGACCCCGATCTCATTGGTGGAACCGAAACGGTTCTTAACGCCCCGCAGGATACGATAGGACGCATGTCTGTCCCCCTCGAAATACAGCACCGTATCCACCATATGCTCCAGCACCCTGGGGCCGGCCACTGTCCCTTCCTTGGTCACATGCCCCACGATAAAGACAGACACCGTCAGCCCTTTGGCCAGCTGCAGCAGGACATTGGTCGATTCCCGCACCTGAGATACGCTGCCCGGCGCGGCGGAGATCTCCTCGTCATACATGGTCTGTATGGAATCAATGATCGTCACATCCGGCATCACGCTGCGGATCGTCTGCTCCACGGTCCTTAAGCCCGTCTCACAAAGCAGCAGCAGATTGTCCGAAAACTCTCCCAGCCGGTTGGCTCTGATCTTGATCTGACGCAGTGATTCCTCGCCGGATATATACAGGACCTTACGCCCGTCGGCCGCCAGCCTGCGGCACACCTGCAAAAGCAAAGTGGACTTGCCGATCCCCGGATCGCCGCCCACCAACGTCAAGGAGCCGGGCACGATACCGCCGCCCAGCACTCTGTCCAGTTCTTCCATATGCGTCAGCATACGGGTATCTTCCTGTATGCTGACTTCTGACAGGCTGGAAGGTCTGGCCGCCTCCTTTCTGTGCATGCCGCCACCGCCCGTGCGGGCAGCGGCCGGCGCCTTCTCCTCCACCATCGTATTCCACTCCCTGCATCCGGGACACTGTCCCATCCACTTGGAAGATTCATATCCGCAATTCTGGCAGTAAAATACGACTGCCGTTTTCCCTTTAGCCATTTTTGACCATCTTGACCGCGATCTCGCCGGCATTTGCCAGTTCCACGCTGATGCTCAGCTTGCCGCTCAGGTTCGTCTTCATCGTGCCGATATCCTTGTGATCCACACTGACACAGTACTCCGTATCTTCTTCCAGTCCAACTGTAATCTGCGCATCTGCATCGCCTTCTACCAGAAAGCTGACGCCGTTCTCCGTCTCCTCAAAGGTGAGCACACTCGTACCCGGTTCAGACTCATAGGCAAACATGCCGTTCTTCTCCAGCTTCGTCAGTTTCCGGTACGTCTTTACCTTATACAGATCCCCGCCATGTTCATAATCCTCCACCTTCGCCTTGGCATCCAATGTATAATCGCCGAAGCTGATGGTACCGTTTTCCTCAGTGCGCAATAATTCTTCTACTACAGCCATTGTATTTTCCTCCTGGATTTTACTCTATACATGTATGCATGTAACTATTCAGCCTTCGGCTTCCCAGTTACGGAATCCGGCCTATTCCAAGTTTGCCTTCGGCAAAGAGGCCGGATTCTTCTCAGCCTTTATGCGTTCTCACGGCCTTTGCAGTAAATGCAAAGACCTGGGCTGAACTGTTACGTATGCATCCCGCTTCCCGCAGCCACCCCTTAACGGCAATGCTGCCGGCGCACGGTTCCTTATGATGTCTCTGTAAATACGAGCTTCTTATTGCGTAAGCCCGCCGTCACATGCCCGCCGCTCTTAACGCGTCCGGACAGGATCTCTTCTGCCAGCATATCCTCTATCTCTGACTGGATAGCCCGCTTCATGGGTCTGGCTCCCATCTTCGTATCGATATGCTTCTCGATCAGCCACTCCTTGACCGCCGGTGTGATCGTCAGCTCGATATCCATCTGCTCTCTGCAGCGTTTGATCAGACTGCCGGACAGCAGGGTAACGATCTTCTTCATATCGTCTTTGTTCAGCGGATGGAAGACCATGATCTCGTCGATACGGTTGATGAACTCCGGTTTGAAAAGCCGCTTTACTTCTTCCATGACGTTGGACTTCATCTTATCATAGTCCTGCTGTTGTGTCTGTTCCGCTCCAAAACCGAGATTCTTCGGATCGATGATCCGCTGGGCGCCTGCATTGGACGTCATGATCAGGATCGTATTCTTGAAGCTGACCTTCCTTCCCTTGGAATCCGTGATATGTCCGTCATCCAGCACCTGCAAAAGCACATTGAACACATCCGGATGGGCCTTCTCGATCTCGTCAAACAGTACCACCGAATAAGGGTTGCGGCGTATCTTCTCGGACAGCTGGCCGCCTTCCTCGAAGCCCACATACCCCGGCGGGGAACCGATCATCTTGGAGACGGAGTGCCCCTCCATATACTCCGACATATCCACACGGATCAGCGCGCTCTCCGAGCCGAACATGGCCTCCGCCAGCGCCTTGCTCAGTTCCGTCTTCCCTACACCGGTGGGACCGAGGAAAAGGAAGGAGCCGATGGGACGATTGGGATCCTGCAGACCCACCCGGCCTCTGCGCATCGCTTTGGCCACGGCCGTTACCGCTTCCTCCTGTCCAATCACGCGCTTATGCAGGATGGATTCCAGCTTCAAAAGACGCTCGCTCTCTTTCTCCGCCAGCTTCTTCACCGGGATCTTCGTCCACAATGCGACTACCTCCGCGATCTCGTTTTCACCGACCACATAGGTGCGCTTCTCTTCTTCCTTCTCCATGCGCTTCACGATGCGGTCATATTTCTTAATACACTCGCCCTGTTTCTTCTTGAGTTCGGCCGCCTGTGTAAAGGCTTCCATCCGGATGGAACGCTCGATCTGCAGGTCGATCTTCTTGATCTCCTCCGCCAGCTCCTTGAGCTTATCCGGCTGCCCGGTCACTTTCAGGCGCACTGCCGCCGCCGCCTCATCAATCAGGTCGATGGCCTTATCCGGCAGGTTCCTGTCATTGATATACCGGGCCGACAGCGTCACAGCGGCATTGACCGCCTCAGGCGTGATCGTGACACGGTGATGTTCCTCATATTTGTAGGCGATGCCCTTGAGAATATTCTCCGCCTCCTCCACGGTCGGTTCTTCCACCGTGACCGGCTGGAATCTTCTCTCCAGCGCCGCGTCTCTCTCCACGTATTTCCGATATTCTGCGATCGTGGTAGCGCCGATCAGCTGAATCTCTCCCCTGGCCAGGGAAGGTTTCAGGATATTGGAAGCGTCGATGGCCCCTTCCGCGCCGCCGGCCCCGATGATCGTATGCATTTCATCCAGGAAAAGGACGATATCCCCGTCCTCGATCACTTCCCGGATCACCTTCTTGATCCGTTCCTCGAATTCACCGCGGTACTTGCTTCCCGCCACCATACCGGACAGATCCAGCGTAAGCACCCTCTTATTCTGTACCGTAAAGGGCACCTCACCGGTCACGATCCTGGACGCAAGCCCTTCCACCACTGCAGTCTTGCCCACGCCCGGCTCCCCGATCAGACAGGGATTGTTCTTCGTCCTGCGGCTTAAGATCTGCACCACTCTGGTGATCTCGTCCTCTCTGCCGATCACGGGATCCAACCTGCCTTCTCTGGCAAGCGCCGTCAGATCACGGCTGTACTGATCCAGTGTGGAAGTAGCTCCTTTCTTCCTGCCATGCTTTCTGCCCAGATCTTCTTTGTACAGTGCGCCGTCCTCTCCCATTGCCACAAGAACATCCACATACAATTTCTGTATGGAGATTCCCATGGTATTGAGCAGTCTGACCGCTACATTCTCCCCCTCTTTTAAAAGCGCGAGCAGTATATGCTCCGTGCCCGTCTTATCACTTCGGAAACGCTCCGCCTGTCTGTGCGCCTCGTCCAAAATGCCCTGCGCGCGCGGGGAATAGCCGTCCCGCTCTGCGATCAGCACCGAACTTTCCGGCACGATCAGGTCTTTGATCATCTCCTTAAGCTGTACGACATCTACGCCGTTATTCAACAAAACTGTAGCCGCAACCCCCGTATTCTCCCGCAGCAGGCCGATCAGGATATGCTCGCTTCCCACATAGCTCTGCCGCAGGCTTCTGGCTGCTCTCTCGGCCAGCATCAGCGCCGCTTTTGCCTTGTCCGTAAACTGTGGCTGCATCAATCGTCTATTCCTTTCTCATATATAATCTTGATATATTTCATCAATAAGAGCATGCACTTCTTCTCTGGAAATATTCCTGCAGCTTGCCTTTGCCAGCGTCACCTGCAGATCCCTGCGAACCTCTTCGAGTGCCTGCATCCTGTCGATGTCCACCGCGATCATGGCTCCCTTCCTCCGGTCCACTTTCACATAGCCTTCCTGCTTGAGCACTGTATAGGCCTTGTTGACCGTATGCATATTGATCCCTATGGTATCGGCCAGCTGTCTGACCGAAGGGAGCATGTCGCCTTCCTGAAAACGTGAAGTGGCGATCCCCAGAATGATCTGGTTTCTCAACTGCATGTAGATCGCTTCATCACTGTTAAAATCAATCTCTATAAACATCTGCATCTTTCCTACAAATCTTTATCGTCCATATTCAAAAACTCGAACTCAAAATCGTCATCATCAAGCAGGAAGTTCTTCGCCTTGCGCTGTGTCGCCGGCCTGCGCTGTTCCTCACCCTGTCCGCTTCGCGCCTCTGCTCCTCTGACCGGCCTGCGGGAAGCTGCATCGGCAGACTGGGCGCCTCTGCGGGATGTCTGCGCCGTCTCTCTTGCATTTCTGCGGGAAGGGCGTCCGCTCTCCCGGTCGTCTTCCTCCTGCTGGCGACGCCGTCCTCTGACCGGCTCTACCTCCTCGTCTTCCTCGTCGTCTTCTTCCTCTTCCTCGTCCTCGTCGTCATCCTCATCATAGTCTTCATAATAGGCATCACGGAGTTTGATCGCCATAATGATCACCACGATCAGCAAAATACCGGCCAGAACTCCTAATGCCACGATCGCAATCCGCTGTTTTACCAGCTTCTTCGCGTCCTCGTCCGCCGTCTCACTCTGCTGCCTGCTGCTGTCAAGAAGCTCCTGAATCTTATAGTCTCCATTGCCCAGATGATCGAGCAGATGCCATTCGCCGTCCACGAAGGACACTTCATAATCCTGGCTGACCGTCTCCTGCGGTGCTTCCGGGACAGGCTGTTCCTCCGGTACGGGCTGTTCTTCCGGTACGGGTACCATATCGCCAAGATCGATCAGGTCAGAGCGGACAAAGCCCGTCTTCGAAGAGCCGTCTGCCCCTGTAAAGGTAACAAAATACCATACCTTGCCATCGCTCCCGTTAGACTGCCCGCTGACGATCAGCTCAGCACCGTTTTGCAGACTCTCTACCTCCCCCACATTGGTGGAAGGCTCTTTACGGATCTTGGCTACCTGCACGGAGACTTTGGCGTACTGCGCTTCCATGGCAGTCTCCGCCTGTGCCGAAGCCCCGGAAGAGGATGCCTGTTCGTCCCCCTGGGACGATTCCGTCTGTCCCGATGCTTCCATGGTGCCGGAAGATGTCGGCAGCGGATCGCTGCCCTCTCTCTCGATCAGATCGGCGCGCACATATCCTGTTGAGTCCGCACTGAGATAAACCTCATACCAACGCGTACCAGAGGCATCCGTCGTCTCGCTTTTGATTGACACGGTCTTGCCTTTGACCACACTGCCCACCGGCGTGCTGTTTGTATCCGCGCTGCCCCGTATGATCGCCGATTCTACCTTGACCGTCCCTGCCGCATCTGCCAGACTGACAAAAGGACAGCACCACGTCAGCGCAGCCGCCGCAAATACCGCCAGTGCGCCTCGTCTAAAACCGCCGCCTGTCATCTTCCGTTCATTTCTGTTGTTTTTCTTCATATAGTAAACTCCTCATCATGCTCAGCCTGCCGCCTCTTCTAAGCATCTCTCTTGAAACGCTTGGCGCCATCCTCTCCGGTAGGCTTTTCCATACTGAAACCGGTCATGTTCATCTTCTTTCTCGCCCGCTCTTCTATCTCTCTGTGATGCGCTGTCTCACACTTGGCACAGAATCTGCCGAAGCGGATGGTCGTACCGCATATCTCACAACGCATAAATACATTGGAACTGGGTGCGATCTCCAGACGGCACTCCTTGATCATGCTCCGGATAGCCTTCTGTGCCACCCCGGTCTCGCTTGCCACCTCTGCCATCGTAGCCCCCGGATGGTGCTCGATATAATTGCGCGTCTTGCCGTAGTCATCGTATCCGACACTGCCGCATTTCTCGCACTTATATTCTCCTACCCCCTTAAAGACCATGATGCCGCCGCACTCGGCACATATCGTAGGTCTGTTGTAATTATCCTCGTCCAGTAACTCTTTTCTCAACTGTTCCGCTTTTTCTTCTCTGTCTGGCATTGTAACTGCTCCTTCCCCTTAATCTTACACAACTCTCATGCCTCGTCGATCGCCTTACCGATATCCGACCGCATGTACTTATTGTCAAAAGAAACCCACTCCGTGGCCCTGTAGGCATTGGCCCGCGCTTCCTTTAAGTCCGTGCCCTTGGCGGTAATGCCGAGCACCCGGCCGCCGTTTGTAACGATCCCCTCCGGCGTCTGCTTCGTCCCCGCATGGAAGCAATAATACCCCGGCGCATCCTCAAACCGCTCCAGCCCTGCGATGGCAAATCCCTTCTCATAAGATACCGGATAACCCTGTGAAGCCAGCACCACGCAGACCGCGGCATTATCCTCAAACTGCAGATCGATCTGATCCAGCGTACCGTCAATGCACGCCTCCACCACCTCGATCATGTCATTCTTCATCCGGGGCAGTACCACCTGCGCTTCCGGATCACCAAATCTGGCATTGTACTCCAGCACCCGGGGGCCGTCCTGCGTCAGCATCAGTCCGAAGAAGATCACCCCCTTGAAAGGTCTTCCCTCTGCCGCCATGGCATCCACCGTCGCCTGATAAATATGCTGCCGGCAGAATGCATCCACCTCTTCCGTATAAAAAGGACTGGGAGAAAAAGTTCCCATGCCGCCCGTATTCAGGCCCTGATCACCGTCCTGCGCCCGCTTGTGATCCTGCGCGGAAGACATGATCCGGATCGTCCTGCCGTCCACGAAGGAAAGCACGGAAACCTCACGGCCTGTCATAAACTCTTCTATGACCATACGGTTGCCGGCTTCGCCGAACTTCTTGTCTTCCATGATGGTCCTGACACCTTCCTGCGCCTCCTCCAGCGTATTGCAGATCAGCACGCCCTTCCCCAGCGCCAGCCCGTCGGCCTTAAGAACTACCGGCATCTTCGCCGTCTCCAGATAGGCAAGCGCCTTCCCCGGATCGTCAAAATTCTCGTAGGCCGCCGTCGGGATGTGATACTTTTTCATCAGATCCTTGGAAAACGCCTTACTGCCCTCCAGGATTGCCGCATTCTTCCTCGGCCCGAAGACACGCAGCCCGGCTGCTTCCATCTCGTCCACCAGACCGCCCACCAACGGATCATCCATGCCGACGATCGTCAGATCCACCGACTCTTTCACCGCAAATGCCACCAGCTTGTCAAACTCCATGGCGCCGATGGGAACGCACTCCGCGATCTGCCCGATTCCCGCATTGCCCGGCGCACAGTAGATCTTATCCACGCCCCGACTCTTCGCCACTGCAGTCGCGATCGCGTGCTCCCTGCCGCCGCTTCCTACGATCAGAACTTTCATTCCAGTACCCTGCCTTTCTCTGTCTATGTTTCTTTTTACAACCCCGGCCGCTCACTCTGCAATGTGCGCCTTTCCGTCTGCCACCGTCACTCTGCCGGCAGCGATCAAATCCAGACACTGCGGAAGGATCACCCATTCCGCCTCTTCCATCACCCGCCTCTGCAGAATCTCCGGCGTGTCACCGTCCCTGACGGCCACGGCCTTCTGCATGAGGATCGGTCCCGTATCCGTTCCCTCATCCACGAAATGCACCGTCGCCCCGGTCACCCTGACGCCTCTGGCCAGCGCCGCCTCATGCACCTTGAGCCCGTAATACCCTTTCCCGCAGAAGGAAGGGATCAGCGACGGATGAATGTTGATGATCCGATTCTCATAACGCCTGATCAACTGCGGCGGTATCACCACCAGAAATCCCGCCAGCACCACCAGATCCGGCCCGGCCTCCTCGACCCTGTGCAGGAGCGCTTCGTTGAACTGTTCTCTGTCTTCGTAATCCCGGGGCGACACGCAGACCGCATCAATGCCGGCCTCTCTGGCCCGCTCCAGGGCACGGGCATTCCTGTTGTTGCTGATCACACGCACGATCTGCACATTGCGGATCGTCCCCTGCCCGATCCCGTCAATGACCGCCTGTAAATTGGTGCCTCCACCGGACACACACACTACTGTCTTAAGCATACTCTCCGCAGCCTTTCTTCTTATCCCTGTATCACGACGCCTTCTTTGCCGGATGTCACCTCACCCACCAGATAAGCCTGCTCGCCTGCCGCCTGCAGCGCCTCCACGGTCTTTTGTGCATCCGCGGCGTCCACAGCCAATACCATGCCCAGACCCATATTGTAGGTGTTGTACATCATCTTCTCTTCCAGCCCGCCCGTCTTTCGCAGCAGTTCAAAGATCGGCGGCACCGGATAGCTGTCCTTATGTACGACCGCCGTCACACCTTCCGGCAGCATACGCGGAATATTCTCGTAGAATCCGCCGCCGGTAATATGACTGCAGCCCTTGATGGTCACGCCCGCATCCTTCACCGCGCGCAAAGCTCTGACATAAATCCTGGTGGGCGTAAGAAGCGTCTCTCCCAGCGTTGCCCCAAGCTCTTCATAATAGGTGTCCAGGCTCTCCTTCGTCATCTCGAACACCTTGCGCACAAGCGAAAATCCATTGCTGTGCACACCCGAGGAGGCGATGCCTACAAGCACGTCTCCGGGTCTGATCTGTTCGCCCGTGATCAGATCCTTCTGATCCACCACGCCTACCGCAAATCCGGCCAGATCGTACTCCTCCTCCGGCATCAGTCCCGGATGCTCCGCCGTCTCGCCGCCGATCAGCGCGGCCCCGGCCTGCCTACACCCTTCCGCTACGCCCTTTACGATGGCCGCGATCTTCTCCGGGATGTTCCTGCCGCAGGCGATATAGTCCAGAAAGAACAGCGGCTCGCCTCCGGCGCAGGCCACGTCGTTCACGCACATGGCCACGCAGTCGATGCCGATTGTATCATGCTTATCCATCAAAAACGCCAGCTTCAGCTTAGTGCCCACGCCATCCGTGCCAGACAGCAGCACGGGCTTCTCCATGCCCTTTACTGCCTCCATGGAGAACGCGCCGGAGAAGCCGCCAATCCCGCCCAGCACCTCCGGGCGCATGGTGGCCTTCACGTCCGCCTTCATCAGCTCCACGGACCGATAGCCTGCCTCAATATCCACTCCCGCTTTTTTGTAATCCATTCGCTTACCCCCTTGCCTGTCTCCCGCCCCCTGCCTGGCCTTCCGGCGGCACGGGCGGGCTCGTCCTCTCTTATTTATTCTGCAGATAGGCCTTGTAGCCCTGTTCCTTCAGCTTCGCGTCCTTGGCCACTACCTGCTCCTTCAGCCCAGCGCTGTAGTCCTTCAGCCTCTGCAGCAGGGCCGGATCCGAGGTGGCCAGGATCTTCGCGGCCAGAAGCCCCGCATTGGCGCCGCCGTTTATGGCCACTGTGGCCACGGGGATGCCGGAGGGCATCTGCACGATGGAATACAGGGAATCCCGTCCTCCCAGGGAGGTGGTATGCATGGGGATCCCGATGACCGGCATGGGGAAAATCGCCGCGCACATGCCCGGCAGATGGGCCGCCATGCCCGCTCCCGCGATGGTTACCTTGAATCCCTTCTCCTCCGCGCTCTTCGCGTACTCGTAAAATACATCCGGCTCCCTGTGGGCGCTGATGATCGACATCTCATAGGGGATGCCCAGCTCCTCCAGAATGTCCGCCGCCTTCGCCATCACGGGCATGTCGGAATCGCTTCCCATCACAATGCCCACCTTTTTTTCCTGTATGTCTCCCATAAATGCCTCCTTTGGCTATAATTTCTCTATTCTCCAGTTTACTAAAGAATGGCCCTGTGCGCAACCACTTTTTCCAAATTCGGGATCCCCGCCTCCCTCACGCCAGGCTGCCTCCCGCGTATATGATCAGCCCCACGCTTAGCAGCGCCAGGAGGTTCAGCACGATCCCCAGCACGGGAAAGAGCCTGAAATACTCCTTTTCCTGCAGGGTCACCAGCCCCAGTATCAGCCCCACGGTGGAGTAGAGCGCGGCAAGCAGGGCCCCGACCCCGAAGCCGGCTCCCACCTTCCCTCCGTTCCTGTAGGAGAGGAACACCATTATGCCCAGCGAGGCCAGGCTGATCGCGCCCAGAACCGCGGCCATGACGGCCCGGTTGGAATGCTTTTTATCCGTAAAAATAAAGCCTTTTCTTTTTTTCATATAAATCCGAAAGGGCACTCCCCAGAAAGGTCTGCCCCTCTTAGGAAATGCCCACCAGTCGCTCCCCGCCTAGAATATGATCTTGGACTTGCCCGCAATCAGCTTCGCCCCGCTGACGATCAGCAGGATTCCCGACACGATTCCCACTACCAGCGAGATCACTCCCATGGTAATGCTGGTAGCGCCCGCTCCTTTCATCACTTTATAGACTCTCTCGCTCATATAGCCGCTCCCTTCTTTCCCGTGTGGCTTTACTTCAATGCCAGCTCTTCTGCCCCGTATGTCCTGTAATACGCTTCTATGGCCGCCTTTGTGGCGTCATCGATATAGATCTGCCCTTTGTACGGCCTGTTGTACAGATGCTCCACCACTTCCCCCATGGTCACGATGGCAGCCGTCTCAAAGCCGTAGCGCTCCCTGATCTCCTCCAGGGCGCTCCTGTCCCCCGCC
>OFFT01000173.1_pt1 | contig 52642 bp, 49 predicted proteins | sample 1521581 | NCBI WGS metagenome assembly OFFT01 (sample SAMEA3504084, study PRJEB24116) | mouse gut metagenome | biome: mouse gut; feature: mouse-associated habitat; material: faeces | place: Denmark | collected 2011
TCCATATGCAAAGTTCTTCCAGTCTGATATATAACAATGAGATTTCTTTGAGCAGTGTGATTGCGCTGGCATATTATAGTGCATGCAGAGATTATACTCTTGTAAGAGAATTGCCGACAGGAAATGGATTTGCTGATATGGTTTTCCTTCCTAAACGTACATCTTTAAATCCGGCATTGGTTGTGGAACTAAAATGGGATAAAACCGCAGAAGGAGCAATCAATCAGATTAAAAGTAAAGGATATGTGTCTGTTCTTAAAGAGTATAAAGGAAATATTTTGCTTGTCGGAATCAATTATGAGAAGAAAAGCAGAAAACATCAATGTAGGATAGAAAAATTTGAAATGTAATTTTTGCAGTATCAAAATTATTAATAAGTTCGTGTCACTAACTTGACACAAGGCGGGTTAAAGGCGATGGAGGAGTTGGCGAAGCTGGAGGCGGAGAGAGGGAATCCGGGGTATAGTCAATGCCTGTCACCGCCGCCCTGTTTTGGACTTTTATTGAACCGATAAACCGGAATCTGTCGATGTGTTTGCTTTGTCTAAATACACAAAGATTTTATACGTTCCGACAAAGTTATCACACTTAGCGACCAGTGTATATGTGGTGGAACGTTCAAGTATAAAATAGGTCGCCAACTCTTTTGCATTATCCAAGGTATAAACAGCATTACCATCTGAATCGTACAAGGTCATGTCCAGATTTCCGCTGATAACATTCGATTCAAAAACAAACTTTATCCTATTGCCAGCTTCTCCTACGAAAGAAATGTCAGATGATGTGGTGACTTGCTTTGAATACTCATTGCTCATATTACCTAATACTGTAGGTCGGGTCAGCAGATAAAAGCTGATAATTCCTACTGCCACAACGAGGATAAAACTGATGAGGATGACATATTTCTTTTTCATGCCATTATCCTTTCAAGTATTGTGTGGTGGGCTTGACGGTATATTTTGCGTTCCTCATGCTTTCAGGTCTGCGAACAGTTCGTTCAGATCGGTATACCCTTTCACTGCCGGGTCTTTCGCAATCCTTTCTGCCTCCAGCATAGCGGCAACCGTTTCGCTGTTGGGCTGGTTGAGGGAAATGTCAAAGGGAATCCGTCCCTCACGGAGAGACTGGCGGACAAAAATATTGAACGCCGTTGTCAGGTTCATGCCGAGTTCCCCGAACAGCCTGTCAGCCTGCGCTTTCAGGTCTGAATCCATACGGATGCTGATGTTTGTAGTAGAGCCAGCCATACAACCATCTTCTTTTCCGCTGGTGATTACAGTATATGCTATCTGCACAAAAAATACAATATTTTGCACGAAAAATTAACAGTAAATTCATTTCCAGGGAGGCGAAACGAGAAATGCCGGATAAACAGAAACAGCATGACTTAATTTCTGTTATGGATTATGGACAATGCCGTCGGGCAAGGAAGTTGGTGCATGAATGCTGCAACTATGACAACGGCCAGTGTATCGCCCTTGACGAACGGAATAACTTGACCAGACAGGAATGAGTGTTGAGGAAAGCCTTTTTTTAGGGTATACTTACAATTAGGAGACAGCAAATATGAGAGAGATATTCAGGTATAAAAAATAGAGAAGGAGTTCACTTCATGGCAATAATAGATAATAAATTTGCATTACAAGATTTATATATTGGAATGAAGATAAGAGATAAAAATCAGTTAAGCAACATATACGATACATGGATTATGCTTGTAAAAAGCACTAATTCGGATGTATATACAGTAGGATTCATAGGTAAGGAAACCAATGCAGAGTCGGATAAGTTGTTCACACAAGGCAATGTGGTATGTCCGGTATACAATGACAGTATGGAATTAGAGGGGGACATTTACTATGAAGAATAAATATATCCTTTTTGAAATGAATCATCGGAATGAGATAAGGGCTGATGCGAATATGGCAATAAAAAGCATGGAACTTACAAAAAATAGAGAATATAAATGTCAAGATAGATACAGGGTGTCCTTATACATCAATACCAATTCTAAGGTTCGGTATATCAAGTGCCAGAGCACAGCAAATGAAACAAAGGGACTGCGATGATGATAGAATAAGAAAAGAAATTTCATTTGGCGTGAATGACCCAAAGGAAAAACGGGATGCGGACAAAGAAAAATTTAAGGATAGAAAGTATATGGAACTGCAATCTATAACTTTCCAGCACAGGAATTTTGAGATTGATTTTGGAGGAGTTTGTATTAATAAAGACTTTGTGAAAGTCAGCTATGACCGCACAGGTAATATTCTTATTGGAATGGATGTTTTGTCTCAGATGGATATACATATAGGGAAAAGTAAGATTCTTGGTAAAACCGTTTTTATTGCATGTCCATATGAAAGTATGAATCAGGAATATCTTGAGGCTTTAAGCCGTCATTTCGATATATAACCACAATTTGTAGATATTTGTAAAAAGTTGAAATATTTTTTAGTCCTAACCTGGCACCAGCTTACAGAAGCCAGTAAAGAGGTGGTTAAATGGACATGCTGGACTACATAGCGGGGGCATCTTTATATGAAGTGATAAAAAACAGCGGAAAAGAATATAGACTTGTCCATGCCGGACTCAGCAATTTTACGCCGGATAAAGCGATGGATGAGTATGATTTATACGATTTTCTGGAAGAGAGGACAGATTACACCAAAAGATATTATCCGGAAGAGAATATCTTTCTGGTAACGGGACATACGCCGACTGTTCATATAAAAGACTGGGGAAAAACGAAAGTATATATGAAAAACGGTCATATTGCCTTGGACTGTGCCTGTGTGGCGGGAGGAAAACTGGCGGCATTCTGCATAGAGACAGAGGAAATTGTTTATGTGGATGGACTTTGAAACATAGAATATCAAGGTTACAGGCCTTTTAGAAGACGGGGCGGGGGAAAGGCCAATAGGAAAAGAGTATCAGGAAAAGTGCTATTAGCGGAAATGAGGGAAGAAAATGAGCAAGATAAAATTTGATTTGAATGCGTGGAAAGAAGCGAATGAATTAATAAATGAACAATTGACAGAATATTTAACAAAAAAGAACCTATGCGAACAATGGAAGTATCTGATGGATGAAGAAAGCACATTTGGCTTTTTTGACCCCGATTCTTCAGAATATGTTTGGAAGACGACAGAGGTATATAGAAAACTTTATATGGGAGATGCTTCACACTGGATGTTTTGGGATATGTTTGATTTTGAGAATTTAAAACGTGAAAAAAACCGGTTGGTTGCCTGCGCTAAAAGGAGCAATGAATGGGACTATGAAAAGTTTTTTGATGCTGAAAAGGCAAAAAATGGGGAGAGTGGGCAAATAGAGGAATACTTAGAAAAAAGGCAAAAAAATGGGGAGAGTGGGCAGATAGAGGAATACTTAGAATTGCGGGTGAAACAGACATTAATTTTAAAAAGGATAGAAGCAATCAAAAATATGCGTATTACAAAAAGCTCATTGAAAAAAGTGAATTCAGTAATGAAGATAAAGAAAAACATTTGTGTAAATTAGCCTGGTGTGAAAGAAGGTTTCATTCTTTGGAGAATTTTTCTCTTATGCTCGTTCCGGGAGAATTGAATAATGTTAAAGGAAATAGTCGTGATAGAATGGATAGATTTATTTGGCTGTTGAACGGATATTTTGAAAAAAGAGAACGGAATAAAGATAATAGCGGCTATGATAAATATGGACATAAACTTTTTTCGAAAGCAAAAGGAAAAAATTATAAGAAAGAGTATCAAGAAACGTGCCTGGAAGTGATATATGAGTATTTATCATTGTTTGAGGACGTTTATGATTATTGTGGTCAAATATATAAAATGGACGCAGCTGCGGTTAAGCGCTTTCTTGCGTCAGGAGAAAAAGAACGTTTTAAAACGGGTAGAGATGTGGTTGAATATATGCAACTGGCGGAGGATTATTGGAAAAACAAACATAATTTCATTTTTCACACATAGCTGGGAACATGTGGAAAAATAAAGATCGGGGCGGAGAAAGGACGTATTTTATTGTTTTGAGACCGGTCTCTTGCATATACTATTTTGTATCGGTATAATAAGAATTGCAATGTAGTTTCGAAAAAATAAAAATATTTATTTTCATGCTTACGTAGAGCAACATTTTCAAGAGGAAAAAGTAAATTACCTTTTCGTGGATGAAGTTCAAATGTGTCCAAAATTTGAATTGGCAATCAACAGTCTTTATTCCAAAGGAAAATATGATATTTATATTACGGGTTCTAATGCTTTTTTATTAAGTGCTGATCTGGCAACTCTTTTTACCGGACGTTATATCGAGATTCACGTGTTTCCATTTAGTTTTCAGGAATACTGCCAGTATTATGATGAGACCGGCGATAAGGAAAAACTCTTTGATGAGTATTCCACAAAGGGAGGACTGGCAGGTTCTTACGCTTACAGAACGGAAAGAGATAGAATAAATTACATTAAGGAAGTTTATGAAACGATCGTCACGAGAGATCTTGTGCAGAAATATTCTTTGCCGGATACGTTGGTCCTTCAGAAACTGTGTGAATTTCTTATGGATAACATCAGCAACCTTACTTCTCCAAACAAGACCAGTCAGTTGCTGACAGCGAATAAGACAACAACTAATCATGTAACAGTCGGCAGATATATTAAATATTTGTGCAATGCCTTTGTTTTTTATGACATAAAGCGTTATGATATCCGCGGAAAGAAGTATTTGGAAAGTTCTGAAAAATTCTATTTGTGTGATACGGGTATCCGATATGCCATTTTAGGAAACAGGAATATGGACTACGGCAGAGTATATGAGAATATGGTCTGTATTGAACTGCTCCGCCGGGGATATGATGTGTATGTCGGAAAATTGTATCAGAAGGAAATTGATTTTGTGGCGCAAAAAGGGAGCGAGAAAATCTATATCCAGGTCAGGGACAATATTTCGGATCAGAATACTCTTGAAAGAGAATGTTTGCCCTTACTGCAAATCAGAGATGCTTATCCCAAAAAGATCATTGCCAGGACCAGGCACCCGAAATATGGTTATGAGGGTATTGAGATTTACAATATAGCTGACTGGCTGTTGCAGGAAGAGGGAAATGATGACATATAGCAATCCCAATACCGCTTATGCATTGATCTATCAGAAGCCTGTATTCCGGTAAAAATCAAGAAACAGTCTGTTTGTATTGATAATGGTATTGCTGACATTAAATGAACAGGAAGAAAAAGTAATAGACAAAATCATGTCGGCACCAGACACAAAAAATCCTTAGGATTGCTGGACAATCTTCTTTCTAAATTCGGGAGTGTAGTTCTGTGACATAATGAGTACCTCTTTTTTTGTGATTTTAATGATATCTCATTAGCCACTCTCGTTACAACTTTAGTATAGCACTTCAAAATCTGTGTTGGAAAAAGGAATGACTTTCGGTTATCAATATGATTTTGGTTCCACTACGGAACTTATGATAACGGTTGCAAATTACAGGGTCATGAACAATAGGAAAGAGAAATTGATCATCTTGTCCAGAAATAATCCAATTGAAATTTTATGTGAAGAATGTGGAAAGAAACCGGTGGCGTACATATGCACGGAATGCCTTTATGAAGGAAGCGGATGGCTGTGTGAAGACTGTGCCAGGACTCATGAGTGTGGAGAGGAAATGCTTTTGCCGGTTTGTAATTCACCGCGAATGGGAGTCTGCGGCTATTGCGGGAGTGACATATATCCGGATCAGTTTGTAGCGGATAAATAAAAATTGTTTATATAATTTGATGGTGGTTGTACAAGTGGATTTTATCAATAAGTTTGTATTTGTAACCGGAAGGCCATGGAATGAAAAGCAGGAAGTCTTTTAAGAGACATGTCCTGCTTTTCAGCTTGTTTGCGGACCAAATGTCTTTATGGGAAATGCTTTCGCATTATTCCCTGTCATATTTTATCATTTCTTCCTTGATGCTATGGCAAATCGCTATAACAAATTGTTTTTGTTTTTCCGTGCATCCTGCAAGCAGAGATTTTTCTTCTTTCGCCATGGTAGAGGTGTCTTTTCTCAGCACGTCGGCCAACAGGTCATCGACTGTAGTGTCCAGCGCACCGGCGATCAGCAGTATCGTTGTCAGGCTGGGGTGCTTCTTTCCCGATTCGATCCGGCAAAGATAATCAGGTGCGATTTCAGCCTTTTCGGCCAGCTTTTCCTGTGTCCAGAATTTTTGTCTGCGTAGTTTTCGGATACGCAGGCCAACAGCGCTGTAATTAATTTTCATTTGAATACCCCCATAGGTTTAAATTGGCCTGATGGTCAATTTTTTATGACCATCAGTACATGGAATTGTTAAGTGTTATTTTATAAAATTACTGTAGGCATTTCATTAAGAAGTGGAGAACGTGCAGCAGACTGTGCAGGAACGGAGGATTCTTATGAAAGAAGCAGAACTGCCCGGCAAAAACGCAGACATACAAAAATCCAGAATACGGTCGCGCTATCAGGGTGTAGATCCGAAGTTACTGGAAGTGATCCCTGCAAAACCAGCAGCAGATTTGTACGATGACAGTGCACATCGGAGAGTGGCGGTTTATGCCCGTGTTTCTACGGATGATCCGCGTCAGACATCGTCCTACGAGCTGCAGAAAAATTATTATGAGGACTATGTGGGCCGCTACCGGAATTGGGAACTGGTTCGTATCTATGCAGACGAGGGAATCAGCGGAACGTCACTGCGGCACAGAGATTCATTCAATCAGATGATTGATGACTGTGCAGCCGGTAAGATTGATATGATCATTACCAAAAGTGTTTCCCGCTTTGCACGCAATATCATGGATTGTATTGGAACCGTTAATAAACTGAAAGAGCGTCAGCCTCCCATTGGGGTATTTTTTGAGAACGAGCAGATCTATACGTTGAATCAGCAGTCGGAAATGAGTCTGTCTTTTATTGCCGCCATGGCGCAGGAAGAGTCCCATGTAAAAAGCTCCAGCATGAATGCGTCCTATGAAATGCGTTTTTCCCATGGGATTTTTCTGACGCCGCCATTGCTGGGCTATGATCAGGATGGAGACGGGAATCTGGTCATTAACGAGGAAGAAGCGAAAACAGTCCGGCTGATCTATTTTATGTATCTGTACGGATATTCTACGCAGCAGATCGCAGATCTGCTGACGGAGCTGGCACGACCGACCAAAAAGGGCAATACAGCCTGGAGCAGCAATTCTGTTCTGGGTGTTTTGCAGAATGAAAGACATTGCGGAGAAATATTAGCCCATAAAACCTTTACCCCCAATTACCTCGATCATAAGGCACGTAAAAACTGCGGAGACCGCAATCAGTACAGACAGTCCGGACATCATGAAGCGATCGTCACCCCGGAAGACTTTGTTGCAGTGCAGAGAAAAATAAGCAATGCGAAATACGGCACAAGCGGAATACCGGAACTTCATGTGATTCCGGAAGGGGCGTTAAAAGGTTTTGTCATTGTCAATCCGAGATGGGCGTCCTTCACAGCAGAAGATTACAGGGCGGCATCTGACAGAATAGAGTGTACGGCTGAAGATTCTGCTGAGGATGTGCTGATCAGTCCGCAAAATGGCGAACCGGATCTCCGGGGCTATGAAATAGCACGCACAGAGTTTTTTAATGCCGCATTGAGAATCAGCGTAACGATTTCCGGTAACGGTATGAGATTTGGAATTGATGCAGTCCAAAAGCTGAATAACATACCGTATGTGGAGCTGCTGATCCATCCGAAGCTGCATCAGCTGGCGGTCCGGCCGAGTAAAAAAGAGGTTCGGACTGCGATCAAATGGGCGACTGCGGCAAATGTGAAATATCAGCCCAGGATCATTACCGGAGCGGCATTCCTGCCGACATTGTTTGAATTGTTTGGGTGGAAAAGGGAGTATCGCTACAGGATCACCGGTGTACGTCGTCAGAAAGGCAGTGAAATGGTGTTGCTGTTTGACCTGCAGGAAACAGAGGTTCTGATACCTGTGGAAAAGATCAGGAAGTTTTGCGAGGAGAATAATCTTCCACAGGAAGAGTTTACACCTGTAAATGGATCTGGTTATCAGGGAAAGATCCTGGCGTATCCATTGCCGTGGGCACAGAGCTTCGGCAGTGAATTTTATCAGCATACACAGGCTTCGCCCAGCAGCGGCATAGATCATGGCGGCTTGTGGAATGTGACAATGCAGGGGGATCCTTATTATGGGAACGAACCACAACCGCGCCCGAAAGAGCATATTGAGCAGAATATCAGGAAACTTCTGGAAGGATTGCAGAAGGAGGAGTAACGAATGAAAACGACAGAGAAAACGGAGCAGAAAGAAACTTTCAGCTATGATGGATATCAGGTTGTCCGGGGCGAGTTCTTTGCTCATACGTTTGAACCTTCCATTACTTTTAATGATAACAAAGTCTATGTAAATATGGCCTGTCTCAATCAGATGCCAATGGTGGAATACATTCAGATTCTGATCAATCAGCAGGCGAAAAAACTGGTGGTCCGTCCATGCAAAGAAGATGAAAAGGATTCTTTCCGGTGGTGCAGCAGTACGGGCAGGCGAAGACCAAAGCAGATCACCTGCCGGATTTTCTATGCGAAGCTGGCGGAGATGTTGCAGTGGAATCCGGCTTACCGGTATAAAATACTTGGGAAAATGGTCACTGCGAACAGCGAACAACTTTATATTTTTGACCTGACGGCGACAGAAATGTACCAGCGCATCCGGCAGGAGAGCGGACGGGCCAATGGACGCATGCCAATATTTCCGGCGGAATGGCAGGATCAGTTCGGCCTGCCGGTGAACGAACACCGTAAGCAGCTGAAAATTAATATTTTTGACGGGTATACGGTCTTTGGAATAAAAGGAACAGCCATGGAGCGTTAGTTGGAAGAATTGTGGCGTAAGTCAGAAAGGATGTGTGAATATGAATGGGGAGAGCTGTATCCTCAAAATTGATCCGGAATTTCGCAGGCTGGTATTTCCTCTCAGCCCTGAGGAATATGCTGCGTTGGAGGGACGGATTTTGCAGCATGGCTGCAGTCAGCCTGTCGTGGCCTGGTACGGCTGTATCATGCAGGGATTTGCGCAGTATGAGATCTGTAAAATGCGGGACATTGCATTTCAGGTAAAGAATATCAGTTTCTGTGTCAGGGAGGAGGCGATATCCATTACCTGCCGGGAAGAATTGAGAAGCAGACATCTGCCGGAAAATCAGCGGCGGTATCTGATTGGAAAGCGATATAATGCAGATGTGATCATTGAAGCGCATAACGCTGCCGGTACTGACCAGTTTAAGGAGCGTAACAGAAGAGATCTCGCTAAAGGGAAGAAATATTATGAAAGCAGTGGCGGACGGACAAAGGAAAGAATTGCCGAAGAATACGGTTTAAGCCGGTGTTCCGTCACCAGGTATGGGATATATGCACAGGCAATAGACTATATTGCGTCTATACAGCCGGATACGGCTGTGCTGATTCTTGCAGGCGGAACGAAAATATCGACGGAATCGGTTATGGCCTGCTATGGAAAAACAGAGGAGGAAGTGGCGCAATTACTGACGGCATCAAGAGAACGAGGCCGTATGAAGAAGCAGGTTTTGGAAGTGAAAGAAACTGTAAAGAGCATGAGCATTAAAGATATGCCGGTTTTTGACCCGGATGCTGAAATCAACAGCCTTGCGCTGACAATTCCGTCGTGGATCAGTTCCATTGACCGTACACAGTCTGCCGCTCAGTTCCCGCTGCTGACGATCAAAGGGAAAAAACAGCTGGAACATCAGCTGTATCAATTACAGGAAGCCATTCAGATCATGCTGCATGCGCTGGAGGAGGTGCGTTGACATGGAACGAAATCCGTATGTGCCCAATGTTCACTTCGAGCAGATTCCAATTAAAAATCTGGTTTCCAATCAGGATTATCAACGGCATCTGTCTAAAGATCATATCCGGAAGGCTGCGGAAAACTTTGATCTGTGCCAGATCAACCCGGTCAAGGTCAGCCGCCGACAGGGCATCAATTATGTCTTTAACGGACAGCATACGATTGAGATCGTGGCACTTGTTTTGGGATCCCGTGACACACCGGTATGGTGCATGGTCTATGATGAACTGGTGTATGAACAGGAGGCGGCGATATTTGCCGATCAACAGAGATTTGTCAAAAAACTGCTGCCCTATGAAATTTTTACAGCTAATATCGAAGCCGGAAACGATGAACAGCTGATTATCAAGGCACTGGTGGAATCATTTAATCTGCGCATCAGCGGGAACAGCGGACCGGGCTGTGTCTGCTGTGTTGCAACGCTGGAAGACCTGTATCGTAAATATGGTTATGAGATTCTACAGCGCAGCCTGCGTCTTTGTATTGCCACGTGGGAGGGCGATGTAGAGTCGCTGACCGGCAATATTCTCCGTGGCATAGCCCGTCTGGTCAATACCTATGAAGACAGTCTGAAGGACGATATGTTTGTGGAAAAAGTCGGCCGCTCTTCTCCCAGAGAAATCAGCCGTATCGCCAAAGAACGCAAGGCCGGTTCCATAGGGTATGCCGAGGCTATGCTGACGCTCTATAATAAAAAGAGCAGTGCTAACGGCACTTTAAAATGGGCAAGGCTTTACGAAAATAAGCCGGTGATTAATGAAAGGAGCAGACTGCCGATGGAAGGCCAGTTGTCTATAACAGAGGTTGAATAGCTGTATGTAGAGAATACTGTGTTGCAGAATATTTACCTGGCGCTTATGTTCTTCATATTTTTGATTCAGAAATGTGTGCAGTTGTGCATTCAACAGAGCCATGATTCAGTTTACGCCGCCCGACCGGTATGCTACAATAGGAAAAAAGGCGGCGCGCGCAGAATGCACTGCACCGCCGGACAGCATATTGGGAAGGTTGGGGAAGGAGGAAGCTATGGCAGACCAAACAGGAAAGAGTAAGACATACTCTTATGACTATGAGGACTATGAGAACGGGAAGAAGGCAGAAACCATGCTGGAGGAGATTCTGGCCGATCCGGAGTTTCCGGGGCTGGAGGAGTTGATCATCGGCGGATGGGGCGGTGAATATGAAGAATCCTGTCAGGCGATTCTGGACGGCATTGCTGCGAATGTCGACAGATTCAGCCACATCACAAAACTTTTCATCGGCGATATGGACTATGAGGTGTGCGAAGTATCGTGGATCATGCAGGGCAATTACAGCAATCTGTGGAAAGCCATGCCCCAGTTGAAGGAATTGACGATCAAGGGCAGTACGAATCTGGAATTAGGGGTGATCGAACATGACAATCTGGAGTCTTTGACCATCATCTGCGGCGGCCTGGGGAAGGATGTGATAGAAGAGATTGCGAAAGCAAAACTTCCGAATCTGCAGAAACTGCTCCTTTACATTGGAGTGGAAGACTATGGTTTTGACGGGGATGCGGAAACTGTCAGGGAGCTGCTTTCCGTGTCTGATTTTCCGAAGCTTACCTATCTGGGAATCACGGACAGTGAAATTCAGGATGAACTGACAGCAGTTGTGCTTGAGAGTAAATATATGCAGCAGATCACCACGCTGGATCTGTCCAACGGAACGCTTACGGATAAAGGCGGACAGCTCCTTGTGGAAAAGCTGCCGGGATGTCCAGGTCTGGAGAAGTTGGATGTACATTACCACTACCTGTCAGATGAGATAGTGGGGAAATTAAAGAAGCTGCCCATTGTGGTTGACGTGTCTGAGCAGGAAAAGGCGGAGAGCTGGAACGGTGAATTATGGTACAATGCCATGTTGACAGAATGAGCGGGATTCTGCTGATCGGAACGGACGGCGGCAAGCGCAGGTTCTATTTTGAACAGGCGGCAGCGGAGGCGGGCCTCCCGGTTGTATTTCTGGATTGGAAAGATGTGCCGGACATGGGACACGATGAGGGATTCTGTCCGGAGAAGCCGGAAGAACCGGGCCGGAAACGATTCGAGGAGAAGCTGCGGATGCTGCTGCAAATAGAAGACCTGCAGCATTTTGCGGTGAAGATTGATGCGCCGGCATGGGGAAGCAGCCGCCTGTGCGATCTGGGAAGTCTGACCGGACGGTATGAAGAACAGCTTCGCCGGCTTTCCGATCTGCCGGCAGGCGGTTTCCTGAACCGGCCGCCGGAGATTGCACAGGTGCTGGATAAACGCGGCTGTAAGGCGCGGCTTGCCCAGAGCGGTGTTCCGGTGACCCATATGTACGAAGAACATTTTTCCTGTGGGGAAGAATTGTTTGATTTTCTGAGAGAACACAGGATCATACAGGTGTTTGTGAAGCCGGTGAAAGGATCGGGCGCGGCAGGCGTGACAGCGCTGCGGTTCTCGCCGGGAAACGGCCGGATCGCGCTTTACACCTGTGCTGCGCTCAAAGAGGGTGCGTTATATAACACCAAGCGGATGTACAGGCTGGAGGGCAGGAAGGCGGAAGTGTTTCTGGACAGTCTGTTAAAGCTGGACTGCGTTGTAGAGCGATGGTACGGTAAGGCATCTTTTGAGGGGTATTGTTATGACCTGCGTGTGATCGTGCAGGGTGGGCGGATCGACTATATTCTGCCCAGATTGTCGAAAGGCCCCATTACGAATCTGCATCTTAATAATCACGCTATGGCGTTTGCGGATCTGCATTTGGGGACAGGAACAGTGGAACGGATCGAGGAGGTATGCCTTAAGGCGTCGGCGTGCTACCCCGGATTACAGAGCATTGGTATGGATGTGCTTTTGGAAAAGGGCGGTCTGGAACCGAGGATCATTGAGATGAATGCGCAGGGCGATCTGCTTCATCGGGATGTTTACAGCGAAAACAGGATTTATAAGCGACAGATCGCGATCATGAAGGAACTGCTGAGATGAGGGTGAATGGTATTTATTCACCATCTGTTAAAGACAGGTATCTATAACCAGCCGTCACTACCCAATAGTGGCGGCTGGTTCCTTAAATATGAAAGTTGTCATTTAGTTGTAGTTACTTCAGCTGCAAAAATCCTGCTGCATAATTCAAAATATTCATCATAAGATATTTCCGTTCCGTTTAATGTATATTTTTCTTTGCCCTCCACATTATCTTCATCAACAAGTTCTTCATAAAAATTCATTTCTGCAACTAAATTATCTGCCCCTTCAAATTTTTCCATATGATATGCTTCATATCCTGTATGCATTCTGTTGCTGTACATAATCCATGTGGAGCCATTATAAACAACATAAGAAAGCATAAGGGCATCGCCTTCTCCTACGGCAAATTCATAAACCTTATTATTGCGCACATCAAGGTATATGTCACCATAAGGTCCGCAAATAATCAGTTCATTTTCTCCATCATTGTCAAGATCGACTTTTTCACCAATGGAATAGGAATCCCATTCACCAGAATCCATATCCAGATCGGTAATATAGAATGTCGAATCCCCGGAACCGATTGCACTTATTGAACCGTTGATAAACAAGTCTAATAATTCTTCTACACCAATGGTCTTATCTTCTTCCGTTTCCAAATTTGTGCTTTCTTCTGTCTGCATATTGCTTTCCTGCTGATTTACAGAAGATTCATCTGCATTTGCGGTTTCATCTTCTTTTATTTCTAAATCTGTACCTTCAACTGTCTGCACTCTGCTTTCCTGCTGTCCTGCAGGAAATTCATCCGCATAGACAACTTCATCTTCTTTTGCCTGTCCGCAGGCGACAACATTTAATGCTGTCAGAAAGGCACATACCAATATTGCTGTCTTTTTACATCTGTTCATATACATACCCTCCAATAAATCACTGGTAAAATTTTTCGGCAAATCACTTTGTCTATATTTTTCACGTTTTGTTATACCACTCTTACCCTCTGTTTTCAACCATAAAATACAGGGCATGGCAACCGCTGCGCCCTGTCTTTCTTGACGAACAGCTGACGTTGGCAGTAGAATAAAAAATAAAATGAAAGGGGAGCGGACAGCTATGAGTGAAGTGCCTTTTGCGGCGTTTCGGGCCGGTATGGATGAAAAACAGTGTTCTGTGGATATGACGAAAGTGGTAGGTAACTGTGACATTTTGTTTGTCTGTCTGGATACCTTACGATATGATGCAGCCATTGCGGAGGAGCAGGGCGGCGGCACGCCTGTCTTAAACAGGTATGGTGCATGGGAGAAGCGGCAGGCGCCGGGAAACTTCACCTATCCGTCGCATCATGCCATTTTTGCGGGATTTCTGCCGTCTAAGGATGAGGCGAGAAGCATTGGGGAACAGGAGATGCTCTTCTTTCCAAAAAGCATTGGCATGGGGAAGAAGACTCCAAAAGGCGCTTACGGGTTTGATGCCGCCAATCTGGTGGAGGGGCTTCATGCGGACGGCTATGATACGTGGTGTGTCGGCGGGGTGGCTTTTTTTGACAAACGCTCGGCGCTTGGCAGGGTGTTTCCTTCCTTTTTTGAAAAGAGTTACTGGAATCCGTCCTTTTCCTGTCCGGTGAAGGAAAGCGCGGGGAATCAGGTTGATTTCATTTTGAACCGCCTGGAACAGAATGCGGATCCCAGACGGATTTTCCTGTATCTGAATGTGTGTGCGATTCACTATCCCAACTATTTTTATCTGGAACAGGAGAAAAATGACAGTCTGGTGACGCACAGGGCGGCGCTGCGGTATGTGGACAGCCAGCTGGGCCGGTTGTTTGACGGTTGGAAGGAGAAACGGGGCGAGACCTTTGTGGTATGTTTTTCCGACCATGGCACCTGTTACGGGGAGGACGGTTATGTGTTCCACGGTGTGAATCATCCGGTGGTCAGTACCGTGCCCTATAAGCATTTTTTCCTGTAAAAAGGGGTGTTGTTGCCGCAGGAATATTTTCAGAGAGGTGCATTTCATGAACAGATATGTGCAGTATATGTACAGTTATCCGCATAAGACGGCGTACAGACCATTACATAACGTAAATTTGAGCGATTATATGGAAAATCTGGCGGGTGAGGGGCACAGCTTGTACCTTCACCTGCCCTTTTGTGAGAGCAGGTGCGGATACTGCAACCTGTTCTCCGTGGCAGGCTGCGGCGGGGCGCAGAGGGACGCCTATCTGGATGTGCTGCCGCGTCAGATGGAGCAGTACAGGGAAGTTCTGCCCTGTGATACCGTGTTTGGAGATTTTACCATCGGCGGCGGTACGCCGCTGCTTCTGGATGTCCGGCAGCTGGAACGGGTATTTCGGGATGTCAGAGCTTATATGCCTCTGGGGAAAGACTGCCAGATCATCATAGAGACTGCGCCGAAGCAGACCGACAGAGAGAAGGTACGCCTGTTGAAAGAAGCGGGTGTTACCAGGGTCAGTATGGGGATCCAGAGTTTTGACGAGGGAGAGCTTTCCTGGCTGGGCAGATTTCATGACGGCCGACGGGCACAGAAAGCGGCGGAGATCTTGATGGAAGCGGAGTTTGCCTGTGTCAATTTTGACTTTATCTACGGGCTGCCGGGGCAGACGGCGGAGAGCCTGTCGGGCTCTTTGGAGCGGGCAATGGCTTTTTCACCGGATGAGGTCTTTCTGTATCCGCTGTATATCAAGCATGGCGTCCGGCTGGAAAAGGACGGGAAGGCAGCGGCGTTGGATTCTGACCATGCGTTCCGGCTTTATCAGCGGGGAGCGGCTTTTTTAAAGGAACACGGATACGCGCAGATTTCCATGAGACGTTTTGTAAAGAGAAGGGGGAGCGAAGGCGCTGACGGTTTGTGGACGGAATTTCGGGAATGCGGCTTTACCGGGGCTTTGTCTCTGGGCTGCGGGGGCAGAAGCTATCTGGGCCGGCTTCACGCCTGCACGCCCTACCGGACGACGCGGCAGGGGGCGCTTGAAGAGATAGAAGCCTATCTGGGCAGGAAAGATTTCCTGACGGTCACGCATGGAATCCTGCTTTCCGATGAGGAGATCAGGCGAAGGTATGTGATCAGGCATCTGCTGATCCGTCCCGGTATTGCAAAGAAGGCGTATCGGCGGATCTTCGGGAACGAGGTAATGGAAGACTTTCCGATTTTAAGGAATTGGGTAGAGGCCGGGTGGCTGGAAGAGAAGGATGAAAGTCAGGAAGAGCAGAGGCATTGGGGCAGCGGGGAGGCAGCAGGATATCCGGAGTTGCAGAAGGGACAGAGGGATTCGGGATATCAAGATTCAGTCTTTCTCAGCCTGACGGAGGAAGGATTGGGGCTGTCTGATTATATCGGGCCGCAGCTGATTTCGACGGACATCAGGAGGAAAATGCTGGAGTGGGAGAGGATGAATGGGCAGGAAAACAATCTGTTACAGGGGGAGCCTGAAAAGTTGTAATTACCGCTGTTCCTACTGCCCCTTTTCCAAACACAGGGCGTCGGTGCAGGAACTGGAAATGGACAGGCAGAATTTCGGGAGATTTTGTGAAAGTATCGCGGACAGGGCGGCGGAATTTGATATCGGCGCAGTCTTTGTGGTGCCTTACGGGGAGGCGTCGATCCACCGGTGGTATTGGGAAGGACTGGGGCGCCTTGCGGGGCTTGATAGTCTGGAACGGGTGGGGCTGCAGACGAATCTGAGCTTTTCGGTGGAGGAATGTCTGGCGGTCTTTGATTTGTACAGTGAAACCGCTGAGAAAATCGTGCGGGGAATTTCCGGCGCAGCCCGGCGAAAGCTCTGTATCTGGGCGACTTTTCACCCGGAAATGACAGATATGGAGACGTTTGTGGACAAGTGTCACAGGCTGGCCGACAGCGGCGTTAATCTGTGCGTGGGAGCAGTGGGCGCGCCGCAGAATATCCCGCTGCTTGGCAGGTTGCGGGAGCGGCTGTCTCCGGATCTCTACCTGTGGATCAATAAGATGGACGGGCTGGGGCGCATCTATACGGAGGAGGAGAAGAGGGATTTTCTGGAGCTGGATCCCTTTTTCGGACTGGAGTGCGGCAGTCCGGTTGCGGACGCCGCCATGTGCAGGGACAGATGTTTCGTGGAGGCCGACGGCCGGATTCGCACCTGCAATATCGGCCGGATAAAAGAGGGGAATTGGTATCAGAGTGAGGCGACGGAAATCTTTCACTCTCTGTGCGGCAAAAAGAGGTGTTCCTGTTATCTGGCCTATGGTGGCAGAGCCGATTTCGAGGGACGGCAGTTTTTCGGGGCGTATCCGATCTTTAGGGTTCCGAAACCGTATCGGGCGGTCTTTCTGGATCTGGACGGTACGCTGGTGCCGGAGAAACACAGGGGAAGACTGTCGGACAGCGTGCGCCGTAAGCTGCTTGCCCTGCGGGAAAAGCGCCCTGTTTTTCTGGCTACGTCCATGCCGGCAGAGGAAGTCAGGCAGAGGCTGGGAGAAGATCTGGAGTTGTTTCAGGGGGCTGTCTTTGCGTCCGGAGCTTATGTGTGGATGAGGACGAAGGAGGAAGGCGGGAAGGCGGACGACAGCGGGGAGAAGCGTAAGGGTGCAGCAGGCAGGGAAGTGATACACCCGGTGGATCTTAAGGAATTACCCCGGTTGACTGAACTGGCGGCGCGGTGCAGTGCCGGCGTCAGAGTCTACAGGATAAGGGGACGGGAAGCAGATGCGGAAAGGGACACAGCCTACAAGATCACGCTTGTAAAAAGGCATAACAGTGTCTGGCAGGAGCAGGAGCGCCAAATGGCGGCGGAGATTCTCCAGACAGGGGCGTATCGGATCTTTGTGGAGAAAAACTGTCTGGAGATCATTGCGGCGCATGTGGACAAAGGGACAGGTGTTCGGGAAATCTGCGGCTGGCTGGGAATCAGGCCGGAGGAGGCCATCGCTGTAGGAAATGACAGGGAAGACCGGGCAATGCGCCCGGTGCTTACCAGGCCGTATCCAGCAATGCCAGCAGCTCCTCCTTCGTAAAGTTGCCGCTTCCCAGTTCTTCCCCGGAAAGCACCTGTTCCGCAAGCGCCTTTTTCCGCTCCTGCAGTTTCATGATATTCTCTTCTATGGTATCCTTCATGATCAGTTTGTAGACATTCACAACATGGGTCTGGCCGATCCGGTGCGCTCTGTCGGTGGCCTGGTTCTGCACGGCCAGATTCCACCAGGGATCAAAATGGATGACGATATCCGCGGCGGTAAGATTTAAGCCGGTTCCGCCCGCTTTGAGGGAGATGCAGAACACGTTGGTGGCATCCCGGTTAAACTGTTCGACCAGCTGCAGGCGCTGTTCTTTGGGTGTGGAGCCGGTAAGCACATAATAGGAGATCTCCGCTTCTTCCAGCTTCTGCTGCAGATGTTCCAGCATGGAGGTAAACTGCGAGAACAGCAGCACTTTGTGGCCGCCCTCCACCGCGTTTCTGATCAGATCCACACAGAGGACAGACTTGGCGGAAGGGGTCTCGTACTGCTCGTAGATCAGGGCCGGGTCACAGCACAGCTGTCTTAATTTGGTAAGCTCGGAGAGAATCTGGATCTTGCCGGTCTTAAATTCTTCTTCCGACTGCTTGTCCAGCATCATGCGGATTCTCTGGACGTGGGCCTGGTAGAGCTTCTGCTGTTCGCCTTCCATGTTGGCGTACATGCATTTCTCCAGCTTGCCCGGCAGGTCGGTGAGGACGTCCTTTTTCAGTCTCCGCAGGATAAAAGGGCGGACCATTTTCTGCAGTCTGTTCATGGCATTCTCATCCTGATTCTGAACCGCGGGCAGTTCGATCTCTGTGCGGAAGCGCTGGTAGCCGTACAGGAAGCCGGGCATAAGGTAATCGAAAATACTCCAGAGTTCACTCAGCCGGTTCTCGATGGGCGTACCGGTGAGGGCAAAGCGGCAGCCTGCCTCGATGGCTTTCACCGCCTTGGCGGACTGGGTATTGTGGTTTTTGATATACTGCGCTTCGTCTATGATCTGACAGAAAAAAGGAATACCTTCGTAGGCCTCCAGATCCCGCTTCAACAGCTCGTAGGAAGTGATCAGGACGTCCCTGCTCTGTGCACCGCGGATGATCTCCTGACGTTCGGCCGCAGCGCCGGTCACCATTTTGACGGGAATACCGGGTGCAAACAGGGAGAACTCATTTTTCCAGTTAAAGACCAGAGAGGCCGGCGTGACGATGAGCGCGCGCCTGTTGTCGGCGGCTTTCGCCTCCAGATATTCCGACAGCAAAAAGGCGATGGTCTGCAGGGTCTTGCCAAGGCCCATGTCATCGGCCAGTATACCGCCGAAGCCGTTGCGGTACAGTGTTTTCAGCCAGAAAAAGCCGGTGAGCTGATAGGGACGCAGTATGGATTCCAGGCTTGCCGGTGCTTCAAAGGCATGTTCTTCCATGGTTCTCATGTTCCGGATCAGTTCCTGAAAGGACTGGTTTCTGGCTGTTGTCAGGCTCTGCTTTTCCGTAAGCTCGCTGTCCAGATAGAGGGCTCTGTATTTGGGCAGGGTAAGGGTTTCTTTCCGCAGCTGCGCATCGGTCAGGCTCAGATCTTCTTTGATCTCCAGCAATGCGTTTAGGCCTTCGTCTTCCGTGCGGATAAAGCTGCCGTTTTTCAGGCGGAAATATTTTTTCTTCCTGTCATATCTGGACAGGATCTCGATCAGTTCTTCCCGGGACAGCTGGTCGGCGCCTATGGTCAGCTCCAGCAGGTTTTCCGATAAAGATACGCCCACTTCCACTTTGCCGCTGTACACCACGCGGAATTTTTTCAGGGCATCGGAGACGTATACATCTCCGAGTTCCTGAAAGCGCGGAATGCCTGTCGTGAGCAGCTCGTACAGCTTGTCTTCGTCGTCGGCAATGACCATGGTATGCTCATTTTCGTCATAGGCATTGCAGTAGGAGGCGACGATATTGCCGGTCTGTATTTCCCTGACGGCATCCCGGCCGGCCCGTTCTTCGTCTTTCTTATAGACTTCGTATTTTTTGTCACCGTAGACGGCATAAACTTTGCAGGTGATGAAATTTCTCTGCGGCGCATCCAGATAGATCTCAAAGGAGACGGGTTCCACGCCGTAGTCCGCCTCGTTGAATGCTGTCCGTTCGCAGTGGTAATGCTTTTCCAGAAGAGGCAGCAGTTCTCTGCAGAACGTGGGAATGTCGTTCTTCTCAACATAGAAACCGGCGCCCGCAAGCTCCGGCAGGCAGGCCAGAAAATCCTGCAGGGGCAGGAGCTTTTCTCTGCTCTCCTGATAGATCAGGCCATCCCGAAAGGTGAAGATTGTGTGGGCCGCATAGAATTCCGCCAAAGGCTCGATTTCCACTTCCAGGCCCTCCGGTTTCCCCAGCAGACGCAAGTGCCGGCTCAGAACGGCGTCTGTCTGGCGCCAGATCTTTTCACCGGAACCGTTTAAATCGATCAGCACAGGATTGTCTTTCAGGATCGCAAGAAGCTCCTCGAATTCCGCACCGCCAAGCGGGATCCGGCGCAGCGGCGAGAAAGTCTCCGTGTAGGAATAGTACTGGTATGTAAGGTAATGGCTGCCGTTTTCCTGCACCCAGGAGAGGATGAAGTTGAGCAGCTTTTGGGAAAGCGGGTCAAAGGCCTCCGGCGTATGGAGAAAGTTCAGCTTTTTGCCGTAGGCATGTTCGTCGCCGGACTTTACGTACCGGGCGAACTCGAACACATCCTTGAGCACATATTTGGTATCCATACCGATTTTGAAGCCGACCTCGGCATGGTTTTCGGCGCACAGGAAATGAGGTTCCAGCGCGACTTGTCCATAAGGAACGGTCTGCATCAGGGGAGCGGTAGTCTTTATCCGCTGGCGTCTGAGCAGATCCTTGATGACCGGTGTTGTCTGTCTGGAACGGTTTTTGGGGAGAAAGCGGCCGTTCTCGTAACCGATATAATCGGAGAGCCTGCGCATGTGGCCGGCGGATCCCGGTGTATCTATATAATCAAAGATTCCCTGCTGCATGTCCTGCTGCTCTTCATAGGCAAGGAGCACGGCGGCGCAGTGCTTACAGATGCCGTCATAGCTGTAAAAGGCCGGGCAGTCACAGTAACACTCCGACACGTCATCAAAAAGGGTATTGTAGGAGAGGGTTACTTTATATTTCTTTCTGCCGCTGCCCTGTACGGTGGCTTTGACGGTGACTTCCTCATTCTTGTTGTTGGCTTTAAAGGTCAGCACTTTGTTCTGTTTGAATAGTTCAAGGCCCCGGTTATAAATGGTAGCGCCGGCGATCTCTTTGATGAGCTGCTTAGTGAGCACGATGGATTCCTCTTTCGGATTTGTATTTGGTTCATCTTATCACGGTCCTGCGGCAATGACAAGATTTTCGGGCAATTTCCATGGTTCGGATGGTTAAAAAGTGTTACAATAGAGTGATCGGAGGATGATTTGTGATGATGAAGAAGAAAAGCAGCACGGCCCGGTGAACCATGAAAATGCAGGAGCAGAGACGGCGGAGCATTTGCCCCTGACAGGCGAGACGGACTGCTTCAGTTACGAAGAACTGCCCGACGGCACGCTGCGGATCACAGGTTACGATGAGGAGAAAAATACACAGGATCCTTATCGTGTGGTGATCCCGTCCATGATTGACGGCAGACAGGTATCGACGCTTGGCAGAGAATGTCTGGGAGCGCCTTATGCCGGTGATCTGCTGGAGCTTACGGTCTCAGAGGGCATTACCACGATAGAAGAAGGGGTGATTGAAAATGCATTTGACATTTCCCTGATAAAGCTGCCGGACAGCGTGACATTCATTGATGAAAAGGCTTTTTGGAGAAATGAAAGTCCATGGCCGGTTGCCATCGCCTGTGAGGATACCTCCTATGCCTATACTTATGCGGCAGAAAAAGGCTATGCATGTCAGGTCATGGAACCTGTCCTGCCGGAGAATGCGTTTCTTGACGGGTCCCGGACAGGAACAACGACGGACATTCCCTATTTTGCCCATGTCAGGACAGAAGGGGAAAGATTTGATTATATCACCATAGAATTTCGGGATAACGAAATAGAAAAAAGACTGGAAGGCGAGATGGTCTATCAGGAGCCAAACGAATTTCTGGTACTGGTTTTAGACAAGGCCCGGGGGTCTGTCGTGCAACGCATTGACTCTTCCTGGCTGGATGCGGATAAAGTGGCTTTCTGTTGGCTGACGGGCGTTTCCTGTCAGAACTTCCTGTCTCTGGCGGATTGGAATTTTGACGGGGAGGAGGATCTCTGCTGCTTCCAGGGGGTATTCGGTACGGGAGCGGCATCCTTTTCTTCCCTGTTTGTCTATGAGGCAGACAGCGGAAGCTATACTTATGTACCGGCGTTTTCGGGAATTGATACACCCTCCCTGCGGGAGGATAAGCAGTGCATCTATGGATTTGCCAGAAACGGCGCCGCCGAACACTATGTAGACCGATATGAATTCATAGAAGGGCAACTGGTCAATGTGGCAAGGCTGGGTCAGAAGGTAACGGACGGCAATGCGGTTGAGATCACGGATGAACGCCTGCTGGACGGAACATGGCAGCTGTATCACCGGGAGACATTTTATCCGCAGGATCCGTCTGCGGAAGAGGCCTGGCTGGATGCTTATGAACAGTCGGAACGGCTGTATGTGGGGGACGGCTATTGGGATTTATGAGGGATGGTAACTGTTACATTACAATTTTGCTGTAGACATATAAAGAGTTAACTGATATCATATATATAAGTGTGCTTTTATAGAAGAAAAGCGGTAATAGCGTGGTCTGGCCGGTGGAGTTACGGGCCGGTCAAATATAATTTATTATGGTGATGCAAAATTATGAGTATCGTATTTTTAGGACTTGGCGTTTTGAGTATCGGCATGATCGGGGTTGCATTGTTTCTGCTGTTGAAAGGAGACGGCTCCCGGGAACAGAAACTGATGCAGTATTTTCTGCTCGGCTCTTTGATACAGAACGTCGGATATTTGTTTGAGTTGACAGCACCTACGGTAGAAGCCGCCATGGTGGCGGTGAAGATGCAGTATATGGGATCTTTGGCGGTTCCCATCAGCTACTGCTATTTTATGTTCAGCTACTGCTATGAGAAAGCGCCTGTCAAGATTTTAAAAATTCTGAAAATAATCGACGTCTTCATTCTGGGGCTTGTTTTTACCTGTGATCAGCATACTTTTTATTACAGCCGGATCGAGTGGCTGCATACGCCGGAAGGGCATGGATATCTGGGACTGGAGTATGGGCCGGGCTACTGGCTTTTCATGCTGTGCGGAATGATCCTGCCTTATATCCTGTCGATGTATGCGCTGATCAGCGTGTGTATCAAGAAGCCGGACTATGCGGCGGAGAGGCAGTATAAACTGATACTGGGCCTTTCTTTCCTGCCGGTGGTGGTGCTGTACCTGTATGTGGTGAAACTGACTTTTGTGTACGACCCCACGCCGTTTGTGCTGGGATTTGTCCTGGCGAGTGTGGTGATCCTGATCTGGAGCAGGAAGGTCTACGACTTCGGCAGTCTGGCATCGGGCAGCCTGCTGGACAGCATGAGCGACGGCGTCATTGCGATCGACATTCATGAGCGAATCGTCAGCTATAACCCTGCGGCGGCAGGTATTTTTCCGGAGCTGAGCAGCCGTGTCATCGGAAGACATATCGAAGAGGTCAGCGATTTTCCGCGGGAGCTGCTGGAGGAGGACGGGAAGGAAGAGTTCTGCCGCAACAACAGATATTATCACGGACATGCGGAGGAGATCCGGGACAGGTTCGGGGAGAAAAAGGGCTATGTCATCCTGATCCTCGATATGACGGATACGAAGAACTACATAGAAGAGATCACACGGGTACGGGAGCAGGCCGAGCAGGCGAATATAGCCAAGAGTGCGTTTCTGGCCAATATGTCGCATGAGATCCGGACGCCCATGAACGCGATCGTGGGACTGAGCGACATTATCATGGAGGAGAGCAAGGGACGCAAGGTATACGAGTATGTCTGTGACATCAAGGCGTCTGCCCATAACCTGTTGGCGCTGATCAACGATATACTGGATCTGTCCAAGGTAGAAGCGGGCAAAATGGAACTGGTCCCGGCGGAGTACCATGTCAAGTCGCTGGTCAAAGAAGTACTGAATATGATGGATATCGTGGCTTCACAGCATGGACTGATGGTGGAGAGCGAGTACGATATGACGATTCCCTGCTGCTATATGGGGGATGAGAGCAGGATCAAGCAGATTCTGGTGAACCTGCTGAACAATGCGTTGAAATTTACCAAGGAAGGGCAGGTTAAGATTTTCGTTTCGGGCAGGCCGGGAGAAGAGAAGGGGACGGAACGTCTGATCTTCAAAGTGCAGGATACCGGCTGTGGGATCCGCAAAGAAGACCTTGAGAGGATCTTTGAGAATTTCAAGCAGCTCGATTCGAAGCGGAACAGGAGCGCGGAAGGAACGGGGCTTGGCCTTTCCATTACAAGGCGACTGGCTGAACTGATGCAGGGTACGGTCAGCGTAGAGAGCGTGTATGGTAAGGGTTCCACATTTACGGTGGAGATCATACAGAAGATCACGGACGAGAGGCCCTTGTCGGAAGTGCCAGAGCGGGAGATCAAGACGGAGGAGCCTTTGGAGCCGTTTACGGCCAAAGATTATAAGGTGCTGGTGGTGGACGACAATCTGATCAACAGAAAAGTCGCAAGATCCTTCCTGCAGACCTACGGGCTGGAGATCACCGAGGCCGAAAGTGGAATGGAAGCGATAGAGCTTGTTCACAGGATACAGTTCGATCTTATTTTCATGGATCATATGATGCCTGTCATGGACGGAATGGAGGCGGTGCAGCGGATCCGCAACGACTGCGGCGAGAACGGCAGCCTGCCGCTTATCATCGCATTGACGGCCAACGCCATGGAAGGTGTCCGGGAGAACTTCCTTGCGAACGGTTTTCAGGATTTTCTGGCAAAACCGCTTGACAGACGGGCCATGCATAAGATGCTCTTAAAATGGATTCCGGAAGACAGAAGGATGGCGGGCGGATCGTGGATTGAAAACCTGCAGTCCAATAACGATATATTCCGGAAGATCACGATCGAGGGCATTGATACGGATGAGGTGGCCGGGCATTATGCCGGCAGTCTGGAAGAATATAATGAGCTGTTAAAGCTGTACTGTCTGGACGGGAAGCGCAAACTGAAAGTCCTGCAGGAGCTTTGGGAAGACCAGGATTATGAAGGTTACGGTATTGAGGTGCACGCCTTAAAGAGCGCTTCCGCGAATGTAGGCGCGATGCGGCTTTCCAGCAGAGCCAAGGAACAGGAAAAAGCGGTGAACAGAGGGGATCTGGCCTTCGTGGACAGCCGTGTGACGAAACTTCTGGCAGAGTATGAAGAACAGCTTGCGCATATCGAGGCATATCTGCAGGAGAATCGGAAGCAGGAGAGTGCGGCGGTTGAGAAGCAGGAGATTGGCAGCAAAGAGCTGCGGCAGGAGATCGAGACAGCCCTGAGCAGTCTGGAAGATTTTCAGGCCAAGGAGTGTGCGCATAAGATAGAAGAGATCCTGGCATATCAGCTGGAGGCCGAGACGGAGGAAACGCTCGAGAAAGTCAAAGAGCAGCTCCAGTTATATGAAGATGAGGCGGCGGAACAGATGTTGCGTGAATTATTAGAAAAGATAGGATAGGGGGAAAGAACAGATGACATTTAAGTACAGAATACTGGCAGTGGATGATAACAGTATCAGTCTGGCGACGATCGAACAGGCTTTGAAGGAGAAATATGAGGTGACACCTTTAAATTCGGGGGTGCGTGCCCTGCAGTATTTGAAAAAGAACAAACCGGACCTGATCCTGCTGGATGTACGGATGGCATCGAAAGACGGCGTGGAGACGCTGCGTGAGATCCGTGAAATGGAAGACTGCCAGAATATTCCTGTGATCATGCTCACATCCCAGAATGATAAGCATACGGTTCTGGAGAGCTTTATGCTGGGGGCGGATAATTATATCCTCAAGCCCTTTAACGTAGAAGATCTGCATGAGAGGATCGAGAGCGTGCTGAGAAAAGCAGGCAGTAAGCAAAGCACGGCGGGCGGCACGACGTCGTGAGCTTAAGAGACAGAGACGGAAAGTGTGATGGAGCCGGCATTGAGCCGGCTCCTGTTTTTTTCATTCCAGCTTGATGCAGAATGCAAAATAGCCCGTTCCGGTGTTGAACAGCAGACTGTAATCAAAGTACTGTGCATAAAAGATCTGTCGGAACTGTTCCGCCGTCATCAGGTGATTACTCTCTAATTCGTAGTAAAAAGACAGATGACAGTGTTCGCCGACCTGGTCTGCGATATGCATGGAAAGCTGTCTGACGGTATTTTCAACCATCCGATCTACCTTTTTTAACGGCATGCCAAGCATGGAGCTCACGGCACGCAGCACCAGGCTTTCTTCAAGAACGAGAAAGATCTGGACATGGTTTCCTTCTTTGGAGCGGTAAGTCAGCCGATCGATCAGGCAGTTGCCGAAATCTTCTCCGCTGTAATGCTCGCTGACGATTTCCGGCTGTAACCGGAAGATTTCCCGTATGGCAAGCGTCAGTGCATCTTCCAGAGCAGTCATGGCTTCTCCGGTGTTATCCTTTTTCCATCTATTTGAAATTTTGCCTGTGATGGCGCGATCCTCGATCATGATGTGAGCAGTCAGCCATCCAAGGCAGATGCCGAGAAAATGCTGGATGGATTCCTGCGAATAGTCTGATTCCAACAGATCCTTTTCAAGAGCGGGCAGTGTCTTATACCGCATACCGTCATGCAGGCGCTTGTGTATTTCATATCCCTCGTAGTTGATTGACTTCATATAGGTTTCTTCGTCGGTAAAATGCTCTATAGCATAGGTTTTAAAGTATTTGATGCCTTCGGCACATGCCCATTGTCCGTTGTTTTCATCTTTGCTTACATGGATCAGTCTGCGGACGATCGAAAAAAGTTTCCGGTGTGCATTGTCGATGGAATCAACGCCGATGTTGAAATGATTGTTCCATTCTGCTTCTTTCGCCATTTCTGCTCCTTTATCGGTGTGGGAAGGCTAAGATGACAGTGCGTTACAGTTGGAGGCCGGTCAGGCTGTGAACTGTAATGACAGCGCTCCCACGACTGGCCGCCTGCGAAAATTGGATTGGGTCTCGCAGGCGGGTTTATTGATATATTGATATTATATGTCGGGATGTGACGAAAGGTGCCATAATGGGGGAGCAGAAGGACGTTGCATTTGCCGAAAAAGGAACCTGTAAATTTGACCGGATCGGAATAGCTTTATGTGTTTCAAGCAGTATTGATATATGCTATACTGTCACTAATGGCCCACTCATATTGATAATTCGATTTTCAAGGAAAAGGAGACAGCATGACAAGGAAAAGGGATCTTCCGATCGGCGTTGAGAGCTTTCAGGAAATGCGCAAAATGGGATTCTACTATGTGGATAAGACAGGATTTATCAAAACACTTTTAGAGAACTGGGGGAAGGTGAGACTCTTTACACGGCCCAGGCGGTTTGGTAAGACTTTAAATATGGACATGCTGAGATACTTTTTTGAGTTCGGCTGTGATGAGGAGCTTTTTGCAGGGCTTGAGATCGCGAAAGAAAAAGAACTGTGTGACAGGCATATGGGGAAATATCCTGTGATCTCTGTCAGCTTGAAGGAAGTGACAGGAAGTACCTGTGAGGAAGCAAAAAGAATGCTGCGCAGGATCATTGGAAAAGAGGCCCTGCGATTTCAATTTCTGCTGCAGAGCGAAAAGCTGACAGAGATTGAACGCCAACAGTACCAGGCACTGGTGCGTGTAAACGAAGAGGGTATTTTTACAATGGCGGACGAGTTTCTGCTGGACAGTCTGCTGACGCTTTCGCAGCTTTTGCATAAGCATTATGAACAGAAGGTAATTATTTTGATCGACGAGTATGATGTGCCGCTTGATAAGGCGTATCAGTCCGGGTATTATGATGCCATGACGAATCTGATCAGGACTTTTTTCGGACGGGTCTTGAAAACCAACGACAGCCTGTACTTTGCAGTGCTGACGGGGTGTCTGAGGGTGTCAAAAGAAAGTATTTTTACCGGATTGAACAATTTTAATGTATATACTGTCAAAGATGTGCGGTACAGCGAATATTTTGGATTTACAGACGATGAAGTCAGAGCATTGCTCGCCTGCTATGGCTTTGAAGCGCAGTATGATGCCGTGCGGGAGTGGTATGACGGCTATCGGTTTGGCAATGCAGGTGTCTATTGTCCGTGGGACGTGATCAATTACTGTGGGGCCCTGCGTGACGGGAGTGTGCAAAAACCGCAGAATTATTGGGTGAATACGAGCGGAAATGATATCGTAAGGAGATTTATCAGTAAAGCAAATACAGCCGGCAGGCAGGAAATTGAGGAACTGATCGCGGGCGGCAGTATCAGGAAGAAGATTCGGGAGGAATTGACTTACAGGGATCTGGATGCTGATTTTGATAATCTGTGGAGTATTTTGTTCACGACAGGTTATTTGACACAGCGCGGTGTACAGGAGGATGGCCTGACGGAGCTTGTCATTCCGAACAGGGAAATATGTTGGATCTTTGTAGAGCAGATACAGGAATGGTTTCGACAGGAGACGAAAAGAGACACCGGGCGGCTGGACAGCTTCTGCAGGGCTTTTGAACAGAATGATGTCCCGGCGATTGAAGAGGGTTTTACGGCTTACCTGAGAAAAACGATCAGCATTCGCGACACAAGTGTGAGAAAAGAGCGGAAGGAGCATTTTTATCACGGTATTCTGCTGGGGCTTTTTGGAAATATGGACCATTGGAATGTCATGTCGAACGCAGAGGCGGGAGAAGGATACTGTGATATCGCCGTGGAAATTGACAATCTGGAAACAGGTATCATGATAGAATTAAAATACGCGGAGGATGCGGCATTCGAAGAAAGCTGTCAGGCGGCTTTGCAGCAGATCAGGGACAGAAAATATGAGGAAATCCTCATCAGGGACGGTATGAAGACTATTTACCGTTATGGGATTGCATGTTATAAAAAGCGCTGCCGGGTAGTCTGCGGATAGAAGCGGACAGGCGGCATACTGCGGGAAGAACTGTATTTTTGGTGAAAAGTGAGTAAACGGCAGGTCAACCACTGCCGCAGAAAGGAGAAGGGCATATGAGGTACAGAGAACTTGGAAAAACCGGCCTGAGGGTCAGCGAGATCGGCCTGGGCGGGGAGTGGCTGGAGCGCCACAACACGGAGGAAGTAAGGGAGGTCATCGAGACCTGTGAAAAGGAAGGGATCAACATTCTGGATTGCTGGATGTCAGAACCAAATGTCCGTTCGAATATCGGACTGGCCATCAAAGGACGGCGGGAGAAATGGATCATCCAGGGTCATATCGGTTCCACCTGGGAGAACGGGCAGTATGTAAGGACGAGGGAGCTGACGAAAGTAAAGCCTGCTTTTGAGGATCTGCTGACGAGGCTGCAGACGGATTACATAGATCTGGGGATGATCCATTTTATTGATACGGCGGAGGAATTCGACAGGGTTATCGGCGGGGAATTCATGGAGTATGTGCGGCAGTTGAAAAGAGACGGCGTGATCCGGCATATCGGTATGAGCACCCACAATCCGGAGACGGCGAAGCTGGCGGCCTGTCAGGGTGAGATTGAGATGCTCTTATTCAGCGTTAATCCAGCTTTTGATATGCTGCCGCCGATCACGAACATAGACGATTATTTTGTGGAGAGCTTTGACGAACATCTGGGCGGTATCGCGCCGGAGCGTGAGGAATTGTATAAGCTGTGTGAACAGAAAGGTGTGGGAATCACCGTGATGAAGGGGTATGCCGGCGGCCGTCTGTTTGATGCGCACAGATCGCCTTTCGGAGTTGCGCTGACGCCGGTGCAGTGTCTGCACTATTCTCTGACAAGGCCTGCGGTTGCGGCGGTAATGGTGGGCTATGATACGCCGCAGCATGTGTATGAGGCGACAGCTTACGAGACGGCATCGGAGACGGAGAAGGATTACGCCAGCGTTCTGGCAGCGGCTCCGCGCCACGCCTTTTCCACGGGACAGTGTACATACTGCGGGCATTGTGCGCCGTGTCCGGCAAAGATCGACATTGCCATGGTCAATAAACTGTATGATCTGGCCGCGATGCAGGAGGAGGTGCCGGGAACGGTCCGGGCACATTATGCGCAGCTTGAGGCGAACGCGTCGGATTGTATCGGCTGTAAGACCTGTGAAGGCAGATGCCCGTTCCATGTGCCGGTCGCGGAGCGGATGCAGAAGGCGCAGTCCAGATTTTTTATGTCATAAAATTATCTTGTAAAAAGACAGGCGGGATAATATAATAAATTGCGTAGATTAAGACGCAACAGAATATACATAACAGTTCAGATGGCAATATCATGACATTGGCGTCTGAACTGTTTCGAGTATACGGGATCTGTACGGGAGACAAATGGAAAATTATATCGACATTCATACGCACATTCTGCCGGGAGTGGATGACGGGGCACAAAGTCCGGAGATGAGTCTGGAAATGCTGCGTATGGCAGCAGGGGACGGCATTGGCCAGATCATCCTTACACCGCACAGCAAGCCCTGGCACAGACACAGAAGCTGTGCGGAGGTGGCTTCCGGAGTCGCCCGGCTGCGGGAATTACTGCAGGAAGAGCGGCTGGATATTCAATTATATACGGGGAATGAATTGTTTTACCGCAGCGGACTGCTTGAAGAGCTGGAGGCCGGGCAGGCCGCCGCGCTGGCGGATTCCCATTATGTGCTTGTTGAATTTGATCCCGCGGCGGATTATGATTATATCAGGAACGGTGTTTACACATTGCTGACAGGCGGATACTATCCGATCCTGGCCCATGTGGAACGCTACAAAAATGTATGTACGAAGAAAACCGGGGTGGCAGAGCTGATCGAGATGGGGTGTTTTATGCAGGTGAATGCCGGAAGCGTCACCGGCAGACACGGATTGGGTGCGGCGAGGCTGACCAGAAAGCTGCTGGGGCAGGGGCTGGTTCATTTTATCGCGACGGATGCACATGATCTGAGAAGAAGGTGTCCCTGCCTTTCAGCGTGTGCGAAGTATCTGGAAAAGAAATTCGGGGCGGACGACAGCAGACGGCTGCTGCATGATAATCCCGGATGCGTGCTCAGGGATGAATATATCAGATAAATACAAGCGGATGAATAAATAAGGGATCGGAAAGAAGACTGCAATGGAAAATCATAGAGAAAATGATGTGATCGAAGTTGATCTGCTGGAAATCATCAATGCCCTGCTGGGCAGATTCTGGCTTATTTTGGGAGGCGGGCTGCTGGCGGCAGCGGTTGGCTTTGCGGTAAGCAAGTTTGTCCTGACACCCACTTATGAATCTACGACCAAGATTTATATTTTGAACAAATCAGAGAGCACGACGGTGACTTACAGCGACGTGCAGATGGGAACACAGCTCACGAAGGATTACGCAGAACTGATAAACAGCCGATATGTATTAGAGGAAGTGATCGAGAAGCTCTCGCTGGCTGAGACGGAATATCAGGATCTGCTTGACAAAGTGAGCGTACATACGCCTACCGACACGCGAATCGTGTCGATCACGGTGACAGACACCAGCCCGCGTCAGGCAATGGATATCGCGAACTGTATCAGAGAAGTGGCGGGGGAACATATCCAGAATGTGATGGATATCGACGCGGTCAACGTGGTGGAGGAAGCCAATATGCCGACGGACAAGGCCGGTCCCAGTGTTCCCAAGTGGACGCTGTTTGGCGGAATTCTGGGCGTGCTTCTGGTCTGCGTGGCCATTCTGGTACATTATCTTCTGGACGATACGATCAAGACCTCAGAAGATGTGGAAAAGTATCTGGGCCTCAGCACACTGGCACTGATCCCGGTAGCCGTGGATGAAAATAATGCGAAGCAGAAAACGAAAAGGAAATAGATATGCAGGAAGTTACGTTGCATTTGGAACAAAACACGGATTTTCATATTAAAGAAGCCTTTAAGACGCTGCGCAGCAATGTGGAATTTTGCGGCAGTGATGTGAAGGTGGTCGCCGTGACCAGCTGTACGCCCCATGAAGGTAAGACCAGTGTAGCCATGGAGATGGCCAAAGCCTTTGCCGAGGCGGGCAACAAGACACTGCTGATCGATGCGGATATGAGAAAATCGGTGCTGGTAGGCCGCTATAAGACCGGGGCGGTCAAATATGGCCTCAGTCACTGCCTGGTAGGGAAATACAGGTATTCGGACGCCATGTGCCAGACCAACATTTCACGCCTTTACATGTTCTTTTCCGGCCCGGTGCCGCCCAATCCCAGCGAACTGCTGGGCAGCGACCGGTTTGTGGATATGCTGAATGTGATGCGGACGGCTTTTGACTATATCATCATAGACACGCCGCCGCTGGGCAGTGTGATCGATGCCGCCGTGGTGGCCAAGCGCTGCGACGGTACGGTGCTGGTGGTGGAGAGCAACGCGGTCAACTACCGCTTTGTGCAGAAGGTAAAAGAACAGCTGGATAAATCGGGAAGCCGTATTCTCGGGGTAGTGCTGAACAAGGTAGACCTGAATAAGAAAGGCTATTACGGGCATTACGGCAAATATTACGGGAAGTATTACGGCAGATACGGCAATGATGCGGATGCAAGACCGGCCTCTCCTTCATCCCATAAGCCGGAGACGGCCGAGAGAGCGGAGCGGGTGACCCGTCCGGAAATGACTGACAGACCGGACAGGATACGGCACTTAGGGGAAACAGAAAAAAAAACGGTAAACGAAAGGCTGTAACTGCGGCAGCCATCCTCATTTTACTGGTCGGACTGCTTTTTGGCGGATTTGGCATCGTCAGGGCAATAGGCAGAAACCACCTGTACCAGAAAGCCTCCGCACAGCAGCCGGTTTTGCAGGCGGCGCTGGGGGAGGAAGCACTGACCGTGGAGGAAGGTGAGAAATGGCAGGATGGATGGGTGAAGTATCAGGATACCGTCTATGCATATAAGGAAGAGATCCTGACTTTTCTGATCATGGGTATCGACAAATTAAGCGATGCCGAGGAAGTGACGGAGGGGACAGACGGCGGACAGGCGGATGCCCTGTTTCTGGCGGTTTTGGATCCGCAGGAGAAGCGGATGAAAGTGATCGGGATCAACAGGAACACGATGACGGATATTGATATCTACGACGAGAACGGAGAGTATGTCTCTACAGTCAAGTCGCAGCTTGCCATACAGCACGGCTTTGGCAACGGCATGGAGGAAAGCTGCGAGTACCAGAAGAAGGCGGTGGAGAATCTGTTCTACCAGCTGCCCATTCACGGTTACGCGGCAGTCAATATGAGCGCGATCGCGACGATCAATGATGCGGTGGGCGGTGTCGAGGTGACCGTTCCGGCGGATCTTGACGGATTTGGCGAGATGTTTGTAGAAGGGGAGCAGGTGCACCTGTTGGGGGAAAATGCTTTCTGGTTTGTAAAATACAGAGACACGGACGTATTCGGCTCGGCCGATCTGCGTCTGGACAGACAAAAACACTATCTGAAGGGTTTTATCGAGGCGGCGAAACAGGCGGTACATAAGGATGCCTCAGTTGTCATAGACTTGTATCAGGCGGTAAAACCGCAGATGGTCACGGATATTTCACTGGATGAGGCAGCCTACCTGGCCCCCATACTGGCGGACTATTCATTCGGCGCAGAAGATTTCCATATGCTGCCGGGCGAAACCGTTATGGGCGAGAAGTTTGAAGAGTTTTATGCCGATGAGGATGCCATGTTTGAGATGATATTGGATATATTTTATGAAAAGGTGCAATGACAGCAGACAGAGAAAGAATCCCATAGGAAGATGGGCGGCGTTCCTTGCGGCAATGGCAGTGCTGACAGGCTGCGGGGCGGAGAAGAGTAACGGCGCAGCACAGGCAGAGGAAACAGACCTGACGGCCGAACCGGCAGCGGAAGTACAGTCCGGGGGCTTTGCCGGGGAGAGCGCCAGGGATGCACAGATTGACTTTGCGGCCCTGCAGGCCGAGAATCCGGATATCTTTGCATGGCTCTATATTCCGGACACGGCAATCGACTGCCCGGTGCTGCAGAGCGGGCAGGCCGATGACTTCTACGAAAGCCATGACGCCTATGGAGAGGCGGACGAAGACGGGGCAGTTTATATTGAACTGGCCAACCTGACAAACATGTGTGATTTCAACACGGTGCTGCACGGCAGGACCGGGGCGGAGGAAAAAGGACCGTTTGCAGATCTGTACAGATTTGCGGATGCGGACTTTTTCCGGGAACATGAAAAAGCCTATCTGTATCTGGATGGCAATGTCCTGACCTATGAGATCTTTGCCGCTTACGAGAGAGAGAACACAAGCCTGCTGCGCAGCTATGATTTTACATATATGGAGGGCTGTGAGCAGTTTCTGAAAGATTTGTACGCGACCCGTGAGATGACCATGAACCTGCGGGAAGGGTGGGAAGGTGTCACGCCTTATCATTTTCTGATCACACTGACGACGCAGAAGGAAGAAAATGCCAACAGGCAGTTTGTCGTCGTCGCGATCATGACAGAGGATGCCGCGGGCACCATCGACAGAATTGTTGCTGAATAGAATTTTCTATTTAAGATACCCGGAAATCCGGGAAAAAGGAGGAATTTAATGATGAAAAAAATGTTGGCACTGACACTGGCGGGTGTGATGGCAATATCCATGCCGGTTCTGGCTGCGACAAGTCCCACGGCGGATTCCTACAGTACGGCGGATTCGTCACCGGCGCCTGCCGTATCGGCTGTGACCGCATCTTCCGTTCCGCAGAGCGTTGCAAAAGCCGCAGCGGACGAAAACAAGACCGTCGGCGAATACATGAACAATGCTGTTACGGAAGTTCCGGGACTGGATGAAGTGCTTCCGCTCGGACAGGGAGGCCACGTGATTATCAACGGCGTGCCCAGCAACCAGACCTTTTCCGTGCTGAAACCGGCCCGCAATGAGGTAGATTCCGCTAAGAAACATGCCTCTTCTCTGAGCGGAAAAGTATTGAACGTGGCACAGATCAAAGCGTCCATCAACAGCTTTAAAACGGCACAGGTGAACTTTTATTTAAAAGGCATCAAGACCGGACAGAACGTCAAAGTGTATCAGCTGGTTGACGGCGTATGGGTGGAACTGAACATCACGGAAGTCAGAGACGACCATGTGGTGGTGGATATGACATCTCTCGGAACACTGGCATTTATCGAAGTGCCGGAGGCTGCAGCGCCTGTAGAAGGATGACGGGACAGCAGTTTTTGGCAGACAGGAACAGGATCTGGAGTGACAAAATGAGCGAAAACGTTATGCTGGATGTGAATGCTATCAAAAAATCAGTATCGAAGATTGAAAAATTGAATTCTGACAGATATCATATGCAGGCAGTATATCAGAAGAAAAGTCCTGCTTACCTGAGGAGCAAACGGGGCATGGATATTCTATTATCCACGGCGGCGCTGGTCTGCCTTGCCCCGGTGTTTTTGATCACTGCGCTGGCGATTAAGCTGGAGGACGGCGGGCCTGTTTTGTTCAGCCAGAACAGAGCCGGAAAAGCCATGAAGCCCTTTAAGATCTATAAATTCCGCAGCATGTGTGTCGATGCGGACGCCAGAATGCAGGAAATGATGAAAGACAACGAACAGACAGGCCATGCCTTCAAGATCAAAGACGATCCGCGCATTACCAGAGTGGGCAGATTTATCCGGAAGTTTTCCATTGACGAACTGCCCCAGCTGATCAATGTCATCAAAGGGGATATGAGCATCGTCGGTCCGAGACCGATCCTGACCTTTCAGATGGAGGAATGCAGCAGCTACGAACAGCAGCGGCTTGTGGTGCAGCCGGGCCTGACCTGCTACTGGCAGATCGGCGGCAGGGCGAACATCGAGTGGAAAGACTGGATTGAGATGGATCTGGATTACATAGAAGATATGAGCCTGTGGACGGATATTAAGATTATTGTGAAGACGGTTCCTGCGGTGTTTGACAGGGAGGGAGCGTATTAAGAAAATGTGGAGAGTATATGATCGAGATAGACGGAAAGGTATATAAGACAGCAATTGTGCATGACTGGGTATGTAATTATGGCGGTGCAGACAGGGTATTGGAAGAATTGTTAAAAATTATGCCAGGCTCTCCTGTATATATCGGATGTTACATGGAATCACAGCTGTCACCAATGCTGAGAGAAGCTGATCTGCGCCCGTCTTCGTTGCAAAAAAGGCAGAACCAGAAAAAAGATAATCACCAGAAACTTTTGCCATTTATGCCGACTGCGTTTGAGGAGTTTGATTTAAATGAATATGACATAGTAGTAAGCGATAGTAGTTGTTGTGCGAAGGGTATCATTACAAACCCTAATACATTGCATATTTGTTATTGTCATACGCCGATGCGTTATGCTTATGAATTTTACTATGAGTATACGGAAAATATGAATCCGTTAAAGAAAAAGCTGGTTAAGTATTTTATGAATTATATGCGGCTGTGGGATGTATTGTCAGCTAACCGTGTGGACTATTTTGTTGCAAATTCAAATAATGTAGCAAATAGAATTCGCAAACACTATGGTAGAGAGGCTGTAGTTGTCTATCCGCCGGTTAATGTTTCATACTTTCAACCGCAGGATTTAGTGGGTGAATTTTACTTATGTGTTTCCAGAATTATAAAGCATAAACGTATTGATTTGTTGATTGATTCATTTAACAACCTGAATCGCGAATTGTATATTATAGGCGAGGGAGAAGAACAAAAAAGATTAGAGCATAGAGCACATAAAAATATACATTTTCTTGGAAGACAGCCTGATCATATTGTAAGAGAGTATTATAGTAAATGTAAGGCTTTTATTTTTCCAACGGAAGAAGATTTTGGAATGACGCCGGTTGAAGCACAGGCATGTGGGTCACCGGTTATTGCATTTTCTAAGGGTGGTGCACTGGAAACAGTTATTGAAGGAGTAACAGGGACTTTTTTTGACAGTCAGACACCGGAAAGCTTAATTGATGCTGTTTACAGGTTGGACAATATGGAGATACAAAAAGAAAGCTGTAGAAAAAATGCGGAGCTTTTTTCTACTGAAACATTTGAAAAGAAAATGAAAAGTTTTATTGAAAAGAAGTGGGGAGAATTTAGCACAAATAATCAGAGAAACCTATGCAAGTAAAAAATATAATAATAGTGAGCGATTTTGGATATGTCAATGGTGGAAATTCCAGGGTTGCTATACAAACTGCGCTTGCTTTGGAGTATAAAAAATTTCAGGTATACTTTTTTTGTGGCACAACGCCGGTTGATGATGAGCTTATAAGAAGTACTGTCAGGATTGATTGCATACAGCAACAGGACTTTTATGAGGGTAACGGTCGTCTGAAAGGGAGTGTGCAGGGGATTTGGAATTTCAAAGCCGCACGGGAATTTTATAACTACTATAAAAAGCTCGACAAAAATCAGACAGTGGTTCATTTTCATAGTTGGATCAGGGTGCTTTCGCCTTCTGTGATTTATTTGGCGGCACGAATGGGATTCAAAATTTATTTTACAGTTCATGATTATAATTTGTTTTGTCCAAATGGTACTTTATTTATTTTTCCCCAAAATGAAGTTTGTTATTATCGACCTCTGGACCGAAGATGCATCTTGTGTAATTGCGACAGGAGAAAATATGTACATAAACTTTATCGGTTGGTAAGATTTTTATGTTTGAAATATGCTCTTAGACAAGTTGATCATCACTATTTAGTGACTATATCAAATACAAATGATATGATTTGCAGACAATATTGTTATACACACAATAGAACGATAAAGATTGTTAAAAATCCGACAAGTATGATGAAGCATATAGCGTATGGGCGGATTGAGGTTGAATATAATAAATCGTTTCTTTTTATAGGACGCGTATCTGATGAAAAAGGAATCAGATTATTTTGCGAAGCTATTACCCGAGGCGGTTATGAAGGAATCGTATTGGGTGACGGTTACCTGTTGGATGAATTACGGAATAAATATAACAATATCATTTTTAAAGGCTGGTGTGCCAAACAAGAGATAATGACTTATTTAAAGCGGTCAAGGGCATTGGTTTTTCCAAGTCTTTGGTATGAAGGCGCTCCTTTGGTAATTATGGAAGTTATGCAACATGGAATTCCATGTATTGTATCGGATGTATCGTCAGCGTCAGAAATAGTAGATGATGGAAAAAATGGATTTATTTTCAAAAGCAATGATGTAGAGTCGTTATCAGATACAATGGGAAAGATTGCAGTTGAACAGGAAGAAAATATGAGGATACTTTCTGTAAATGCTCAGAACACTTTTGCAAAACATGAAATCAGTATGGAAATGTATGCAAATGAATTGTTGAAATTTTATATGACATGATGGAGGAAAGAAATTAATGATCGTGGCACAGCCTACGAATAATCTTGCGAATCAAATGTTTACCTATGCCTCTGTGAAGTCTATAGCACTGGATAAAAATTGTGAGTTTAAATATTTACATAAATATGCTACATATGCTGAGAGAAGAAACAGCAGTATTGATAAAACTTATGGACAGGATTTTGATACAATTTTTAATATTCCAACAGTAGAGCGTATAGATCAATTACCTGCGGCGATCAATGTTATAAGTGAAAATCCAGGAGAAGGGAAGATATATCAAACATATCAAAAAAAATTTCAAGAAATTCAAGATAATACGCTTGTAGATGGACTTCTTGTATCGCCTTATTATTTCGTGCACAGATTGGAAGAGGTTAGGAAGTGGTTTGAATTTCCGGAGGACATATCTTTTCAAACCGGTGAAAAGATAAGAGAATTAAGAAATCGATATCCAAAACATAAAATAGTATCTGTTCATTTCCGGGTTGGTAATGATTATAGGGATGCAGGGTATTTGCTTACGTATTCCTATTGGAAAAAAGCAGCTGAGTTCACGTTGAACCATAATCTAAATGAAACAGTTTTTCTCGTGTTTTATGATAAATGGACAAATTATTTAGACAAATTTGTTTCTAAATTTCCATGTGAGATAATTCATGGATCTTTGGCGGAAGATTTGTGTTTGATGTCAAAATGTGATGGAAATATTTTGTCGAACAGCACTTTTTCTATTTGGGGTGTGCTTCTAAATAAAAAAGCGGAATTGGTTATCAGGCCATCTATTTATCCAATTCATTCTGATAAAATACAAGAAGATTCTTTTTTATTTGAATGGATAGAAATGGATGCAAAAAGGGATTTTATATCTGGAATTCTGGGAGGAGTATTTCACTGTTATGGAATAAAAAGAAGAATTATAAATTTTATGCATGAAATATGGTGAGAAGTAATGATGAAACAGTTTATGTAAGGGGATTTGTAATTACAGGAAAGAGATGAAAGAAACAAAGATTGCAATGCTGTATATATGTACAGGACAATATGTAGTATTTTGGAATGATTTTTATGAGTCTTTTCAGTCTCAGTTTTTGCCAGGATGCCGGAAGGAATATTTTGTATTTACCGATAAGGAAGACTTGTGTAAAAAAGATAATGTGCACTTAATATTAATACCGCATCGGGATTGGCCTTATAATACACTGATGAGATTTGAATTTTTTCTCAAAGTAAAAGAAGATTTGTCTATGTTTGATTTCATTTTCTTTTTTAATGCTAACATGAAATGTAACAGGACAATTATTGAACAGGAAGTTTTGCCAAATGTTGCGAAGGGCGAAAAATTCACAGTTGCTATGCACCCGTTATATCACAGAACAAAAAGCAGGCATTGTCCGTTTGAAAGGAATCTTAATTCCACAGCGTATGTATCTTATACAAATAAAAGCAAATATATAATGGGGAGTTTAAACGGTGGAGAGGCTAAAGCATATTTATCTATGATTGTAGAACTTGCAAAAAATACAAGAACGGATTTGGAGAAAGGATTAGTTGCAAGAGTTCATGATGAATCTCACTTAAATGCATTTGTTGCGAAACAACCACAAGGGGCGATAAGATATTTATCACCATCATACATATACCCCATGGATTTGTTGCCGGATTATTCAGCGTATATATTGCTTCTTGATAAGCAGATTTATTTTGACGTTACTAAGTTTAAGAGATGTCAAAGAAAAAAACTATTTATAAGAGCTTTTAATAAAATTGGTCGATATATGTATGAAAATATAAAATATATGGTTTTTTGTATAAAAGAACGTTGAGGAAGTTAATGTGATATATATAAATATTTTATTGTCAATTGTGGCTTTGAGGATTTTGCCGAATAGAAAATGGCAGGTTACAGTTGGTTCTCGGTTATTTATTATAACCAGGCAGAATCTTATGAAAACAATACTGGCAGCTGAGATATTATTTGTTACGATTTGTCGGAAATATACGGTCGGTGATGATTTACGCATGTATGTAAGACTGTTTGAGGCAGTTAAAAAATATTCGTGGCGAGACTTGCTGAATAGTAAATTTGAGACAGGATATTTGATTTTTACATGGGCCATTAGGGAGTTGAGTAATAACGCGCAGTTTTTCATAGTAGTTACGGGAATTCTGACAGTTGGATTATATTTACGGGAAATATTTCGCAAATCTTACGATGTTTTTCTGGTAATGTATTTGGCACTGACATTTGGATTTTTTTTCTTTCAGTTTTCTATATTGAGGCAGGCTATAGCAATGGCACTTTTTATGATTGCTGTTGATAAGTTGGAAAATAGGAAGTGGATAGAATATATTTTGCTCGTATTGGTGGCGGGCACATTTCATGCCTCTGCATTTGTATGTCTTTTATTGGTTTTTGTTAGTTTTTTGCCCTGGAATGATCACATATTGAAATTGATGTGGATAGTGGAAGTTATAGTATTGGTTACTCTTAAAGGAATACTTGAGATAATTGTATATTATCTACCCAGATATGAATATATTTTAAGCGAAAATACCAGTTATAAATTGGGCTATATAATACGGATTATTATTATATGTGGATTATATGTAGCCAGTGTATTTTTTTGTAAAATTGGAGGGAAAGATTATAAACTTTATTTAAAAAAAGATGATGATAAGCAGGGAAATTTCACTTTAATAATGGGAAGCATTGGTATGACACTTATGCCAATGATAAACTATTTTGAATCAGCACAGAGAATGACATATTACTTTGTACCATATGTATTCTGGTCTGTAGACTTAGCAGCTCGAAAAAGCAAATGGATGAGAGGCCTGTTACCAGTCATTTATATTATAATGGCTATTTATTATATGTTTTGTTTTACAGGGATATCTTCCGTACATGACGCGTTTGGGACGAACGATTATTTATTTTTTTGGCAATAAATTCGATGAAGTGAATTATATATTCCAATATTTAACTATAAGATGATGAAATGGAACTTTGGATTGCACCATACGCTAACGGTTATTGCTCTATGGAAATTAAAAATATTAATATAGGAATCGAGATTGAAATTGTAAGATGATACCTAAAATAATTCATTATTGTTGGTTTGGCAGAAAGCAAAAACCAGAATTGGTAAAATTATGCATACAATCATGGATTAAAATTTGTCCGGATTACAAAGTAATAGAATGGAACGAAGACAACTTTGATTTATCCATAAATGAATATATTCAAGAAGCCTATACAGCAGAAAAATGGGCGTTTGTGACCGACTTTGTCAGGCTATATGTTTTATATAAATATGGTGGAATCTATATGGACACAGACATAGAATTGATAAAAAATTTAGAGGATTTTCTAATGGAAGATGCCTTTATGGGGTATGAAACAAAGGAAACTATATCTACCAGTCTTATAGGTGCAGTAAAAGGAAACGATTGGATCAGACATTGTCTGAGCTATTATGAAGGCAGGCATTTTTTTTTACCAGTTGGTAATATAGATAAGACAACAAATGTGCAGGTAATTTCCGCTGAGATAACAAAGTACTTTGATGTGCATTTGAAAGGAGATTTGATGAAATTAACGAATCTCACATTATATCCGAAAGATTTTTTCTGTCCTAAAAATGCTTTAAGCGGTCGTATTCAATTAACAGACAATACTTATGCGATTCATTATTTTGATGGATCATGGTTATCTGATGAGGAAAAAGAGAAGAAAAGACGATTGGAGAAATATAGGAAATATTTTGGATGGTGGATTGGACTTCAAATTGCAGAATTCAGCTTAGAATTTGAAACTAATGGAATAAAAGGTTTGGTCGTGTTATTTACAAATAAATTTACGACTAAGTTTTTGAATGGAGAGAACAAAAACAAAGATGATTGAAACGGCGTCATTTGAGGGATTAATTTTAAATGAAGAAATATAAAAAGCTGCTAATTAATATTTTGATATTTGGAATAGGCGGATTTGGACAAAAAATATTCTCTTTTTTTCTCATACCTTTATATACTTCGTGCCTTTCTACACAGGAGTTTGGAACGTTTGATCTGGTGGTCAATATTGTTCAGTTGTTTTTTCCTATTCTTAATTTAAGTATTCATGATGCTGTTTTGAGTTTTGCTTTAGATAAAAAAAATGATTCTGCAATAGTTTGTAAAATCGGAGCGTGGTACGATATAATTTCCTTCGGGATTTTTTTATGTGGTACGATTTTGTTGAGTCATTTTAGGATTATTCAGTTGAATAATACCTATTTAGTATTTATGTGTGTATTATATTTTGTACATTTATGGAACCTTTATTTTGCTATAGTAGCAAAAATACATAATAAAATTATATTATTATCTATAGCTGGTCTGTGTAATACCTTGACATATCTCATATTAAGTATTCTTTTCCTTAAATCCTGGTCATGGGGGATAAATGGATATATGTTAGCTTATGTAAGCGGGATATTTGTGTCGATGGTAGTTTTATTGATAGGTTTGTGTGAAAATAAGTTTTTTGGAAGAGAATATGATAAAGTAATATCTGCGCAAATGAGAAGATTCTCAAGTCCGTTAATTTTAAATCAGGCAGCATGGTGGATTAATAATGTTTCTGACAGATATATGATTACATGGCTGTCAGGTGTACATATGAACGGTATCTATGCCGTGGCATATAGAATACCGAATATATTATCTGTTTGCCAGAGTTTTATAACACAGGCATGGTCTATATCTGCTATAGAAGAACATGATGATGAGCAGTCTGTAGTCTATTATTCTAAAGTGTTTTCAATTTATACTTTTCTTCTTTCAACTGGTGCGTCGATACTTATAGCTTTAAATAATACGCTTGCTAAATTATTGTTTCGTAATGATTTTTTGGAAGCGGGACTGTACGTTCCGATTTTGTTGCTTGCGGTACTTTACTCTGGAATTTCTTATTTTTTAGGTTCAATTTTAGTAGCAGAGAAAGATAGTATAAGAATAATGATCAGTACAATAGTAGGTGCTGTGAGCAATATTATTTTAAACATATTGCTGATTCCGATAATGTCAATATATGGTGCAGCAATAGCAACACTGGTGTCAAACTTTGTAATGGTTCTGATACGATTGATTATTCTATACAAAAGGAAGTGTATAAATATCAATATTCCAAAGCAGTTAATATTGAATTTTATTATGCTGGTTCAAATTGTTATCAATAGAAAATATGGAATTTTTCAAATTTGTTTGTTAATTGTGATCATAGCAATTAATTATGATTTAATTTATGAAGTATATAGTAAAGGAAAAGATTTTTTATGGAAGGTAAAAAGAAAAAGCCTGTAGGTATTATGGGATGGCATCAAATGTATAATTTTGGCTCTCAACTGCAGCTTACAGCATTAACATACATTATTAGGCAAATGGGATATGAGCCTGAAATTATCAATTATAAGCCGAAGCAGGAAATGTACCGTGTGAGGAAGAACATTTTTTTTGTCATATATAGAATGTTTCGTAAATTGCATTACGTGGGGAATCCAGAATATTTATCCGATATAAAAAGAAATATTTTCGAATCCTACAAAAAGGAGAATTTGTGTTTTACGCAAACATGTGATTTGTCCAGTGACCTGTATATGCTAAATGATTTATTTGGAGCTTTTGTTTGTGGAAGCGATCAGATATGGAATCCATATTACGGAGATGATAAATATTTTCTCAATTTTGTTGAAGATGCTAGAAAGAAAATAGCCTATGGAGTTAGTTTTGGGGTAGATATGCTACCTAATCAGTATGTTTCTGGTAAGTACCAAAAACTTCTTAAAGATTTTAGTCTGATTTCTATCAGAGAAATACAAGGCAAAGAGATGTTAAGTAAATTAGGTATTCGAGATGTGCCAGTCGTTTTAGATCCAACATTATTGCTTGATATGGAGAAATGGAATGATTTATTTCAAATACAATCTTCAGGTCACGGGGATTATATCTTATGTTATTTTTTGGGAGATATAAGAAGACATTTGAAATATATTAATAAAATTCGGAATAAGTTACAGAAAAAGGTAATTGTAATTGTCACAAGAGAAAGAGATTTAAAATTACCGTTTGAAATGTACAGTGAAATTGGACCAAAAGAGTTTATCGTGTTAATGCAAGGAGCTTGTTTTGTTTGTACAGATTCTTTTCATGGGGTGTGCTTTTCGGTTATATATAAGAAGAATTTTTGGGTTTTTGAAAGATTTAAAAGGAATCAAATAAATAATCAAAATTGCAGAATTGATAGTGTATTAAAAATTTTGGATTTAGAGCACCGGAAAATAGATGGTAAGAGAAGTGAGCTTAATGAACTGCAGATTGAATGGCGGGAAGTAGAAAAAAATCTGACAAAAATGCGTAAAAAGTCATATAATTACTTACAGAAAGCACTATATACGGCATTTGCAGCTACAAATAAATTGCATGTAGGCATAACCAATACTTGCTGTGGATGTGGTGCTTGTCAAGCAGTATGCAAATATAATGCGATAGAAATGTTAAAAGACTGCCATGGAGATTCAAAAGCACAAATTAATATGAAGCAATGTGTGCAATGCGGAGAGTGCAAAAAGGTATGTCCATTTAGAGAAAAGGAGAACTTAACAGATATAGTTTGTACTCGATATTACTCTTTTCAGTCAAAAAATAAAGAGGTATTGATGCGATCTTCCTCAGGAGGTGCATCTTATGAAATATTGCAGCATTTATCACAACAAGGATATTTGATTTATGGGTGTGTTTATGACAATGAAAGTGAATCAGCAATTCATAAACGGTTAAAGCGAGAAGAACTATATAGAACACAAGGATCCAAATATTTAAATAGTGATACATGCAATGTAATGAAAGAAATCTTCCAGTCAAAAAAGAAATTTGTATTTGTAGGGACTCCATGTCAGGTTTCAGCAGTTGATAAAATACTAAAAAATAGGGGAATGCGTAAGAGTGCTGTCTTAATTGATTTGGTTTGTCATGGAGTGCCGACAAATAGTTTATGGTACAGGTATTTGTGTGAGATCAAGGAAAAACTGCATACTTCCAAGAGTGTTAATATTGTTTTCAGAGAGAAGAAATATGGTTGGCGGAATAGGGTAATGGTTATAGAAGGAAAAGAAGGGGGTAAATATAAAAGGAACTCCACAAGGGATTTGTTTTACTGCTTTTATAATCAGGGAAATTGTTTGGAGGAACAATGTTATGAGTGTTGTTTTAAGACTAAAACCGCAGCAGATATTCGAATAGGGGATTATTGGGGAAATAAATATCGATTTAACAAGAAAGGAGTGAGCAGAGTTTTTTCGGTTTCGCCAATAGGAGATCATATTATAGATAGTTTGAAGGAACGTGGGTCTGTCAAGGAATTTTCTATAAAAGATTTCTTTATGGAGGAAAATTGTGTGAACCTGGTTAAACCAGTTTATTATGATAGTTTACAGGAAGAATTAGAAAATCAGAAGCCACTTAAAAAACTCAAAAAGATATATTGTGATGGATGGTACATCAGGCATTTATATCGTTTGAAAGGTTTTATCACAAGCTACAGAAGTTAATTACAGCTGGAATGCAAATAGATGGAGAATCTCGAAAACAAATTATCAAATAAACGCATGAGTATATAACATATATTATGCAGATGTTTTGTAATAAGAAACAGCCGTTTCTTTTCACGGGCAATGTCAGTTAGTTAAAATGCTTTTATAACGAATCAGGAATTATCACTGATGGAAAGAAAAACATTAGAAGAAACAGATGAAGCATTAGATGTTCGCATATATCATTTAGAGCGAATTGCTAATATTTTGAATATGCCTAAGATGTATGGAATTCGTTTAGAATATCTGGAAATAGAAATGACAAAAGAAGAACAACTGGCATACTTTTCCTATGTAAATGAACAAGGGATAACAAGAATCGAACGAAAACTGGACGATTTGTGTGAGAATATACGCAACCGATCGGAAAGGAAAGTTATAGAAAAGTATGGAGAAGAGAACCTGGGATCTTACAGTGATTTTGAATGGGGAATGCTAAATGGGAAATTATCTGCGCTCAGGTGGGTATTAGGTGATGAATGGGATATGTTGGATACATAGGAACGGAAAGAGGTGATTTTGTGTCAATTACATCCAGAGAATATTTGCAAAGCCTTGTACGAGAACTTGTAAAACTGCCAACGGAAACGGAATGGGTGGAGTTCAAGTGCAATAATAAAGAACCGCAGTTGATTGGGGAATATATATCAGCATTGAGCAATTCTGCCGCATTATGCGGCAGGACAAAGGGATATCTTGTTTGGGGAATTCAGAATGATACACATGAAATAATCGGTACAGAGTTTCAATATCGGAAAATGAAAAAGGGGAATGAGGAGCTGGAAGCATGGATTTCACGTATGGTATCCCCAAGAATTAATTTTAAATTTTATGAAATTTCTATGGGAGAAAAAGATGTTGTAATGCTTGAAATTCCATGTGCCGAGAAACAGCCGGTTCAGTTTGCAGGAGTGGAATATATTCGAGTTGGTACAAATAAGAAAAATTTGAAAGAATATCCGGATAAGGAAAGAGAATTATGGCAGGCGTTTGATACGACACCGTATGAACTTCGCATGGCAAAAAGTAATGTTATGGAAGAGGAGTTGGTTGTTTTATTGGATTATCCCAAGTATTATGATAAGATGGATATGCCGATTCCGCGAAACAGGGATAAAGTTCTGGATGATTTACAGAATGAGAAGTTTATCGTCAAAAACGATGCTGGAAACTGGGATATTACCAATATGGGAGCATTGATGATTGCGAAAGATTTGAAAAAGTTTGATAATCTTCATCGTCGATCTGTGCGTGTTATTTGGTATAAAGAAAATTCCAGATTGGATGCGATTAGGGAAAAAGAATTTTCGGGCGGTTATGCTTTTGTGCATGAGGATATTGTTCAATATATTATGACAATTATTCCACAGGAAGAAGTGATAGTGGAAGCAACAAGGAAGTCTGTTATTAGTTTTCCAGAAATAGCAATTCGTGAATTATTGGCGAATGCTATGATTCATCAGGACCTGCAACAACGTGGTACGAATCCTATGGTGGAAGTATTCAAAAATAGAATAGAGTTTTCCAATGCGGGCGCTCCGCTGGTAGCAATAGACCGTATTGTAGATACGGTTCCAGTATCTCGAAATGAGAACATTGCTGGATTCATGCATAAATGTGGTATCTGTGAAGAACGAGGCAGCGGATATGACAAGATTATAGAGGCTACTGCAAAAAATGAATTGCTTGCGCCAAGAATTGAGAATCAGAATAATCAATTTACAAAAGCGGTATTGTTTGCAAAGGTTCCATTTGAAATGACAACAAAGGAAGATCGTGTTCGAACTTGTTATATGCAGGCTTGTTTGGCTTATGTCAATTATGAGGCTGTCTCTAATGGTGATATTAGGAAATTGTTCGGATTATCGGATCAAGAAATGACAAAAGCATCACGTTTAATTCAAAATACAATAGATGCAGGGTTGATTAAGGCAGTTGATCCGGAAACAGCACCGAGATATAAAAAATATATACCATACTGGGCATAATTTAACTTTCGCTAACTTTCACTTATTGACAAATTTATGTTTTAAAGCGGTACAAGTAATGTCAAAAACCTTATTTTATACGATTTTTGACATTACTTTTGCAATTAAGATAAAAATTTAACTTTCGCTAACTTTCATGGTGATCAAAATGTTATTGACGATGGCGGGAACATTCAATGTATTTATTTTTATATGCCATAATCGCCGCCACTGTCTTGCCGTCCTGAATCACTCCCTGGTAAATCAATTGGCAGAGTTCCTCCAGAGAGTGCTGTTCCAATTCAATAAATTCACCATCGTCCAAATGTTGTTTTGCAGGCACTAGGTTTCGTGCCACATATACGTCCACCATCTCATTACAAAAGGCAACCGTGGTGCGCAGGGACAACAAAAATTCAAGGTTGTCGCAGCGATACCCTGTCTCCTCTTCCAATTCTCTGGAGGCACACTCTATCGTCGGCTCTGTCACAAAATCTCTCGCTCCTGCAGGTATTTCCAGAGTCACGCGTTCCAACGCATTACGATACTGCCGCACCATGAGAATCTTTCCGTCAGGCAAAACTGGAACCACCGCCGCTGCTCCTTTGCGATGTTCTACATAATCCCACTTTTCAACCTTTCCATCTGGAAGTTCCATATAATCCGTATAAATGTCCAAAATAGATCCTTGATGTTCCAACACCCGTTTTACACGCTTTATTTCTAATTGTTCCATCTTCTTCCTCCTTATGAAAATACAGAAAACCGCCAACAAAGCTGTTGACGGTTCTTATTATCTGGTCGTAGCAAGGCAGCCCAGAAAATGGGCGCCTGCACCTTCCCTATATGTCGCTGTTACCTGGCATACTCAGTCACGCGTGATTCACGAATAACGTTGATTTTGATCTGACCTGGATATTCCAAGTCATTCTCAATCTGCTTGGAAATATCGCGCGCAAGCAGAACCATGTCTGCATCGCTAATCTGATCTGGAACTACCATGATCCGAATCTCTCTACCCGCCTGAATAGCAAAGGATTTATCAACGCCTTTAAAGCCGTTAGCTATGTCTTCCAACTGCTTCAGCCTGTTTGAATATGTTTCCAGCGTCTCTCTTCTTGCTCCTGGTCTGGCTGCGGAAATAGCATCTGCCGCTTGTACCAGACATGCAATCAGAGACTGTGCCTCCACATCTCCGTGATGCGCTTCTACTGCATTAATAATTGTCGGGCTTTCCTTGTATTTCCTACATAAGTCCACGCCAATCTGAATATGGGAGCCTTCCACCTCATGGTCAACAGATTTTCCAATATCGTGAAGTAATCCAGCACGCTTTGCCTGCCTTACATCCACGCCGATCTCTGCCGCAAGCAATCCTGAGATTTGAGCTACCTCAATGGAATGTTTCAGTGCATTCTGCCCATAACTTGTCCTGAATTTCATCTTTCCAAGCAAGCGGAGAAGTTCTGGATGAATTCCATGTACGCCAACTTCTAACGCTGACGTCTCTCCTTCCTCTCGAATCATGACTTCCACTTCCTTTTGGGCTTTCTCCACCATTTCTTCGATTCTAGCCGGATGAATACGTCCATCGACGATTAATTTTTCCAGAGCAATACGGGCAATTTCCCGTCGGATGGGATCAAAGCCTGAGAGTATCACGGCTTCCGGGGTATCGTCAATAATCAAATCCACGCCCGTCATCGTCTCTAGCGTGCGGATGTTCCTTCCTTCTCTTCCGATAATCCGTCCCTTCATCTCATCATTTGGAAGCTGCACTACAGAAATCGTAGTCTCAGACACATGGTCTGCAGCACATTTTTGAATAGCAGTTACAATATATTCCTTTGCTTTCTTTCCTGCTTCCTCTTTCGCTTTGATTTCCATTTCCTTAATTAATTTTGCAGTATCAAGCTTCACATCATCTTCAATCATTTTTAAAAGATAATCTTTTGCCTGTTCAGAGGTTAATCCTGAGATTCTTTCCAGTTCCTGCACTCGTTCTTCGTGTAGCCTTGTAACTTCTGCTTTCTGTCTGTTAATCTCTTCTTCTTTCGCCGCAAAACCTGCTTCTTTCTTCTCGATGGACTCTAACTTTTTATCCAGATTTTCTTCTTTCTGAATAATGCGTCGCTCATTGCGCTGAATCTCATTCCGGCGTTCTTTAATCTCTTTGTCAATCTCATTCTTGCTGCGAATAGATTCTTCCTTGATCTCCAGCATGGATTCCCGCTTTTTATTTTCAGCAGTCTTGACAGCTTCATCTATTATTTGTCTTGCTTTCTCTTCCGCACTTCCAATCTTGGAATCTGCCACACGTTTGCGGTATGCAATCGTAGAAAAGTAAGTAATAGGTACAGCGATAATTAACGTGACTACTACAGCAACTACAGCGATTAAAAATTCTGGCACAGGAGCACCTCCTTATTTAGTTTTCATTGTACATATCATAAAACATTCCCGTTTATACATATGCCTGCCACATACCATAAACTGCATGATTATCATGCAGTCTGATGACATGTATCACAACATATTGATTTTATACTTTTTTTTTTCTTATGTCAAGTGTTCTAACGTACGCAATATGTCATTCAAAGCAAAACCTTTCCTCATTAGAAACTGGCACATCCGCTGCTTTTCTTTTAAATCGGCGGTCTGTGGGGAATATTTTTTCTTTTCAATCCATTGCCGTATTAGTTGCTCCTCATTTTCCTGCTGAAACTCTTCTTCGACTGCCTGCTGTGCCAATTCGCTCGAAATGCCTCTTCCAAGTAGCTCCATGTATATTTTGCGCCGGCTCTTTTTTTCTTTATGGTTCCTCACATAATTCTGCGCATAGCGCAGATCATCCACATAGCGGTATCCTTTCACATAATCGACGGCGCTATCAATGACATCATCGGGATATAATCCAAGCGCAAGCTTCGTTCTGATCTGGGCCTCTGTCCGGTCCATGCGTTGCAACAGATGCATAGCTCTTTTTCTTGCCCTTTTTACCAAGACTTTCTCGCAAATCTCCTCAAAAAGTTCCTCCGAAAGCTCCTCGCCTTGCTGCAGGCCATATTGCCTCGCTTCTCCCTTATATAAAGCAAAACTACTCCTGTCCTCTAGGACAATGCGCATGCGTTTCTTATCCAGCTCAGCAATCTCCATAATCTGCATACTGTCGTCCCTCTCCTATGCCTGTTCTGCTGGCTCTGCCTGGCTCTGCGGTTTATCTACTGCCTTTGCTTCTTTCTCTTTTGACTTATCGGAGTCTGACGCTTCTTTCTTTTTTGTCTTATCGGACGAAGCTGCGTCTTTGCCCTTGGACGAATCGCCCTCCTTATCCTTTGACTGTTCTTCCTCTCCTTTCGCCAATACCTGGGTTCTTACCTTGTCATCCACTTCCTTGCAAACTTCTTCATTTTCACTCAAATATTTCTTGGCATTCTCTCTGCCCTGTCCAATCCTATTTCCATCATACACATACCATGTAGAATATTTGGTGATAACGCCTTTTTCCACTGCCTGATCCAGAATATCACCTTCTACAGATATTCCTCTTCCAAACATAATGTCAAATTCGGTCTCTTTAAACGGCGGCGCGATCTTATTCTTCACTACCCTTATTCTTGTTCTCCGTCCAATTTCCTCACCACCATATTTGATTGATTCAACGCCTCTCATATCCAGACGCACAGACGCATAGTATTTCAATGCCCGTCCACCTGTTGCGCGTTCGGGATTGCCAAACATAACACCAACCTTTTCACGAATCTGATTTATTACAATCAGCGTACCACCTGCATTATCAAGAATCGGTGTTAATACAGATAGTGCATCAGACATAATCCTTGCAAATAATCCACAATGAGAATCTCCGATATCACCATCTATCTGTGCTTTAGGCGCAAGTCCAGCAAGAGAATCAATAACTATAGCACCGAAAGTTCCTGCTTGTGCAACTGTCTTACATACTCCAAGTGCTTGTTCTAAATTATTTACATGCATCAGATAGAAATTCTTTTCCTTTACGCCCATCATCTCAATAGTTTCCCGTGTCAATGTCCGTTCTGTATCTATGTACAATACCGGTTTATCTTTCTGGTACTGCTTACACATCTGCAATGCAAGTGTTGTCTTTCCTGCACTCTCTGGTGCATAAATCTCAACAATACTCCCCTTCTTGATCCCGCCAACACCAAGAGCAATGTCAAGTCCCATGATGCCAGTAGATACAATATCATCCTTTAGTGGTGACAGTTCGCCTAATTGCTTTATGTTCAAAACACCGAACTGCTTGCTTAAATATGAAAATGTTTCCTGTACCGTCATTGGTTCACCCATGATAATCTTCCTCCGTTTTCTTTGACAAAATTTTATTGTTGCATTTCACGCAACTTTTTCTTCCTTTGCATCTCTGATCATGCCGATTTCCAACAACAGCGATACACAGTCCCTGAATCCCTGTTGATAAGTCATCTTCCCATAATGAGCACCACTCTCATTATAAGAAGTAAGGAACTGTCGTGAAATAATTTGTATATTTTTGGAATCTATGTTAATATATGTCATGAACGAGTTTAGTGATTCAGGAGGACATTTTCATGGCACATAATAACGATAAAACATTGAGCATCATTGAGCAGGTTTTCAAGACAATGCCCCAACTATTGGATGAGCGCCAACGTCGTCTGCTGGCCGCAAGCATTGCAAAGGGCTATGGCCATGGCGGCATCAAACTTGTCAGCGAAGCCAGTGGCATGGATATCCGC
>OFFT01000178.1_pt1 | contig 51910 bp, 46 predicted proteins | sample 1521581 | NCBI WGS metagenome assembly OFFT01 (sample SAMEA3504084, study PRJEB24116) | mouse gut metagenome | biome: mouse gut; feature: mouse-associated habitat; material: faeces | place: Denmark | collected 2011
AGCGCCTGCAGGATCGTGGATTTGCCGTGATAACCGCCGCCCACGAACAAAGTAATGCCCTGCGGAATTCCCATGCCGCTTACCGCCCCTTTATTGGGCAGATCCAGCGTGATCCGCAGCGATTCCGGCGACCGGAAAGGCACCCCGTTCTTCATGGGACGCTCCGACACGCCGCTCTCCCGGGGCAGGACGGAACCGTCCGCTATAAAGGCACACAGCTTCCGCTCCGTCAAACACTGCCTGATATACTGCTGGTCCTCACACAGGCATATGGCCTGCCGCAGCTTTTCCTTGTCGATCTTTCCATAGTAGAGGCTCCTGCGCACACAGTCCGGCAGAATGTCAAACAACATCTTCTCCAGCTCTCTGGCGTTGATGGTGCGCCCGTTGGCCGGAAACCCGGCCTCAAACCGCAGGATCAGGTCGCCGTCCTTCACCCGCATGGCCGTGCGCTCCAACACCTGCTGCCCGCATCTGGACACGGACAAAAGACCGCTCTTCCCGGATCCCTTCGCCTGAAAGCTGCCGCCCGCCACCTGTCTGCCAAACAGTCTGGTCAGGTGATCCTGCAGGGTGATGCGCTTGGCCTTCGTATCGTAATACGCCGCCGGAAACCCGGCTTTCGCCTTCTCCACCCGCACCGAAAGCCGGGAAGGCGAGGCAAAGGGATCCCCCTGCACATGATCGATGGAAAGCACATAATCCCCGAAATTGTACTGCCCCTTCAGATCCTTATAGGCGGGATACCCCTTATGGTCAATGCTCCGTAATTTATTCCGTAATTCTGTCGCCGTATTCATAATCTCCTCCTGCTGTTCTCAAACAAAAATGATAGCGCAGACTTCCGCATGATCCGGTTCATTCCGTTCCATGCAGGAATCTACTCTATCATTTTGCATCCCAAAACAGGCTTCGTCAACCTGAAAATATTTTTATACCGTCGTCAGCAGCGCCTCAAAATTCCCTTCCAGCTCATACGCTCCCGTATCCGCCGTGATCAGGACGCTGTCGCCCTTCCGAAAGGCCACCCGCTCTTCTGCCGCGCGTACCTCTCCTTCTCCTTCCAGTACCAGCAGACTGGCGAAGGACGTCCGGTCCGTCTCTCCGAAGATCCGCTTCACGAACTGACCGTCCAGCACGATCTTATCCACCGTGAAATACTCACAGGAAACAATATGCGGCTCAAAAGATTTCCGCTTGAGGATCGGAATCCGGTTGGTCACCTGCAGCGCCTTCTCGATGTGCAGATCCCGCTCCTTCCCGTCCGGCCCTTTTCGCCCGTAATCATACACTCGGTACGTCACATTGGAGTTCTGCTGGATCTCCGCGATCACATTCCCCGCCCCGATGGCATGGATGGTACCCGGCTCGATAAAAAGCACGTCGCCTTTCTGCACCTCCACCTTGTTGAGCACCTCCAGAAGCGTCTTATTCTCGATCCGCTGCGCAAACTCCTCCGCGCTCACCTCTCTCGAAAAGCCATAGTACAGGCTGGCTCCTTCCTCGCAGTCCACGATATACCACATTTCCGTCTTGCCATACTGCCCTTCATGTTCCAGCGCAAAGCTGTCCCCCGGATGCACCTGGATCGAAAGATCCTCCCTGGCATCAATAAACTTGATCAGGATCGGAAACTGCTCATACTGGCAGCTCTTCGTCCCCGTCACCTTCCTGCCTTCCATCAGGATATACTCATTCAGCGTACTGCCCGCATACGGCCCGTTCTCCACAATACTGGGGCCGTCCGGATGGCAGGACAGCTCCCATGTCTCCGCCAGCCGCTCCCCCGCAAACGCCTTGCCAAACTCCTTCATCAACCGCGTCCCGCCCCAGAGATAATCCTTGCAGGCGGGCTTTAATTTCAAAACTGCCATTTTCTGTACAGCCCCTTCCTTGTTAACATTTTCGGCTGCCGGCCGCCGGATCACTCCAGCGGCTCTTCCAGGCCGTAAACCTCTACTTCATAAATACGTGCTGCACTGTCGCTGCCCTGCGTCGGCTTGTTGATCACCAGCTTCACGAACTGCGCCGCCACGGGTGCGAATGCGTCATGGGTGGTACCCGCCGTATTTCTCGTCACGCTCCGTACCTCTTCAAAAGCGGCGCCGTCCTCGCTGACATAGATGGCATAGGACTTCGTATTCATATCCGCGCCTTCTCCGCCGGCCTCGGCATGGTATACATCCACCGCGCTGACCATTTTCACGGAACCCAGATCCAGCGTGATCTCGTGGGGCGCACTGCCTGTCGCACACCATTTCTTCGTCACATCCCCGTCCACGGCAAACTCCGGCGCCTCATTCTCATTGACATACGTATCCGCCTCCGTGCCTGCGCCCTGCGAGAGAAGGACAAGCCCGTCCGCCGCTTCGTCCGTCACGACGATATAACCTTCCTGCGTCGTCTCCGCGGTTCCGGATGCATTTTCCGCCGTGACGGATACATCATAGACACCCGCTTCCGGATATGTCACAGCCACCTGGTCACCTTCCGCGCTCTCCGTATCCGATCCCGTGATGGTCCAGGTCACCTTTTCCGTATTCTGGGAACAGAGACTGCTAAAGGTCACCGTCTCGCCCGGAGCCGCCAGCGTCACATCCGCCGCGAACGCCGCTTTCGGCAGGCTGTTATCGGGCCATTCTATCGTAACCTGCTCTCCGGCGCCGTCGGCCAGCAGCGCATTCACGGGCACCACTTCGAAGACAGACCGGTTCGTCTCATCCGTGCGCGGCAGAGTATTCACATAGAAACTGGTCGTGTTGGAGACGCCCAGCAGCGATCTCGTCTGATCCTGATTGATCCGGTATACCTCATAGTAATCCGTCTCCACATCCGAATCCCACGCCAGCCGCACACCGGCATACATACCATCCTCGTCAAACTCGCTGTCCAATACCTGCACGCCGCTCACCGACGCGCTCTCTTCCTGCGCCGTCTCCGCCATCGTGATATTGCCGAATCGCAGCTGCAGACCGTTCACATCCGCATCGGACCGCAGACGATAGGAAATCTCCCGGATCGTTTTGCCGGCCAGTGCAGACGCATCATAGGTGATCGTCGTCCACTCTTCTCCCGCCTTCGTATCTCCTTCCAGCACCGTCTCGCTGCCGTCCTCCGTGGTCAGCACCGCATCCACCGCGATCTCACCGCCTCTGGCCTTTACGGTGGTGGTGAAAGTCATCTGCTCCGTCACCGGAAGCTCCGCGCTGTACATCTTGATCACAGACTCCGCGCCCGCTTTCACCGCACCGCGCAGGATCAGGCTGGTGCCGCCATACCAGGCATCGCCCACATCCAGATCCGCCGACAGCTCATTGCCTTCGCCGTTCTCGATGATATAACGGTAGGTCGGCAGAATATCGGAAACACTGCGGTTGTTCCAGTCAAGCTGACTGATCAGTTCTCCGTTTTTATAGAAACCATACCCGTTTCCGGTAGAGAAATTCGTCACAAAAGGAAGACTCGTAATGGCCGTGCGCTCCACCACATAAGAGGAAATGCCTCTCCACTGCGTATCGTCCGCAGGCTCCGTCTCCGCCGACGGATCCCCCTTGGCATTCACCCACAACTTATTCTCCTGCTTCCAGAAATCCTGGATCATCTCCGTGGAAAAGTACGCCCAGCTCGGACAGTAAAGTCCCAGCGACGTGTAGGTGCCGCCCGCCGGATTCTCAAAAAGACTCCAGTCGATGGGCGTATTGTAGCCGTTACTCTGCAGATCCACGCCCGCATACAGGCTGTAAGGATCGATCCCCTTCTCCTGTGCCAGCTCCGCCGACGATTTCAGCAGCTCTTCCGGCGCCAGCTTCTCCGACGTCCACCAGAAATTGAGGAACATATCGTCCGCCACCGGCTCTCCGTCCTCTGTCTGCAGGAACATGGTGTTCTTTTCCGTCAGGGCGTTCTGCCAGTCCATCTTTCCTTCCGCCGTCATGGAATCGTAATAGATCAACTCCAACTCCGGCGCCTGTGCCTTATAATAGGAAAGAAACTCCTGCATCCGCACCGCATGGTCCTTCGTCAGCGGTTCTTCGTCCGTCCCTTCCGTCTCCTGGTTGATGAACCATCCGTCAAACCCGTATGTATGCGCTACCTCGATCAGCTTATCCGCTACCGGGTAGCTGTCGTCCTCCGCCTTCTGCAAAAGGTCTTCCAGCCACTGCATCTTACCGCCATGGGCTGCCTGCGGCATAAACACCGTACCGATCACCGGCACACCGTTCTTATGCCCCGCATCCACCACATCCGCGGAAGGCGCCACGATCAGTCCTTCCCCCGAAGAGCCGCCCCAGTATACCAGCAGATCCACATACTGCCAGTAGGAAAAGGCGTTGACCTCCGCCTTGTTCAGGCCGTGCGGGGAATTGCCACTGGTGCTCCCGTTCATGATAGAGATCGCCATACTCCGCGTATCCTTATTCTGCGTACCGTTCACCGTCTTAAGATCCGCAATGTCCACCCGCTTCGCCAGCGGCACCGTGCTCACATTAAAACGCAGATCCTCGTCTTCTTCGGCATTCCACGCAAGCAGCTGCTCCGGGAACCAGTAGGAAGCCTCCGGCTGCCGGTTCATGGTCAGCTCCCGGTTACCGTTCTCCTCCGCGACAGAATAGCCGGACGCACCCGCTGTACTGCCTTCCGCATCAGCGCCCTCTTCCGTACCCGTCCCGTCACTCTCCGCAGTTTCCTCCTGCGCCGCTTCCGGGGCCGTCACCTCTTCCTGTGCCGGCTCCCCGCCCTGCGCACCGCCGCAGGCCGTAAGTCCCGCCGCCATAGCGCCGGCCAGCAGCACCGCAGTCACCTTCCTTCCATAGCATTTCTTTCTCATACTCTCTCTTCTCCTTTGCTTATTTCAGCAGCACCGTCACTACCTCATACGGTTTCAGCACAACCTCGATCTCATTCCCGTTCACCACTGCTTCCGTCTCGATCTCCTCCAGCAGGTTGCACACATACGCTTTTTCAAACGCCGTATTCACCGTCAGTCTCGCCTTCGTCAGCGCATTCTCCGACTCGTACATACGCAGCACGATTCCGCTTTCGTCCTCCGCCATTTTCACTGTCTCCAGCACCACATTGGCCCGGTCCACACCGGCGAAGGAATACGCCCCGCCGTCCGCCGTACCCGTCTGTACCGTCAGCGGCTGATTCAGCTTATAAGCCTCGTCTACCGTACCGGCCGCGCGCCATCCTTCCGCATGAGGATAGATCGCATACGTAAATTCGTGCTCCTCCTGATCCGCCGTCGGGTTCGGCCCGATGCCGGACTTGATCAGTGTCAGCGCCATATTGGAATCCTGTACGGAATGTCCGTATTTGCAGTCATTTAACAGCGACACGCCGTAGTGTCCTTCCGAAAGATCCATCCACTTCTGTCCGCAGCTCTCGAATCTGGCCACATCCCAGCTCGTATTGCGGTGGGTCTTCCTCGTCAGGTTACCGAACTGCACGTCAAAGGCCGCCTCGTCCGTATGCACAGCCACCGGGAAATGCACTTTAAGAAGCGTCTGGTGTTCTTTCCAGTCCACCTTCGTCACAAACTCGATCCTGCGGCTTAGCGCATAGAAGATAACCTGCTGTCTGATTGTGGAATTAGACGCTTTTCTCGTGATCTCCAGCACCGCACGCACCGGCCCGACTTCCGTCCATTCCATCTGTTCTACGCCGTCCACATCCCAGAATTTCTCCGTATAATAAATATCAATATCCCAGTTGTCGAAGTAGATCGGCTTATCCTCATACATCCGCAGCAGATTGGCGCGCTGTCCCTCCTGCACCACTTCCCGCTCGTTTTCCTTGTCATAAATACTCGTGAACATGCCCTGCTCATCCAGCTTCACACGGTAGAAAGGCGTCTCCAGATCGTACAACCCCTGCAGTGTAAACGGCTTTACTGCCGCCTCTTCGGCCGCTTCATTCTTTCCGACAATGCGGAAGGACTTATAGCCTTTGGACGGAAGGTTCTTCACATAAGCAATGCTTCCCGATGCCGTCTTCTGTACCGGATAGACCGCTCCGTCTGCATCTGCCAGCGCTTCCGCCTCGAGATCACCCAGACATACCACATCGTCACGCACTCTGCCGATGGTGTTAAAGACAGTGACCGCCTCGCCTTCTCCGGCGATGGCCCGTCTGCGTTTCTCACTTCTTTCCGCCAGCTGTGCCGCCAGCTGCTCGTACTCTGCTTTGGTCACCTCGTACACTTCATGGATCGAAGAGCCCGGCAGGATATCATGGAACTGATTCAGCAGCACCAGCTTCCACATGGCATCCAGCTCTTTCGTCGGATACGCCTGCGTCTGTCTGCTCATAACGCACAAAAGCTCCAGATCCATCAGCCCCAGCTCCGATTTTCTATTGGAGCGCTTATTGCGCGCCATGGAAGTCAGCGTTCCTCTGTGATACTCGAAGTAAAGCTCTCCCTCCCACACCGGAAGCCTTCTGTTATCCTTCACCCGCTCTTCCAGCTCTTCGAAATAGGTGCGTGCAAATTCCTGTCTTACCGTGGGAATGCCTTTGACACCCTTTTCCATACGCAGGGAAGTCTCCAGCATCTCTCTGGTAGGGCCGCCGCCGCCGTCTCCGTAGCCGTAGGAGATGAGAATGTCGTTGTTGATGTCCTTATTCTGGTAGCGCATCCAGCCGCCCATGATGGCATCCGGGTGCAGCATCCCGTTGTAGGTGGTGAAGAAATCCTTGATCGGCTGGCTCACGCCCAGGGTCGTGATCAGATGCGTCAGCACCTCCGAACCGTCGATACCGCGCCAGCGCATCGTATCGTAAGGAATCTTGTTGAACTGGTTCCACGCCAGCTTGGTGGTCATGAAATAGTCGATACCGCACTTTTTCATGATCTGCGGCAGCGCCCCGGAGTATCCGAACACATCCGGCAGCCACAGAATCCTGTTGTCCACGCCGAACTCTTCTTTAAAAAAGCGCTTTCCGTGTATAAACTGTCTCACCAGAGACTCCCCGGAAGTCAGGTTGCAGTCGGCCTCCAGCCACATACCGCCCTCCGGCTCCCAGCGCTTCTCCTCAATGCGCTCCTTCGCCTTCGCGTAAAGCTCCGGATAACACTCTTTCAGAAAAGCATACAGCTGCGGCTGACTGGACATAAACTTATAGTTGGGGTATTCCTCCATCAGCTTCAACACCGTGGCAAAGCTGTGTCCTACCTTCTCTCTCGTCTGCTCCACGGTCCACCACCATGCCACGTCGATGTGCGTGTGGCCGATACAGGTAGCGATCACATCCTTGTAGCCGGCATGGTCCGTGTACAATGCCTGGCCGATATACCCGGTGGCCTCTCGTAACGTCCTGTAGAATTCCTCCGAGTAAGGCGTGCGCAGATCCAGGAAGTTCACCGTCGTATTTAAGATCTCCTCGATATCCCTGCGGTTCTTATCGTCCTCTTCCATTCTGGAGAAGGCGGCAAGCGGCACCCACAGATCGTAATAGAGCTTCTCGATCTCGTAGTCGATCTCCTGCATCTCCACGATCAGATTAAACTCCGTGTGCAGAATGCCCGTATAAGCCTGCAGCTCCAGCGTCAATTCCTCACCGGCGCGGGCCTGCGGCCGCAGGAACACATCCCGGTGGTTCATGTCGATACCCTGCACTGCCTCACCGTTTACAAAAAGCAGAAACTGCGGGTTCTTCGCGTCGTCCCACTCGTCGATCTGGGTGCGCACATGCATCCACATCCGCTTACCGTCAAGCTCCTGCGGCACCCGGTATACAGCCTTGAACCAGTAGTGTCGGTCCTTGCCGTACCAGTGCATATTCCGGCAGTCAAAACTCTCCCATGGTGTCAGGTCTTTTTCCGCATCCTCAGGATGTATGTAGTTGCCTTCCTTGTAGCTCCACTCATCAATCGCAAATTTCTGCTTCACCTTTAACTTCTTCAACTCTTCACAAATGACATTGACCCTTTTGTCTAAAAAATGCATAGCTGCCTCCTTGTCTGCTCCATTTGCAGAATTTTTACTTAAATCTACATTTCTATCATGTTCCGGTGACCCACACGGCGCTGTGTCCCGGCAGGATCCCTCTGCCGTCCGGCGTGTATGCCACAGGCATCTGGTAATGTTCCGCCTCATACTTCTGCGGAAGCTCATACGGCGTGGACCGGTGATTGACGATCACCATACCGTTCTCGAAGACGCCCGTCTCGATTCCCCGCTCCCGGATGCCGCTCACCGGCAGCAGCTCCCGTCCACGTAATCCGAAACCGCTATTCCATCCCGATATCTACAAAAACTCTCCCCCTGTGGGATGATGGTTTTGCCATAACGGTAAGGCATTTTCTCACAGCGTTCTCCCGCGATGCCAAAACAGGATCTGACAAGTGCGTCATCAGGCCCGTGGAAAAGCACGCCGCCCTCCTGTACCCACTCTCTGATCCGTTCCTCGCTCTCGCCCTTCTCCAGTGTGCCGTAGCAGTCATTGGCCGCCACGATCAGCACTTTGTATGCCGCCAGCGCGCCTTTCTCAATCTCATGGCTGCTGATCACATCCACCTGATACCCCAGGTCGCAGCAGAGCCGGTACCAGCCCAGCAGATCCAGCCGCCTGATCTTGTTGTTTCCCACTTCGTAAGGCTCAAAAAGCGCCATTTCCGTCGGAAACAACAGCGCGATCTCTTTTGTACGCGCTCCTTTTCTGCGCGCTATCACCTCCGCACACCAGCGGTTGCCTGCCGTCAGAGACTTCAGGAAATCCGGTTCCATCCTGTTTAAGACTCCGCCGTCGTCCAGTCCGTTCATGCCGTAACAGGTATACCCGTCCATGCCGCAGGCCGTCATGGTGCCGATCATCTCCGCCGGGGTCAGCTGGGCGTAGATATCGTTATAGATATACCGGCCCCAGTAGATACCGCCCACCAGCGGTCTGCCCTCGTTCATGACCCGCATCATGCTGTGCTGGCAGGAGACCACATAAGCATCCGGGTATCCGTCCGCCTGCTGCCGTCCGTAGATATTGAGGAAATACCCCCACTGCGTCATATCCGGACAGAGGAACAGCTGCGGATTCTTCTCTTTCAGCGCTTTGCCCATGGCCTCGAAATAGAGCGCCAGTTCCCGCGCCTTCCAGAGCGCATTGTCCCGGTATACCACGAAACGCGGCGTGCGCTCCCGCACATCCTCCTCCGTATAGAACAGGTCCGTTCCGCCCGCGTTCTCCTCAAACCGCAGAGAAAACCAGTACTCCTCCGGCTGCAACTGATCGAAACCATCCGCCCTGATCCCGTAAGCCCGGTTCAGCTTCTCAATCTCTCCGCCGTAGAATTCTTTCAGAAACGCCCTGTACCGGCGGATTCCTTCCTCGTCGAAGCTGCCCGCCACGATCGGATCCCACATGCTGCATACGGGAACGACTTCCTCCGTCTTCCCTTCCCGTGTCACAAGACAGCGCTCACAGCCTTCGCCGTAGCGGTCCATAATGCGCTCCACGTGCTCCTGCATGGAGCTTCTCGCCTTTTCGGACCAGTATTTATACCACTTGCCGGGCCTGCCGTCCGCATATACCGTCTCTTCCCCGAAGATGGGCGGGCTGTAACGTATATGCGGATACAGATTGTCCCCGTTCATATACAACAGCAGAAAGTTGTAGGCCAGCCCGTGTGCGCGGGCGCTTTTTCCCATATATTCCTGCATCTTTACGTACTGGCTGAGCGCCCCTGTCTCATAGCGCTCTTTAAAATCTTCCCAGGCCTTGGTATCAAACATCACGCTGTTGAAGCCAAGCTCCCTGATCAGCTCCATCGTCTCGTCGATAAAAGCCTCGTCATCGTAGGCCGGGCTGTAGAAATTGCCGAAGATCACATTGATATACGGCCTGTTGTCTGTCCTGCTGATCATGCTCATACCGTCCTCTTTTTGCCGGGCGCCCTCTGTAACACGACGCAGCGTTCCCGCAAATCCTCTTTCCCTTATTATGATCTTACCGGTTCCATGGCTTCCATCAGACGGTCCACCGTCGTAAAGGCAAGCCCGGTCACCGTATCCGCACAGCCATAATAAATGGCGATCCGTCCCGTCGCCGCATCCGTCAGCGCCGCACAGGGAAATACCACATTGGGCACGTCGCCCACGCACTCATACAGCTCATGCGGCCCCAGAATATAGTTCCGCGTCCGCTTCTTCACCTTCCACGGCTCCTCCAGATCCAGCAGCGCACATCCCATCCGGTACACGAAGCCGTTGCATGTATTGATCACCCCGTGATAGATCAGAAGCCACCCGTCCTGCGTCTCGATAGGCACGCTTCCCGCGCCGATCTTGGTGGACTGCCAGGCGGAATAATCCCCTTTGACAGTTTCCATCACCAGCCGGTGGCGGCCCCAGTAGGTCAGATCCGGGCTTTCGCTTACAAAAATATCGCCGAAGGGCGTGTGCCCGTTATCGCTGGGCCTGCTCAGCATGTAATACTTACCATTGATCTTCCTCGGAAAGAGCACGCCGTTACGGTTGAACGGCAGGAAGGCATTTTCCAGCTGGTAAAAAGTCTTAAAGTCAAAAGTATAGCCTATCCCGATGGTGGGATAGCCCCGGTAGCCGTTGCACCACGTCACATAATATCTGTCCTCAATAAAACACACCCGCGGATCGTAACGAAAGTCCCGTTTCGCCACCTCCGGCTCCGCTCCCTGGAACGTAACCGGCTCGTCGGAAATCTCCCAATGAATGCCGTCCTTACTGAATCCGGCAAAAATATCCATACTGACTGATCTGCTGTCACAGCGGAATACTCCCGCAAATCCGTCCCCGTAAGGAACCACTGCACTGTTAAAAATGCTGTTGGAGTTTTTCGTCGCGAACCGCTCAATGATGGGATTTTCCCGGTAACGCCACACCGGGAGCTTCCCCGCTCCTTCCGGCTCCTGCCACGGGATATTCGGCAGATCTTTTCCCACTGTTTTCGTCATCACGCCACCTCCTCTTACTTTCCATAACATTCCGGATATCCGGCCTGTTACATATATCCGGCCCTCCCGAAGCGTCTGTAACAGACGCCTCGTTATGAGCCGGATATATCCGGGCCGTTATCCTTACTTTCCCGTAAATTCGTCTACCTGTCTCTGTGCTTCATCCATGACATCCTGCCAGCCCGCTTTCATCAGTTCTTCCTTGATCTGCGGAATGACTGTTGCCGGATCCTGCACGCCGGTCATCACCTCACTGCGGTAACGGAGCCAGATCTCACGGCAGTTCGCCAGCTTATCCGCCACTGCGGTGTTATCGAAGGTAAAGCCCATCATCACGGAAGATACTGCCGCTTCGTTGAGCGCCTTGACCTCTTCCCACTGGTTATACTCATCCGTATCCTCCTGCGTTACCGTGAAGAAGCTGCCCTGGGTATAACCCGCCATCGCCCACTCATTGTTGATCTTGTGCGCCTTACCGTCCGCGTTGTACTCGAAGTTCACGCCTTCCTCACCATAGAAGAACATGTCGCGCAGCTTGGTGTCCGTATTTACCATATCCAGGAACTGCAGACATTTCTCCGGATATTTGGTGTTGATGGATACCATGTTCAAAGAACCTCTTACCGTCTCGTTGGAAAGGATCGTATCGCCGATCTTCTGTACCACTACGTCTTTGCCCATCTGCGGTCCCCAGGCCGTAATGCCTGCCGACTCCCAGCCCTGTGCCACACGCCACATATTATAAACGCGGGCTTCCGACAGGGTGGATGCATCCGGATTGATGATGCCCTTCTGATACCAGTCATGCAGTGTCTCCAGCGCCGAGTAGATATCCGGCTCCTCCAGCGTAAAGCATACTCTTGCATCCTGGTCATCGTAACGCACACCCAGAATCTGTGTGCCGGCGCCGATCTGATCATAAACGTCAAAGATGTAGTACACACCGTCGTTCTTCACGTAAACCGGATAATCATTCTTATCCGCCTTGAGTGTCTCAAAGGTCTCTGTCAGGGATTCGATCTCCGTCAGGGAAGCCAGATCCAGACCGTACTCATCCACGATCTCCTTATCCCAGACCGCATAGTTGGAGATCGAGCTGTCTTTGTAAGTAGGAATACCGTAGATCCTGTCTTTCACCTTCACGCCGTCCCAGTATTTCTCCGGCATCAGCTCCATCAGCCCCGGCATATTGTCGGCTACCATATCCGTGATATCATAGTAAGCGCCCAGATTGATGTCCGCGATATAGTTGTTGCCGTTGCCGAAGATAATGTCGTAGGGTTCGTTGGTGCTGACGATGATGTTACGTCTCTTGTCCCAGTCTCCCCAGGGAATGACTTCCATCTCGATGTTGACGCCGATCTGCTCACCCACGTATTCATTTACCTTCGCCACCCATGTGTCGTAGTTGGTGGGCATGCCGTTTCCGATGGTCACCCATTTCAGGTTTACGATCTCGCCGCTTGGTGCCGCCGCAGACTCCGTGCCTGCGCCGGCTTCATTTTGCCCCTCCCCGCTCGTTGAAGCGCCTGAGGTGTTCTCATTGCCGCCGCTGCCGCATCCGACAAGCATTCCCGCCGTCATCGCCGCCGCAATTCCTGCCGCTAAAACTTTCTTCAATTTCATGTTCTTCCTCCTTGTTATATGAAACATATTATTTGTTACCGTATTAACTCCTTCTTCCCTCCGGACGCCGGATCCCTCATACCGCCAGGCGCATCCGGCATAAACAAACTTCCCGGCCGGCTTCCCTTATTCTTTCACCGACCCGATCGTCAGACCGGAAATAAAGTACTTCTGGAAAAACGGATAGGTACATGCGATCGGCACGATGATCACGATCGCGATCGCCATTCTCACACTCTCCGTCGGCATGGACAGTTTGTACTGCTGCAGAGACAGGCCGCCGTAAGGGTTGTTGGCAATGTACTCGATATTCTTCTGCATATTGTTCAACAATGACTGCAGAGTCTGTTTCTTCGTATCCTGTATGTACAGGGATGCCTGGAACCAGTCGTTCCAGTAGCCGAAAGCCGCAAACATACCGATCGTCGCCATGACCGGCTTGGAGATCGGCAGCACGATCTGCGACCAGATCCTGAACTGTCCCGCACCGTCTATCTTGGCGGATTCGATGATCGAATCCGGCACTGTCGTCCGAAAGAACGTCCGGCAGATCGTCACACTGAACGCGGAGCAGGCCAGCGGCAGGATCAGCGCCCAGATGCTGCTGTTCAATCCCAGGATATTATTTACCACCACGTAGCTTGCCAGCATACCGCCGTTAAATACCATGGGAATGAAGATCAGCCACGTATAGATCGTCTTTAACTTAAAGTTCCTTCTGGAAACCACATAACCCATGGAAGTGTTGAGGGCGATCGAGATGATCGTACCGACAACCGTCACCAGCACGGACATAAATGCCGCGCGCAGGATCGTCATGCGCTCATTCCACAGAAAGTTGTAGGCCGAGGAGGAAAGCGCCTGCGGGATCAGCTGATAACCGTTGGCCCGGATCGCCTCCTCATCCGTGATGGATATGGAAAATACAAACAACAGCGGAATCACACACAGCACTGCCAGGATCAGAAAGACCACGTTAAAAACAATATTGGTAGAAGTTTTGATCTGGTTCAGCGACTGTCCGCTTTTTTCTTTACTTGTCACTTTGTGCACCTCCTCCTATATAATCCTGTTCTCGTTGTCAAGTTTACTTACCACCCAGTTGGCCAGCAGAATCGTAGCACAGCTGCAGATTGCCTGGAAGAATGACGCCGCCGCTGTCTGTCCGATCGGTGAGGATGACTGGATCGCCATGTAGATGAACGTGTCAAACGTAGACGCCGTCGAATATAACGATGCCGGCAGCTGTCCTGTTACCTGATAGAACAGACCGAAATCCGAGTTGAAGATCTTACCGCAGTCCAGGATCAGCATCATGATGAAGACCGGCTTGATGGCGGGCAGTGTAATGTGTCTTGCCTGCTGCGCTTTGGTGGCGCCGTCCATCACGGCCGCCTCGTACAGTGAAGGATCAATTCCGGTAATACTTGCCAGATAAAGCACCATACCGTATCCCATACCCTTCCAGGTATTGAGGAAGATGATGATGAAGGGCCAGTACTTCGGTTCCTGATACCACATGATCCCTTCGCCGCCCATCGCTCTGATGATGCCGTTGACGTAACCTCTCTCCGGTGTCAGCAGGGCGTATACGAAATAGCTGATCACAACCCATGACATAAAATAAGGAAGAAACATCATCGTCTGGTATACCTTCGATCCCCGCTTGTTGCGCATGTTGCTCAGCATCAACGCGCCTCCTACCGCAACACTGGCGCTGATGATGATAAATGCGATGTTGTAGAGGATCGTGTTACGCAGCAGCATCGAGAACGAGTTGGACGTGAAGAAATACTTGAAGTTGCCAAACCCGGCCCATTCGCTGTGCAGCAGGTTGTAGATAAACCCGTGTCCGCCGGGCGACAGCTTATATACCTTGAATGCTATGATGATGCCGAACATGGGCAGATAAGAAAATATCAAAAACCACAGCAATGTAGGCAGCGACAGCAGGAATAATTCCGTGTCGTCCTTGGACCAGCGCTTTTTCCGGGGCTTCACAGACGGTGTCTTTCCTCCGGCAAGCGTTTTTTTCCTTTCCATTCTCTTTACCTCCTTTGTTTATATTTTATTTATTTTTGTTAACAACAAATTAACATTAATTAACAAGAATGTCAACAAGAACATGCAGATTTGTTATTATTTTTTTAGAATTCGTAGTTTCATTGTGCATATTGTTTTTTAACTGTCATATTTATGGCTATTTATCGAATATAAAAGTTTACAAATATTAAGTTTACACTTCCGTTTCAGCATGTTAACAGTGTAAGTCCCATTTTTCAGCAAAAGATAGTGCGCTTTTTATCAAAACGCACTGAAATTTAGAGATATATGTATGCTTTATTTTTGATTATTACTGGTCGATATTAACATTTGTAAACTCATTTATTGTTTTTTTCTTTATACTGTGGTATACTGTTATAGTAAACGACATAACAAATTTCTGTTTCTAATGTCGTTAACTATAGATAATAGTTCAGATTTCCCGCCATGCAGCAGGAGCGACTGGACCAGTATTATGAAAGTACAGTGAAAGTACCATGTACGACGTGCGCGGTCATACCCGCTAATCTGACAGGCCACGAATAATCAACCGCAACGCAGGAGTTTTCTATGGAAAAAGTAACGATGAAAGATATCGCTGACGCCCTCAACATATCGAGAGTTACCGTCAGCAAAGCATTTAACAACCAGGCCGGCGTATCGGACGCTCTTCGTGAGACGATCTTCGACAAAGCACGGGAACTGGGTTATACGAAACTGCCCTACCAGGCACAGACAGGCAGCCAGGCGCCGGCTGCGCAGGAAGAACGGACCGTGGCTCTGGTGGTGTCAAGGCCGGAGTCTTCTTTTTTCTGGACCGGCATCATACACCGTATGGCACAGGAACTTTCCGAATATAATATCAATCTGATGTATGTCTATGTGCCTTCCACTTTTACCAGGGACTTCGTGCTGCCGTCCGTCCTCTTTGGCAGTACTCTGTCCGGCATCGCCGTGGTAAACGTATACGATCCCGTCATATTGGGGATGGTCAACGACCTTCCTCTGCCGAAGGTCTTTCTGGACACCATTCCGACCCTGACAGACCGGAAGCTGAACGGCGATCTGCTGCTGATCGAAGGCTACCGCACCGAGGCCGAGATCACCGAATCTCTGATCCTGGACGGCCATAAGGAGATCGGCTTCATCGGCGACATCAACTATGCGCAGACCAACAAAGAACGGTATCTGGGTTACCGCGAAAGCATGGACAGATATAAGCTGCCCATCCGCCCGGAATACTGCTGCATCGACAGCATGGGCGTCTTTTCTTATGAGAAGGAGATCTATGCCTATCTGGACGGCCTCTCGCAGTGGCCCACCTCCTTTGTGTGCGTCAGCGATTATGTGGCTCACTTTGTACAGCAGTATCTGAGCGATCATCAGCAGAAACTGCCGCACCCTGTCGTACTGACCGGTTTCGACAATACCGACGAGTACACCAATGTCTCCGGCCGCATCACCACCGCCAACGTTCCCACCGGGCTTCTCGGCAAACGCATGGCCCTGCAGCTGCTGTTTCGGACCAACCATCCCGACGCGCCCGATGAACTGACTTTTATTAAGCCTTCTATTATAAAGTAGGGGGCTGGGCGTATCTTACCTTTACAGGTAACGAATCGTTAACGACAGACCGGACTTTAAAAACCGCCGGGACATAATTTTCTATGTCTCAGCGGTTTTCTGATCTTGTTATGTTGTTCTTTATATCCCTTTATAACTTCAAATCTACCTAAATGTTACAACTCATTTTCCGGCGCTGTATCAACAGTGTCAATGTCATCACGAACACCATCAGCAGTACTCTGACGATATTCCTGTCCCAGTTCTTCCGCCAAATACACGTCACTCATACAGTGCAGATCGGAAACCCCATCCTGAAGCAGTGGATAGACCTCGGAATGATAGAAAAAGTCCAGCGCTACATCCAGAGAGATGTTCTGCTGACTGGCAAAGCACTCGATCACACGGCTGTATTTTTTCTGAAGCAGGATCGGATTTGCGTTCATACCATTTCGCTCCCTTCAAAGTGCAAAAACTCCAGTGCTTTCTCTGTGCGGAAACAGATTCGCAGATTCGGCTTTTCATAGCGCAGGCGCTCAATCGCTTCCTTCTTGTCAATCAATCCGTCAAAAAACAGTTCCACAGTATTAAACACCTTATCGTTCCACAAGATCATAGTTCGACGCCTGCGCATACATAGGAGTGACATAAAAGCCACGTCCAAAATCCACATTAGGGCGGGAATGTGTCAAATCCGGCTCTGCGATTTCCAGATAAGAACCATGATAGAGAATCATACCTGCTGCTTCACGTCTTTCCGGGCACATTTTCATACCTCGATACCCCTTTCATTCATCACATCAAGAAGCTCTTCTACGATATATTCCCGGCTCTGGGTGTGCAGAATCTCATATTCCGGTACGATGTAACCATGCAAAATATCGCCCTTTTCGGTAAATGCCCGATAGACCCGTTCTGCACCTACGCCCAATTTTGCCGCAACATTTTCAATACAGAATACGGCAAATTCCAGTTCTCTGGAGTTTTTGATTTTCCCGTCCGGCATCATAAGCTGTCCTTCCCTTACTTTCTTTGTAACTTACCGCCATATCCTCACCTCTGTACAAACTTCCAGGCAAAAGCGCAGTGTCTACAACTTTGCAATCACCATATCATAAGATTGTTATTTAAGCAATCATAAAAGACGAAATCAACCTCGCCGTCAGGTTTCCTATAAGAAAGATTTTCATCCTTCCATGTAGTATGAAAGCGGACGAATCGAAAAAAGAACAATATATACAGCAATTCCAATTATCAAAATTATTAGAAAAATCAAAAACATTTTCAGCAGCTTATTTAGCATATCATTCTCACTTCCATGACACGTATTGATATTAGTTTATTTTCGCGAACATACAATAGTAAAATAATATTTTTACTAATTATATGATTTCCCGATGTCTATGTCAATATTTTTTATTGCTATAGTAAAAAATTATTTTTACTATAGCAATATACTGTATCTTAAACTCACTCCACCCTAAATGTCACCGCCCACTGTCCTTCCACACTTTCACCGCTGTTGTGAAAGATGCCGTACAAGGAATAATTCTCCAGATCTTCTCTGTTCTTGATCTTATTGATAAACCAATATTCATAGAACTGATAACTGGTCTCCCCGATCTCTTCCTGCCAGCTCACACTGAAATCCGCACAATACTCATTCCCTGCCGCATCCACCAGCACTTCCTCCACATGTCTGTCCGCATGGTGGGTATCGCCCATACAGATCTGCAGCCGCAGCACACCGTCCATGTAAGCGGCCCCTGTCACCGTGAAATCCTCCGCCGCACAGTCCTCCACAGCCATCAGGTCAAGCACCGCCTGCTGCCAGCGCGGGTCATCCGATGTGCCCTCTATCCTCCTCAGGGACGCCGGCAGATCCTCTTCATCCATCATCCCGCTCATACCACTGAGCTGTACCACCTTAGTCTCTGCAGACTCACGGACATCCGACAGGTCGATCGTGCGCCGCTCTTTCCTTTTGTTACAGAGAATCTCCCTGACCGAAAACCGAAGTTTCCCTGCCCATTCCCCGCCGGAACTGTGCACCTCTATTTTGAAATAAGCCCTTCCCGTCTCCTCGTCATAGGTCAGGAAATGACACCCGCCCACAAACTGATCCGTCCCGATGCCGGACAGATGATAGCTGTCAAACAGATCCACCGGTCCATGAATCCTGTCAAGAGCGCTGCCCTCCTCATCCCGCACGGACACGATGATCTCCGCCGCATCCCCCTGCAGGTCGACAGCCTCCACCTCCATCGTGATCCCCTGACTGGAACTGCTCTTCTCCACCGGAATGAGCCTGTCAGCCAGCCCCGGGGAAACAAATTCGATCACCCTGTAGAAAGCCGGGATCTGTGCGGCACAGACCGGCAGCACCGCAAATCCGCCTGTGCACACTGCCAGAAACACCGCGGCTGCAGCCGTCATTGTCCTTATCTTCCTTCTGTTTCTCCGGGAAGGCGCCCCCTGCGCTCCCTCTGCCTGCCGCAGCACTGCAGACACGATCTGCTGCGAAGGCGTCACCTCATCATAGGCTCTTCTATACTTTTCTGCAAACATCATAAACCTCCTAACTGATCCTTTAAGATCCGTCTTGCCCGCGTCAGTCGCGTCCTGACCGTTGACGCCCTGGATCCTGTGGCCTTTCCGATCTCTTCTACCGACATTTCTTCATAATAGAAAAGATGGATCACGACTCTGTACTTTTCCGGAAGCTGCTTTACCGCCTCGATCACGCTCCGGTTCTCCTCTGCTTCCATGTCTGTCCCGCCGGCCGTCGCAGCGGACATGCCCTGCACGAAACCGTCTTTTGCACACTGCCCGGCATCACATGACACGGCCGTCTCCCAATACGCCGCCCGCCGCCTGACCCACGGCGATTTCCAGTGATTCTTACAGCGGTTGACCGTCACTCTCACGAACCATGCCTTTTCATGCTCATGGCTGTCGAAGACCGGTCCCCGCTTAATATACTGCATGAACACATCCTGATAGATGTCCTCCGCATCTGCCTTACTTTTTACGAGAGAAAAAGCCAGTCTGTACACCATATCAGAACGGCGCCTGATCACTTCTTCATATGAATTTTCCTTATGCATAAGTTTCTTTCCCCTCCTTCACAGATAATACAATCCACCCTGCAAAAAAGCTACAGACAGGTATAAATTTTTTCATTTTTACCACAATACATTGTGTGTCTTTCTCAAATATCACTTTTCATTTACTTTCGGCAATACCGCTTTTTTGCTGTGTGATAATGGCTGTGACAATATTTTCAAATCCGCCTGACATTTCTGCCCGGCGGCGTTCGGGATGGAGGTATCCATGAAAGAACTCAAACAACTGATCCGCGATCTGCGGGAAGACCACGATCTGACGCAGCGTGAAGTCGCCGCCTACCTCGGCGTCTCTCAGCAGACCTATTCCAATTACGAAAACGGCGTTCGTGAGATACCTACTAATACAGTGGTAGCGCTGGCCCGCTTCTATAAAGTCAGCACCGATTATCTTCTGAACTCAAACAGCGGTTATCTTGGCAATACAAACTTAAGCAGTACTTATCTGGACGAAACTACCCTGCACGACATCATGTACGACATCCAGGGGCTGGATGATGACGCACGCAAGGAACTTCTGCGGTTCATCCGTTTTCTGGGTCACTCTGAATAAACTCTGCTATTTGTCTGTCCTCTCACAACATTTCGTTGTAAAACAAGCTGTTTTAATTCATTTTGAAGGTTTTTCTAATTAACAACTTTTTGTTGTGTAATAATATTTTTAACAATATTTTATGGATAAAAGGGAGGATATCATATGAAAGAACTTCGTGAAATACTGCGGGAACTGCGCGAAGATCACGATCTGAAGCAGGAAACTGTTGCCAGCTATCTGGGGATCGAACAGCAGAGCTACTCCAACTATGAGAACGGCAACCGCGGCATTCCCATCTGGGTCGTGATCAAGCTGTCCGATTACTACAAAGTGAGCACCGACTATCTTTTAAGCGCAGGTTCCAACTATCTTGGCAGTCCCAATCTGAGAAACGCATATCTGAACAACATCACGCTGCACGACGTCCTGTATGATATCCAGAAACTAAACTCAGACAACCGCAAAGATCTTTTACGATATCTCGACTACCTGAAATACATCAATCAATAGGATTGTTACAACATACAAACCGCAGACGCCTCCCGGAGATATTCCGTTCCGGGAGGCGTCTGCGGTATGCCTCTTTTCTATCCAATCCATGCAAAAATGCTGCTCATACAATGCTGCCCGCACTGTCCGTCGTCCGCTGTCGGTTCATCCGCACCGCTAATCCACCGACTTTAACGATTCCGCCATATTGATCTTGTCGAGCTTTCCGGACATGATGCGGTTGATCAGCCAGGTAAAGACAAAGGTCAACAGGATGCTCAGCAGATAGCTGACCGGTTCCACATGCACATCAAAGGACATCATATCAATATCCACCTCATGCATCACATAAATGTGCAGCAGCCGTCCCAGCACCAGCCCGACAGCACAGCCGATCCCCGTAAGGACTGTATTCTCACGGAATACATAGGTAGCCGTCTCCTTTTTGTAGAATCCCAGCACCTTGATCGTGGCGATCTCCCTTATCCGCTCCGTGATGTTGATATTATTCAGATTATAAAGCACGATAAAAGCAAGCGCACCCGCACAGGCGATGATCACAAACACGATATAATTCATGCTCGTCATCATCCGCGAAACCCGCAGCAGCATATCCCGGTTGACGGCTACGGCCGTCACATGCTCCGCCTTCATCAAAGCCGCCCCCACAACGTAGACATCCGCCTCCTCCGGCAGATTGACATAGGCACTCTGATACCCGGTCTCACCCGTGGCCTTCCTGTAAGTCTCTTCGTTCACATAGACATAATTGTAGATATAGTTCTCACAGACTCCCGATACTACCGCCTGCAGCTCCTCTCTGTCTTCGTTAAACAGGGTGATGGTGTCACCTGCCCTGATCCGGTAACGCTCCGACAGCTTATTACAGATAACAACCTCACCCGCCTGCGGATAAGCGATCGGTTCTCCTGCCGGCGTGTGCAGGTCAAAGTATGCTCCGAACGACTCCGGCTCCGCCGCTGCGATCAGCTTCACGCTTTTGATCCCGTCCGCCGTCTCCAGATCCATCGAAGTCTCCACCGCCAGACCATAATCGCCGCCGTTATCCGCAACGATCTGATCAAGCTCCTCCAGCAACGACAGATCTTCCTTTGTCACACCGTCCTTTAACGTGACCCCGACCGCGTAAGTCTGTATCTCTTCAAACTGCCTGTCCGCGACGGTCGTCACCGAATCCCTGATCGCAAACCCCGTCAGCAGCAGCGCCGTACAGCCGCTGATCCCGATGACCATCATCAGAAAACGCCGCTTGTAACGGATGATATTCCGCACCGACACCTTATGCAGAAATTTCATCCGGTTCCAGATAAAAGGAATCCACTCCAGAAAGATCCGCTTACCGGCCTTCGGTGATTTCGGCCGCATCAGCTCCGCTGCCACTTCCCGCAGCTCATGCCGGCAGGATGCCCAGGTCGTCCCCATGGAGCACAAGAGCGACACCGCCAGGCACAGCACTGCCGTCGCCCAGTCAAAAGCATAGACGATACCGCCAAACCTGTACATCACCCCGTAGGCCTGCCAGATCACCAGCGGAAACAGTCGGATCCCCGCCAGATATCCCGCCACACAGCCTGTAAAAGCAGCACTGCCCGAGTAGAAGAGATATTTCCCCATGATCCTGGCCTCGCCATAGCCGAGCGCCTTCAAGACACCGATCTGTGTCCGCTGCTCCTCCACCATCCTGTTCATGGTCGTCATACACACCAGCGCCGCCACCAGAAAAAAGAACACCGGAAAGACATTGGCGATTCCCTCCACGATACTGGAATCACTCTCGAAACAGACATATCCCGTATTGGTCTCCCGTCCCAATACATAAGTGTCCGGCTTCTCAATATCGGCAATATCCGCTCTGGCATCCGCCAGCTTCTGCTCCGCATCCGCGATCTTCTCGTCAAACTCCGCCTTCGCGTCGTTGTATTCCTGCCAGCCGTCCTCAACTTCCTGTCTGGCATCCGCCAGCTCCTGCCTGCTCTCTTCGATCTCCTCCCCGGCATCCCGGATCTGCCCTCTGGCCTTTCGCAGCTCCGCTTCTCCCTCTTCGATCTGCGCCTTCCCGGCCTCCAGCTGCTGACGGGCCATATCTGCGGGCATCTGATACTGCACTCCCGCCGTCTGGCCCTGCATCATCCCCGCCAGAGCCTCCTCCTGTGCCGCAACAAGCTCCGCTTCCTGTGCTTCCAGGGCCGCTCTGGCATCCGCCAGCTCCCGCTCCTTCTGCGCTATGACCTCTTTATTATCCGCCAGCTCCTGCTCACCGTCTTCCAGCTTCTTCTCACCGTCCGCAATTTCCTTCTCGGCGTCGGCCAGCTCCTGCTTCGCATCGGCCAGCTCCACTTCCGCTTCCGCCTTCTCGTCTGCCAGCTCCTGCTCGGCATCCGCCAGTTCTTCCTCCGCTTCCGTCATGATCGACTGGTATCTGCGCTCGCCCTGCTCCTCGCAGTAAGTCTCCCACTGCGCTTCCCGCTCGTCCATATAAGCATCATATGCATCCGAGTAGACCTGCGCGTCCTCCTCAAACTTCACATAGATATCCGTATAATAATCCGTGGCAAAGCCCTCTGGAAGCAGATACACAAATCCGCTCACACTGCCGTTTCCAAGAGAAGTAGTCCCCCGCTCAAACTGGACATACAGCGGAGACCGGACCGTCCCCACAATCGTATATTCCGTATACCGAAAGCTGTCCAGATCGTCCTGGTCGTTATCCCCGGACAGCACGATCTTCGAGCCGATCACTTCTTCTCCGTAGAGATGGTCATCCACCACGCATTCCGTGTCGTTCTCCGGCATCCTGCCCGCCACAGTTTCCAGCATATTTATATTTTCCAGAATGGAATGCGCTTTCAGTACCTTATCATTCCCCTGCTCGTCCGTATAGAGGACATCCGCCTCCATCGCACCCTGTACCGCGCGGACATCCGCCTTCTGCGCCAGCGCCTGCACATCCTCTTCCTCAAATCCCAGTGTGGAGACAAGCCTGTAATCATACAGCTGCTGCGCCTGCCAGAAGGCATCCGCCGACCCGACCATCACCGTTTTGGTGATCTTTAGTCCTGCAAAAAGCCCCACCCCCAGCGCAACGATCGCCATAATGGCCAGATACCGCCCTAGGCTCTCCCTGATCTCCCGCAGTGTTGTTTTCTTCATCATGGATTTCATGCGAACTCTCCGTTTCCTGCACCAGTCTTCGTTTCCCGGCCGCCTTACCGCGCCGACATCTTCCACTCTGCAATCTGTTACCACTCAATATCTTCCACTCTGGTGATCTGCTCATTCTTCACAATGCTGACGATGGTGCCGCTCTTCACCTTGATGATCCGGTCCGCCATCGCCGTTAATGCCTGATTGTGCGTGATGACGATCACCGTCTTGCCCTTCTCCCTGCATGTATCCTGCAGCAGCTTCAACACCGCCTTACCTGTATTGTAATCCAACGCTCCCGTCGGCTCATCACACAGAAGCAGCTTCGGATTCTTCGCCAGCGCACGGGCGATGGCCACCCGCTGCTGCTCTCCGCCGGAAAGCTGCGCCGGGAAATTCTTCATCCGGTCCTGCAGCCCCACCTCGCCGAGCACCTCTGCCGCATCCAGTGGGTCCACACAGATCTGCGCCGCCAGCTCCACGTTCTCCAACGCCGTCAGATTCTGGATCAGGTTGTAGAACTGGAACACAAATCCCACATCATGCCGCCGGTATCCCGTCAGCTGCTTCTTATTATAAGCGGAAATCTCCTCACCGTCCAGAAATACCCTGCCGCCCGACAGCGTATCCATTCCGCCCAGAATATTTAAGATCGTCGTCTTCCCCGCTCCCGACGCGCCCACGATCACGCAGAACTCCCCCTTTTCAATCTGGAAATTCACATCGTGCAGCGCCTCGATCGCCACCTCACCAGCCTGATATATCTTACTCACATTTTGAAATTCTACAAATGAACTCACAACCGATTCTCCTTTTCTCCGCCTCGTCCCGTAGCCGCACCGGACTTATGCCCGAATATATGACAACTGCAATCTATTCCATGATAACACGTCCATTTCTCTCTTTTCTACAGTTTGACCTCACTTAATTATTTTTTAACATTTCCAATACAAAAAATCACCCGAAAGTTCTCTGCCCTCCGGATGATCTTTGCAGTTTTTTCATGTTCTGTGCGCCTGTATTCAGCCGGCCCGTCTCCTTTTTTCATAAAGATAAAACAGGAAAAACGCCGCCGTGTGCAGCAGCGCCGCACCAAAAAACATCGCCCCATAGCCCAGCCAGTCAGACACCATCCCGCCCAGAACAGGCCCGATCCCCTGCCCGATATCGTTGCCCAGATAACATGTACTCACTGCGATCCCGACCTGCTCCGGCTTTACTTCCTTCGTGCTCTGAGCCTGGAGCGCAGGCTGTCCGGCGCCTACCCCAATCCCGTACAGCACCGCCACCAGCACCACTGCAGCAAGAGATCCAGCACCCGCCAGCAGGTACAGGGCGACAGCACAGAAAAAATACGCCCCGTACATGATATAATGCAGCCCGTAGCGGTCTGTCAGCCGTCCCGACAGCGGTTTGGTCACTGCCATGACCACGGCATTCACCGTAAAGTACAAGGATATGTTCAAGATCCCCCTGTCATCACCCAGAACAGAGATGAAATTCGACATCAACCCGTTGGAGAGGGAAAACAGGCAGGAAAATCCGGCCAGCGCCAGCACTTCCTTTGCGATCAGATTGCTTACGCTCAGTTTCGGCACCTCCTTTTTTTCCTTCTTCCCTTCCTGAAAAGGCTGAAAAAAAGAAGCGCCCACAGCCGCCAGAGCAATGAACGCCGCCAAAAGAATGGATTTTCTATACCCGGCACATTCCACTACTTTAAGCCCGATGCCCGGCCCTACCGCCGCGGCAAGGGTAGCTGCCAGCGCATAATATCCGATGCCCGCGCCCCGCACTTCCACATCGACCACCTCCGAGACCATGGCCATCATGACCGTCGTGCTCACCGCGTAGGACGCCCCCTGGCACAGACGGAAAAGGAAGATCTGCCAGGGAGAAGCCGCCGCATAGTAACCGGCCAGAGAAAGAAACGTCAGCAGCAGAGAAATCATCAGAAGCCTTTTTTTCGGAAAACGGTCAGAAAAATATCCTGAAAAGGGCCTGATCGCAAGGGCCGTTATAGAAAAGGCCCCCGCAATAATACCGGCGATCGAATTGCTCTCCCCCATATCGAGAATATACTTTGACAGGACCGGCGTTATCATATACAAAACCATCTGTACAAAGCAATACAGTATTAATATGTAAATATATGGCCAAGACCATAGTCTGTTCTTATTCATGCGCCCTGCTCCTTGTCATTGCGGCCGTCCTGTCACTCCAGGAAAAACCGGATCGCCCTTTCGATCTGATAATCCCATTCCCGCCATTCATGCCCATTGTCCGTGGACTCGTCGTGAACAAATGAAAACCCTTTCTCTTCCAGATACGCGATATAGTTCAGGTAATTGGCATAACCGGAATCCAGCCTGCCGCAGGAAAAATAAAGCCGCGGCATTTTTTTTGGTTCACCGGAGGCAAACGCATCCCAGATGTTGGCCCCGGATGCAAGCATTTCCTCCCTTCCGCCGTACACTTTGGCCAGATTACGGTAAACTTTGACCATATTCGGCGTGCCGCCTTCGGTCTCCCGCAGATCAAAAGGTGTTCCCGAAAGTACCGCCGCTGCAGAAAACCGTTCCGGCTCTTCCAGCAGAAAAGTCAAGGTGCCGACGCCGCCCATGGACAGCCCTGCAATATAGTTATCTTCCTTCCTGTCAGAAACCGGAAACCATCCGTAGATCAGCGGCATCAATTCATGAAAGAAGAAATCCTTCATATAATATCCGGGCCCAAACGTTGGCCAGTTCTGGTAAAAACTGCTCTGCGCGCTCGGGCATACCACCACCAGATCCTTTTCACATGCATACAGTTCGATCTTTGTCTTTCGGATCCAGTCTGTACAGTCCCCGTGCCCGCCGTGGAAAAGCCACAGTACCTTGTACTTTTTGCCGCTCCCGTAAAACGCCTCCGGCGTCTGCTCCCCTTTCTTCTCGGGCAGGATCACAGTAATATTCGTGTTCGCTCCAAGAAATTCACTGTCGATATGTAATGAAACATATGCCATCCTGGTCACTCCTCCTTCTTCTTTTCCTCTTGTCAAGCGCTCAGCTGTTATTACTCAGTCCAAATAAGATCTGGTTATGCAGCAGTTTTCCTACAAGCTCCTCCTCGTGTTCATCCAGTGCGATCTCTGTCATTTCTCGTTTGCTTTCAAACTGCATCGCCTTCGGATTTTCCGACGTATAGGGCGTCCACGCAGCCAGACCGTCCCCGTTGGGATCTCCCGTCTTGACGAAATTGGCCAGATAATCCGCCATGTCATTAGAGATGTCGTAGTCGGTTCCCTCATAGTTCCACTGGCTCGATTTCAAAAGCGTCTGGAACATATACTCCTGTTCGCAGCTGTGAAATGCCCCTGCCGCTCCTGGCGGCACTCTCTTAAAATAGTACTCGTAGGAGGGCTTCCTGCCTAACCGGTTCTGGTTCCGGCACCATGCCACATCTGCCACCAATGTCCTGTAGCCTTCTCCGGCGGCTTCTCCCACCAGATAGTCAATATCCTCATGCCTGCCTGCCAAAAATACCTCGATCGGCGACTCCGGCAGGACATATCCGTCAATGCACGGCGTAAAGCGGAAATAGTTCACCCCGTCCACACCGATCTCTTCCTTCTCAAACAGTGGGATCTGATTCAGGCCGATAAAGCCTTTTAAAATCTCATCGGCGCTAAGCCGCCGCCCCTCTTCCACCGTCTTGATGTTCATATAACGGAAATAAGATTCCCCCAGCGATACGGCCGCACTTCTGGAAACCGCCCAACTGGAGAAGACCGGTCGGAAACCGCCGCCGGACTGCATCACCGCCCGCTGGAACAGCCCCTTCGTCAAGGGAGACGCGCACAGATATTCCACGCTTGCCGCGCCGCCGGAAAAACCGATCACCGTAATGCAGTCCGGATTTCCTCCGAACGCCCGGATATTTTCCTTCACCCATGTGACTGCCGCTATCTGATCCAAAAGTCCGTAATTACCTGACCCCCTGCCTTCCTTTTCCAGCTGCGGATGCGCCAGAAAACCGAAGGCACCCAGACGATAACTGATCGTCACAAAAACACATCCCCGCTTCGCAAAGCCTTCCCCGTCATGCTTGTTCTGGAACGCGTAATCCATATGGAAGCCGCCGCCGTGAATATAGATTGCCACCGGCAGTCCGGACTCCGGCGTTTCCGCCGGCGTCCAGATATTCAGGTACAGACAATCCTCCTCGATCGGATGGTGAAACGTTTCTATCCCGGATACCAAAACATCATGTTCCGTTTTCTCATAGTTCTGATAAGGGATCGGCCCATAATCAAAACATTTCCTGATCCCCCGCCAGCCCGCCGGCGGCTGCGGCGCGCGCCAGCGGTTTTGCCCTGTCGGCGGCGCAGCAAAGGGAATGCCTTTAAATACGGAAATCGCTCTGTTCCAGCCCGGTTTTCCTTCCACCGTTCCCTGCTTCGTTTTCGCGAATAAAATTGCCATACAGACTCCTTTCCCTGAAACTATTTGTTGTATTCCTCCGTGTATGTAAACTCACCCGGATACATTACGTTATAAATGTAAATGTTGAAATTTTCAAGTCCTGTTTTATAAGCATAGTATTTGATCACATCAACCATGGGATAAGCAGGAAGTTCCTCTGTGAAGTATTCAGCCAAAGCCTGTACCTTCTGCGCATCATATTCAGGTATTGCATCTTCCAACATGGACTGCATCGTCTCATCGCGATAAAATGCCCGGCTGCCTGCCCTCTGATCGAACTGATTATTGAAAAATGCCATTGTAGTACGCACGATGCCGTAAAAGTCATATTGTAAATCCCATGCATTCTCGTCGAACTTAGCCGTGTTAAAAACAGATGCCTCCTGCAGTTCCACATTCAGTTTGATTCCTACCTGTTCCAGCTGATTCTGAATGATCTGAATCGCATCTTTTGCGCCATCTTTTGTATTGTCTGTAATAATAGTCAATTCCAGTCCATCCGCGTACCCGGCTTCAGCCAGAAGTTCTTTGGCTTTTTCAGGATTATATGGATAAAGCGGTTCCAGATCAGCCATGGAATCTTCCCATTCAATGTCTGTTCTGTTGGAAATTGTGGTAGCCGCCACTCCTCCGTCTCCATAAGCGGTACTTGCCACTGCCGGTGTATCAATCGCATAAGCAATAGCCTGTCTTACTCTTGCATCTGCAGTGGGCTTTCCTTCCGAACAGTTAAAATAAAGTGCATAACATCCGTCAGATTCTTTTCCATCCAATGTGATGCCCGGATTCTCCTGCAGTGTTTTAATATCTGCTCTCGGTACATCATAAAGGACCTGTACATCACCTGTTTCCAGCGCTATGGTTCTCTGGGAACCCTCACTGATAACCTTAAATACAATTTCATCTACATTCTGTTTTTGAGTGGCATCTCCCCAGTAATCCTCAAACTTCTGCATTGTAATGGAACTTCCCACCTGCCAGTCACTTACATAATAAGGGCCTGTACCGGCCTCCTTATTGTTCAGATGCTCCGGATCCGCCTGATAGGCTTCTTCACTTGCAATTTCAATCTTCGCCAGATCATCCTCTAAAAACACTGTTTTCTGCTCCAACGGAACAACCAGCGTATAATCATCTACGATCTCCGCACTTTCCAGATCCATATATTTTGTATTCCTGCTGAAATTCGCACTGTCATTTGCCAGCTTAAGGCTGAACAGAACATCCTTGGCACTTAACGTCTGTCCTGTATGAAATTTTACATTTTCACGGATATGCAGTGTCAGCTTAAGGTCGTCGGAAACCTCAAAAGAAGTAGCCAGCCCAGGGATCACATTTCCATCCTTATCATAATCCAGTAATTTTTCATAGATTAAATTACCACAGCGGAAATGCGCATCATTCTGCACCGAACTCGGCGCCAGATTTGACATATCCGAATTCGTCTCAACACAGATCCGGCTGCCTCCTGTTTCTCCATTCGCTGTACCTTCATCTGACGCTTCCTTCTGCACTGTACCGTCCGCTTCCGCCTGCTGTTGCGGTTCCTTGCCGCAGCCTCCCAGCGATACCAGCAGCATGGCTGCCATCATAACCGAAATAACCTTCTTTTTCATGATATTCCTCCTTATCTTAATGTTTTTTGTTTACAGCACATAACATAATGCTGCTTCGTCACTTCACAAAGCGTCTGTTTCTCCAGACATTCTTCCGAGGCAAATCTGCATCTGGAAGCAAACCTGCAGCCCGGCTTCGGCTCGATCGGCGAGGTCACCTCTCCCTGCAGAATCTGTTCCTCGTTCCGTTTATGGTGCACATCCGGTATGGGAATCGACGCCAGAAGGGCCTTCGTATACGGATGCACGGGGCTGCGGAACAGTTCCTTTGCCGGCGCTTTCTCCACGATCTCGCCCATATACATGACACAGATCTCATCCGAAATATGGCGCACCACCGAAAGATCATGGGTGATAAAAGCATAGGACAATCCCTGGGATTCCTGAAGATCCTGCATCAGATTCAAGATCTGTGCCTGGATCGACACGTCCAGCGCAGACACCGGCTCATCGCAGACGATGAATGCCGGGGATACCGACAGCGCCCTCGCAATCCCGATTCGCTGTCTTCTCCCGCCGTCCAGCTCGTGGGGATATGCCGTCCATAGACGCTGCGACAGGCCGACCGTATTCATCAGTTCTTTCGTCCGCTCTTCCACCTCCGGCCTGGTATATCTTCTGGTAAGCATCAGCGCTTCCTTGATCGTCTCGCTCACCGTCATTCTGGGGTCGATGGAAGAATAAGGATCCTGAAAGATCATCTGCATCTTCTGACGCAGCCCGTAAAGCCGCTTCCTGTCCACATTCGTGATATCCTCACCCTCATAAAAAATCTGTCCGGAGGTGCTGCTTTCCAGATGCACCAGCGTCCTTCCAAGCGTCGTCTTACCGCAGCCGGATTCCCCTACGATCCCAAGCGTCTTCCCTCTTTCCATGGAAAAACTCACATCGTCCACCGCATGAAGCATCCCTCTTGAAGTCCTGAAATATTTTTTCAGGTTTTTCACTTCCAAAATTGTATCCACTCTAACCACCTCCCTATAAAATGCACCGATACTGATGCCCCGGCGACGACTCCTTCATGGGGATTTCTTCCCTGCATCTGTCACACGCATACTGACAGCGTTCATAAAAACGGCAGCCCCTGATCTCCAGCGTAGGATCCAGCATCTCGCCTTTGATCGGTTTCAATCGCGTCTCCTCCCCGTCAATCCGCGGCAGGGATCCGAAAAGCCCCTTCGTATACGGATGTCTGGTATCGTCATAGATTGCTTCCACCGACCCGATCTCCACGATCTCCCCGCCATAGACCACCGCCACATCGTCACAGGTTTCGGCAATGATGCCCAGATCGTGTGTGATCATGAGCATGGAGGTCTTCAACTGATCCCTCAGATCCTTCATCAGTTTCAGCACCTGCGCCTGGATGGTCACATCCAGCGCAGTCGTCGGCTCATCGGCCAGAAGCAGGCTCGGCCGGCACGCCAGCGCGATCGCAATAACTGCACGCTGCTTCATTCCGCCTGAAAACTGATGCGGATAATCGGTACAGCGTTCACCCGGAATACCCACCATCTCCAGAAGCTCCATCATGCGCCGGAAGCTCTCCTTCTTCGAGATTTTATCGTGCACCCGTATGGTCTCCGCAATCTGATCCCCTACGGTAAAGATAGGATTCAGTGCCGTCATCGGATCCTGAAAGATCATGGAGATCCGGTCCCCGCGGATTTTTTTCATCTTCTTCTCCGACAGGTGAAAAAGCTGTTCCCCTTCGAAGAAAATATCTCCTCTGCGCACCTTAGCCGGAGGATCGGGAAGAATCCGGATGATTGCCTTTGCTATCGTTGTCTTTCCTGCACCGGTTTCTCCCACCAGCCCCAGCGTCTTTCCCTTTTTCAGCACAAAAGATACGCCGTTTACCGCATGGATCACGCTTTTTCCGGACGAATATTCCACCACCAGGTCTTCCACTCTCAGTAATTCATCACTGTTCATATTTATCCAGCCTTTCTTAATTCCTAGTCTTTCAGTCTCGGGTCAAGCGCATCCCGCAGCCCGTCCCCGAACAGATTGATCGCCAAAACCGTAATCATGATCATCAGTCCCGGAAAAATCACCACATGCGGAGATGATCTTATATATTCCCTTCCCTCTGACAGCATCGCTCCCCATTCCGGAAGCGGCGGCTGAACACCCAGCCCGATAAAACTGAGCGAAGCAGCTACCAGGATCGAACCGGCGATCGCCATCGTAGACTGCACGATCATAGGCGCTATTCCGTTCGGAAGCAGATGCCGGAACATAATACGCGGCGCACTGGCGTTAATGGCGATCTCCGCATCTATGTATTCCATCTCCCGCAGGTTCAGAAGCGAAGCACGCATCAGTCGGATAAAGACCGGAATCCTCGAAATACTTAACGCCAGAATACAGTTGGAAAAGCCAGGCCCCAGCATGGCCGATATCGCGATCGCCAGAAGCATGTCCGGAATCGACTGCATCAGATCCATGATCCTCATGATCACCATATCCGCCCAGCCGCCATAATACCCGCAGATCGAACCGATCACACAGCCGAACAGCATCGCAACGCCCACGGAAATAACACCTATGGAAAGGGAATATTTGGCTCCGTACAGCGCACGGCTGAAAATGTCCCTGCCAAGACTGTCTGTCCCAAAAAAGTGCTGCGCGCTGGGCGATGCCAGGACATTCTGCAGATCCTGCTCTTTATAAGAATACGGCGCTATAAGCGGCGCCAACAGTGCAGCCAGTATCATGATCAGAAAAATGATCATCCCGAGAACTGCCAGTTTATCTTCTTTCAGTCTGGAGAAGGTCATCAACAACAGACTCTTCTTCCTGCCTTCAAAGGCTTCCTTTTTTCTTTCCACGTAAGCCACCCTACCTTCCTAGCCTTTTTACGCTTTTTCCCTTATACTGGGCCTTGATCCGCGGATCAATAAAGGCATAGACCAGATCCACGATCAACATGATGACGCCGAATATAATGGAAGAGAACAAAACACTGCCCTGTACCGCCGGGTAATCCCGCTTCTGGATCGCCGTGATCATATAGGTGCCAAGTCCCGGTATGGAGAAGACCGTCTCGGCCACCACCGCGCCGCCGAACTGACCCGCAAACACAAAACCGATCTGCGTAATGACCGGGATCAGGGAATTCATAAGCGCATGTTTCCAGATCACTGCCCGCTCCGAAACCCCTTTTGCCCTGGCTGTCACGATATAGTCCTGCCTTATCACCTCCAGCATACTGGATCTGGTCTGTCGGGCAATGCCGCAGGCAGCCCCCAGGGCGATGGACAGACAGGGAAGAATATAATACTCCAGTCCGCCGATCCCGCTGGACGGAAGCAGCCTCAGCTTCAATGCAAAGAACAAAGACAGCATGATCCCCAGCCAGAAATTAGGCATTGACATCCCGATGATCGCCACAAACATCGAAGAATTGTCCAGCCAGGAATGTTGTTTTACCGCCGCGATCACCCCAAGCGGAATCCCGATCAGCACAGCCAGTGTCACACTTAACAGCGACAGCTTCAAAGTGATGGGAAACCGCTGCATGACATCCTCCGTCACGCTGGCTTCGTTAAAATAGGATCTCCCCATGTCAAAGTGCAGGAACACGTCCTCCATGTAAGACGTCAGCCGTTCAAAATAAGGCTTGTCAAGGCCGAGCTTTTCATTCAGCTGATCTACCTCTTCTTTCGTCGCATCACTTCCCAATATCATCTGTGCCGGCTCGCCCTTTGCAAAATAGAGCAGCGTAAAGATCAGAATCGTTACACCGATGATCACAGGTATCATTGCCAAAATTCGTTTGAAAATGTACCTTATCATTTTTCACCTTTCCCTCCTTCAATTACATTTATAATTTCTATTTATCCTTATTTTCCCAACTCCTTCCTCTCTCTCCCTCCTCTTCTTTCAACATTTTTGCCATAATTTACCATGCATCCCGTGCTTTTATTGTTACTTTCTCTGGATATTCTCATATTAGCACGCACAATTCATTTGCACAAATTCTTATTTTATTATACAATGATAACATGTATGTTATAGTAAATGAGATGAGGGAAAATCTATGGAACTGCTGCAGTTGAAGTATTTTGAAAAAGTTGCAACCTTGGAGAATATGACCAGAGCGGCCAAAGAACTGCATATTTCCCAGCCTGCGCTGAGTAACTCCATCATGCGGCTGGAACAGGAACTTGGTGTGAAATTTTTTGACCGTACCAGCCGTTCAATCAAACTGAACAAGCAGGGTGTCTATATGCTTTCCAAAGTCAAGAAGATCCTCACCATGGTGGACAGCATCACCGCCGACAGCTACAGCACGGTCTCCGGCGGCACTATTTCGATCGCCCTCGATACCCACAGCAGCCATCTTCTGGATTGTATCCGGGATTTCCGCACGATCAATCCCCAGATCTCGTTCCGCCTCTTTACCGAGATCCGGGTCTGGGAGAGTACTGCCGTTTCTGAATTCGATTTCCTGCTGCACACGTCCAAACTCAAACTGCCTTACGCCATCCAGAATATCGCTCTCGGAACACAGAGTTATCACGCCGTCCTTCCAAAAGAGCATCCGCTGGCCGAATGCGAATCCATTCCGATCATGGACCTGAAAGATGAAAGTTTCTGCTTCGTGCAGGTGGGATCCATGACGCTGGAGGCCGCCTACGGCCTGTGCATCGAAAGCGGCTTTGCACCAAAAATAGCCACCCTCGCCAGTAATATGTACGAAAAGGTGGCCTGTATACAGAAAAATATCGGTATCGGCATCGTGGCCGTTGGCAATCTGGATATTGTTTCCAGCATTCACAATCTTGTCACCCGGCCGATACGGGAATTTTCCAATCTCACAGATATTAAATTGAGCTGGAAGACCCAGCCGCCGCTCTCTCCCATCTGCAGCTTATTTGTCTCCTATGCCGCAGATTATTTTGCCGCAGCGAATCTCCTATAAAACGCCCTTCGTGGACCACACCGCCCCGTTCAGGCGCTCCTCATACATCGCCGCCATGTCAAGCGCCTTGCCGAAAGCCTTGAAACTGCTCTCCGCAATGTGATGGTTATTCACTCCCGAGAACATTTTCAGATGCAGGTTCATGGCCCCCGCATAGGATACCGCATAGAAAAACTCGTGAAACAGCTCCGTCTGCATATCTCCCAGCATGGGCACTGTGTACGGTACGTCAAAGACAAGATAAGGCCGCCCGGACAGATCCACCGCGCACAGCATCAACGCCTCATCCATGGGCAGAATAGCGCTTCCGTACCGTTTGATCGCTTTCTTCTCCCCTGCTGCCTGCCGGATGGCCTCCCCCAGCACGATTCCGCAGTCCTCCACAGTATGATGAGAATCCACCTCCAGATCTCCCCTGCACTTAAGCGTCAGATCAAACAGCCCGTGCCTGGCAAATCCGTTCAGCATATGATCGAAAAACCCGATCCCTGTATCAATGCTGCACTGCCCGCTGCCGTCCAGATTCAGTGTCAGGCTGATATCCGTTTCCTTTGTTACCCTGTTTACTGTTGCAATCCTTGGTTCCATATGGTTTACCCTGTGCCTTCCTGTATTCTTTGTGTTCTTTGTTTTCTTTATATTCCTTGTATTCTTCGTATCTCTTATATGCTTTGCTTCTTTTCATTCTTTGTATTCTTTTCTTTGTCTGCCGGCTTTGCTTTCCTGCTTATTTTCTCTGCAGATACCAGCTGTAACCCGTAAAAAACAGCGTTCTCAACGCTCCCTGTTCTCCATCCCCGTCCTGAAAAAGCGGCCCCGCCGACTGCCTGAACCATTCCGCTGTCTCTGCGGCCGACCGGCCCTCTCCTTCTATCTTCGCATTCACATTCGACTGGATCATCATAAATTCAATAAAAGAATCGAGGTCAAACTCACAGGGCAACTCGTACTGCACCTGATCCAGCATCCAAAAGCCGCACTGCGCGACCGCTTCCCCTGTCCACACGGCCTCATTCCGATACGGTCTGGGAAAGGCTTTTAAATATACGTCATGCCACCAGGTTGTGTATGCTGTACAGTCTTTCATCTTGTCAGAAATGCAGAAATCATAGACCAGAAGATAACCTCCGCTGTCCATTTTATCCCAAAGCCCCTTCAAAAAGGGCGCCATATCCACCCACTGGACAACGCCTGCCGCCGTAACGATATCGAACTTCTGCGCAAAAGCAGGCAGCTTTTCCGCCTGACCTGTCATAAACTCGAAGCCTTCCTCATTTCCGCACACTTCCTTCGCTGCTGCGATCATCTCTGCGGAAACATCCATTCCCGTCACATGGCGGCAGATCAGCTTTAACGCTTTCGCAGACAGCCCTGCGCCGCAGCCGATATCCAATCCGCTCTCAAAGGTGCGGGAGGTAACCTCTCTCTGAAACCGCTCTATGACCTGCCTGTGCAAAAACGGCCGCCGCCTGTATCCCTGTGCTATCCTCTGAAAATCAAAGTCAACTTTTTGCATCATCTTTTCGTCCTCTTGCCGCTTCCTGCAGAACCTCCCGCATAATTTCCGACCGCTCTATGCAGGCTCTTCCGGCCACTCCGCTTCCTTAAATCCCACAAGCACCCTGTCGCCGTCCACCAGGATCGGACGCTTTACAAGCATCCCGTCCGTCGCCAGAAGCCTCAGCTGTTCCTCCTCGCTCATGGAAGGTAACCTGTCCTTCAACTGCATTTCCCTGTACAGCAATCCGCTTGTATTAAAAAAGCGTTTGAGCGGCAGCCCGCTTTTCTCATACCACTGTTTTAACTCATCATAAGATGGATTGTCCTCGGCAATATGACGGTCTGTATAGGTAATATGATGCGCCTCCAGCCACTTTCTGGCCTTCTGACAGGTAGAGCACTTCGGATATTGTATCAATAACATAGGCTTTCTCCCTTTTTATTATTATAGTAAACGAAATTTCTAATGTCGTTTACTATAGAATACCGCACCTTGCGCAAAAAATAAAGTGTATAAACATCACACTTCCCGGAACAGTTTTCCTTTGATATCCATCTGCCCTGCCGCCTCCAACAGCTGCTGCGCCCTGCCAAAGCTGATCTCCTCCGCGAAAAAAGTATATCTTTCCTCCGGCGGGGACTGTTCCAGTGTGGCCGGCGGCTCATACAGAAGATCCAGATCAACATTTCCCTGAATACCATTTACTTTACCCGTCGATGTAAACTGCCATCCGTACAATGCCCGCCCCACATCCGGCTTATACTTTTCCTGCGGGAGATCCGCCAGCGTCTTAACCCCGCTTACCGGGTATCTGGCCACCCACAACGGACCGGTAAACTGCGCGAAATCAAACCACTGCTCCTTATACACATACAGCCCCGCATAGATCCCGAACACATAGCCTGCGTTCGTTATGACCCGTTCCGCCGCCTTGATCACCTCCGTCAACTTCTCTTTACCCAGAGGATGCAGAGACTCCTTGTCTTCCACATCCCAGAAAATCCTGCATTTTAAGTTATTTTCCTGCAGCAGACCGATCACCTGCTGTGCTTCCGCCTCGGCCTCTTCTGCAGTCTTCGCATAAGTATATTTGTAGACCGCCACCGGGATTCCCTGCTCCCTGCAGCCCCTGAGATTGGCCGCAAACTGCTGGTCCGGCTTTCCCGACTGTTTGATGCTGCGCAGGATCGCAAACCTGCATCCATCCTGTTTCACAAGTCCCCAGTCGATGACTCCCTGTATGTCCGATACATCAATGCCAGCGTATTTGTCCATTTTCTCTGTTACGCCTCCTAATTGCCCGGCGAATCGTTTCACCGGTATTTCTTCTTTTACCAGTACTATATGCGCAATGATAAAAAAAGCACCCCTCGGAGTCATTACAATACGGAAAATCTCCGCAATGCCGTCACCAGAAACAGCCCCATTTTTTCCTATGCAACCGCCATACGGCTAATGCAGCCATTCCAACTGATAAAACCAACGCAACTATCGGACACCATACAATGCCGTCAAAGGTTCTTCCCGCAAATCTGTATATTTCATACCGATTATAAAAATCAAGACTGCCTGCCAGTCTTAACGGCATAAAATTTGCGAACATATGATTAACTTCAAAACTGATCATCTGATCCATAATCAGCAGCAACCCCCAGAAGAAGCAAATTGCTGCATATCCCGCCATTACCTGTTCCAGCATAACCGAAATCAGTATTGTCATGGATACCACAAAAATAAGCGCCGCATATCCACGCAGACAATTCCAGGCAAATTGCTGCAAATAAGAAATATGAAATACGGAAAAGAACGTGTTCTCGCTGCTCTGTATATATTCGTTCGCTCCTGCAAATCCAAATGGCATCATTTTGATCAAAAAACAGAGGAAAACTGCCAAAAAATACAGGATACTTCCCATGCCATACGCTGTAATGATTCTTGCAAAATCAAGCTGTCTTTTCCCTTTCATGGCAGACCGGATGAGTTCCTGCATTCCCGTCTGTGTTTCCTCTGCAAAAAGAGGCATAATGATAATGGATATCATAACTGATATCATAACGATAAGCCTGCCAATATCCCGATTCAGTACTTTCCAGCCTTCTGAATAACCTACCGTAAGACTGGTCAGTTTTTCAGCCTCTTTCATGAATCTTTCTTTTTCACTTTCTGTATAATCTACATTGATGTTTTCATCTAACCTGCGCTCTATTGCCCTTAAACGATTCTCGAAAAAAAAGTTGATTTCTGCATCCGATAACGCCTCCGCAGTCTTGTCCTGATAATTCAACGCCACTAACTTTTCGATATTGGTTTCCTCCACATAGACCGCTTCCTCCAGTCCCCTGCACATTACGATTGCATCCTCAATGCTCCTGCTTACTGCATTTTCTTTTCCATGCTTTAGGTTTTCCCTTCCACTCGCCACAACCCCTCCCTCATCCCACAACTCATAACGCCTTACTGCCTGACAGGTGCTGCTTACAGATAACAGGATAACAACCGCAAGGAATATAAGGAACACCTCTTTCTTTAAAATCCGCCTGCTTTCTACCCTTATAATAGATTTCACAATCACTACCACCTAATTTATAAAATATTTTTCGTCTTTCTTTCCCAACAGGTAAACAAATATGCCAATGTAAACCGCTGCCAGAAATAACGCCACCATAAGATAAGGTACTATGATCCTCCCCAAAAAGAAAAAACCATGTACTGCTGCATCGCTGCTGAACTGATTTGGATAAAGTAATTTTATCTGACTGTAAGTGTTAGACAATTTTGTCAAAGCGCCAACCGTTAGTATGGAAAACACTGCTGCTGTTTTTGAGTTTCTAAATAAGCACGATAACAGCATGGTAAAATTGGCAAATACCAAAATACCAAACAACCCTCCAACAATTTTAAAAATCATCCCTGCACCAATGCTGATATTAAAAATGCAGCTAAACCAGTACGTTTGTGCTGATGCTCCAAACCCACCGAAAGTGGCAACCGCCCCATGCTCTATAAGCAACACGCTGACAAAGAGCAGATATGTAGAAACAGCAAACAGGTTACCGGCAATCCATCTCGCCCGAAAGTCCTTTTTTCTGCCTTCCGCAGAGGATAAGGTCAGTTCGTTTATCCCACTTGGACTGTCTTTTGCATATACACAGGAAAGCGCAAAAGCATATACGACAAAGAATAACGGGTATTCAATATCATACCAATTCATGAAATTTGAAATCCCCTGGCAATAAGCAACATTGACAGGCGTATCAATTCCTGTGATCTTTTGATCCAACACTTCAATTTGAGACTCTGTAAATTTCATCGGACCGGCATACTGATTTTCATACATGAGCTGCTCTTTTACCGCTTCTCGATATTTCTGATAAAAATCCTTCTCTGAATCCAGAAAATCATACTCCAGTCCCATCTTGTCATTCCCATTAGACATATAATAAGAATAATAAGCATAGTTAATAAAATAATTGGGATACATATATTTTGTCATACCTCCGGTTCCCAAAAACCCCCGATGTTCATCCAAATACTGCTTGTCTATGCTGTTTTCATACTGCTCTTTCAATTTCTGCAGATATGCATCATCTATCACGCCTTCAATATCCTTTGAGGCATCCCTTAATACCCTGTAAGCCGACAGACCACTTACTATTTGACCATCTGTACTAATTGCTTTCCACTGTCCATTCATGTTCAGGTAGATAAATGTATGGAACGTAGAAATGATGCACATTACTGTAACAGCCACAAGAGAAACCCGGTTCCACAATTTCCTGTATTCAAATTTAACCATTGTCCACATATGATTCCCTCCGGCTTTTCTATTGTTTTTCTGTTCTTTTTTCTATTCTTTATAGCTGATTCCATTGTGAATCACGCTCCATTCACTTCCCTTTCCTTCCCTGACAAGAATCAGATACTGCCATACGCCATCTTCGTTACAATACTCGCACACAAAAATATTGTTGTTATCATATCCTGCTGCAACTCCTTTATCCTCATCCTCATAAATGTTCAATATTCTTGGATCAATGCACATATACGTAACCATCTTTGTAGCTGGTTCGATGCCTAACGAGTCTGTCACATAAATACGTGCGGCAGCATAAGCCTCCGTCATTTCCCTGGTATCAAACTGGCTGATGTAATATGATTTTGACAGATCAAAAGAATAGTTGGATTCGTCCGGTGAACCTATCTCCAGCAGACCATTTGATTCCTGAATCGTATCCTCTCTTTCCTGACGGTACTGTTTCAGTTCTTCCTCCAGTTCTGCATCCGTCTGTCCCTGCGTCATGTCCTCCTCATTTTGGGAAAAATCTGCTTGTATTTCCGTTTCTTTCTGCTCCATATCGTCATCTGTTCTATTCTGTACTTCATTGTCATTTCCTGCTGAGACGTCCTCCGTTGGAATCAAAGCAGACGGTTGCTGTTCCTTTCCACCTGCACACCCCGATAATGCCATAACCATCACACACATTGCTGCTACCGCAAAATTTTTCTTTGTTCCCATTTTTTTATTCCTCACTTTCTATCATGCCGCCTGCAAAAATATAGTAATCTTCCAATGTCGGTTCTGCCTGAATGCTTTTTACACCGGGATATTCTTCGCCGACAAAACGCACCTGCACATCCTTTTCCACCTGCTTCAGATGTATCACAGACCGCTCTTTTCTCAATCTGTGGTATGCTTCCTGACTGACAACAGCCTCCCGGACCTTTCCTTTGACCTTTTGAACCAGCGCATCTACATTGCCGGTTTCCAAAACATTCCCTTTCTTCATCACGATAAGCTCACTTGCGATCGCTTCAATATCTGACACAATGTGCGTAGAGAGCAGCACGATTTTGTCCTTTCCCATATCACTGATGATATTAGAAAAACGTATACGTTCTTTCGGATCAAGTCCTGCTGTTGGTTCATCCAGTATCAGTATCACCGGTTCGTTCATAATTGCCTGTGCAATCCCTATCCTGCGTTTCATGCCGCCCGAAAATGTCTTTACCTTTTTATCCGCAGCATCGGAAAGATTTACAAATTCAAGCACTTCTGAAATTCTGTCTTTCAACTTCTTTTCCGGTATTCCTTTTAATACACCCATATACTCCAGAAAATCTTTTGCAGTAAAGCCCGGATAAACACTATAATCCTGCGGCATATACCCAATCAGGCTGCGATACTTTTTATCCAGTGCAAAAATATCCCTCTCATCATAGCGGATCCTCCCTTTCGTGGGAAAATCCACAGTTGCCAGCATTCGCATAAGTGTGCTTTTTCCGGCACCGTTTTCCCCCAACAGTCCGTAAATTCCTTTATGCAACGTAAAACTGACATCCTGCAGCGCTTCTTTTTTTCTGTAGGTTTTACACAGATGTTCTATCTGCAGTTCCATTGCGATTCGTCCTCCTGTTTTATTTCCGCTCATGAAAAACACCCTGACCGGATATCCATATCCTATCAGAGTGTTGTGTTATACTTTCGACAAAGTTGTGTTATAGTTGTAAAGGTTTACGGAAAGTTCCTGCCCCGGTCTTTATCCATTTTTCTCCTGCATAGAGCAGCATAAAGTAACGCATAGGCAGTTGCGATACCTCTCGTCTATATATGCCGTTTGGAAGATGAATAGCTTAATTTGACCAATATGGTTCCCTTGCCGCCGGCTTAATGATATACTGTATGTATTTACTATAACTCCACTAACTATATATATCTTTTGTGCTGAAATTGTATTGTGCTATATTATTATCGGAACGCATCTTTTTCCAGGAAACCGAATAACGATATTGTTCCATAGTATAACCTGTTTTTAGCACATACCTTCCTACTTGATCACTCTTCTGTCCCGGTACTGCGCATACATCAGCAAAATGCCTGATACTGCGCCAAAGAAGATAAGGGACTGTATGAACGGCATAAAATTATAGGAACCACCCGTCCAAAAATCGGCAAAATCATTGCTCACATAAGTCATCGGTAAGGTTGCCGCCACCTTCTGTAATGCCTGCGGAAGCTGTTCTGTGGAAATTCCCATCATACCTGTCAGCATCATCAACGTAAAATAGACAGCCATCGTAATCCCGAATGTAACGCCAAATTTGCGAAAAATATTTGCAAGTGAATGCGCAATCACCAAAAGGATAATTCCGATCAGATAAAGCGATACCAACAGACAGATTACAGACGACACCGCCGGTTTCGGAATATCCATTGTAAATACTTGGAACACTGCGTAAATTGCAAACGCAATCGTCATAAAAATCATATGCGCAATAATCTTCGCCATCAAAAGACTTCTCTCATGGAAACCGAACAAACGCATTCGGAGAGGCACCTCACGTTCCACTTCCTGCGAGTACAGTGCGCCATATCCGATAAACATAATGGACATCGGAATAACAAGCGACATACTCAGCATAATGGAGACGATTACATTATCCCTCGCCGTTTCAGGCACCTGTGCACCGATCGTTCTCGAGAAAATCATTGTCATCATATTCGGAAACACGATTCCGAAGAAATGTGTCATAAAATTACCGTTGATATTGCGAAGTTCATATAAAACCATGTTCATATTACATTTTTTCTGTTTCATCTTCTTCCCCATTTCTACGCTGTTTTCGGCGTCGTTTTTAATTTTTCTCTTTCTCATGCTTCGCATAGAACTGCTCTCTGGCGTTAATCGACATAATCTCGATATCCGAGTTACTCCGTTTAAAATTCACATTATTGTCCATCAGAATCGACAGCAGCTCTCTCTCTTCCTCCCTATCGCGGCAGGATAACGCAATCAGATGATTCGGAGATTTCAAAGTGCGAAAGCCCTTCGTCAGACCGCCGTTTACCTGATTATTATCCAGAATAAAAATCGCATTACCGCAGTATGTCTTAAACAGTTCCTCAGTCCTGCCGAAAGCAACTACTTCTCCTTGATCCAACAGCAATATCTTATCCGCCAACTGTTCCAGTTCTTCATAATAATGGGACACGATAATCAATGATTCTTCTTTATCCCGATACCATTCGACCATCTTTTCCATCAGTTTCTGTCTTGTCTCAAAATCCAGACCCGACGTGACCTCATCATAAAAGGTCAGTTCCGCCTTCTGCATCATAATCATAATGATGGTAAACTTCTGCTTCTGTCCGCCCGAAAGCGCATTGTATCGTTTAGACAGGCATCCTTCGAATTCAAAGAAGGCAATCAACTCCTGCAGCTCTTTGTTCTCTTTGATCTTCGTGTCCAGAATCATCTCCATAATCCGTTTCACCGGCATGGTCGTCACATACGCGTTGTTCTGCATATGCGCCGCCATCTGCTCCGGCTTTAACTCGGTCACAATCCTGCCCTCATAAGCCGTCAGCCCTAATATCGCTTTGACAAGCGTTGTCTTGCCTGCGCCGTTGGCACCGATTACCCCGATACGCTCTCCTTTTTCAAAGCTAATCGGACTGTTAATCTGCAGCGCCGTCTGTTTTCCATATTTTACCTGTAATTGTTTGATTGTAAGTAACATATTGCACCTCTTTCTACGCTGTATCTACTGCCCGTTTTTCATGCGCTGCTCACTTTTCAAAAGACAGCTTTACCTGCACGCCATTTTCAATATTATCAACTTTCATCCCATATCCCATAAGTCTGCTATAGTAAGCCGCCACATATAATCCCAATCCTTTTCCCTTCCCTCTTCCGTCACTGCTGACAAAGGGTTTCAAGACATTTGGGAGCAGCTTATCGTCTATTGTTACACCATAATTAGTGATACACAATTCTGTACTGCTGATTTCTGCGTTAATCTGCTGCCCCTTCGGTGTATACCAGACGGCATTAGACAATAAATTGTCAATAATCTTCTTTAACATCTCTCTGTCTGCAAAAACAACACCGTTTCCTTCAATCACTATCTGCAGACCTTTATCCTCCGCCTGTACCGCATAATCTCCTGCAAGTTCCCGCACCAGTGTTGCAACCGCCACTTCCTCCTGCTGTATATTCTCCGCATGATAGTTCAGATACAAAATATCCTCCACAATCTTTCGCATGGATAAAAGCTGCTTCTTCACCTCCGGCAGATATATCTTCGTGTCCTTATACTTCCCGACTTCATTCATCATTCCTTCCACCAGAAGAAGCGCCGCCGCGATAGGGGTCTTTAACTGATGGGAAGATGCCCTCAGGAATACTTCCTGCCGTTCATTTTCTTCTTCCAGCAGGCAGTTTTTGCGCTCCAACTCCTCGTAATTGTCATGCAGTTTCCCGTATAATTCATGCAGGTTCCGCCCTAAAATACCAATCTCATCCTTACTGTCTGACGAAAAGGCAAATTCACCGGGATCAAAGCGTTCCGCTATCCCCGCATTCTCCGCATGATTAGCAAGACTGATAATCGGATTCACAATTTTTCCCGAAAAGAATATTGATGAAACCAGCACCACCAGAAAAATAACCGCAGCAATCATCGGCAGACTCCCCATAACAATCGGCGTGATCTCTTCCATCTGCGGCGTCATCGTCGGCAGCACCGTAATGACGAAAGCGTCTTGTGTACGGCCCATAGCAATATAAGTAGTATAGCTGTAATTGCCGTCCGACACCCCCGCCTCATATACAATGGTATCGCCGGATATCATATGCATATTAGCATATTCACCCTGATAGATCTGATCTCCGCTCTGCCCTTTCTGTTCCAGGCGGACCTTAATCGGCGCATCCTCCGAAATGAGATTCTGACCTGCAAATATATCCTTAAATTTGTTCTGCCACTGTCCGACAAACTCCGCCAAGTCTTTCTCTGAATCGCTGCTTTCTACCTCTTTCTCCAAGCCTCCTTCTTCTATCATCATTCTGGCGCGGTCCAGAAGGTTCAGCAATTCTTCGTCCTGTACGATAATTGTCAGCTTGAAAAACTTTCCCGCTATATAGACCTCGTTGCCCGTATTCGGAATTTCCATTGTATAAACTGACGACGGATTCTTAACCGTCAGATGATCATAGCTTCTCTGTTCCATATAACCCCGCTGGATCTCCACGACTGATTCCAAATTGCTGTTCATCACATAATCCACATACAACGACGGCAGCATTAATACGAAATACCCTATGATAAAAGCAATCATAATCACTGCCAGTACTACACTGTATAGAAACGTCTTCTTTCTAAGTCCCATGCTTACTCCTCCCGAAACTGATATCCCACGCCGATTACCGTTTTGATACAATCTTCCGGCAGCTTCTTGCGCAGATTCTTAACATGCGCATCAATGATTCTGTCATTGCCCACATAATCTTCGTTATAAATTCCCAGAATCAGCTGCTCCCTCGTGAAAGCCCGCTTTGGCTCTTTCATAAGAATCTGTAATAGCAAAAACTCGCTCAGTGTAAGTTCTAAAGACTTTCCGTCATAAAAAGCCTGATAAGCGTCGTCATGAATGACAAGCCCCTTTTCCTGCTGTGGCTTAAGCCTTTTTACACGTCTCAGAATCGTCTCCATACGCTTCAACAGAATGATAGGCGATACCGGTTTGATCACGTAATCATCCGCATAAGAATTAAACGCCTGTACCTGCGTCTTCTCATCATCCAGCGCCGTGAGTATAATCGTTGCCGTTTCCGGCTGATGTTCCTTGATATATTGCAGAACATCCAAACCGTTTACCTTCGGCACCATAATATCCAGTACTGCCATGTCAAATCGCTTCTTTTCAAGAAGTTCTAACGCCTGCCCGCCGTCCTCAGCACATGTGACGTTATAATTCTGCATTTTCATATACTCCGTCAGGACTTCTCTTATGGTCGGTTCGTCTTCCAGAAATAAAATGTTCATGTCTCTTATTTTGCTCCTGTCTTGTACTTTACATGGTTTATTGTAGCACAATGGTATGAATTTCGTATGAAGATGGTGTGTTTTTACGAAGATGGGGATAATAAATGAGCTCGGATAAGGATAAAAAGATATGTATTCGCTGTCAAAAATTAGAGATAAATTTATAAGTGATAAGTATCTGTTCTGCGGTAAATCCGTAAATATTCTAATAATTACTCGATGATAGCAGCCACACGACCAGACCCAACATTCCTACCACCCTCACGGTTTTCTGTGGGGGAAATCAGGGTGATTTGGGGTGGTTTTGGGTTAATTGGAGTGCAATAGCCAAAATCATTTTACTTCCCAATAGCCTCCCCGTGAAGCACCTATATGCTCGATCAATCCTTTACTTTTCATTTTTTTCAGCTGATATTTCACGCCATCTTCTGAAATCATTATCAGCTTTGACAATTCCTTTCTTGAAATATACGGATTATTACGCAAAGCATTCAGAAATACTTCTTCTGTGCGTTGGACATATTGTTCAGCTGCTTGTGAAACATCATTTATTTCACTTTTATTATCTCTGTTTTCCCCATAATTCAAATTTTTCAATATAACTGTAAATTCCACTCTTGATGAGATAAACTGCGGCGCTTTACTTTCATCATAATTATTTGCATTCTTGTATGCATTTATTATCTTCGTCAGTCCACTGCCCTTACGCTCCATATATCCTAACCGCTGAAACACATCTGCCAAAACAGGATTGCGCCTTGTCGAAGGAATTGCATCTATAACCCGTTCCTGTACTAAGGTTCCGTCCGGCATTCCTCCGGGCGAGTATATCACCAGCCGATCGTCAAACATATCTATATGGACTTCACTGCCATTTACCAAATAATCCCGATGCACCAATGCATTAACTAATGCTTCAAAATAACTCCGTTCACAATATTCCGGCATATCAATCCTCGAATTGGCTGTCTTTTTCCACATTGTTTTCATATTTCTTTTGATAAATGCAGCTCCTTCATTCAAAAGACTGATTAAACTTCCTGAATATTCTGCATCATCAAAAGCATCCATAATGCCGCCACCCTTATCCAATCCATTCCATCTTGTGCAGAAAACCCTTGACCATCTAATAGGCGAATCATCTGCCAGCAATGCTCCGGCATTTGTAAGTTTTCCCTTATCATCTACTAAACCAAATGACACCAGCTCTTTATCTTCCAAGCTTTCTCCTGTCCATGCTTTATACCGCTCGCGTAATTTGCTGAACGCATAATCCGATACGCTGTAGGTTGTACCCAACGCATCATAGGATGAATTCTTTCCACGCAGCACCAATCGCTTTAATTCTGTTGCGTCTGCTTTCACACTCTCATTCCCCAGACGGACATATGCTTCCATTACACCGTCTGCCAAATAATAATACGGAGTTTCCTCCCCCTGTCGAATGTTTAACAAAATCAATGTTTTATTATCTTCCGTTCTAAAAAAACTAAGATGAAATTCCGGAATCGGGTCAAGGCGTGTCTTTATCTGCTCACTGATAATCTCTGCATCTTTCTCTGCATCCAAAAGTCCTCTTACTTCATTATCATTTGAGACGCCAAAATCAAAGTTCCACCAATGCCATTTGCAAAAGCGCTGACACTTTTGCACCAACTTTTTGGTCTTTTCACTTCTAACGCAAGTTTTTTATCATAATCTGTTGCCTCACCAATAATATCTTTTAAATTCATCCTGCCCATCTCCATTATATATTTACCACACACTATTTTCTGACATTCATTAAATGATTTATCTGCGTGTTCTAAATCTATACTCCTGCTTTAATCTCTCAAATATTTCAAAAGCTACCGGACATATTTCTATCGTATCTAATATACTCAGCAAACTTGACAATCTTTCAGGCTGGTCGGTATATGGATATTTTTTGCAGCTATCAGGTTTACAATCGCCCAATTTACAGTTACCGTCTTCCTGCAAAAAATCACATGGTTTATGCTTGGTCTGATAGTTTATGCCATAATCTTCTTTTTCCAAGTAAGTATCAATAAACTGTTCAGGCGTTATTTCTAAATATTGTGCATCCCTGTCAATATCTTCCACTGGAATACTTCCTTTATACATCTTGCAACAGTTTCTGCATTTGCAACAATCATAGTCTGCAAATAATTCTTTATGTAGGCGTAGAAATTGTCTGTCTAGCTCATCCTCATCTGCATGACATTTCAAGAAAGTACGAAACTTAAAATTTTCGTTCTCCTTTTTCTTGGCTTCTGCTCTCACTTTATCTGGCAATATCATATGTAGTCATCCTTTCCGTATATATCTACATTTCCAAGTACAACATCCCCAATTCTATTTTGACATTATCTCAATATATTCATACATATATAGCAATCCTAGCAGCCCCATTGATAAATTTTCCTATGGATAATCTCAAAAACAAGCATTACACGAATGCTTTCTCGCCAATATGAATATATTTATACCTCTCCGGTTCTAGGTTTGAAATTACATTTTTTATATCAGCGTTGTTCACAGTAATGCCAACAATAACCTGACACTTATTCCCTAGCGCAATAATACTTTTAAAAAATGCATTCGCATCTTCCGCACCTATACTATGCTGTGTTGGCTCGTCAAATATTAATACTCCGGGATGATTACCGATTTGTTTTTCTGATGTTTGCAGCAATGCTAACGTATATGACCAAATTGCACGTATATTATCACTTGCTGAAGAATCAAATTTCATATCAAATCTATCAATCACAGGCATATAATTATCTCTTGAAATCTCTATCACACCTATATTTGATATACTTGTATATTTAATATCTTTCAAATTGGCAACAAAATTATTTTCAAATACCTTTATTGTTTCTTCATCACTTTCCGCAAATCTTTTCTGTGATAATATTTCCTTTTTCTGTAACAGATCATGCCATTTCTCACTCAAACCAATAAACTTATTTACAATCTCTTTTATGTTTTCTTTAAATTCGTTCAAATCTGCAATATGGTGTTCAATACTCATTCTTTTATAAATAATTGTTTCTGATAAATCTTCGTCTACCGAGTACAAATCCCCCCTTATTGTTTTAGCAAGCCTAAACAAAGTCATAGTCTTACTTCTGATATCTTGCAATGCACTATCTAATTTCGCACTTCTATTTCTGTGATACTCCAATGCAAATTCCAGCATCTCTTTCTGAGCTGTTAAATGATTTATGGTTTGTTCAATAGTCATCACGTTCGACTGATGTTGAATTGGCAATAATGAATCTTGTATCTTCTGATTGCAAGTAGGACATATCCCTTCAAATGACTTACACTGCAGATTGCTCCCTAGCTTTTTCAATCTAAGTGCATCCTTATTATTCATAATATCGTGTTTAATTATTTCAAGATTACTTTTCAATTCCAAAATTGCCCTTTTTTCAACACCTATTTCTGCTTGTAAATCCCTTTCTTTATCATGATTTTCTGAAAGTACCATTTCGACTTCTTCCAATTCCTCTTCCAGTTCATCATAATTGTCTACTACTCTTGGTTTTATTGTCTTAAGTGAATCATGCTCCATCTGCAATTCAATTATCCATTCATCTATGGAAACAGGCTCCCCTACATTTCTAACAATATGTACATTCTCGGCAAAATCTTTTGACAAAATTTCGGGTGATAATGGAACATTCTTTACAATACACTGATTCCTATTTTGTAAAGAAACCATTTCATTATATAAACTACGCCATTGTTCTTTTTGATATCGTTCTTTATTTGCAATAGCATTTCTTTTTCTTTCATTTTCAAATGTACTTAGTCCAAGAATAAATTCAGTAACTCTCTTTTTGGAATCTTTAATTGCTAAATAGGGCATCCCCGAATATATCCCTGACCATCCATTCTTCTGTTCAATAAACATTGCCGCAAATACTAATTGAAGATATAATTTTCTATCCACACCATCATTAGCAGGAACAAGCGGCAGCTCAATTCCAATATATTTTTCCAAAAAGTTATGAAATCCCTTTATGTTATTAGCAGCATTCGGCATATGAACATAAAATTCATCCATATTGGTGTGTTCCGCATACATATCAGTTAGTTTAGAAAAATAAACAGTAACTAATTTAGAATCTCTTGTATTGCTTTTAGCCAAACGATAAATAGTAATTTCTTCAACACCATTTGAGACTTCTAAAAACACCCCAGACTCAAGAACTGGCCAAATACTCTTATCATCTTCTATCATGGTCTTATAGGCAGAAGTCAATACTTTTTCATTTACACCGCCAATTATCTCCTCAAATCCAAGACAATAATAGATTGCAATTAATACAGAACTCTTTCCTTTTGTATTATCATCACTTGCCACAAAATTCAGTCCACTATTAAATGTTTCATCAAATGAGTACTCTTTGTTTGCAGCCATGATACTGATTTTTAATCTATTAATTTTAAGCATTTGAGTATTTCCACCTTTCTGAAATTTCTTTAATTCTGTCTTCAGATAAATTTAAAGAAATATTTTCTAATACCGTTTTCTCGTTTTCCAACACTTCTTTATCATCGGAAATCATCTTTGCCAATTCCTTCCCCTTTGCAGATAATTTATATGTTCCATTTCCTTGTTGAACAATCAATTCATCTGCTAATGCATATTCCAAAGCCCTATTTAATGCAGGATCAAATCGAACAATAAATTCATATTGTAAATAAGAATTTAAAAATTTTATCAATTTCTCATAAAATCGGTTATCTGCCAAAGCTGACGCTATTATATGCATTTTAATTAGCGAACAGCCCCTTCTCCCACAACACTTATAAATTAATAGACAAATTATTGATACTTTATAACTGATTCTATAATTATACGGAACCGCATCCGGCTTAGCATCAAAAATAATTCCATTCTTTAACAGTTCTTCTGTATTAACCATTTCTTCACCTACTTCTAAATTGCATTGAACAATCCGCTAACCAGCTGCTAATCATATCATCTTTAAGTTCTCCAATTGAAGCATTTGGTAAATACGGAAACTCTTGCTCTAAAACATTCTGAAATTCATCCAATATCTCTGTGAATAATTTTTGATTAATAGAGCTATCCGTATTAGTCTTCGTTTTTATTTCGACCCGCCTTTTATATGTAGTCTCTAACCCAATAATTTGCTCATATAAATCCACTTGATCTTTCCTCAATTTTTCCATCAATTCAATTCCAATTACATATGATTCCATATATGTATTGACAATATCTATATAATCTTCATCATTGTCATCAATACCATTCATAACCGCTTTAATTTTTCTTTTTACATTATTGACCTTAGCATTATCACAATTTGTCCAGTCAACTTTTTTCTTTCTTAAAACAGTTAAATCAATCTTACTATCATAATCATTTCTTATAATCCTTGACAATTCAAGCTTGAAATCATCTACAACTTTTATCGTTATTGTAAAATCTTCCGATATATAATCACACTGTTCACTGTTCCTTTTCTTATATTCCAAAACTTCTTTTCTCTTTTTTTCAGCATGTTCTAATATCCGCTTGTCCTTATATTCTGGAACAACAAAATGCCACTCTCTTACATCACGTATACCAAGTCCTTTTAAAACTGGTTCGTAATCTTTACTGATAAATTTTGACACATCCTTTGTCACCTTATCACGCATATGCTCATATAATTCATCATCTGTATAAGCTTTTTCCGGACAATAGCATTGATATACTATGCCGCTTTTTGTAAAGCCTTCTATTCCGCCATCTCCTTTATATTTGGCAGGAATTTCCTGATATCCTTGTTCCTGATATCGTATCCGATAGCAAGAATTACACAACTTTTCCCATTCTTCTCCTGATGATAAATATTGTTGAATAAATTCAATCATTCAATGCCTCCAATCTTCTGTACTTTCAGAAAGCATTCCTGCCTCACCTTACATTTAAATTCTTCTATATCATTTCCACGGTAATACCAATGTTACGCAACATCTATTCTCATTTTTATAAAATATTAATTAATTACAAGTAATATTATACTCTAAACTGCGGATACTTCCCATTAAAATGTTCTCCCCACTCATACTTTG
>OFFT01000180.1_pt1 | contig 51285 bp, 43 predicted proteins | sample 1521581 | NCBI WGS metagenome assembly OFFT01 (sample SAMEA3504084, study PRJEB24116) | mouse gut metagenome | biome: mouse gut; feature: mouse-associated habitat; material: faeces | place: Denmark | collected 2011
ATCCGATTATCAATACTTTCAAAGAACTTTTAAATATTTTTAATACCCATTAATGTTTTTGAAAGATTCCGCGCACAAGTTGTAAGTATTTTCATAACCCAGGCACAGTTGCGGAGTTTTTCGGCAAATTCCTGAATGTTATTGCCCGGCATGACATCCGCTGCACATCACGGCAGGCAATACTGCCATTTTGTCAGAATTGCGCAGGTGGCAGATTATTTGTTATCTTTGCCGCGGCTTTTCGGGAGGACAAATTCCTCTCGGAGGCATGAGATGCTGCTTACAATAATTATCGCCGCACTCGTGGCATTGTTTATAGAAAGAAAAAAGATAAATGGATATGTCAAAGGAAAACAAAGAAAAAGAGCTGAAGGAAACCGTAAAAGAAGAGGGAGTGCAGGAGGAAGTCATTACGGAAAGCGCACAAGAGTGCCCGGAAGAAAAGACTGACTACGAAAAGAAGATAAGCGACCTTGAGGCAAAGATAGCAAAGGAAAAAGACGACTATCTGAGGCTCATGGCAGAATTTGACAATTTCCGAAGAAGAACCTCACAGGAAAAGCTTGAACTTGTGAGCATGGCATCCATGGACACGATAAAGGGACTGCTTCCGGTATTGGATGACTGCGAGCGTGCAATTGCCGTCCTCAAGGAATCGTCTGACAGCGAGGCCGCAAAAGAGGGAACGGAACTTATATACGGAAAGCTCACCGGCTACCTCAATAGCAAGGGCCTTGAGGCCATTGAGGCGCTCGGGAAACCTTTTGACACGGACCTCCACGAAGCTGTGGCCCAGTTCCCCGTCCAGGAAGACGACAAGAAGGGAAAGGTCTTCGATGTAGTGCAGACCGGATACACGCTCAACGGCAAGGTGATACGCTTTGCTAAAGTTGTAGTCGGAATCTGACGCGGATAATTTGAATCAGACTATGGCAGGAAAAAAAGATTATTATGAGGTGCTCGGCGTTGACAGGAACGCAAGTGCAGATGAAATAAAGAAGGCCTACAGGAAGCTGGCCATAAAATACCACCCTGACAAGAATCCGGGCAACAAAGAAGCCGAGGAAAAATTCAAGGAGGCGGCGGAGGCATATTCTGTGCTCAGCGATGCCGACAAGAAAGCGAGATACGACCAGTTCGGGCACGCAGGCGTAGAAGGAGCCGGTCCGGACTTCAGCGGAGGATTCGGCAATCTGAACGACATACTCAACGACCTGTTCGGCGGTGCGTTCGGAGGCGGCTTCGGAGGATTCAGCGGGTTCGGAGGTTTCGGCGGTGGCACACGTCAGCAGAGAGTTTCCCGCGGACGCGACATACGCGTAAGGGTCAAACTGACTCTCGAAGAGATTGCAAGCGGTGTCGAGAAGGAAATCAGCATAGAAAAAAGCGTTCCATGTACAGAATGCTCAGGAAAGGGAGCAAAGAACAGCTCAGACATAAAGACCTGTCACGCATGTAACGGCACAGGCGAAGTGCAGAGGGTTACCAACAGTTTCCTCGGCCAGACCATAACACGCTCCACATGCCAGCAGTGCAACGGAGAGGGAAAAATCATATCGAACCCTTGCAGGAATTGTTCCGGCTCCGGACTTGTGCGCAAGCGCGAGACCATAAAGGTAAGGATACCGGCAGGAGTCGAGGCAGGCATGCAGCTGACTCTCCAGGGACAGGGACACGCGGCCAAGAACAACGGAATCAACGGAGACCTTCTTGTTGTCATTGAGGAGCAGGAGCACCCTAACCTCAAGAGAGAGGGAAACAACCTTTATTATACTAAGATAATTTCTGTTCCTGAGGCGATACTCGGATCAGAGGCGGAGATACCTTGCCTTGACGGCAACTACAGGATAAAGGTTGAGCCGGGAACCCAGTCAGGCAAAGTCGTAAGGCTGCGCGGACGCGGACTTCCGTCAGTAAACGGATACGGAGGAATCGGAGACATGTATGTCAAATTCGCCGTATGGATACCGAAGAAACTCGACAAGGAGGACAAGGCTCTCATCGAATCACTGCGCGGGAAAGAAAGCTTCAGACCGGACCCGAGCAAGGATGACAAAGGATTTTTTGAGAAACTGAAGGGACTTTTTGACTGAATTTTGCTGCGATTGCAACTTTTTTGAAAATTTCCTCAAGAAAAGTTTGGTATTTTATTTTTTATTCATACCTTTGCAATCCCAAAATCAAAGCAACCTCTTGTGCAGGGTGAAAACGAACGCAATGTTGCCACAAAACTTTTAATTCAGTACAGAAATGGATTTTATTAAAGTAGTAGAGCTGGCATTCAGCAATGAGAAAGTAGCCAGCTACCCTAAATTCAAGGCCGGTGACACAATCACCGTTACTTACAGAATCAAAGAGGGCGACAAGGAGAGACTTCAGAAGTTCAAAGGAACTGTCATCCAGCTTCGCGGAGCTTCAGCCAATACGAGAACTTTCACTATCCGCAAGATTTCAAGCGGTGTAGGTGTTGAAAGAATCTTCCCGTTCGAGTCACCTTTCATTGAGTCGATTGAGCTCAACAAGATTGGTAAAGTGCGCAGGGCACGTATTTTCTACCTCAGAGCGCTTGCAGGAAAGAAAGCACGCATCAAAGAGAAGAAAGTTATCGTAAGCAACAGCACAAAAGAATAGCAGCATAGCTGCAAACGGCCCCATAGCTCAACTGAATAGAGCATTTGACTACGGATCAAAAGGTTACAGGTTTGAATCCTGTTGGGGTCACTAAAAGAAGCGGAACACATGATAGTGCTCCGCTTCTTTTTTATTCCTGCATCAACACTGCTGCCAGGAATATAATTAGTTTAACTGAACAATTGGATTGTTCCCACTCATTGAATTTGGTTTAAGAAAAGGCCGAATTTTAAACCGAATTGCTTTTTGAGGACATTCCGTAAAAAATCTGACGTTATCTTAAACCGTTTTGCCCTGGCTGCTGTTCTCTAAGGTAAGGCTAATTGTATTGCCTTACCGAAATATCGCCAACAGCTTATGCACACAATCTCATAATCCATTCGCAGAACGTTGCTCCAGACTCTCCATAGCAGTAAGGCAGAGTATAAAAAAAGGAGGCCATGAGCATTCTGACTCAACGACCTCCTTGATAACCTTTATGTCTCGGAAGAAATTATTTCTTCTTGGCGTATCTCTGATAGAATTTGTCAACACGGCCCGCAGTATCAACGAGCTTCATCTTACCGGTGTAGAACGGATGTGAAGAGCTTGAAATCTCAAGCTTTACAACCGGGTACTCAACACCCTCGATCTCGATAGTCTCCTTAGTGTTCGCGCATGAGCGAGTGATGAAGACCTGATCATTTGACATATCCTTGAAAGCTACAAGACGGTAGGTTTCGGGATGTATACCTTTTTTCATAATACGTAAAAATTAGTTAACTATTTTTCGAGCCGCAAATGTACTTCCTTTTTTCCGAATAAACAAAGATAATCAATGTTTTCGCACAATATTTCCTGCCATTCATCACTTGGCCCTATAAGGCTGGTCTTCATACAGAACATATTTCTTCGCTTTACGCACCCATTTCTGTTCCTCAAGCTTCACATGCTCCTTCATTTCCTCCAGAGAAACCTCTCCGCCCACATATCCCAGCAGCACAGAATCAGAAAGTTTTGCAGCAAAACCGTCCTCCAGACGGAACTCGTCATACCTTTGGGAGAAATACCTCATTATCTGCAGCGTATGGATAAGGGAGTGATAGTCCCTGCCAGGCTCGAGCATAAGCTGATATCCGTAGCACTTCTCACCGGAATATCTGCCGCATGCAGGCGTGAAAGAGCAAGGACGCATCATGATTCCGTCTGCACCGGGAAGTACCTCGCGTCCGGCAGTCTTTATGAAAGGTGCACCGATATACTCATACGGCCTTGCCGTTCCGATGCCCGGGGTCACGTTCGTGTTGTTCCACAATCCCCCGCCGCTATAGACATCGCAAGTGAAAAGTCCCGGCACATCTGACGCAGGAGCAATAGTCCACGGCATTAGCTGCTTGTTGGAATCTGTTGCAAGGGCAGAAATGACATGCAGGGCGAACTTCGCGCCAATCTCCGCGTAATAAAGATTCACAAGCTCTCCGAGAGTAAGCCCGTGGCGATGTGCTACCTTGGGAACATGAGGTTCCGATTCCGCAGAAGGCATAGTACCCTCAACGACACGTCCCGCCGGGTTGATATGGTCCACAATATAAAGCGAAGGGGCCTCGTCATTCATCTCCTTAAGCACCTCCATCAGACGGAACACATCCTTTGTATAATTGAAATACCTCGTCCCGACATCCTGGATTTCCACGACCACGGCACTCAGGCCTGCAAGTTCATCTTTCGCGAACCCGATATGGTTCGTCAGCGGAGTCAGCTCAGTGTCACGGGGATTGAATATAGTATGAAGGTTACCCCTGTCACGGAAAATGTCATACATATACCTTCCGCGTTCGGTATCCCAGCAGTTCTGTGTACAGAAACAGCCGACCTTGCCCTCAAGCAAGGCCTTGTCAAGCTGCTCCTCCAATGATGTAGTCCTGAACGAAAACACTATCCTATGATTTTTTGTGCGATACAGACAATCTCACGGGCAAGGGCATCGGCAGCATCCCTGTCAGCAGCCTCGGCATAAATGCGTATGATAGGCTCAGTATTGGACCTGCGCAGGTGCACCCATTCGCGGCGTGACTCGAAAGAAATCTTGACACCGTCCTCCGTATTGATGTCCTCAGATGCATATGCAGCTTTGATTTCATCAAGAATCCTGTCAATCAAGGACTTGTCCGACAATTCGATTTTATTTTTAGCTATGACATATTGCGGATATGTGGCAAGCAGTTCTGAAACCTTCATTCTCTTCGCGGCAAGATTCGTAAGGAACAGGGCCACTCCAACCATCGCGTCACGGCCATAATGCAAGGCAGGATAAATCACGCCTCCGTTTCCTTCGCCGCCGATAAGGGCGCTGCATTCCTTCATCTTCGACACAACGTTCACCTCTCCTACGGCAGCTGCGTAATATACTCCGCCATAACGCTCAGTGACATCACGAAGAGCCCTTGATGAAGACAGGTTCGAAGAAGTCGCAAGCGAATACGGGGCAGCAGCCTCATCAAGAGAGCATCCCGTGCTTAAAGACTTTTCATATGCCTTCGAAAGCAGATAGTCGGCAACGCTCACAAGAGTATATTCCTCACCGAAAGGCTTTCCGTCCTCGCAAATCAGCGCAAGGCGGTCAACGTCAGGGTCAACAGAGATTCCGAAATCAGCCTTGTTGGAGACCACCGCTTCGGACAATTCTACCAGATTTGCAGGAAGCGGCTCAGGATTATGCGCAAACTGGCCTGTAGGCTCGCAATTCACCATAATGCACTCAACACCGAGACGCTCAAGCAGACGCGGCATGATTATGCCTCCGACAGAGTTAACTGCGTCAAGAACCACCTTGAAATGAGCCTTCTTGACCGCTTCAGCATCAACAGAATCAAGAGCAAGGACCGCATCCAGATGCTCATCTGTAAAATCGTGCTCTTCAATGCATCCGAGCGAATCGACATCCGCAAAATTAAAATCCTCCTTCTCTGCGCACTCCAATATTGCCGCACCTTCCGAAGCATTAAGGAACTCGCCTTTTTCGTTAAGGAGCTTCAGGGCGTTCCACTGTTTCGGATTATGGGAGGCCGTGATGATTATGCCTCCGTCAGCACCGGAAAACACGACTGCCATCTCAGTTGTCGGAGTGGAAGCGAAACCGGCCTTTATCACATCAACTCCGCAAGATACCAAGGTTCCGCATACAAGCTGCTCCACCATATCTCCAGACAGGCGTGCGTCTTTTCCGACCACCACCTTGTACCTCTCCCCCTGCGGCTTGCCAAGCCTCTCTTTCATCTTCTCGCAATATGCGTAAGTGAATTTCACGATATCCACCGGCGAAAGCCCCTCTCCCGGAGCGCCGCCGATTGTGCCGCGGATTCCGGAAATTGATTTGATAAGCGTCATAGTATTCAATTTAAATTAGTATTCCCCTATTGTCATGAAACCTGCAAAATTAAAAACATTATGCATCAATTGCAACAATGCGCGTCACCCCCGGCCTGTACAATGAAAAGGCCACTGAACAATAAAATCATCATTCTCCGATTGTATTCCGCAGATTTTCGCTATTTTTGCGGCCCGAAAACAGAAAGTGTGCTTGGTAACCACTTGGAACTTGCAAGAAATTCCCGCAAGGAGCCTCCCGCAAGTCCCTGACAAAACAAGAAAAAATGCAGAATACGACTACATCCGGACAGCGCCAGGGCCTGTCCATCTCATTCATGCTCATGGCAATCATTTTCAATGTATGCCTCATAGCATCCAATCTATTTGAGACCAAATTGTTTACTGTAGGAGGCATAGCCCTGACAGGCGGCGTCCTCATTTTCCCGGTATCATACATCATAAATGACTGCCTTGTAGAGGTCTATGGATACCGCAAGGCACGCCTTGTCATATGGACCGGATTCGCAATGAATTTTTTTGTGGTCGCAATGGCGCAGATAGTGCGCATGCTTCCTGCTGCCCCTTTCTGGGACGGCGGTGAGCACTTTGACTATGTGTTCGCCCTTGCCCCGCGGGTTACTATTGCATCGCTGCTGGCATTCCTCTCAGGCTCCACTATGAACGCCTTCATAATGAGCAAGATGAAAGTCGCCTCAGGAGGAAAGCGATTCTCCGTAAGGGCAGTCGTTTCATCCATAGCTGGAGAAGCCGTGGATTCCCTCATTTTTTTCCCGATTGCCTTCTGGGGCATAGGTACAGCGGAGATGCTTCAGCTCATGGGCATACAGATTCTTCTCAAGACAGGATATGAGATAGTCATACTTCCCGTCACGGAAGTTGTGGTCAGAAAAGTCAAGGAACACGAGAACATTGATGTGTTTGACGAAGGCATATCCTACAACCCGTTCAAAATAACAGATATATAGATATGGATACATTCAAATCCGAAAAAGCACTTGTCGTCTTCAGCGGAGGACAGGATTCGACCACGTGCCTATATTGGGCACTTGAGCACTTCGGCCAGGTACATACGCTTACCTTCGGCTACGGACAGAAGCACAGCCTTGAAATAGAATGCGCAAAAGAGATTGCAAATCGGGCAGGCGTGGACTTCCGCTATATGGACATGTCCTTCATCGGCTCCTTAGGCTCAAATTCCCTTACGGACACATCCATAAAAATGGATGACAGCAAACCGGAGGGCAGTTTCCCGAATACTTTTGTTCCTGGAAGGAACCTGTTTTTCCTGAGCACTGCAGCCGTATATGCCAGGGAGAACGGCATAAGGCATATCATAACCGGAGTTTCACAGACAGACTTCAGCGGCTACCCCGACTGCCGGGACTCGTTCATAAGATCCCTCAATGTGACCCTGAACCTCGCTATGGACTCCCAATTCATCATCCATACTCCCCTCATGTGGCTCGACAAGGCACAGACATGGGAAATGGCTGACAGGCTCGGTGTGCTTGACCTCGTAAGGAACGACACGCTAACCTGCTACAACGGCATCAAAGGTGACGGATGCGGGCACTGCCCCTCCTGCAAGCTCAGAAGAGACGGCCTTGAGAAATATCTCAAGTCACGTGATAAGTCCTGCTGCAACACATCAGAAGAATAACAAAAGAAACATATCATATGGAAAACAGAGAGACAGAGGGACTGACTGCCCTCGGAAGAAAGACAGAATACAAAAGTGATTATTCTCCGGAAGTCTTGGAGACATTTGTAAACAGGCACATGGAAAACGACTATTGGGTACGCTTCAACTGCCCGGAGTTCACAAGCCTTTGCCCGATTACTGGCCAGCCGGACTTCGCGGAGATACGTATTTCCTATATACCGGACGTAAAGATGGTGGAAAGCAAAAGCCTGAAGCTGTACCTTTTCAGTTTCCGCAATCACGGGGACTTCCATGAGGACTGCGTAAACAAGATAATGAAAGACCTGATAAAGCTTATGGACCCCAAATATATTGAGGTAACTGGCCTGTTCACTCCACGCGGAGGAATAAGCATATTCCCGTATGCAAACTACGGCCGCCCCGGCACGAAATATCAGGCTCTTGCAGAAAAAAGGATGGAAAACCACGAATAGCGCACGGAGAATTTCGGACACATGCCTAAAGCAAACGAGATGAAAGCAATCTGGACAATACTTCTGCTGGTAGCATCCAACATATTCATGACATTCGCATGGTACGGACATCTGAAACTTCAGGAAATGAAGATTTCGTCAAGCTGGCCGCTCCTTCTCGTCATCCTGTTCTCTTGGGGAGTCGCATTTTTCGAATATTGCGCACAGGTTCCCGCCAACAGGATAGGCTTCATAGAAAACGGCGGTCCATTCACCTTGATGCAGCTAAAAGTAGTGCAGGAGGTGATATCGCTGACGGTATTCACTATTATCGTAACCATGCTGTTCAAAGGCGAGGGGCTTCAATGGAATCACATAGCAGCCTTCCTTTGCCTGATTCTCGCCGTCTTCTTTGTCTTTTTAAAATAAATTGCAAGCCGAGAGCAGAGGGAACAAAAAGCGGTTGCAAAACAAAAATTCGATTTTTTTCAAAAAAATCTAAAAAAAGATTTGGAGTTTAAAATTTTATTCATACCTTTGCAATCCCAAAACGAAAACATGGTCGGTTCGTATAACGGTTAGTACTCAAGATTCTCAATCTTGCAATAGGGGTTCGATTCCCCTACCGACTACCACTAAAGAGACTTGAATTTCTTTCAGGTCTCTTTTTCTTTTCTTACATTACATCATTTCCATATCTTTGCACAACCAACCAAAGATGTCAAATCACACTATCAAGATGTCATGAAAAACACAACCGGAATCCTGATATCATCAGTACTCCTTACACTTTCATTCATATGCCATGGAAACGGGCAGATAGACACCAGATGGCTCGAGGCCAACTACACGAAGCGCGAGGCAATGGTAGAGATGAGGGACGGCATAAAACTATACACAGTCATATATGAGCCGGCAACAAAGAAAAAAAGACCCGTCCTGATGGTCAGGACTCCATATTCTTGCTCTCCATACGGCAATGGATGGGCTTCAGACCTCACCGGTACAATGGAACAATTCGTACTCAATGAATACATCATCGTATTCCAGAATGTACGCGGAAGATTCCTGAGCGAAGGCACATTCGAAAACGTCCGGCCATACAATCCGCACAAGACGGCAACGGAAACAGACGAGGCATCCGACGCCTACGACACCATAGAATGGCTCCTGAAAAACACACGTTCAAACGGGAAAGTGGGCATAACCGGAATGTCATATCCCGGGTTCTACGCCACAATGTCAGCCCTTTCCGGCCACCCTGCCCTTAAAGCAGTATCACCGCAGGCCCCTATCCTTGACTGGTACAAAGGAGATGACGTGCACCACAACGGAGCGCTTATGCTGACAGACAGCTACTCTTTCGGACAATATATGTTCAAGCGGCACAACAATCCAACGGTAAAAGAGCACCGGCTCCCATACCCGGTAAAAGGAAACTCATATGACTGGTTCCTTGAACACAAGGACGGAACATCACTCACCGCCGCACTTGCAGACACGATGAAATTCTGGAATGAAATCATGTCACATCCACATTACGACAGTTTCTGGCAGGAGCGCTCGCTCGAACAACACCTGAAAGACATACAGCCGGCAATTCTCGTGACAGGAGGCACCTTCGACACGGATGACTGCTACGGTGCGGTAAACACCTACAGGCTGATCCGGGACAACTCCACGAACGGCTCCGTACACTTCGCATATGGCCCATGGTGCCACGGATGCTGGCACAGTAAGACTTACAAAGGGCTCGGCCAAGCGGATTTCGGAAGCGGGACAGGTGAATATTTCATGAAAAACATCGAATACCCGTTCTTCAGGCACTATCTCGAAGGAAAAGGAGGAAAACCAGAACAGGTATATATCCGAATGTCAGGAGACAGCCTGTGGCACACATCAGAAAGCTGGCCGTTTCCAGGAACGGAGTATGTCCCGGCATATCTCAATCGGAACGGAATGCTTTCACTTGACATGCCGTCCGATTCATGCTCGTCATCTGCATACATCTCAGACCCGTCCGCCCCGGTGCCGTTCATGCAGGACGCATCCAAGAGAGACAGGGCATACATGGCAGCTGACCAGTCTTTTGCATCACACAGAAACGACGTCCTTACATTCACAAGCGCATGCCTGCAAGTCCCGGTAATGCTCGGAGGTCCAATTAGAGCGGAACTTGCACTGTCACTCGGAACAACCGATGCCGACATTGTCGTGAAACTGATTGATGTTCACCCGGACGGCTACCAGATGCTCCTAAGGGCGGATGTGTTTCCCATACGATACCGCCACAGCCTGTCATCTCCGGAGCCTGTCAAGCCAGGAGAAATAACCCATGTGAGCTTCACCATGAATGACATAGCGCACAAGATGAACCCAGGACACAGGATCATGATACAGATTCAGAGCAGCTGGTTCCCATTGGTCTACATGAACCCGCAGACCTTCATGCCGAACATATACGAAGCCTCGGACGGGGATTACGTCAAATCCGAAGTGACAATCTACCATCAGGCAGGCAATGCATCCAGAATCATTCTTCCCGTTGTCCGCCAATAGGACAGCCTCATGCAAGACATGTTTGGAACTGTTTTTGAAATTACGCCCGGCGTTAACCAAAAGCAGTTTTATATATGATAATTAAAGATATACACGCACAGGAAATACTTGATTCACGAGGAACACCGACCGTATCGGCAGAGGTAATCCTTAAAGACGGGCACAGGGGATATGCAGCAGTGCCGTCAGGAGCCTCTACAGGCGAGCACGAGGCCTTGGAACTGAGGGATTCAGACCAGTCAAGATACCTCGGCAAAGGGGTTCTTAAGGCTGTGGCCAATGTCAACGAGACAATAGCTCCGGCACTTATAGGCAAAAGTGCTTACAACCAGATGCAAATCGACAGCATCATGCTGGAACTGGACGGGACGCGTGACAAGTCATCACTCGGGGCAAATGCAATATTGCCTGTATCGCTCGCAGTAGCCAAGGCGGCAGCATCCTGCCTAGGAGTTCCTTTATACAGATACATAGGAGGAGCATGCCCGCATATCATGCCTGTTCCAATGATGAATATAATCAACGGCGGCTCACACAGCGACTCTCCGATAGCATTCCAGGAGTTCATGATACGCCCGATAGGAGCCGATTCATTCAGAGAAGGACTTCGCATGGGAGCGGAAGTGTTTCACAATCTCAAAAAGGTGCTGAAAGAACAAGGACTGAGCACTGCCGTAGGTGACGAGGGAGGTTTTGCACCATCCCTGTCCGGCACAGAAGAAGCCATAGAACTTATCCTTAAGGCAATCTCGCAAGCCGGATACAGGCCGGGAAAAGACGTGACGATAGCCCTTGACTGCGCTTCATCAGAATTTTACAATAACGGGCGATACGACTACAGGGTATTTGAAGGTCCGGAAGGAAAAAATCTGGACATGAAAGGCCAGGCGGCCTATCTCAAGAAACTCATGAGCCTCTACCCTATCGACTCCATAGAAGACGGCATGGCAGAGAATGACTGGGACGGATGGAGAAACATGACAGATGAAATCGGCGGCAAATGCCAGCTTGTAGGGGACGACCTTTTCGTGACCAATGTCGAATATCTCCGGCAAGGCATAGAAAAGGGATGCGGAAATGCCATCCTTATAAAACCGAACCAGATAGGCACGCTTACGGAGACATTTGAAGCAATCAGGATGGCACAGCGGCATGGATACAAGGCCATATTGTCCCACAGGTCAGGAGAAACCGAAGATACGACCATAGCTGACATTGCAGTCGCATCCGGATGCGGCCAGATAAAGACAGGCTCTTTAAGCAGGTCAGAAAGGACGGCAAAGTACAACCGCCTGCTCAAAATTGAAGAAGAATTGGGAGTAAGAGCCGTTTACGGACTGAATTTCTGAAAATGAGGATGCAATTTTGAAGGTTTATTTTGTTTTTTCAAAAATATGTCTCATCTTTGCATCCGCAATCGGGGGTATAGCTCAGTTGGCTAGAGCATCTGCTTTGCAAGCAGAGGGTCGTCGGTTCGACTCCGACTATCTCCACAAAAAGAGGATGATCAAAAGTAATTTTTGTTCATCCTCTTTTTCTTTGAAAAACAGCCCCTCCCCCCCCAACACACACACCGCATCCTCCGCCCAGTGCCCTGAAAACTTAGTTTTCTCCCCTTTTAGGGATGTTCCGGGCCTCATGTCCAGTTGCATCACGGCTTTTGTGGAATTTGCTTTTTCATTATTGACACCTTATAATGTTTTGCTTGTCTTCATGCTTTGTCATGGTCTTCTGGCTTCATGTAAAATCTTACTTTTTGCTCAACTTTTAATTGCGCTCTTTTTCTTTGTCCTGGAATAGGTTTACCGATTATTGGACAATAAGTTGCAGTGTGTGGTATAATTGTTTGATAATCAGTAATTTGCTGATATACGGTGCCCCGTGAACGGGGAATCGTATATCCGGAATGTGTTGATAGTCAGCTGTTTGTGCTCCACGTCAAATCGACTGCTGATGTTGAGTCGTGTGAGGAGCCCTTCTTGCGAGCTGGTATGTTTCATGTCGCAATTGGCGGGCTGCAACGGTAAAAATTCCGGGCGATTCTTACACCGAATTTCTTTTTGGGAGCATTCCGTAAAAAATCAGGCCATTTCTTAAACCGTTTTGTATTTTATCCATCCCACTCTCCGTCTCACTCTACATGTCACTCTCCGGAATTATGAGTGAGCGAAAAGGGAAGTCGTCAGATGTATCTCATTCTGCACATTTCGCTGCTCAACAGATGTGCAGGCAAAATGGGCACTAAGGTTGTCAGGACAGCGGTTTGGGTGCCTTAAAGCCTTAAGGGCGGATGTGCTTTTAGTGGCATGCCGCGGGAGCAAGATGTGGCATCAGTCTTTGCGAATGTGGATTTCTTGTGCTGAGAGATGAAAAAGTGATTCTAAAATGGTGAAAATGCTTATGTATTCGCGCACTTTGATTATTTTTGCATACAATTTTGAACATTAACCCTATGACTATTTTCACTTTCCTGAAGCTTCTCGGATGTCTTGCTCTTCTGATGTACGGAATGAAGACGATGAGCGAGGCACTCCAGAAGCTTACCGGAGGCCATTTGCGCAGTGTTCTCGGCGCTATGACGACTAACCGTTTCACTGGACTGCTTACCGGAGCATTCGTGACGGCTGCCGTACAGTCTTCAACAGCAACGACAGTGCTTACTGTCAGCTTTGTCAATGCCGGCCTTCTTTCACTTGCGCAGGCTATTTCTGTTATTATGGGAGCGAATATCGGTACGACTGCCACGGCGTGGATAATGTCTGTATTCGGTTTCCAGTTTGATATGGGCACAGTGGTGTTTCCGTTGTTTGCGGTTGCCATAGTGCTCATTTTTCTTAAGAAGAACTCTACGCGCTCGCTCGGGGAATTCATTTTCGGCTTTTCGCTGATGTTCCTTGGACTTTGCACTTTGAGAACCAATGCCCTTGAAATGGACCTTGCCCATAACCAGGAGATAATTGATTTCTTTGCATCTTGCGGAGGATGGGGATTCGGCTCCACCTTGCTCTTCCTGCTGCTTGGAAGTGTCCTTACAATGTGCGTGCAGTCTTCGGCCGCAATTATGGCGATTACCATGATTCTGTGCTCCAGCGGCGTGCTTCCTATTCATCATGGCATCGCGCTGGTGATGGGTGAGAACATCGGTACTACCGTCACGTCGAACATTGCGGCGATGAGCGCAAGCACGCAGGCAAGGAGGGCAGCCTTGGCCCATATGCTCTTCAATGTTTTCGGAGTAGTCTGGGTGCTCATTGTTTTCCGCCCTTTTGTAGACATGGTATGCAAAATTATAGGATATGACCAGACGTTTGTACCGTCAACTCCGGAGGAAGTGGAGGCCGTTTCTGTAAGGCTGACTTATGTGCTTGCAGCTTTCCATACTGCGTTCAATGTGTGCAATGTGTTGATTCTTATATGGTTCGTTAAGCCGATAGAGAGGATTGTCAGCCGCGCCATACCTCAGAAAGCTGAGGATGAGGAAGGAAGGCTGCGCTTCATTTCAAGCGGTCTGCTCTCCACTGCCGAGCTTTCGCTTTTCGAGGCGCGCAAGGAAATCAACCTCTTTGCCGAGAGATGCCGCAGGATGTTCTCTTTCATTCCGGAGCTGCTTATGATTAAGGACGAAAACGACTTCAACAAGCTTTATACGCGTGTCGAGAAGTATGAGGGCATAAGCGACAACATGGAAATAGAGATTGCGAACTACCTGAACAAAGTTTCCGAGGGACGTCTCAGCCCTGAGAGCAAGAACACGATACGTTCGATGCTCAGGGAGATTTCTGAGCTTGAGAGCATATGTGACAGCTGCTTCAACCTTGCGAGGACCCTTGACCGCAAGCATAAGGGCAAGGAAGACTTCACAGAGGGGCAGTATAAGCATATCGGACATATGTTCGGGCTGTGCATGAAGGCCCTTGACCAGATGGTGCGCCAGCTCAATGACGAGGTTCCGGAGACTGAGACAGTCAAGTCACTCAATATAGAGAATGAGATAAACAATTACAGGTCCCAGCTTAAGGAAATGAATCTCAATGATGTCAATGAACAGAAATATGACTATCAGATGGGAGTGAATTATATGGACATCATCGGCGATTGCGAAAAGCTCGGGGACTATGTGATAAATGTAGTGGAAGCGCACTCGCACAAGAAATTGTCCATGTAAAAAAAGTAAACTGATAACTGAAGATAATATGCAGACATTGACAAACGGTGTCCTGACAGTTGAAATCAATGAGGTCGGGGCAGAACTCTGGAGCATCAGGAAAGGCAAGACAGAATATCTCTGGCATGGCGAGCCGGAATATTGGAACCGCCGTTCCCCTGTGCTCTTCCCTATAGTCGGAAGTGTATGGGAGGCAAGATACCGCGTTGACGGCAAAGAATACACTATGGGCCAGCACGGTTTTGCACGTGACATGGAATTTGAGGTCGTGGCAAAGACCGGTGACAGCATCCGCTTCAGGCTTGAATCCTCTGAAGAAACCCTTAAGGCATATCCGTATCCATTCACGCTCGAAATCGGATACCGTCTTGAAGGCAGCGGAATAGAGGTGTCATGGGAGGTCGGCAATCCGGCTGACAAGGACATGCATTTCCAGATAGGTGCACATCCTGCTTTCCTTTATCCTGACTACGGCAAGCTTGAGAAAGGCCGCGGATATTTCACTTTTGACCGCTGCGGGGGCCTGGAATGCGTCGGCCTTGCCGGAAAGGGCTGTGCTGATGCAACGAAAAGGTATCTTCTTCCGCTTTCTGACGGCAGGCTCAAGCTCAATTCAGACACATTCGATGACATCGACACTTTCGTGCTTCAGGATTCTCAGGTGGGCAAGGTCTCAATGTTCTGTGAAGACGGAACCCCTTGGCTGTCCGTCACTTTTGACGCTCCTGTGCTCGGATTGTGGTCTCCTCCTGGCAAGAATGCTCCGTTCGTGTGCATAGAGCCTTGGTTCGGACGCTGCGACCGTGCCGGATTTGAGGGCGAGTTCAAGGACAGGGACTGGATGAACAGCCTTGCGTCCGGAGAAAAATTCAATGCTTCATACCGCATCGAGATAGCATAATAGCATGCTTTTTGAGTTTCCTGCGTTCCGGTTAGTTTAGTAATGATTTAAATGCAGGTTACTTATGAGCAGCACACTTATACCTCTGGCCCTGGCTGCAGCAATGTTTCCGGGGCTTATTTTCGCTCCTGACGTGGAGCATGACAAGACAACTGTCCCTTCTTTTGACCTCAGCTCATATCTGGGCACATGGTATGAGATTGCCCGGTACGACCACAGGTTCGAAAAGGGAATGGACAATGTCACTGCGGAATATCTTCTGCGTGATGACGGAAAGGTGGATGTAATCAATTCCGGATGGCGCAACGGCAAGATGAAGACAGCTCATGGGAAAGCCAAGCAGCCCGACCCGTCAGGTGAGCCTGCAAGGCTGAGGGTGTCTTTCTTCCTGTTTTTCTATAGTGACTACAGGGTACTTATGATAGATGAAGACTATAGCGTGGCCCTTGTCGGAAGCTCGTCGCCGGGATACCTCTGGATTCTTTCGAGGACACCGGAACTGGACGGAGCCGTGCTTGACAAAGTGCTGTCGGAGGCCCGCAGACGCGGATATGACACGTCCAAACTGATATATGTGGACCAGAGTCTCAACAGATAGTCCGCAAGGAGTCATCATTAATGAGGAGCAGACGGCACCCTCTCTCGCAATATGTCGTGAGAGGGTGCCGTTTTGTTGTGCCGTTTGAATGAAGTTGGAGCGGTAATATGTATCTTTGCCGTCGTGAAACTGGGGAACAGCTTATGAAATTGTCGGAACTTAGGACGGGAGAACGTGGCGTGGTCGTGAAAGTATATGGCCACGGCAGCTTCCGCAAAAGAATAATAGAGATGGGATTCGTCAAGGGGAACAGTGTCAAGGTGATACTGAACGCGCCCCTGAAGGACCCTATCGAGTATGAGATAATAGGATACAAGATTTCTTTGCGCAGGGAAGAGGCTGAGAAAATAGAGGTGATAGGGGAGACCGAGGCCAAAGTTACAGACCAGGATATTTCCGGACAGAATCCGGATATGCATGGGCTTAAGGCACTGGAGGCTGAGGAGTGTGATGACCTGTGCCTCCAGAGGCGCATGGCGGACCTGGCCCATCAGCGTGGCAAGGTAATAAAGGTGGCCCTTGTGGGAAATCCGAACTGCGGAAAGACTTCGTTGTTCAATATGGCTTCCGGCAGCCATGAGCATGTGGGCAATTACAGCGGAGTGACTGTCGATGCCAAGGAGGGGACATTCTCGCATGGCGGATACAAGTTCCTGCTGGTGGACCTGCCGGGCACATATTCCCTGTCTGCATACAGTCCTGAGGAACTTTATGTGCGCAGGAATCTTCTCGAAGAAAGCCCCGATGTGGTGGTGAATGTGGTTGACGCGTCCAATCTGCAGCGCAATCTGTATCTTACCACCCAGCTTATTGACATGAACCTGAGGGTTGTCATGGCCCTGAACATGTATGATGAACTTGTCTCGCGTGGTGACAAGCTTGACATACGCCAGCTCGGCTATCTTCTCGGAATGCCTGTAGTGCCTACCGTCAGCCGGAGCGGAGAGGGGATTTCAGCTCTTTTCGACACTGTGATTCAGATATATGAGAACAGCGACCCGCGTCTGGCCCGCCATATCCATATTAACCACGGGGCGGAGATTGAGCAGAGCATAGACCGCATAAAACGCCTTGTACAGAGGATTCCGGACATCCGCCACAAATATTCGACGCGCTGGCTTGCGATAAAATATCTCGAGAATGACAAGGAAGCGGAGTCGGTCGTGGAGGGGCTTCCAGGAAGGGATGAGATAATCGCTGCACGTTTTGAAGAACAAAAGAGAATATCGGACATTCTCGGCTCTTCATTGGAATCTTCAATGGTTGACGCGAAGTACGCGTTCATCCAGGGGGCGCTTGCGGAGACATTTGAGACCGGGCGCGCAAGAAAGAAAAGACGCACCTTGACCGATAAGATAGATGCGGTGGTCACAAGCAAGTGGCTTGCGTTCCCGATATTCTTTTTCCTGCTGTATCTCGTATTTGACGGCACTTTCGTGCTTGGTGACTATCCGATGAGATGGATAGAATGGCTTGTGGAGAATGTCAGTGCGTTCGTGTCCTCAGTAATGCCTGAGGGCTGGTTCAAAGACCTTGTGACGGACGGCATAATCGGCGGCGTGGGGAGCGTGCTTGTGTTTTTGCCGAACATCATGCTGCTGTACCTGTTCATTTCGCTGCTTGAGGATTCCGGATATATGGCACGCGCGGCGTTCATCATGGACCGTATGATGCACAAGATGGGGCTGCACGGCAAGTCTTTCATACCGATGATAATGGGCTTCGGCTGCAATGTGCCCGCCATAATGGCCACGCGCACGATTGAAAGCCGCAAGAGCAGGCTCATAACCATATTGATAATCCCGCTTATGTCCTGTGCCGGGCGCATGCCTGTTTATATCCTTATCGCAGGGGCTTTCTTTCCGCATCATGCCGGGGCGGTCCTGCTTGGCCTGTATGCTTTGGGAATTGTGCTTGCTGTGCTTGCCGCAATGATAATAGGACGCTTCATAAAGGAGGATGACCTTCCGTTTGTGATGGAACTTCCGCCATACAGGATTCCTACGGCCAAATCCGTGTTCAGGCATACCTGGGAGAAGGGAAAGCAATATCTTCAGAAGATGAGCGGAATCATACTTGTCTGCTCGGTTGTGATATGGTTTCTTGGCTATTATCCGAACCATGATGCGTATTCAAGCGTGCGTGAGCAGCAGGAGCATTCATTCATAGGCTATGTGGGCAAGGCAATGGAACCTGTGCTGGAGCCTTTGGGATTTGACTGGCGGATGGGAGTCGGCATAGTTGCCGGAGTCGGCGCGAAAGAGCTGGTGGTCAGCACTCTCGGTGTGATGTATTCCGAAGACGGGACTGAAGCCGTTGTTGAAGACCATGGGGAGACACGCCTGCAGAAAGCTCTGCTCAGGTCGGTGACCCCTGCCGGAGCACTTGCATATATGGTCTTCATCCTTCTTTATTTCCCTTGCATTGCAACCTTTGTGGCGATAAAAAGTGAGGCCGGAGGATGGAAATGGGCTGTCATCACAGCCGTATATACTCTTGCGCTCGCATGGGCCGCGGCATTTGTCACCTTCCGTGTCGCGTCATTGTTCATGCTGTAGGGTGCCTCATAAGTAAAACAAATATGATATGAATACGGGGAAATTTTCAGGCTCCATGAAGTTGGCGGAGCTGATAGGGATGAACTGGAAGCTGCTGAGCGTGCTTTCAAGGCTGAACATAGGGCTTGCCTTCGGTGAAAGGACAATTAGCGAGGTGTGTGCGATGCAGGGAATTAATCTTAATTCGTTCCTGCTGATATGCAATGCATATACTTATGATGATTATGTCCCGTCCTCAGAGCTGCTTTCCGGTGCCGAGCCTCTGTCCATTGTGGAGTACCTGCATAATTCGCATTCTTTTTATCTTGACAAGGAATTTCCTGCGCTTGAGAGCAACATAAAAGCCATGACTGAGCCTTGCGAACCTGTGCAGCAGAAGATTGTGGGACGTTTTTTCGGCGACTACAAGGCCCAGGTGCAGAAGCATTTCGCATATGAGGAGGAGGTGGTTTTCCCTTATGTGAGGTCTTTGGTGGCAGGGGAAAGTTCACAGGGCTATTCGATAGAAAAGTTTGAGGAGAACCACAGCAATATAGATGAGACCCTCAATGACCTCAAGAACATAGTCATGAAATATATTCCAGATACCTGCGACATGGTGCTGCGCTATGAGGTGCTGTACGGGATTTTCCGTCTGGAGGAGGATTTGAAAAAGCATACTGTCATTGAAGACTGTGTGCTCATACCGATGGTCAACAGAATGGAGGAAAAATGAAGAAAGTTCTGCTCATAATGCCTTCCAGGATTGTTGCGAGGGGTATAGAGGCCGTTCTGGGGGACCTCGGGGAGTTCCGTGTGGAGGGGATATTGACCGACCTTTCACGGGATTCGGAGTCGCGCCTGAAGAATATGGACGCGGATGTCATAATCGTTGACCCGGTCGTGTTTGACTATGCCTCACGTGCTTCTGCCCGCGGACGCATTTCTGCCAATTCAGATGCCGCTGTAGTGCTTCTCAACACTTTGCCCCAGGATGATGAGGCTCTTAAGCAATATGACAATTCCATCAGCATATATGATGCTCCCGTCGCGATTGTGAAGAAACTCCGTGACGCGATAGCCTCGCGTGAGGAAATAACGGAGCCGGAAGGGCCAGACCTTTCCGTCCGGGAGAAAGAGATTCTTGTATGCGTGGCCAAGGGAATGCTCAACAAGGAGATTGCCGACTATTATAACATTTCAATCCATACCGTCATAACCCACCGCAAGAACATTACGCGCAAGACCGGAATAAAGACCATAGCCGGACTTACCGTTTATGCTCTTCTGAACAATCTGATTGATTCCGGTAGCGTGGGACTGCTATGAGTAGCGCCTCGGAAGGCGGAGCAGTATGGCTGCAAGGGCGAACAAGCCCATGGTGAACGGGTAATACAGGTAGCCTATTATTGATATGGAGGAAACCTGTGCCAGTCCGGCGGCCATCAGAAGCTGTGCCCCGTAAGGAATCAGGCCTTGGACAAGGCACGAGAACGTGTCAAGGATGCTTGCCGTCTTGCGCGGGTCGAGGGAGAATTTTCTTGTGATGTCCTTTGCTATCTGTCCGGTGGTTATTATGGCTATCGTGTTGTTGGCCGTGCAGAGGTTGGCTGCCGAGACAAGGGCCGCTATGCTCAGTTCGGCCCCAAGCTTTGATTTTACCCTCCGTGTCATGCCTGAGGTGATGAAGTCCAGACCGCCGTTTGTCCGTATCACTTCAAGCATTCCTCCCGCGAGCATTGTGACTATTATTAGGTCTCCCATGCCGCTTATGCCGTTTCCTATGGATTCGAGCCAGAGTGTCCAGCTGAATTTTCCGGAGGCGAAGCCTATGACGGCGTTGGCGGCTGTCCCGATTGTCAGCACGGCTGCCACGTCAACTCCGGATATTGCGAGCGCTATCACTGCGGCATAGGGCAGGACCAGGACCCATTCTATCGGCTCTGCAGCCCTTGACAATTCCGGAACGGAAGAGCCGAGCAGCACGTAGAGTGCAGTGACAGCCAGGGCCGCCGGTCCCGTTATCCTCAGGTTTACCTTGAATTTGTCCGCCATGGAGCAGCCCTGGGTGCGTGTCGCGGCTATCGTGGTGTCGGAAATGAATGAGAGATTGTCGCCGAAGAACGCTCCTCCGACTATTATTGCGGTTATGAAGGGCACGCTTGTCTGTACCGCGGCAAACGTTTCCGCTCCTCCCGGCGCTCCTGAGAGTTCATTGGCTATTCCTGCGGCTACCGGCACGAGGGCTACTATGGTGCCTACGCTTGTCCCCACGGACATTGAGATGAAGCATGAGGCAAGGAAAAGGCCTGCGTAGAGGAACCTTCCGGGGAGTATCCTCAGGGCAAGGTTGACAGTGGCGTCGATTGAGCCTATGTCTTTGGCGGTCGATGCGAAAGCTCCGGCAAGGATGAATATCCATATCATCAGCAGCACATTCCTGTTGCCGGCCCCTTCTGAGAATACGGTTATCCTTTCCTCAAGGGTCTTTCCGCGGCAGATGGCTATGGAATAGACTGATGCGATAAGGAAGGCTGCGGAGATGGGAATCCTGTAGAAGTCTCCGGCCACGATGGAGGATAGCAGATATATGGCCAGGAACACTATGACCGGACTGACGGCCAGAAAGCCTGATGCCTTGCCTGACATCGGCCATTTTTGCCTTACGCTTGAGGTCAGCTCACGGATATATCTGTCTGGAATAATGCCCATTATAATGTATCTTGTGGCGGCATGCCCGCCTTTTTGTCTTTTTTGCGGCTGCAAAGTTAAATATATTTCCTCAGAAGATGTCCGGACTGGGGAAAACATCTAAATTTGCAAGATGAAAAGCAAACTTGAAGTGCCTTCGGGCGAGTCCACCGTGCTGTTGCATACATGTTGCGCACCTTGTTCAAGCGCAATCATAGAGTGTCTGCTTGATAATGGAGTGACACCAGTAATCTATTATTGCAACCCCAACATATACCCCGCTGAGGAATATCTCATCCGTAAGGATGAGTGCTCCCGGTATGCTGAGGCCCTGGGCCTGGAAATAGTTGATGCGGACTATGACCATGATGCATGGCTGGAGGCTATGGCCGGATTTGAAGGTGAGCCGGAGCGGGGTGGAAGATGCCTCAGGTGTTTCGGGCTGCGTCTTTACAGGACGGCCTGCTATGCCCGCGAGAGAGGCATAAGGGTCATTACTACGACGCTTGCCTCATCACGCTGGAAGTCTCTCGAGCAGATTGACAGGGCCGGCAGATGGGCCTGCGCAAAGGCCAATTCACTGATGCAGGATTTGCAGGCCTGTTCTGTGGCGGACCGGGATGCCGGGCAAGATGCCGCACAGGACATCTCTACGGATGTAATCTGGTGGGACCGCAACTGGCGCAAGGGAGGCCTTCAGGAGCGCAGGCTCCAGATCATAAATGAATACGGATTCTACAACCAGCAGTACTGCGGCTGTGAGTTCAGCATGAGAAAAGACTTATTGTAATTTATACTGACATGAGACGGGACCTGACTCTTTTCGGACATGTTGCGGCTGTGGTGATGCTTGCGGCCGTTTTCGTGAATCCGCTGTACGCAAGGCACAATCTTCACGGACAGGAACTTGAGCAGCTCCTGCATTGCCTTGACAATGAACTGGACGGCAGCTGCAAATATGTGGATGAGAGGCTCAGGCGCATAGACTTCCTGCACAGGATGCATGACATGACGGTGGTCACGGACCATCTGCACTATGACATGAACCGCAAGCTTTATGACGAATACCAGTCTTTCCAGTTTGACAGTGCGCTTTTCTATCTCACCGAGAATATACGTCTTGCCGAGAAAATGGCAGATTCGGGCCGCAAGTCGGAAACATCTGTGGAGCTGGGGCATCTCTATACAATCTCGGGAATGTATCTGGAGGCGCGTGAGGTGCTTGCATCGCAGATTGATACCTCGTCAATGGACAATGACGGTCTTCTTCACTATTATATGGTGCAGCACCGCTTTTACAGGGATTTCCGTGAATATTCCAAGAATCCTCTGATGACGGCGATGTTCGGCAGCAGGCAGGACTGGTATTGTTCGAGGATTCTTGAAATGCTTCCTGAAGACGATTTGAGGAGGATGTCGGTATTGATGAAGAAGGCCTTGGATGAAGAGGACTATATTCTTGCCGATTCCGTCAATATGGCTGCCATAGGGCGTCTGCCGCAGGATTCGCATGAATACGCCGAGCATGCCTATTACCAGGCCATAATAGATTTTAAGCTTGACAGGGAGACATTCCGTCACTGGTACACCCGCTCCGCCATAGCCGACATAAAGACCGCTACTAAGGACAACGCGTCGATAGCCTGCCTGGCCCGTCAGCTTTTCGAGGACAGGGACGACCTTGACAGGGCATTCAGGTATATCGTGGCCTCCATGGATGACGCCATATTCTACAATGCCAAGCTCAGGCCTTGGCAGGTGGCCCAGATAATGCCTCTGATAGAGAAATCCTATAACGAAAGGATAGAATCCGTCAATCATATCCGTCTGATGCTCACGATAATAGTCGGGGTGTGCTCTGTCCTTCTGCTGATGTTCGCATCGTGGAGCTATTGGACATACCGGCGCATGAGGCGCAAGGTTGAGGAGGTTGACAGGATGAACAGGCAGATAAGCCTGGCGAATGAGGAACTGAAGGCGATGAATGCCAAACTTTCGGAACTCAATGTTGCGGTTTCCGAGGCCAACAGCATAAAGGAGGAGTATATCGCGCTCTTCCTCACCATGTGCTCGGACTATATCGACAAGATGATAGGTTTCCAGCAGGACATAAAGCGTAAGCTCACTGTCGGAATGGGTGCCGAATTGCAGAAGGAACTTTCTTCGTCGAAGCTGATGAAGCAGGAGCTTGACAATTTCTACAACATGTTCGACACGGCTTTTTTGAAGCTGTATCCTAATTTCGTTGAGGAATTCAACGGCCTTCTCCGGGAGGAGGAGAGGATTGTGCTTCCTAAGGATGCCCTGCTCAATACGGAGCTTCGGATATTTGCCCTGATACGCCTTGGCATCTCGGATTCCACAAGGATTGCTGTCCTGCTGAGGTACTCCGTGCAGACCATCTACAATTACCGCCTGAAGATGAAAAAACGCTCCAGATTAGAGCGGGATGACTTTGAAAAGAGGCTTATGGGGATAGGTGCCTATCAACGCTAACTTACTTTTTTGAAGGCTCTTGTTTTGCTTAATATTTTGTTAATCAATATATTGTAATTATAAAATTCTTCATCTGACTTACTTTGTCTTTACCTGCTGTTTGATGTATTTGCCGGAACTTATAATTTTGTACAAAACACAACAACTAAAAACCAAAAGCGATGAAGAAATTTTGTTTTGAAGCAGTCCTGGCATTGCTTCTGTGCGTTGGGGGAGGTATAACTTCCTTTGCCCAGCACAGGGTGCAAGGTTCGGTGACTGACACTGACGGTGAACCGCTCATAGGCGTATCCGTCATGATCGAAGGAACAGTGACAGGTGTCGCTACGGATCTTGACGGACATTATGTCATCGACGTTCCTGGTCCGGACACTATTCTCGAATTCAATTACATCGGAGCACAGGCCCAGAGTGTGGAAGTAGGGTCAAGGACAGTGATTGACATTGTCATGAAAAGTGACCTTCAGCTCAATGACGTGGTGGTAATCGGTTATGGAACGCAGAAGAAAGCTGTCGTTTCGGCCGCAATCTCTACCGTCGGAAGCGAGATGCTCGACAAGGTGAGCGCAGTGCGCGTGGATGACGCCCTCAAGGGTCTCACTCCAGGAGTGAACGTTACTTCCGCGTCAGGCCAGCCGGGAGCAGGTTCCAAGATAAGCATCCGCGGCCTTGGCTCAATCAATGACACGAACCCTATCTATGTGGTTGACGGCATGCCGGTTGACAATATCGACTATCTTGCCCCGAGTGACATTGAACGTCTTGACATCCTCAAGGACGCTGCCTCATGTGCGGTCTATGGAACGCGCGGAGCCAACGGAGTAATCCTCGTGACCACAAAGAAAGGCTCGAAGGACAAGGTGTCGGTAAGCTATGATTTCCAGTACGGCCTGTCCAATCCATGGCGCAAGAGGGAAGTCCTGAACGCCACTGAATATGCGGTCCTGATGAACGAGGCCGCAATCAATGACGGGAATGCTCCTGTATATGCGGACCCTTATTCATTCGGAAAAGGCACGGACTGGCAGAGCGAGCTGTTCAACCGCAATGCCCCGCAGCAGTCGCATCAGCTCTCAATCAGCGGAACAAGCGGAAAGAACCAGTATTTCGTTTCGGCAAGCTGGTACTCCCAGGAAGGTATCATCGGCGGAAACTATGACCGCTCGAACTATGACCGTTTCACGGTGCGCGTCAATGACAGGTTCTCGATTTTTGACAATACCAAGGACCGCTCATGGCTCAACAAGATGGGAATCAGCGTCAATGCTTCCTATTCCCGCACATTCACAAAGGGCATCTCGACCAACTCCGAGTTCGGTTCTCCTCTCGGCTCGGCGATAACCCTCTCCCCGATTCTCGGCGTATATGTTGATCCTGCAGATGAGCAGGCCGTGATAGACATGTATTCCAAGAACCCTCCTGCACATGAGGTTGACCCTGACACAGGAGAGCTTGTTAATCCGAACTGGAGCGACTTCAATCTCATGCGCGACAAGAACGGAAGACTGTTCACAATTCCTGGAGCCGCGTACAATGAGATGGTGAACCCTCTGGCTGACCTCTCGCTGCCTGGTGACAAGAACAATTACGACCGTCTGGTTGCCGGCGGAGAACTGGAGTTCCAGATTTATGACGGGCTTACTTTCCGCTCTTCGGTGAATGTGGACCTGTCTTTCGGAGGAACTGACGGATGGACACCGAACTATTATCTGAACTCGAACCGCAGCCAGGGATATTCTTCCGTCCACGGCACTATGAATCGCGGATTCATATGGCAGGTTGAGAACGTGCTGACATACCACAAGGTTTTCGCAGAAAAACATAACCTCACAGTAATGGCCGGCCAGACGGCATATGCCTCAAGCGGAAGGTCGATTTCAGCATCCAGGATGTACCTTACGGAAGAAGACCCTTCAAAGGCCAACCTGAACTTCGCGACAAGCACGCGCAAGGACAATGACGGCTCCGGCTACCTTTACGCCGACTATCGCCTGTCTTCTCTTTTTGCCCGCGTGTCATATGACTTCGGCAACCGCTATATGGTGCAGGCCACGGTACGCCGTGACGGTTCTTCGCGTTTCGGAGCCAACAACCGCTTTGCGATATTCCCTTCCGCATCGGTGGCATGGAACATCAAGAACGAGCCTTTCATGGAAGGCAGGGCGCAGTGGCTTTCCAATCTGAAGCTCCGTGCCTCATGGGGACAGAACGGAAACGACAGGAGCCTCGGTGACTTCGCTTTCGCAGCTCTCACCTCTTCAGGAAACAATTATGTGCTCGGAAGCGGCGCTACATCAAGTGAGGAAATAATCAATGGCGTAAAGACCCAGATTACCCCGAACCCTAACCTCAAATGGGAAAAGAGCAACCAGACGGACGTCGGACTTGATTTCGGGTTCTTCGGCAACTCTCTACAGTTCACTGCTGACTGGTTCCGTAAGGTTACTGAGGGCATGCTCATCCAGAAGCCTGTGCCTTCGTATCTCGGTGAGGCAAAGCCTTGGGGAAATGCAGGACGCATGTCCAATACCGGAGTCGAACTTGATGTCAATTACCGCTATACGATAGGCGATTTCCACCTCATGGTGGGAGCCAACGCTACATGGATGAAGAACACCCTCATCTCAGCAGGAAACGAGTCCGGCATCCTTGACAGGGCTTCATTCTCCACTGCCGGCGTCATCATACGCGGTGAGAACGGAATGCCTTTCCCTTATTTCTACGGCTACCAGACTGACGGAATCTTCCAGAACTGGGACGAGGTGCGCTCATACACTTATACCGATGAAAACGGCAATACGAAGATGATCCAGCCTAACGCGGTTCCGGGTGACGTCCGCTTCAAGGACAACAACGGAAACGGGGAAATTGATGCCGATGACCGCAGGATGCTCGGAAAATGTACTCCTGACTGGACATATGGTTTCAATGCTTCCATTGACTGGAAAGGACTTGACTTCTCTATGGTATGGCAGGGAGTTGCCGGGAACAGCGTTTTCGACGGAACACGCCGCACGGACATTTCTTCTGCAAACCAGCCTAAGTGGATGCTCGGACGCTGGACCGGAGAGGGTTCTACCGACAATCTTCCGCGTTTCACGATTACTGACCCTAACCTGAACTGGAGGGTTTCCGACCTCTACATCAAGGACGCAAGCTATGTCCGTCTGAAAAACATCACTCTCGGATATACTCTTCCGTCAAAGTGGACCAGCAGGATTTTCGTCAAGAAGCTCCGTTTCTATGTGGCTGCCGAGAATCTGCTCACTCTGACAAAGTATGACGGTTTCGACCCTGAAATCGCGGACTATGTCGATAGGGGAATCTATCCTCAGGCGCGCACATTCCAATTCGGAGCCAACATCACTTTCTGATTACCCAAAAGAGATAAACGATGAAAAAGATATATTACATTTTTGCAGCGGTGCTGCTGTCAATGCTGCTGAGCTCTTGCGGTGAGAAATGGCTTGCGGTGCAGTCGCATGACAAGATATACATTGACGAATATTATAATTCCGAAGCACGCATATATGAGGCGCTTATAGCTGCCTATGACCCTCTCCAGTGGTTTGACTGGGGGCTGGACATGTACAATCCGATACCTTTGATATATGAGGTGATGGCGGATGACATTTATCCGGGCGGCGCGAATGAGAGCGACAACCGTCATTTCCACCTCATGTTCAATTACGCGGCCGACCCTACCAATGTGCCTACAAGCGTGTGGGGAATCTGCTACTCCGGAGTCAACAGGGCAAACTGCGTGGCCAAGTACATGCCGGGCGTGAAGAACATCTCCGCCGAGAGAAAAGCAGAATTTCTTGCGGAGGCCGCGGTGCTACGTACATGGTACTATACCCAGATGTGGAAGCTGTGGGGCAACATCCCTTATTATGAGGTCAATCTCGAGGACCCTTATCTCTGTGACCAGTCTCCGGCTGATGAGGTATATGCCTCTATGGTGGCTTCGCTTGAGGCTGCGATAGATTCGAAGGCTCTTCCTATGAAACGCACTGCTGATGTGGGACGTGTCACATATGCCTCTGCAGCCATGCTCTATGCCGAGATAGTCATGTATCAGAACGACAAGGACAGGATGCAGAAAGCCCTCGACTATATGGAGGAAATCATAACCGGAGGACAGTATGGCCTTGTCGATGCCGCAGGACTTGCGCAGATGTGGGAGCCTGCCGGAGAATGGGGCAAGGAGTCCATTTTCGAGATAAACTATTTCAGTGACGGGGCATACCGCTCATGGAGCGCTCCGCTTGTGGCCGGAGGAAGCATAATCCCGACTCTTTGCGGAATCCCTAAGATTTCCGGAAGCTCGAAGTTCGGAGGTGAGGGCTGGGGCTTCTTCCCGATGACACAGGCTGCCGCAGACGCTTTCGAGGAGGGCGACCTCCGCAAGGCAGTCACCGTTTACAGGCCTGCTGACGAGGGAGCTACATACGATGCCCGTTATCAGGACACCGGCAATTTCCTCGCAAAGACTCTTCCGCGCCTTGACGGCAACAGCGGCCAGATTGCGGATGCTGTCATGAATTACAACAATAATGTCCGCCTTTACCGTTTTGCCGAGACGCTCCTCAATGCCGCGGAACTTATCGCTGTCCATGGATGCTCAGGAAAAGGCACTGCACAGGGATATCTTGACCAGGTACGTTCCCGTGCCGGACTTGCTTCTGTGCCTGCGAACCTTGACAACATCCTTCAGGAGCGCCATGTCGAGCTTATGGGAGAGGGAAAGCGCTACTGGGACCTTGTCCGTTCAGGGCTGGCCTCACGCGTGCTCACTCCTGCCGCAGACAAGGGCTCATACCGCACTGCGTCATGGTCCGAGAGCAAGAAATGGCTTCCGATACCTCAGAGCGAGATAGATGCGGCACAGGGGACACTCACCCAGAATAATTATTAATTGGGAAGCCTTTGACGGTTTCTTGAATAAGAAGAACAATCATGAGAGCATTTAAAAATATTCCGGTGTTTCTGGCTGTGGCCCTCCTTGCGTGCGGATGCACACAGAAATACCTTGAGATAGACTCTGCCAAGGTCCCTCAGGCCGCTGACTTCAAGGTCAAGGTGGATGTGGACCAGGAGACCAATTATGTCACCTTTACTCTTGAGAACAAGGAGATGGTGCCTATGTGGATTGTAGGCGACGATGCGGACGCTTCAGGAAAGAAGAAGTACGCCTATACGGGCAGCGGCACGATGCTTCGCTTCCGTGATGCCGGAGAGCATTCCGTTGAGGTCAAGGCATATAACGCCCATGGTGTTTCCGTCGGGTCGCGTGTGGTTTCGTTCACTCTTGAAAACACTTGGCGCAATCCGTTCGACCCTTCAAAATACATCACCATGCTTTCCGGCTCGCAGTCAAAGACATGGGAGTGGAACAGCACGGTTGACGGGCATTTCGGCTGCGGTCCCAATGCCTCTGACCCGACCCAGTGGTATTCCGCCAATGCCGGTGACAAGGACGGGCTGGGATTGTATGACGACAGGCTTACTTTCAGCGCCGACGGTAATTTCACATGGAACCCGGGCGAGGGAGGAACAGTTTTCGTGAATGCAGGCTCGGGCTACAAGCCTGAATACAAGGAAGGTTCCGATGACTATCAGGTTCCTGCGGAAGAGTTCACAGACACATATTCTTTTGAGAACAATTGGAATGACGCCGGTGTGGAGGAAGTGTATCTCGTGCTTCCTGAGGGCAGGAATCTTTCCTATATCCCTCACATGACCGCATTGAATAATCCGCGCTACCTCGTAAAGGAGCAGACTGCAAAGCAGGTGACTTTCGTTATGGATGCCCCTACGGAGAACGGAGGCGGAGGTATCGCATGGAAATATCAGTTCGTTGTTGAAGGAAGCGTGAAGCCGGATGATCCTGTCGGGCCGGTATTCGACCCGAACTCTCCTGACAACCTGTGGCTTGGTGCCGTTACGGATGACCACCATTTCTGGTTCGCTGACAATGATTGGGGAGAGATTGCCCCGGGCACTGTCACTTCAGACGGCAATCACCATGAGTTCCTGCTTCCGGAAGGAATAGGCGGCCAGCAGTGGCAGGGCCAGTTCTTCTTCCAGAACACAGGGATAGCTTCAAGCTCGGAGAAAATATATGACTTTTATTGTGTTCTCAGCGCTACTGCCGACCATGCCGGAGTGACGATTAAGCTCTGTGACATGACTGACGATGCTGCGATAATCATTGACAAACGCTATGCGCTCAAGGCCTATGAGGATTTTGAGGTTAAGATTATTGCCGCAGAAGGAGTTGACAGCGAGAATCTCAAGCTTGTATTTGATTTCGGAGGCGGACAGGGCGGCTCGACGGTTGTCGTGAAAGACATAATCTTCCGTGAGAGCAAAGGCGAGGTGCCTCCTGTTCCGGATGACCCTACCATTTATGATCCGCAGTCGCCCGCCAATATGTGGCTGTCAATGAATGTGCTTGATATGGTCTGGTTCTATGCTCCGGGATGGACACAGATTGATAATCCTGAGCTGAAGCAGGACGGCAATTCATATACCGTGGTTCTGCCGGAGGCTACAGCGGAGCAGTGGCAGGCTCAGATGGCTTTCAAGACTGACATGAGCTCGAGCGCAGGCAAGAAATATGATTTCTACTGTGTGCTCAACTCTTCCTCCGACCATCCGGGAGTGACGGTAAAGCTTGTCCTTGAGGGTGATGACAACACGTTCTATTTTGCTGACAAGCACCGCTTGTCCGCATATGAGGACTATGTCTATAAAGTGCCGTCAATGGACGGAATCGATATGGACAAAATCAATCTTTTCTTTGACTTCGGAGGAAATGCGGCCGGAACGGAGATAACGATAAAGGACATAATTTTCCAGGAACACCAGGAATAACGGTATGTGAGAACGGACCGGGCACCTGTATGGAAAGCCCGGTCCTGATTATATAGTCAAACTGATGAGAATGTTTTCTATTATATCTGCAGCAGTATTGCTGTGCTGCGCATGTTCGGCCCCGGAAGATGTCCCGGCCGCCGAAGGTTCACTTTCCGTGTCTCCGTCTGAGCTTGTGCTCGGTTATGAGGAGGGAGAGGCTGTCATTGAAGTCAATTCAGACTGCGAATGGGGCGCTTCCGTGGGAGATGCCACGTGGTGCACCATCTTCCCCGGAGGGGGGATAGCCGGAGAGACGTCCGTAAAGGTCAAGGTCAGCAAGAACATGTCTGCTGAGGAGAGGACCGGAATTGTCACATTCCGCTACGGAAATTCCCGTAAAGAGCTGAAGATTACCCAGACTCCAAGCAGTGACGGCCCGCAGATGTTTGTTCCAGAGGGATACAAGCTGATATGGAGCGATGAATTTGACGGAAAGACGCTCAATGCTGACAACTGGACCGCAGAGACAGGAGCCGGCGGCTGGGGAAATGCCGAGCTTCAGTATTATACTGACAGGACGGAGAATGTGGACGTGAGGGACGGAAAACTGGTGATAACAGCAAGGCGGGAGAACTACAAGGGTGCTCCTGTGACTTCCGCACGTCTGATTACTCTTGACAAGGTCAAGTTCCTCTATGGATATGTCGTGGCTTCGATAAAGCTTCCCAAGACAGCTAACGGCCTGTGGCCTGCGTTCTGGATGATGGGAAATGACATCCGGACCAATCCGTGGCCAAATTGCGGCGAGACGGACATCCTGGAGATGGGGCATGCGAACGGCATCAAGGCCGGCACCCAGGAGAAATTCCTGAACGGGGCCTGCCATTGGGGAGTTCCCGGCCACCAGTATTACGCCCATGACATTACGAACAGCTATTCTGTCCAGGACGGCAAGTTCCATACTTTTACCTGCATCTGGGACCAAGATTATATACGCATGTATATAGATCTTGAGACTTATCCGGATGCGCAGCCTTATTTCGAGATGAAGATTGTGGATTTCGGCGACAATGAGTTCCGCAAAGAGAATTTCATTTTGCTGAACCTTGCCGTCGGAGGCAACTTCCCCGGAATATGGGACATAGGCCAGGTTACTGCGCTCAAGGACGGCTTTGCCGAGATGGAAGTGGATTATGTGCGCGTGTTCCAGAAAAAATGAGAAGGAAGATGAAGACTTATATGAGGAATATCGCTTTGGCCTGCTGTGCGGCTGCTTTTTGCACCGTTTCATGCTCCGGCCCGTCAGGTGGCCGCGATGCCGATGCCGGGAAAAAGGCTGATGAACTTCTTGCCAGGATGACCCTGCGTGAGAAGATAGGGCAGATGAACCAGGTCTCGGGAGGCTACGGGCTTATGGATATGGCCGCCAAGGGCGAAGTGGGTTCAATATTGAATTGCGTTGATCCGGTGGAGATAAATGCAGTCCAGAAAGCGGCTGTTGAACAAAGCCGCCTGGGCATTCCGCTTCTGGTTTCCCGTGACGTGATACATGGATTCAGGACCATATTCCCGATACCTTTAGGGCAGGCGGCCACATTTGACCCTGCCATTGTCGAAAGGGGAGCGCGAGTGGCTGCCGTCGAGGCTTCTGCAAGCGGCATCAGATGGACATTCTCACCGATGCTTGACGTTGCGCGTGACCCAAGATGGGGACGTGTCGCTGAAGGCTCGGGAGAAGACCCGTATCTTGCTTCACTGATGGGAGAGGCGATGGTGCGCGGATATCAGGGGGACAGCCTGTGCAGCCGTTCTTCAATTGCAGCTTGCATAAAGCATTTTGCCGGATATGGCGCAGCTGAGGGCGGACGTGACTACAATTCCACAATGATTTCCGAACGTTCGCTGAGGAATACGTATCTGCCTCCGTTCAAGGCATGTGCGGATGCGGGAGCCGCTACCCTGATGACGTCTTTCAATGAGATAGACGGTGTACCTTCTACCGGAAACAGATGGCTTCTGAAGGATATCCTGCGTGACGAGTGGGGCTGGGAAGGAATGGTCGTGACCGACTGGAATTCGGCCGGAGAAATGATTGCACACGGCTTCTCGCGTGATTTGGAGCATTCAGCAGAGCAGGCTCTCAATGCCGGTGTGGATATGGATATGATGTCTTTCGGCTTCATATCTCACATGGAGAAGCTTGTCGCTGATGGACGTGTAAGTGAGGATGATATAGACCGTGCAGTGCGCAATATCCTGAAATTGAAGTTTGAGTTGGGCCTGTTCGACAGTCCTTATGTTGACGTTGAGGCTTCGGCTGCGGCGGATTACGCTCCGGAGCACCTTGAGGCTGCATATCAGTGTGCCCTTGAATCAGCGGTGCTCCTTAAGAATGAAGGGAGTGTCCTTCCTTTGGACAATGCCGGGACAGTGCTTGTGACGGGGCCATTGGCGGATGCTCCATATGAGCAGATGGGCACATGGGCTTTCGATGGGCAGAAAGAGCATGTTGTGACTCCGCTTGCCGCTTTGAGGAGCCGGTATGACGTAATCTGGGAGCCGGGACTGGAATACAGCCGTGACACGGACAAATCTTCATTCGCGCGTGTGCGGGCTGCTGCTGCCAAAGCCGATGCTGCAATCGTGTTTGTCGGAGAGGAGGCAATCCTGTCCGGTGAGGCGCATTCTCTCTCGGATCTTTGTATGCAGGGAAGCCAGAGCGAGTTGCTGAGGGCGGTGCATGAGAGCGGGAAACCTGTTGTGGCCGTGGTGATGGCCGGAAGACCTCTGACCATAGAACGTGATCTCGAGAATTGCGATGCCATGCTCTATGCGTTCCATCCTGGCACTATGGGCGGGCCTGCGCTTGCTGACCTTATAAGCGGAAAGGCATCACCTTCGGGAAAACTTCCGATGACAATGCTCCGCCATGCCGGACAGGCGCCGTTTTATTATAACCATAACAATACCGGCCGTCCGTGCAACGGCACAGAGACGCTTCTGGCCGATATTCCTGTAGGGGCTGGTCAGACATCCCTCGGATGCACGTCATATTATCTCGATACGGGTTACGGTCCGCTTTTCCCGTTCGGCTACGGGCTTTCTTATGCGTCTTTCTCATACGGAAAGCCGGAACTGGAGTCGTTTTCTTTGGAACGTGACGGGATTCTGCGTGCGTCGGTCAGGCTTGAGAATACCGGAGACATGACTGCAACGGAAGTCGTGCAGCTTTATGTACAGGATATTGTAGGCAGCGTGGTGCGTCCGGTAAAGGAACTCAGACGTTTCGAAAGGGTGACTCTTGCCCCCGGGGAATCGCGTGCCGTCGGATTTGAACTGCCTGTGTCTGAGCTGGCGTTCTGGAATGCTGAAATGGAACATGTCGTTGAACCTGGAGATTTCAGGCTCTGGATAGCCGGTGACTCTGCTTCGGGTGAGCCGGTCTTGTTCACTGTCAGATAGACGGAATACTATTGTCTTTATATCGTCACCGGTATCATGGATTTGTATTTGTTATCCATGATACCGGTGGTGTCTTGATTGTCAGATTTCAGTCTCGTATAGGCTGTCGAATATTTCCCGCAGGCGTTTTTCGTCAGCTATGATTCCTCTGAGCGTCTGCAGGCGCTGCGCATTGGGCGATTCCGGAATCCATAGCTTCAGATAGCCTCCTTCGCCATATTTGGACTTGATGTGAGATGCGCATCTTTCCCATTGGTCTTCCTTGTTGAGTTCCGGATGATTTGCAAGACCGTATTGGATGCATCTTCGGAGCACGGTCATCGGGTCAATCAGACGGTCCGATTCGGCTATTAGCCTGCCGTAAATCGTGCGTGGCTCGCGGTCTGAAGATGCCCTATGGTCTTCTGCCGCCTGGGCAATGGTCTCAATCTGTTCTTGCGTGAACCATTCCCTCAGCTTCCTGTTTTCCCTTATCATCCTGCCGGAGGACAGATGGTGGTGCTCACGTCCTTCGCTGAGTCCGATGTCATGGAAGGCGGCCGCCGCATACAGCATGTCCCGGTCAACATCGTAATACTCAGCCAGGGACTGGCTCTGCTCTATGACCGCGCGGGCATGATCTCTTCCGTGGGCTTTGTCGAAGTTGTCGTAAAGCGGCAAGATTTCCGTCTCTATGTATGTCCTAAGACTGATGTCGCGGCTCATTTCCTTTCTTGTATAATCACTTGAAGCATTTCCGGAGTCATTCCGGTGAAGTCGTCTATGACCATATCACACAGAGGCTCAATAGACTCACGCGGATTGGTGGTCGCAAGGCCTATTACAAATGCTCCGGAAGCCTTGCCTGCAGCTATGCCATGGAACGAATCTTCGAAGACTACCGTTGTCAGAGGAGTCCCGCCAAGCGCTGACATGCCTTTCAGAAAGCAGTCCGGGTCCGGTTTTGACTTTGTGAAATCCTCGCTTGTGAGCACGCGGTCCACAAGTGCATTCAGCTCCGGCCTGGCCTTGTGTACCTGCTCCATTTTTCTTGCATTCGAGCTGGTTACGATTGCCGTCGGAATCCCGGCTTCTTTAAGAGCCTTGAGGAAAGTGCCGGCCCCTTTGATATAATCATAAGTCATGCTCCGTTCCAGCTCGTCAATTTTCCTTTCAATGAGTCTCCGGTCATTTTCATTCGGAATGTATTTGTCAAAAATCTGTACGAGTGTCTGCCCTTTGATTTTCTGGCCGAAATCTTCAATTCCTGTACTGAGTTCCCCCTCACCCAGCCTGTTCCAGAATGCGCTGTACTGGCTCTCAGTGTCTGATATCACTCCGTCAAAATCAAAGAGCGCAACAGTCTTTTTCACCTCTTTTGGAGTCATTTCCATAATGTTTGTGCATTTTATATGGCTATCATAGGCTCCTCCAGTGCTTTACGCAGCTGCCTGTCATACCTGAGGCGGATTTTGACTCCTGCCTCCTGGAACCAGTATCTTGTTGCAATCTCCTCTTCAATGAAAGGTATGATTTCGTTCTTTTTAAGCCTTATGAACTTTTCCTTGTCCATTTCCAGTGCTTTTCCCATAGCTTCCAGCTCTTCTGACATTGCCTCGGCAAGACCGTCCTTCTCGAGCTCTTTCTTCATCTGGTCGTAGAGGGTCTTCGCACTGCTCCTGTAATCGAATTCCTGCGTCTTTGCAAACCTTATGAAGTCTTCGAAGTCCTCGTCGCTGAAATGGAATTCATCTGCTGGAGCGATGCTTTCGTGGCGGCGGGCGAAGTCAATTACATACTGGTCAAGCACTCCGCCCAGAACAAGGGCATAGACCAGCCTGCTGTATGACGGCGAAGCGATTGCGACGTCCGGTGTGATTCCGCCTCCGTCACGCACGATTCTTCCTGAGGCTGTGCGGAACTCGCGGGTCAGGGAATCCGGTATATGGCCTACGCTTCCGTCATCATTGCGGTGCGCATAATCTATCGCCTGCACGCATCGTCCGCTCGGAGTGTAGTATTTTGCGGTGGTCACTTTCATCTGTCCGTTGTATGCGAGCGGCCTGATGGATTGCACAAGCCCCTTGCCGTAGCTCCTGACTCCCATTATGGTAGCCCTGTCCATGTCCTGAAGCGCTCCTGCCACGATTTCTGATGAGGAAGCGGATGCCGAGTCGATGAGCACGATTATCGGAATCTCCGTGTCGATAGGCTCCTGTGTAGTGCGGTATTCCATTTTTGAATCTTCCGTGTTGCCTTTGGAGGAAACGACAAGCGAACCTTTGGGAACAAAAAGTGAGACAATATTGATGGCCTCGCTCATAAGTCCTCCTCCGTTGCCCCTCAGGTCAAGCACAAGGCGCTTCATGCCCTGCTTCTTGAGGTCGAGGAATTTCTGCCTTAGCTCTGAAGACACGTTTTCAGTGAAGCCGCTCTGGAGAATATATCCGGTGCTGTCATCAAGCATCCCTGAGTATTCTATATCCGGGAAATGTATGCGCTCCCTAACGACAGGGATGTCCAAAGTGTCACCGCTGCGGACTTTCCTGACCTTGAAGACAACCGTAGTTCCCGGCTTGCCTTTCATCTTGTCGCTGCTTTCCTTGGTCTCGAGACCTTTAGTCGGAAGAGAGTCTATTTCGAGGATTTCGTCACCGCAGCTCAGGCCGTTCTTCTGTGCCGGCGACCCGTAGTAAGGCTCGTTGATTATAACGTTCCCGTCCTTTTTCTTGTATATGATTGCACCGATGCCGCCGTATGTGTTGGAGAGCATCATCTGCAGGTTCTCGTTTTCCTCTTCCGGAATATATACGGTATATGGGTCAAGCTCATCGAGCATTGCGTCTATTCCAGCCCTCATTATTCTGTCAAGTGGAAGCGAGTCCACATATGAGCGGTTGAGTTCCTTGATTACGGAGTTGTGGATTTCTGTCCATTGGCCGAGCTTGAAGCTCTTTGACTGTGCGGATGCCTGCTCTGCTGCAATGGCTGCCGTGACGGCAAATGTCGCGAAGATTATCAATGTTTCTTTTTTCATCCTGTCGGAAATTTTTCTGTTTCTGGACGTTGTGTTCAGTGTCATGCGGAAATGCCTGTGCGCTCCCTGCTTGGAGCCGGTGTGCACAATGGTATGCAGTTTGTTAATGTCCTGCCCGCCGGGGCATGTGCCCCTGCATATAACATGCCGCAAAAGTACGAAATATTTTTGCAATCCGGTCCAAGTTTGGGCAGTTGCATTTTATTATATACCTTTGCGGCGGAATTAACGGTAAATTAAATAAGCAGTTTTATGAAATTGGTTTTTGCAACGGGCAACAGCGGCAAACTGCGTGAGGCTTCAGAAATTTTAGGCGAGGGCTTTGAGCTCGTTACCCCCGCGCAGGTAGGAATAACAGAGGATATTCCTGAGACAGGAAAGACATTGAGGGCCAACTCATTGCAGAAAGCCCAGTATCTGTACGACAAAAGCGGAAGCAATTGTTTCGCCGACGATACCGGACTGGAAGTGGATGCCCTCAAAGGCGCTCCAGGAGTCTATACGGCAAGATATGCCGGAGACGACAAGGATTTCAATAAGAACATGGACAAAGTACTCCGTGAGCTTGAAGTTGTAAGCGGCGAGGCGAGCATGGCATCTTCGCTTGGGCTTAAAGTCAAGCCGGTGTCACGCAGGGCGCGCTTCAAGAGCGTCATAACTTTGATACTGAACGGAGAGAAACATATTTTCGAAGGCTCCCTCGAAGGAGTCATCGCAAATGGAAAGTCTGGAAACGGCGGATTCGGATACGACCCAATCTTCATTCCGGATGAGTATCCAGGCAAGACCTTGGCAGACATTACGGAAGAGCAGAAGAATATGATTTCACATCGCGGAAAAGCCCTGAGGGCCATGGCAGAGTGGCTTGCCGCAAATGCCGGCCGGACTTCTGCGTCAAAGTAGGGGAGTCTCCCTCCGATACCGGATGCATTCGAATACGGATATAATAGTGCTGCATGTGACCAAATGCGGGGAAAGTTCAGCCGTAGTACATACCCTGAGCAGGGAGTACGGACGGCGTGGACTTCTTGTACGCGGTCTGGGGAAAAAGGCCTCAATGGGCCGGTTCCTTCCGCTGAACATCCTTGAGGCGGACATTCAGCCTCCGAAGTATTCGAAGATGTACACGGTAAAGAACATTGTTCCGAAATACCCTCTGAACGGCATCAGGAACAATCTTTTCAAAAATTCCATGACAATGTTCATGAGCGAAGTCCTGTTCCGTGTCATAAAAGAAGGTGCCGTAGAAGACGGCCTGTATGAATGGTGCGAAAAGAACATAATGCTTCTGGACGCTATAGACTCGGATTTCAGCAATTTTCACATAAGGTTCCTGCTCGAATTTGCAGTAGCCCTCGGATTCAGCCCCGAGACGGAAGACCTGATGCCCTTCGTCTCAGACCACTGTCAGACAGTAGGCCGTTTCATGAAAGAGTCTTTTGCCGAGTCAATGCTGATACCCCTTTCCGGCCCCGTCCGCAACGAAATAGCCGAAGGAATCCTCCGCTACATAGAGTACCACACCGACTCCGCCCTGAACATAAACTCCCTCAAGGTCCTCCGGGAGTTATTTGCGTAATTATCAAGGTTCCCGGAGTTTTCAAGTTTGGATTTTCTGAAATATCTCAGACGTGGACGGTGATTAAAAAATCATCCGGTCTTGCCAATGTGAATCGTGGCAAGGCCGGATGATAGTATGATTAGCAGCCAGTCTTATCTTCCCTTATACATCTCCTCGTAATACCTCTGGTATTCCCCTGAGGTGACCTTGTCCATCCAATCCTGGTTGTCAAGGTACCACCTGACTGTCTTTTCGATTCCCTCCTCGAACTGCAGTGACGGCTCCCATCCAAGCTCCCTCTGCAGCTTCGTGCTGTCGATGGCGTAGCGCGCGTCGTGCCCGAGGCGGTCGGCCACATACGTTATCAGGCCCAGCGAATGCCCCTCGGGATTGCCGAGGAGCCTGTCCACGGTACGTATCACCACCCTTATGATGTCGATGTTCTTCCACTCGTTGAACCCGCCGATGTTGTACGTCTCGGCAGCCCGCCCCTTGTGGAATATGAGGTCGATGGCCCTCGCGTGGTCCTCCACGAACAGCCAGTCGCGCACGTTCTCGCCCCTGCCATAGACCGGGAGGGGCACGCCGCGGCGGATGTTGTTGATGAACAGGGGTATCAGCTTCTCCGGGAACTGGTACGGGCCGTAGTTGTTCGAGCAGTTGGTCACGATGACAGGCATCCCGTAGGTGTCGTGGTACGCCCTCACGAAGTGGTCGGACGAGGCCTTGGAGGCCGAATAGGGGCTGTGCGGGTTGTACCGTGTGTCCTCGCGGAAGAAGTCGTCACCATATGCCAGGTGATGCTCCGACGATGAGGCCGCGGTCGAGAAAGGCGGCTCGATGCCCTCCGGACGGTTCATATGGAGCGCCCCGTAAACCTCGTCGGTCGAGATGTGGTAGAACATCTTGCCCTCATACCCCTCGGGAAGGGACTCCCAGTAAAGCTTGGCTGCCTGGAGGAGCGACAGGGTGCCCATCACGTTGGTCCTCGCGAAGGTGAACGGGTCCTTTATCGAACGGTCAACATGGCTCTCCGCAGCGAGATGGATGATGCCGTCCACATGCTCCTCTCGCATCAGGGCGCTGAACCCCTCGAAGTCGCACACGTCCATCCTCACGAACCTGTAGTTAGGACGCTCCTCGATGTCCTTCAGATTGGCCAGATTTCCTGCGTAGGTCAACTTGTCCAGGTTGATTATCCTGTATTCAGGATACTTGTTCACGAAAAGGCGCACAACATGGCTCCCTATGAAGCCCGCGCCGCCGGTTATCACTATGCTTCTCTTATACATGGTCTTGGTTCTTTTTCAGGTTCGCTATGCATGTCTTCAGGGAGTCAGTCCAGTAAGGTATCCTAAGGCCGAACGTCTCCTTTATCTTTGTCTTGTCTAGCACGGAATATGACGGCCTCTTAACGGGGCTCGGGAACTCGTCGCTGTGGCACGGGCGCACATCGCAGCCTGCATTGCCCGCATATTCGGCTATCATCTTCGTGAAGTCGTACCATGAGCACACGCCCTCGTTGGAGTAGTGGTAGATGCCGCCATTCCGGTAGGTGTCACCGGCCATGTCCCCGCGCCAGTCGTCCAGCACTGCCATGACTGCACCGGCCAGGTCCATGGCGTAGGTAGGAGTGCCGGTCTGGTCGAAAACGACGTTCAGCTCGGGCTTCGTGGCAGTCAAATGCATCATCGTCTTGCAGAAATTCCGTCCGTACTCCGAATAGAGCCAAGCCGTGCGGATGATCACGTGCTTGCAGCCAGAGGCCGCAATCCTCTGCTCGCCGTGCAGCTTGGTCAGCCCATAGACCCCGGTCGGGGTGCCCCGCTGGTCTTCCCTGCACGGGATGTTGTACGGCTCCTTGCCGAAGACATAGTCGGTGGAGATGTGAACGAGCAGGCCGCCGCGCTCACGCATCACCTCCGCAAGGTTTGCCGGGGCGTCCGCGTTGAGGCGCTCAGCAAGCCCGGCGTCCGTCTCGGCGGCGTCAACGTTGGTGTAGGCCGCGCAGTTCACTATGGCGTCCACGCGGTATTCCGCGCAGATGCGCCGGACAGCGTCCATGTCGGTTATGTCAAGAGGGGCGGTCTCCAGGCCGTCCGCGGTGCTCACGTCTGTGAATATGTAGCGGTCCCCGCCGCGTGCGGCGAGCAGGCGCATGCAATTGCCAAGCTGTCCGTTGGCTCCTGTAACAAGTATGGTCATGTCAGTCTATGTTTGGGTGTCCCGTTTCCTTCAGCTCGTCTATCACCTTCAGCAGGTACTGCCCGTACTGGTTCTTCAGCATCGGACGGGCGAGCTCGCGCATACGCTCCTCCGTTATCCAGCCCTGGCGGTAGGCTATCCCTTCCAGGCAGGCCACCTTCAGGCCCTGGCGCTTCTCCAGCACCTCGATGTATGTCGATGCCTCCGCGAGGGAGTCGTGCGTGCCCGTGTCAAGCCACGCGAACCCCCGCCCGAGGGTACGGACCTTCAGGATGCCGGCCGAGAGGAACTCCTGGTTGACGGCGGTGATCTCGTACTCCCCGCGCGCGGAAGGCCTTATGTTCCTTGCTACATCGACTACCTTGTTCGGGTAGAAGTACAGCCCCACGACCGCATAGTTGCTCTTCGGGCGCTCCGGCTTCTCCTCTATGGACAGGCAGTTGCCGTCCCTGTCGAACTCGGCCACGCCGTACCTCTCCGGGTCGTTCACCCAGTACCCGAACACGGTCGCATTGCCGTCCTGTTCGGCAGAGCGCACGGCGTCGCGGAGCATGCCCGTGAAGCCCGCCCCGTGGAAGATGTTGTCGCCGAGAACCAGGCACACGCTGTCGTCACCGATGAAATCCGCGCCAATCGTGAACGCCTGGGCCAGGCCGTCCGGTGAGGGCTGCTCGGCATACTCGAAGCGGACACCATAGTCCGAGCCGTCGCCGAGCAGGCGCATGAAGCCCGGAAGGTCATGAGGCGTAGAGATGATGAGGATCTCGCGGATGCCGGCAAGCATCAGCACCGAGACCGGGTAATAGACCATCGGCTTGTCGTAGATCGGCATCAGCTGCTTCGAGATGCCCTTCGTTATCGGATATAGGCGGGTGCCGCTCCCGCCTGCCAGGACTATGCCTTTCATATGAATTTGGAATTAAGTCAATATGGCTTTATCGTAATCTTTTCGCTATGCCCTTGAATGCATAGATTGCCATGCAATATGTTGCCTTGAAGAAATTTACACCCTCTATGTTGTGTATTACGTTCCATTGGGATTTGAACATTTTCACCTTGTCTGACGAACGTGATTTTTTGCTCAGGCGATACAGCGCATGCACTATACCTGTATTATGCGCCGTAATGCCTTTTTTCAATATCCCGAGCCAAAAAATGTAGTCTTCCTTTTCCTCATGCACAAACCTTGCATCGCCAATGACATCAGACCTTAATAAGGCTGTAAGACATGGAATCTCATCGCTTTTAAGTAGGTCCTGATAGTCTGCGCTGCCTTTTGTGCGGATTGTTCTCCCGCTACGGACTCCGTCATGCGATATCTTTTCATAGCAGGAATAGACGAAATCGTACCCGTTATTTGAAATGAAATCCAATTGCTCCTCAAGCTTTGACGGAAGCCAGATGTCATCGCTGTCAAGCATTGCGATATATTCTCCTTTTGCATGTTCAAGTCCTATGTTCCGTGGACGTGACGGAGACCCGGAAGGGGAGTCTGTTTTCAGATAATGTATCCTGCCGTCCTTTTCTGCATAACTAAGGATGATTTCAGAAGACTTGTCCGAAGAGCAGTCATCTATAATTATCATTTCCCAATTCCTGTATGTTTGGGCAAGCACGGATTCAATAGTGTCCGCAATATAATCCGCCGCGTTGTAACACGGCGTAATTACAGAAACCAGATGGTCAGTCATATTTATTGGAGATTTTATTGTAGCCGTGAATTGTAAGGCAATTGATTATTTGTATTATCCTCTGATTGTCAGTTATTTGAGGCGGTATTCTCTGCTTACTTTAATTATGCTTCCATTGACGGAAAGGATTGTCAATGCAGAATCAGACTGTATCTGCAATCTCTTCTACAGTGGCGAAACGTTTTATTATTGAGGTTTTCTGATATATCATGTTTCTTATTTCAAGCGGCATGGCTTTGTCACGGTCAATGTCGTATATGTCTTTGAATCCTTACGCAGTCCACATGCATTGTCTAATCTGATACGTCAGGTTCCAAATATGCGATTCTTATAATGTGCTCTTTTACACCTGGGCATGGGGATGGTATGTCTTCGGTGCGGGGATATACCCTTGAAATGAAATTCAATATGGATGATTGTGGATGCTTAACTTATTTATGCGGTTGTTATGTATTCGTGGTTATTTAGCGATTTAATTTTTTGTACAGCTCCAGATATTCTGAGTTCATCCTATCTATTGAGAATTCCATGCAGCGTGAAGCGCAGTAGCGTTTCTTTGATTCCAGATAATCCTGGTCTGAAAGCAACTGAGTTATTTTTTTTGCCAGGCTTTTCGTGTCCCCATAGCTAAAAAGCAGTTCCTTATCACCTACAACCTCGCATAATCCGTCTACATCCGTAGCCAATACTGGCAGTCCTGCGGCCATGTATTCAACTGCCACAAGTCCAAATCCGTCCCATAAAGTGGAAAGCACGCCGATGTCGCATCCTTTTATCAGCTCTTCGACATTTGTCCTGTTACCGAGCATATGTATTCTTGAACTGATGCCAAGTGATTCAGCTTCTGCTGCCATGGAACTTTCCAATGGGCCAGAACCGATAAATACTCCGTGTACGGAATTGTCGCAAAGCGCGATTGCCTTGATGAGCGTAATAGGGTCCTTGGGATGGGTCATGCGGGCTACCATGACAATATATTTTGCTCCGGGTTCCAATTGTATGGCCTCAGAAAGCCTGTCAGGTGCGGATGAAAATTTTTCCAGGTCAACTCCGTTGGTGATTGTGACGGTTTTCTCCGACAGGGATTCCGAACACAGCCATTTGTCGATGTTCTCTTTTGTTTGCCTGCTGATGCATACTATCTTGTCGTAGCTCTTATAGAACCATCTGTCAAGAAGCCTCAGCATGCTGTATTTGCGCCTGTTGTTGTAGGTATTGTGTTCTGTTGTGATCAGTACAGGACGCTTTTGGCGCGGTACCAACATTTGTGCGATTTTGGCATACAGCTGATTCGGAAACAGATGCACGTGCACGATGTCATAGGCACAAAGATATTTCCTGATTACAAGAATATTACGAGGGTCATATGTCTTTGGATACCTGCCGCGTATTACTTTGACTCCTGCATCAAAGTAGTCTTTTTCTTTGTAATACAGACTCTCGTCGTTTCTTAAATACAGGACATCTACATCATGCCCATGCTTGAGCTGATATTTTCCGAATTCATAAATAAGTGATTGTACACCTCCGGTCTCTATATTTGGGGTTATATGAAGTATTTTCATATTGCGTCAAACAAATTCTCCCATAATGACATCACGGCTTCCGGGCTATATCTTTCAATTGCATCTGCCCGTGCTTTTCTTCCTGCTTCTTTCAAGGCTTCGTGATCGCTCAGTCTTGCTGATAGTGTCTCGGCAAGCTTATCCACATTGCCGTTTTCCACCAGCCAGCCGTCCGTCCCGTCATGGATTACCTCCCGCGGACTGTTCGGACAGTCAAAACTGATGCATGGCAGTCCCATCATCTTGGCCTCTATCAACACCAGTACGAGACCTTCATATCTTGATGACAATACGAAACATGAAGACTGTCTGAACTCCTCCACTATATGTGGGGTCGAATCCTTGAACAGTATCCTGTTGGCGACACCAAGGTCTTCTGCTAGCTTTTCATTGTCCTGTTTGTCTGCTCCCGAGCCTACTATACGCAGTGTCCAACCTGGCGCGTCCGTTTTTGCCCAAGCCTGAATCAACATGTCGAACCCTTTTTGTGGAGCATGGCGTCCCACGGCAAGGATAACTTTATTGTCGCATGACGAGGGACCTTCTGTATTCATTGAAGTGAAATTCGGTATCACCTGTATGCGGGGAGCCTTCATAGCAACGTAATCTTTTGCATCTGCCTCAGTAAGCACGACTGTCTTGTCCACAAACCATGGCGCAAGCATCTTGTATATGCTGCCTATTTTCGAGCCAGCCCACAGATTGAAGTGCTCCCAAGCTATGTTTTTGATTTTCAATCCCCTTATGGCTGGAGCGGAAATTCTTACCAATGGAGTTGCAACGGTAATCATGATGTCAGGACGTTCCTTAAGTACGATTTCCCTCAGCTTGCGTATATTTACAATATTAAGTGCACCTTTTGAAAACATTGACTTATGGAACGAAGAGCCGAGAGACAAGGTCTTCACGTTTTCCTTTACTTTATATGGGCACAATTCCGCGTTGAATGTCTCAATGGTCACTATGGATACATTATGAACATCGGAAAGCATATTGGCAAGCTCGACAGTCATCCTCTCAATTCCTGCACGGTTGCGAAGGCTTTCCGCAAACAACATGATACTTTTCATATCCTATGCATTAAGAATCAATTTGATATAATCGACAGTCTCACTCCTGAGATTTTCAAGGCGTGAATTGACGTCATTGTAGTCGATGTGCTCACCGAAAACGTCCGGAATATCCTCCGGAACAGTCAGCAGCCTGCCGGCCAGTCCGTAAGGCTCAAGCATTGACGTGAGTTTGGCTATGCTTGTGCTGCGGCCGAAAGTGACAAATTGCTTCTGTGCTATAATGGAGAAAATCGTTCCGTGAAATGTTTCGGAGATCACATAGTCAGCACCTTTGAACCATGCCAGAAGTTCAAGCGGGGCAGGAATGACGGCATCGTCGCACCAGTCATATCTGCTCATGACGCTTATAAGCTTCTTTCCTGTTGATTTGGCAAAGCTCTTTATGGCTGCGATTTCTTTCTTGTCGTTTATGCGGTCCGGGTATGAATAAACCAAAATGTAGCCTGATTCTTTGACGCATGGCAGAGTCTCCAATTCATTCCTGAACCCATATGCGAGGACCGGATCAATGTGTACTAAAGGCTCTTTCCCAGTCAGGGCTTTTACTATTTTTCTTGAGTTTGCATCACGGACTGATATGTACATCATCTTGTTAAGCTCTGCCGCTATTTTATTTCCTATACCGTGGTGCTCAATAAGTTCCAGTGTCGTGCGTCCAAATGAGCCTGCGTAGCTTACGACTGTTCCTGCTTGCGGGATGTCTCCGTAGAGCTGGCTGGTAAAGCCCCAGGAGGTTGACTGGCAGCAGTTGAATACCTCGTCGCTTCCGATTACTGCCACGTCGTATTCTGTCGGCTCTTGTCTGCTTGAGTTTATTCCGAGAGCAGGCCATGCATCTTTTATTTTGTCCTCTACCTGCTTCATGAATGAGGCCGTGCGCTTTTTTGCAAAAAGCCTGCACTCAAATATAACCCGTGCCAGCCTTGTCAGTCTTTTTACCTTATATCGGAATCCGGAAATCTCATAGCCTTTAAGTGCCTGCCCCGGAACGATGTCAATGAATTCGACTTCAGACGCACCATTCTCAAGCAAAAGCTTCTTCAACCCGTAGGCCTGCAGATAGGAGCCGTAGTTTATGACTCTCTGCATTGACAGTATCCCTATTTTCTTGCTCATCCTAATGTTTTTTCAAAAATTTACTCCTTAACTTCCTTACGGCTCTTTTGGGAATGCAGAATATCCGGTAGCGTTTTATGAGTGTGCCGTATATCTCCTTCAGTGTCTTGTCGCCACGAAGTTCAGACAATACCTTGTCATATATCAGTGGCAATGAAGGGGACTTTTTCATTTGTCCCTCTGTGACGGTCTGTATGGATTCCGGCACCAATGTGCATTGACCATCCATGCTTTTGAGGATTTCTTTGCCCTTAGGTGTCAGTGCGAGCACGGCGCTTGTACCTTTGTTGTCTGACTTGTATGTGTCGCCCCACAGGTCTCCGATGCGTATGTCTGCGGCAGAGGAGGCCATTTTATATTTGCATGATTTGTAGCAGCAACGGTTTAGGCAGACATTCTCAAGGAAGAAACGGTAGAACAGGTCTCCGCCTTTCCAGCGGGATTGATAAAGATGTATTTTCTCTGCGGTTCCCAGATTGTACATATTGTGACAATCAACTGATTGGCAGTCTGAAACAACATCTATGTTAATTGACCATGAGTCATGCCATCCTGTTGTCTTGTTGCGCCATGATACGAAACTTGCCGGTCCGATGCTTGCCTCGACTTCTTTCAGATATTTTTTCCATAGCAGGAGAGACGGGACACCATGACAGAAAAAATCGAGCAGCACGAAATTATCCTCTGCGTTGAACCGCCTGATATATCTGCGGAAAGAATCTATCTGGCAGGGAGTTCCTGTTACAAAATATTTTTGTCTGCGGTCAATTTGGCTGAATGCATCTGCAGAGAAACTCGGTATATATTTGCTTCCTGCGGATTGTGCAAATTCTTCCAATGTCTCGGCAACATAATGCTCGGCGCGAGTCTCTTTGACATTATACCTGACTCCGCATGCTTTGAATCCAAGGCTTGTCAGATGACGCCCGACTTCGAGCCCGATACCTCCGGATGAGCACCGTTGCCTTACATTCGCATCATTGCTCCATCCTGCGAAACTTTCCGGCTCTTGTTTCCCGGAACATATTTCTTTATGATTGAATGCGCAGACGTCAACACATATTCCGCATTCTATGCATTTTTCCTGAGCATCAATTACCGGAGAGTAGAAACCGTCATTATTTTCACGCAGCTTTATAATTTTGACAGGGCAGGCCGCGATGCATACTCCGCAGCCATAACAGTCTGAAAGTACAGAAATATTCTTTTTTACCATAGGTTTCTTATTATTCTGCCTGTTTTTCTCATTGCTCCATGGAAATAGCACAGCGCAATGTCAAGTTTGGGTGTCCTTGTCTCTTTTTTCCAAATGTCCAGGCAGTGTTTCTTGATGTCTGCTGAGGAGAATCGGGTGCTGTTGCTTATTTGCCATAGGCGGAAACCGACTATGACATGCTTGTAATATCCTGTTGCATATCCCATTTCCCTGAGCCTGTCATATACGATATGAGCTTCCTCGAAAGCCACTCCTGAGGCATAGAGCCTGGGAGTTACACAGGATGAGGATCTTCTGAAGTAATCAAGCGGAAGCGGAACTTCCACGACATTTCCGCAATTGGCCAGTTCAATCCAGAAAAGATAGTCGCCCGATGCCCGCAGTTTTGTATAATTTGACGGAATGTCTTGAATAGCGGATTTTCTTATGATGGCTGAGCTGGCGTTCAGCAGATGGTTGCCCAGCAGCATGTTGGATTTGATGAAGTCTTCTCCGGAATAATATTTTGTCTTTTTTATCTTGCTTATGCTTCCTTTTCCTGTCACATTTCCTTGCTCATCTATATAGTATAGGGCTGATGCGGCGATTGTTATGCTCTTGTCTCCATTTATGGCAGCAGTCAGCTTGGCAAGAAAGTCCAGGTCGGCTACGTCGTCAGACTCTGCAATCCATATGTATTCCCCTTCGGCAAGACGGAAACCTTTGTGCCACTGAATGAATGTGGACCCGCTGTTCGCTTCGTTATATATGATATGCTTTACTTTAGGATGATTGCGGTATTGCTCAATCACTTCCCGGCTGTTGTCTTTTGAGCAGTCGTCGAGAATGATTACTTCGAAATTGTCGTAATGCTGATTTATTACACTGTCTATCCTTTCTTTCAGAAAAGGCGCATGATTGTAATTTGGTATTATTACGCTGACTGACGGATTCATCTGTTTAATAACATTTTTTCAGCATAGTCGCGTGATACATGCTGAGGATTGAATATAGAGTAGTATGGAACCCATAATGTGTATTTGCGATACATGAGATAGCTGCTTCCATATAAGAGACACATACACACTATCAGTATTGTGCTGTTATGGCGTAAGGCGATTGACCGTGAACGCAATAGGGATACGGCGCAGTCGCTGACGGAAACCGCGAAAAAAAGCATAAGATAATTTGTGAATCGGCTGAAGATGATAGGGTTGAAATAAGAGGCAATGCCAATCAGTCCCAGCAGCGATATAATATTCTCAAACTTGATATTGTAGTGGCAGATATATTTTGCCGTATATCCGAATGCTATGGGGAACAGGGCCAACCGTGTAATATTAAGCAGGTCTGCCAATCTGCCCAAGCTTGAAATTTCTGAATATGATTCTATTTTTGCCTGTATGGCAGGTATGCTGCTGAAGATTGACATAATAGGATTGAGAAATTTCATTCCGATTATAAGGAGGGCTGCCAGCAAAAAATAGTATCTGTTGAATTTTATGTTTCGCAAAAACGGCAGCACTATCAGGAAAACTGCAGAAATGTGGAACAGGCAGCCGAAAACGACTCCTATATAATAAGTCAGCCATTTGCCACGCTCCAAGTTTTTATAATTGAATATGAATATCGCAATGGCAATTGACTCACGCAAAATCTCTGTTGAGAAATAAAGATAGCACAGCAAGAATACGGATAATAAGGCAGAAAACCGATATTCAGTATTTCTGCTTATCCAAAGAAAAAGCAAGCCGTTGAAAATTAATGCATGAACCAGTTGAAATACATAGAATTCTGGAGAGATTGACTTGCATATGGAACATAGAAGTGTGTATCCTGGTTGGAATTTGTCAAACGGATTATATTTCCATTGTGATAACGGGACTCTCCAGTCATAATCACCCATATAATTAATGGTGTCTCCTCCCACTTCATATCGCAAGCCTATAAGGCATACGAGATAAATGAAAAGGAAGCTCCAGACAAGTTCCGCCTTGGCGCTTTTTCCTGACTTGCCGTCAAAAGCAATGGCGGCAAGAAGAGTTATTATAAGGGGTATCAGATATGGAATCATCCTAAAATGTCAATAATGCCGACTGTCTTTCCATAAATCGCATATTTTCTGCTATTGCGATATTGAAAGCCCTTTAATGTTTTTCCATGCTTTCCTGAAAAAATATAATGCTGACAACATTACTGTAACTTCGGAAGCGAACCAGACAATGGCGGAGCCTGTACTAGCCAAGCGTGGTACAAGAATAATGTTCATCGTGACACCGACAATGGCTCCTAAGATTGAATTGATGAGAATAGCTTTGTCTTTCCCCATTGGCATGAGAGATTGTGTTATCAATACCTGCTCAAGTCCAATTATAAAAATCAATGGCGCAATTATTCTTAAAGGAAGAACGGCTCCTTCATATCCGCTTCCCGCAATTATACTGATTATAAGAGGTGCAAAAAGTTCAATCACCACTATGCACGGGATTGAAAATATCAATAATATTTTAACTGATTTTTTAATCAGGCGTTTAAATTCAAGATGTTTACCTTCTGCAAGGAGTGATGACATTCGTGGCATCAGCACTCCCGTAGCAGCTGAAAAAAGCATGAGAATGATAGAATGTATTTTTGTGCCCGTAGTATAATATCCAACTTCAACATCGCTTGAAACAAATCCCAAATATGCAACATTGAATGTGGTGTACATTGACGTAAGCATACTATAAAATCCCAATATTCCGATTGCTTTTGCATATGCTCCCAGTTCACTGAAACATAATCTTATTTTTATGTATTTACGTGCATGTATTATGTTGATAATGGCATTCACGATAATCATTGCAGTCAGCAGAAAATAGTATATAGAAATATCTTCTGAAGATTTGACGAACAGGAATACGCAAACGACATATATAAATTTTACGGCTATTGTCCGGTGTGTGATATATTTGAAGTCCTCAAGACCTTTGTAAAGCCACTCTATGAGCAGGTAATTGAAAATCAATTTCAGGACTCCCATCCACATTAATGCATAATTCTCATATAATTTGGGAACCAGATGTATTGCTGCTATCAGAACAATGACAGCGAAAGTCGTCGTCATTGTATTGAGCGTAAATAATCTTGAGAATGTCAGTTCTAATTGCTGCCTGTTGTTTTTATTTTTTGCTATTTCCCTGATGCCTACTATGTTGATTCCTAACATAGACAATATTAAAAAATAGTTGACAAGCGAATCAACAAAATTACATAATCCGATATTGGCAACCCCTAAAACTCTTGATACATATGGATATGTCAAAAGTGGGAACAGATAATTTGCAGTTGTAAGGAGACTGCTATAAATTATATTCTTTTTAAGAGATGGCATTAGAGATTCAGCGGTTAACTAAAGTATAGCGTCTTATTATTTTGCAATTGCTCCCTTCCCCATTGCGCAGTGCTGTGATGTGCGTGGGGCGGGCCGGGGCGGCCC
>OFFT01000186.1_pt1 | contig 50877 bp, 36 predicted proteins | sample 1521581 | NCBI WGS metagenome assembly OFFT01 (sample SAMEA3504084, study PRJEB24116) | mouse gut metagenome | biome: mouse gut; feature: mouse-associated habitat; material: faeces | place: Denmark | collected 2011
CACTTCCGGCAAGGTTTCCAGGGGTACGGGGGTGGAAGACCCCTGTGTTAAAAAAATGATAAATAGAGAACAGCGTGAGGGCAGTTATAAGTCATTAGATTTGTAGCTGCCTTTTTTATTGTTTTCAACCAGAGCATCAGGAAATGAGAAAGGAGACAGAAATGGAATCATTACGGGATGTCAGGAGGGTAATGGAGCGTGAAGCGAAAAAAGGGAGCTGTCCGCTTATGTTTGACAGGCTGGAGTTTGGAGGCAAGCCTTTCCGGTTTATTACATCAGAGGATAAGCTGGACGAGGTGCTTGCATGGCTGTTAAGGCTCAAAGCATTCCGGCAGTACGCTGAGAAAACCATAATCAACAATGTATATATGGATCTGGATATGCTCTGCAAAAATCCGCAGTTTAAGCGCACCCACTCCGCCATAGACCGTGAGGGGATTTACGCAACTTATGGCGGGCGGAGGAATTGTAATCGTGGCGCAGACGGTGATTCCACAGCTTACAACACTGTTCTCATAATTCATGGGCGCAATCATTGACAAGATCACTGAATTTATAAAGGAGATGCTTCAGGGGTGGGTGCTTGACAACCTCGGCACGATGTTCACGGACGTGAACACGAAAGTAGGAGAGATTGCCGGGGAAGTCGGGCAGACACCCAGCGCATGGAACGCAGGCATATTTTCCATGATAAAAAACCTTTCAGAGAATGTCATGATTCCTATAGCGGGGCTTATCATCAGCGCAATTTTATGTTATGAGCTGATAACAATGGTAATGGATAAGAACAACATGCACGAGGTAGGGAGCGAATTTTTCTTCCGCTACCTCGTGAAAGCATGTATCGCCGTGATGCTGCTCAGTAAGACTTTCGACATCACAATGGCAATCTTCGATGTGGGCAACCACATCGTCACAAATGCGGCAGGTGCCATATCAGGCTCTACGAGCCTTGATGTGGCATCAACACTGACAAGTATGTTCAATAGCCAGCTTTCCACTATGGGCATTGGCGAACTGATCGGGCTTGGGATAGAAACCATGATCGTCAGCCTGTGCATGAAAATCATGTCCGTCCTTATCACCGTCGTTTTATATGGGCGCATGATAGAAATATACCTTTATATATCAGTGGCACCCGTCCCCTTTGCGACTTTGAGCAACCGGGAATGGGGCAGCATCGGGAACAACTACATCAAGGGGCTTTGCGCTCTGGCATTCCAGGGGTTCTTCATCATGGTATGTGTCGGCATTTATTCTGTCCTCGTTGCCAGTGTTGCGGTTGCCAGCAACCTGCACACGGCATTGTGGTCGGTGGCGGCATACACCGTTATCCTCTGTTTCAGCCTTTTCAAGACAGGCTCACTTGCAAAATCAGTGTTGAATGCCCACTGAACAGGCAGGGGGCAGTTTTTATATCAGCAGGAAAGGAAAAGTGCTTATGGCAATATCAGTAGCAGTGCCGAAAGATTTGAGCGGCATCAAGACAAAGGTGGCGATGAACCTTACGAAACGCCAGCTTATCTGCTTTGGCAGCGCCGCAGCGGTGGGCATACCCTTTTACCTTGTGACAAAAGGGGTATTGGGTACGCAGGCATCGGCGCTTATCATGGTGGGTCTTATGCTGCCGTTCTTCTTTCTGGCAATGTATGAGAAAGACGGTTTCCCGGCGGAAAAGATACTGTACTTCATGGTGCGGCAGAAGATACTTATGCCGGGAATCCGCCCTTATAAATCGGAGAACCTCTACAAACAGTTGGAGGAAAGGGAAAAAATGAAGAAGGAGGTGCGTTACCTTGAAGAAAAGGCCGCAGGCAAAGAAAAACAAGCCGAAAGCGGGGCTTAATATTTCAGAAAAGAAACGGCTGAGGGAGCTAAAGAGTACCCTTGCCGGGAATGACAAAAAGCAGGAAAAGCCGGACACGGCGCAGAAAACAATCACATTTAAAAAGATGTACCGGGACGGCATCTGCAAGGTGGATTCCGATTACTATACAAAGATGGTGGAGTTTTATGACATCAACTATGACCTTCTGGAGATTGAGGATCAGGGGGAGATTCTGGAGCAGTACAGCAGGCTTATCAACTACTTTGACCCGTCCATACGGTTTGAGTTGTTCTTATTCAACAGGCAGGTCAATGAGCAGACTTTGACAGACCAGTTTGATATACCCTTGCAGGGTGATGATTTTGACGATATTCGTGAGGAATACCGATTGATGTTACAGAAACAGTCGGCAAAGGGAAACAACGGGATCATCAAGTCAAAATACCTGATCTTCGGTATCCAGTGCAAAGGATACCGGGAAGCAAAGGCGAAGCTGGCCAGCATAGAAACGGACGTGCTTAAAAATTTCCTGAACCTGGGCACCCATGCGAAAAGCCTTGACGGGAAGGAGCGCCTGCGTATCCTGCATGAATATTTCAACCAGGACACAATGGAGGCTTTCCGCTTTTCTTTTAAGGAAATGTCGGAATCCGGAAAGAGCGTGAAGGACTACATAGCCCCGCCGGGGTTTGACTTCCGCTATCCGAGCCGCTTCAAGTCCGGGAAGATGTACGGGAGCGTCCATTTCCTTGACATTATTGCGCCGAGGTTCAATGACGAGCTGTTAAAAAAGCTGCTGGACATTGACGATAACCTTACAATCACCATGCACATGCAGACCATGGACCCGGTGAAGGCAATCAAGATGTTAAAGGGCGCATTAACGAACATTCAAAAAATGAAGATCGAGGAACAGAAGAAGGCAGTGAGGTCAGGTTATGACATGGATATACTTCCCACGGACATCATCACCTATGAAAAAGACACGCTGGAGCTGCTTGACGATCTGAACACAAGCAACCAGAAAATTATAAAAATGACGTTCCTCATTACCTGCTATGGCAGGAGCAAAAGGGCGCTTGAGAACATCACGCAGAGGGTGTCCGGCATTATCCAGCAGGCGAACTGCAACCTGCGGTGCTTACAATACCTTCAGGAGCAGGGGCTTATGGCATCTGCTCCGATTGGGTGCAACGATACGGGCATTGAAAGGGTGCTTACCACAAAAAGTACAGCTATCTTAGTGCCTTTCTGTACGCAGGAATTATTCATGCCTGCCCCGGCGATTTATTACGGTCTGAACGCTCTTTCCAACAACATGATTATGGCAGACAGAAAGCGGCTTCGGACACCAAACGGGGTAATTCTTGGCACACCTGGCTCCGGGAAATCATTCAGCGCAAAGCGGGAGATTTTATCCTGTTTTCTTATGACAAAAGATGATGTGATCGTCTGTGACCCGGAAGGAGAATATTTTGCCCTTGTGGATGCGCTGCATGGGCAGGTGGTAAGGCTTGCGACAAACTCAAAGGACTACTTAAACCCGATGGACATTCAGCTTTCCCATAAGAACGACAAGGAAGCGTTAAAGCTGAAATCAGATTTTATCATTACGCTGTGTGACCTGATAGCCGGAGGGAAGAACGGCCTTGAAAATGATGAGAAAGGCATTATCGACACCTGCATCAAGCATATCTATGACGGGTATTTCAAAGAGCCGAAGCCGGAGAATATGCCGCTTTTGGAGGATTTATACAATGCGCTGTTAAAGTATGAGCCGAGGGATGTTGCGCCGGAGATGCAGAAAGAGGCGAAGCAGAAGGCGGTGCGGATCGCCAACAGCCTTGTCTTATATGTGCATGGCTCGCAGAATTATTTCAACCACCATACTAACGTGGATTCGCAGAACCGTATCATGTGCTTTGACATCAGGGACTTGGGAAACCAGTTAAAAGAGCTTGGCATGTTGATCGTGCAGGATGCGGTCTGGAACCGGGTTTCACAGAACCGGGAGAGGAAAGTTGCCACAAGGTACTACTGTGATGAGTTCCATTTGCTTTTGAAAGAAAAACAGACAGCCATTTACAGCGTGGAGATTTGGAAAAGGTTCCGTAAATGGGGTGGCATACCCACAGGCTTAACGCAGAATGTGGGCGATTTTTTGAAATCAGAGGAAATCGAGGGCATACTCGGAAACTCTGATTTTGTTTATCTGCTGAACCAGAACGCAAAAGATCAGACAATCCTTGCCGACAAGTTAGGGCTGTCAGAAAAGCAGCTTGCCCATGTGACCAATTCCGAACCGGGGAGCGGGCTTATCCTTTTTGACAACGTGGTAATCCCATTCGTGGATAAGTACCCGTCTGACACGAAAACTTTTGCAATTATGAACACAAGGCCCGAAGAATCGGTGAAGCAGGAGGAAACGGATTGAAAATAGGGCTGATTGACGTGGACGGGCATAACTTCCCAAACCTCTGCCTGATGAAGCTGTCAGCCTACCATAAGGCAAGGGGAGATGCGGTGGAATGGTACGACAGTAACAAGTGGTATGACCTTGTTTATATGAGCAGGGTATTCACAGACACCTATTCAAAAGATTATGGAGGCAGCGTAAAGGCTTACCATGTCATAAAGGGCGGCACAGGGTACGGCCTTGACAATAAGCTGCCTGACACCGTGGAACATACCCGCCCGGACTATGGGCTGTACCCAGAGTATGCGGGAACCGCATACGGTTTCCTTTCAAGGGGATGCCCCCGTGGGTGCGGATTCTGTATCGTTGGGGAAAAGGAGGGGAGAAAGACGGAGGCGGTGGCTGACCTTTCCGAGTTTTGGGGCGGCGAAAAGGAGATCAAGCTCCTGGACGCAAATATCTTAGCCTGCCCTGATTGGGAGAGGCTCTTAGGGCAGCTTGCAGACAGCGGGGCAACCGTTGATTTTACCCAGGGGCTTGATGTGCGGCTCATCACACCGGAGAAAGTGGCGGCGCTCAACCAGATAAAAACAAAGATGCTGCACTTCGCATGGGATAACCCGGAGGATGACCTGATACCATTTTTTCAGAGATTTTTGGAATATACAACCGTAAAGGACAAGCGGAAAAGGCGTGTCTATGTGCTGACCAACTATGGCAGCACCCATGAACAGGACTTGTACCGTATCTATGCCCTGCGGGATATGGGATATGACCCGTATGTGATGATCTATGAAAAGCCCACAGCGCCGGAGGAAACAAGGAAGATGCAGAGGTGGGTAAACAACAAATGGCTGTTTCACTCAGTAAAAGATTTTAAGGATTATGTGCCAAGAGGCTATAAGAAAAAAGGGCGGCAGGAATGAACCGCCCGGAAAGGGGTGGCAAATGGGAGAAAAGGCTGCAGCCATATATGCCGGGAGCGGAGCCGTCTTGTACCATGGCGATTTTTTAAGGATTGCGGGCAGCATGGAGAATGAAAGCGTGGATATGGTCTTTACTGACCCGCCTTTTGAGCTGACGGGCGGCGGCATGAAGAAGGGAAAGCTGCTCTATGAGGGCGGCGAAGTGTTCCAAAACTGCGGATTCAGCACGAAAGAGATCAATTTCAAGGACTGGCTGCCGGAAGTGTACCGGATATTGAAAAAAGAACGGTTTTTCTATGTGATGTCCAATGACAGAAATCTTTTTCCCTTACATGATGCCTGCATCGCAAGCGGGTTCAAGTTCTGTGAATTGCTGGTGATGGACAAGAAAATGACAGTGCCTTCCACCTATTATCCCAAGCGGGCAGAATTTATCCTCATGTACCGGAAAGGGAGGTTCCGGAGGGCGCATTTTTCCGGTTCCACAGTGATAGAAACAAGGATTCCCAGGGGAAAGGAAAAGCGGCACCCGACAGAAAAGCCAGTGCCGATGATCGAGCATCTGGTAAGGTGTTCCACGCTTGAAAATGAAATATGCCTTGACCCGTTCATGGGGAGCTGCCCTGCGGGGGAAGCGTGCATAAAAAATGGCAGAGGGTTCATCGGCGTGGAAAAGGAAAGAAGGTGGTTTGAGATTTCACAGGACAGAATAAAAAGTTTGGAGGTGTAGCGGCCAGTGGCAGAAAAAAAGAAAGGGAAACCGTCTGATTTTGCAAAGGATAAAAGTGCTTTTGCTGATGGAATCCCACAAAAAAAGGATGGCGGAATATCCCAAAAAGGGAAACAGAAACAGCCCGGCATACATCAGGCCAGGGATGCGGAGGCCACTTCTGGACACAATGTCCAGAAGCTGACGCAGACGGAAACTTTTGGACATGATGTCCAGAAGCCGGGGCAGAAGAACGCTTTTTCCTGTAAAGAAGCGAAACATGATAAAACCGAACAGAAAAACAGCTCCACCGGGGCAGACGGTTTCCAACCGGGTAAAAGCAGTTTTTACCATGACAGCAGGGAAGTCAAGGAAACAGCAGGACAGGCGGCAGGGCTGAAAAAGAAAAAGCTGCGGAGCCAGTCCAGGCAGTTCAGGAAAGAGAACGGCCCTGCTGAACATGAAGCAAAAACGGGAGAAGGCGCTGCATCCGGGAAAGAAACCAGTGATTTTAAGCAGGAGCAGAATGTTTTTACGGAGGACAGCGGCGGGGAGCAGGCAGAGGAAACAAAGGATTTTAAGGACGACTACCGCCGCAGGGACACCTACCACCAGAGCGGAAAAAAGGGCAGATACCGCAGGCGGGAGCATCAGGACAGGGAGCGCACGAAAAAAACGGATTTTGAACGTGACTTCCAGACGAAAGATGCCACCTTTGCAAAAGACGATGCCTTTGCCGACGGCGCAGAGCCAGAGTCCCAGGGCAGCAAGAAATTAAATAAGTTGCAGGGAAAGGCCGAAAAAGCGGCAAAGCGAACCGAAAAGGCAAGGAAGAAGCTGCCAAAGAAGAAAGAGTATTCCTTAGAGCGTGTCTTTGACGAAAAGACGGGCAGGGCAAGATATGTGCTGACCGCAGAGGTAAAGGAAAAGCCTTTCCAGGCGGATAACCCGGTGAAGCGCATGGCGGGCAGGGCAGGCTCGGAGTTTACGCATTACGCACATGGCAAGGTTGCTGAAGCGGAGAAGGATAATTCCGCAGTGGAGGGCGCACATAAGACGGAGCAGAAAGCCGAAGATGGCTACCGCTTCATAAAACGGCATTACAAGGGGAAGGAACAGCGGCAGCGGGCGAAAGTGGAAAAACTGGAGAAAAAGCAGTTTAAAAAAGAAGTCAATTTCCGCTACCAGAAATTCCTTGAGGAAAACCCGGAAATGCAGGAAAAGACCTTAAAGAAGCAGTTGCAGAAACGGTTGCAGAAACAGCGCATCAAGCGTGAATACGCAAAGGCAAAACGGGCGGGGCAGGCGGCAAAGAACACAAAGGAGGCGGCTGTAAAATCCGCAAACATCACCACGACGGTTGCGAAGAAATTGCAGGAGATAGCGGCGAAACACGCTTCCGTACTTGTAGTGATCGGTGCGGCTGCAATCCTGCTCATCATGATTATGACTTCCGTATCGTCCTGCGGGGCGATGTTCTCAAATGGGATAAGCACCACGCTGGTGGGCAGCTATATGAGTGTTCCGGCAGAGATTGACGCTGCGGATCTGGCTTTTTCAGAGCTGGAAATGGAATTGCAGAAAGAGATTGATTCCATAGAAACGGATTATCCGGATTATGACGAGTACCGTTATAATCTTGATGCAATCGGGCATGACCCGTTCGCACTCATCAGCTACCTTTCCGCAGTCCATACCGAATTTACAGCGGCGGACGTGCAGGGGGAGGTCGAGAGCCTTTTTGACGAGATGTATGAGCTGACCTTAAACCCGACAACGGAAACGAGGACAAGGACGGTGACAAAGACAGGCACATATACTGTCACAGACCCGGTAACAGGAGAGGAAACAGAGGAAGAATATGAGTACGAGGAGGAAGAAGAATATACCGTAACCATACTGGAAGTCACGCTGACCGCAAAAGATCTGAACGTGGTCACTGCCGGGCGCATGAACAGCGAGCAGAAAGACATTTATACGCTTTACAATGAAACCCATGGCCTGACACAGCAGTTTTACACGCCGCTCAATTTATACTGGTACAACTATGTGAGCAGCTATTATGGCTACCGCATCAACCCGGTAACGGGAGCAGAGCAGTTCCACCGGGGCGTGGATATTGCAGTGCCAACTGGAACGGAAGTCCTTGCGGCGATGGACGGCACAGTCACCACAGCCGCCTATGACAGCTATTATGGGAATTATATCGTCATAGAGGACAGCAAGGGGTACTGTACCAAGTATGCCCACATGGACACGTTAAGCGTCAGTGCGGGGCAGAGCGTAAAGCATGGCGATGCCATAGGAACAACGGGGAACACGGGGAGCAGCACCGGAAGCCACCTGCATATTGAGTGTCTGTATAACGGGGAGTATTATAACCCGTTATTTTATTTTGAAGCTGGGGAGGGAACCCTTTACGGGGAAACGCCGGGCGCAGGGAGCGGCGGGGGAAATGCAATACCGCCGGATTCTTATGATGATGCGACAGTGCAGGCGCTTATGGAAGAAGCCGCCAAGTATTTAGGCTATCCGTATGTATGGGGCGGCTCAAGTCCGTCTACCTCTTTCGACTGTTCCGGTTTTGTCTGCTGGGTATTTACCAACAGCGGGGTGCATAACCTGCCACGAACCACGGCGCAAGGGATTTATGACCAGTGTGCGCCCGTGTCGGCGGCGGACGCAAAGGCGGGGGATATTATCTTTTTCACGGGTACTTACAATTCGGGCGGTGCGGTCAGCCATGTGGGGATATACTGCGGAAACGGTGTGATGATACACTGCGGCGATCCGATCAAATACGCCAGTATCAATACGTCCTACTGGCAGAGCCATTTTTACGCTTTCGGAAGGCTGAATTAGAAATCAATTTTTGATAATAAAGTGTGACAATACCAAGAGAAATGCTGCGAATCATTAAGAAAAGAGAACGGGGAGGGTTATTTTGGAAACTCCCGCCTTTTATTTATCATACCACAAAAAAGTTTGGAAACGCAATCTTTTTATGGATGGACAGGAGGAAGGAAGATGGATGGAAAAAAAGCTGTAACACCAGAGGAACAGCCTGCAACGGAAACAATCGGAAGCCTTATGGCGGAATGTGAGGAACTGGCACAGCAGATTGACAGCGAAAAAGACAGACTGGAACGCTTCATGCTTGAAACAGGCGGTGAGAGCGACGCATCTGACCGTATACAGGAGGGCATAGACGGTCTGAAGGATATGCTTACGGAGGCAGAAAACCGCCTGCAGGCGCTGTTTGATGAACTGGAGAAAGAGGCTTTTGCGCCAGAGAAACAGGAAGGCAAACAGAAAACCGCCGCAGGGCGGGTGTCGGTGAAGAAAAGGCTTGCAGAAAAAAAGGCAGAAGTGTCAATGGGGAAACCACATGATAAGGAAAAAGGGAGGAAGCGCCCAGGCATGGATATGGAAAAATAATAAATGTTATGCCTTTTCTTAGAGGGGCATGGAAAGGAGAAGCAATGTGACAAAGGAAAGGATCATAAAGGAACTTTCCAAAGTCCGGGGGCAGCTTGCGGACTTGCAGGAAAAGCAGAAGGACTTGGAGAGCCAGTTGCAGATGGCGGAAGATGCGGAGAAAATGAAATTCATTGAAAAAAATAAAATCTCCCTTGAACGCCTGATTCTGCTGAACAAAGTCAGCGAGGAAGAAATTTTAAGCCTGCTTAGGAAAAAGGAGCAGGAGGAACAGACACAGCAAACAGAAAGGGAGGCGGCAGGCCATGAATCAGAAAATGAAACAACGTTATAGGGCGGCATTATCGCTCTTTTTATCCATGATTTTATTCACCATGCCCGCAGTGGCGTTTTCCATGAACGGGAACAATGCCATTGAAGCGAGGGCGGAGGAAGAAACCGTAAGCGGCGCAGAGGGAAACCCTGCGGGCCAGGGAACAGAAAGCGGTACGGAAGAAAGCGTTTCGGAGCAGGAAACAGAAAGCGGCACGGAGGAAAGTCCGGGGGAACAGGCAGAAAACGGCACAGAGGAAGAAACGGAAGGTGAAACAGAGGGCGGAACCGTATCGGGCAACGAGATCGAGCCGGTATGCACCTGTGAAAAGAGATGCGGCGCATACGATTATGACAAAGACTGTGAAGTGTGTGCCGCCGATTACAAAGGCTGTGAGTATAAGACACCGAATGTTGTGATTAACATCAACAGTCCGGGTGGGTGGCATAACGAAAGGGCAACGGTCACGTTTACCGTAACTGATGCGGCGCATACGGGCAATTTTGAAGCCGCAAAGATTCAGGCGAAAGTCGGACAGAATGGGAGCTGGACGGACGTGACGGAAGATAAGAAACTGGAAATCTCTGAAAACTGCACCGTCTATGTGCAGGTCACAGACCAGAAAGGCAATACATACGAGCGGAGCAGGACAATGAGATGCTTTGATACCACAAAACCCACGCTCAACGCTGCGGTCAGTGACGGGCTTTTAAGTATTCAGGTGCATGATACGGATTCCGGCGCAAAAGCGGTCTATGTGAACGGCTATGAGTTTACGGAGCTGACCAATGGAACGCTGAATATCCGTTTACAGCAGTTTGACGCAGGGTATGAGTATTTCACCATTTCCGCAATGGACAATGCCGGGAATATGTCAGAAGTCTATAAAACGAAAAACCCGTATTACAAAGACCCTGCTGATGAGAGTGACGAAAACCCGGCAGAGCAGCTCCCGGTAAATGCCGAAGCCACCAAACCGGGGAGCGCCACCGGGACGGTAACAGAGCATACCAAGACGGACAGCGAGGGGAACACCGTTTCACAGACGCCGCAGGAGCAGAAAAAGCAGGCGATGGCAGAGGCGGATGCCGCTGAAAAGGCGGAAAGCGGGGATAAGGATACCGAAAATGAGAAGTCCGGGCAGGGAAAGGAATTTTATACAATCCAGACCGCAACGGATAAGGTTTTCTATCTGATCATTGACCGGGACGGAGAAGAAGAACTGGTGTATTTCCTTACGGAGATTACGGAAAATGACCTTTTAAACGCCACTTCCGATAACAGCGAAACGCTGCCGAAAAATTCCGCAGCCTTAGAATCCGCAATCCCAACAGAGGGCGGCGCTCTGCCAAACAATAATGGGGAACTTCCGGAAGATCAGGAGCAGGCAGAGGAAAATATAGAAGATGAAGAAAATGCGGAAGATACGGAAAATACAGAGGAAACAGAGCCGGAAGAAAAAGCGTCAGAGCCTAACCCTATGGTTTCCTATATCCTCATGGGCGCACTTGCCATAGCCTTTATCGGCGGCGCTTATTATTTCAAGGTAGTCCGCAAGAAGAAAGAGGACTTCATCGAGGACGAAGATGAGGACGAGGAAGAGGACGAGGAATACGAAAATGAAGAGGAAGAACCGGAGGACGGTTCGGAAGATGGATTCTTTGAAGGTAAGGAGGACGAGTAATGCAGTTAGTGATAGCGGAAAAGCCCAGCGTGGCACAGGCGATTGCCCGTGTGGTCGGCGCAGGCGGTAGAAAAGACGGTTACATGGAGGGGAACGGGTATATTGTTTCCTGGTGCATCGGGCATCTGGTGGAGCTTGCGAAGCCGGAAGCCTATTCGGAGGCATGGAAAAGGTGGGAGTACGAGGGCCTGCCCATGATACCGGGGGAATGGCGGACAGAAGTAAAACCGGACACAAAGGCACAGTATGACGTGCTTTGCCAGTTGATGCACAGGAAAGATGTCACCACTACAATCTGTGCCACTGACGCAGGGCGGGAGGGCGAGCTGATTTTCCGCCTTGTGTATCATCAGGCAGGGTGCAGCAAGCCTATAAAGCGGCTCTGGATTTCCTCTATGGAGGAAAGCGCAATCCGGGAAGGCTTTGAGAACCTGCAGCCGGGGAGCGATTATGATAACCTCTATTATTCCGCACTGTGCAGGCAGAGGGCGGACTGGCTTGTGGGATTGAACGGCACAAGGCTTTTTACCGTTCTGTACGGCGGCAAGGTGTTAAAGGTGGGCAGGGTGCAGACACCCACCCTTGCCATGCTTGTTGAGCGGGAGGAAAAAATCAGGAATTTTAAGAAAGAGAAGTATTATATGGCGCATATCCTCATGGACGGGGTGGATGCGGCAACGGAGCGGATAGAGGACAAGGCGCAGGCGGAAGGCATTGCTGCAGCCTGTGAAAGCAGAACCGTTTCGGTTATTTCGGTCACAAAGGAGAAGAAAACCCTGCAGCCGCCCAAGCTCTATGACCTTACCACGTTACAGAGGGATGCGAACCGCTTGTTCGGTTTTACCGCAAAGCAGACTTTGGAATATACCCAGAGCCTTTATGAGAAAAAGCTGGTCACATATCCCCGGACGGACAGCCAGTATCTGTCGGACGATATGGAAGATACCGCAAGGGGCGTGATCGGGGCTGTCTATAAAGCCATTCTCTTTGAGAAACCGTCTGGGGCAGAGCCGGACATGAAAAGAGTGATGGACAGTAAAAAGGTGACAGACCACCATGCCATTATCCCTACAATGGAGATCGCAAAAGCTGACCTTTCCGCTGTCCCGGAGGGGGAGATGAAGATACTTTCCCTTGCGGCGAACCGGCTGCTGTGCGCCACCGGGGAAAAGCACGAATATGAAACAGTGAAAGCGGAGTTTGGCTGTGAGGGAACGGTTTTCCATGTTTCCGGAAAGTCTGTGACAAGGAATGGGTGGAAGGACTTTGAAGCCGCTTTGAAGCGCTCCTACAAGACAGACAGGGCAGAGGAAGAAAAAGAGGAAAAGAAGCTGCCGGAACTTTCGGAGGGAATGGCCTTTGAGGGGGTGCAGACAAGAGTGACGGAGCATTTCACGCAGCCCCCGAAAGCTTATACGGAAGATTTATTATTATCCGCAATGGAACGTGCCGGAGCGGAGGACATGGGCGATGAAGTGGAGCGCAAGGGGCTTGGCACACCCGCAACGAGGGCAGACGTGATTGAGAAGTTAGTCCGGGACGGGTTCGTAAAGCGTGAGAAAACTGGACGGAGTTCCGTTTGCAGATTGATACCCACAAAGGACGGCGTGAAGCTCATCACGGTGCTTCCTGATGTGGTGAAATCTCCGAACCTTACCGCCGAATGGGAAAATGCCCTGACACTGGTAGCAAAAGGCGAATATCCCATGCAGGCATTCATGGACGGGATTGCCGATCTGGTCAGCAATCTTGTCCAGACTTACCACTGTGTCAGCGAGGAACAGAAATCCATGTTTGGAGGCGGAAACCTGGAAGTATATGGGAAATGCCCGAAATGCGGCGGCGATGTGGTAAAAGGGAAATTCGGCGCTTACTGTAAAAATAAGTGCGGCATGAACGTGTCAAGGGTTATGGGGGCTTCCCTTTCCGACAGCCAGGTGAAAAGCCTGCTTGACGGGAAAAAGACCCTTGTAAAAGGTTTGAAGGGGAAAAAGGGCAGCTATGATGCGTACCTTATCCCGGAGGGTATAGAAGATTATTCCTATACCAAAGACGGGAAAGAGGTAAAAGGCACACAGTATAAGATAAAGCTGGAATTTCCCAAAAAGAAAAAGTAGCAGGCAATATTTTTTGCACGGGGCATACGGGACTGACGGTATGCCCCTAAAATTTAAGAAAAACGGAGGATCTGAACATGAGTGAAGCTATGGAAAACGTAACAGGGAACGCAGTTAAGGCAGAGGAAACCAAAGCGGAGAAATTTGTCCGTCTTGGGGAGTACCGCATCAACAAGGCGATGGATGCCATTGGCAGGATTGAGAACCTGGCCAACCGTTCCGCCTATGACTACACGCCGGAGCAGGTGGAAACCATGTTCTCGGTTCTGGAATCTAAGGTTGCGGAAGTAAAGGCAAAGTTTACCGCTGTAAAAGTGAAGGAAAGCACCGCCTTTTCCTTTGGGAACAAGGCAGAATAGGAGGGCAGGAAGGATGATGGGAATGGAAATTTTAAGCACAGGGGATAAGATACTGCACATCATGAAGGAGATGGAGATGAGCATACCGGGACTGGCGGCGCTGTCCGGTGTCCATGAGAACACGCTGCTTGACATCATGGCAGGTATACGGGAGCCGGATATGAATGCCCTTTGTAAAATTGCGGACGCACTGGATGTCTGTGTGCGTGATCTGTGTCCCGACAAGGAGCATTATGCGGTGCCGGTGGAAAAAGACACCCTTGCGAAGCTGATCGTGGTCAGTGAGGTCAACGGGGTGGAGCTTGACACGCTGATAGCGTCCATTCTGGAAAAAGGCATAGAGGAAAACGGGTTTTACGATTAAGAAACGGACAGTCGGAGGAAAACGGAAAGGCTTGAAAAACCGGATTGTTTTTGGTAAGATAAAACCGAGGATATACAGTTAAAGGCAGGTGGGAGAATGACTGTGGCAGAGCAGAAGCATGAGGAAGATTTACAGAGGATAAGGGGCTTCCGGTTGCTTGATGATGACTTTATGACGAAATGTTTTGATGGAAATGTCGAATGTACCGAACTGGTACTCCGCATTGTACTGGATATGTCTGACCTGGAAGTGTTGGAAGTGCATACACAATATAACGAGAAGAACCTGCAGGGAAGGTCAGTGAGGCTCGATGTTTATGCGGCTGACAGCAGGGGGCGGAGATTCAATATTGAAATACAGCGTAATGATAAAGGAGCAGGGGTAAAAAGGGCAAGGTACAACAGCAGCATCATGGATGTCAATATCCTTGATGTGGGCGAGGAATTTGAGAAATTGCCTGAAACGTATGTTATCTTCATTACAGAGAATGATGTGCTTGGCAGAAACAAGCCATTATATCCGATAGAGCGCTATATGGTATTGGACGATGAAACGGTAAGTTTCGGTGATGGTTCCCACATACTGTATGTGAATGGAGCATACCGGAGCGAAACTCCTTTAGGAAAACTGATGCATGATTTTTCCTGCACAAACCCGTCAGATATGAATTATAAGGAGCTGGCAGACCGGGCAAGATATTTCAAGGAAGATAAGGAGGGGATTGCGGCCATGTGCAAAGCTATGGAAGATATGCGTTATCAGGAAAGAGAAGAAATGGCAGTCCGCATGATCAAGAAAGGAAAGCTGTCTTATGAGGAAATTGCGGAATATGCGGGGATTTCCGTTGAACGGGTAAAGGAACTTGCTGGTAAAATATCGGCGTAAACAAAGCGGTATTCGTACAGCGTCAAGGCATACAGAGAAAATCTGTATGCCTTATTTTTTTGCTGTAAAAAAGAAAATTTTCAGGATTAAGGAGGGTATGAATGGCAGGAGAATATCTTGTTTCAAAAAAATACCATGAAATCTCCATGCTTGCGGGGGAAACCGCAAAGCGGGTGTCAAAGAACGGGGCGGAATGGGCGAAGTACCTGGAAACAGCCGCAAGGCTGTATAAATATCCTTTTGAGGATCAGATGCTCATCTATGCCCAGAGGCCGGATGCCAACGCCTGCGCCACAATGGAGATATGGAATGAAAAAATGTTCTGCTGGGTAAACAGAGGGGCAAAGGGGATTGCCCTTTTAGACCGGGAGAGCGAGCGCCCAAGGCTGAAATACGTCTTTGACGTGACGGACGTGCATAAGGCGAGGCGGATCGGGAAAGCCCCGTACCTGTGGGAGCTTCGGGAAGAACACAAAGAAGCGGTGCTTGCACAGCTTGAAAAGACATACGGGGCAACGGATAAAAATAATTCCTTTGAGGGCAGGCTTATGGAGATTGCCAGGGGGATTGCGGAAGATTACTACATGGAAATCCTGCCGGAGCTGTCTTATGCGAAAGAGGACAGCTTCTTAGAGGAATTGGACGAGTTTAATGTAGGGGTAATGCTGCGTGACACGCTCTCTGCAAGCATCGCCTACACTATTTTGTCACGCTGCGGCGCTGATATGGATTACTGGAAGGATGAACTGGATTTTAGCCATATCAGCGAGTTTAACACTACAAAAGTATTGTCCGTGATCGGTAATGCCACAACGGATATGTGCAAGCCGCTCCTTATGGAGATCGGGAGGACGGTTGCGGCTTATGACCGCCAGGCGGCCCGGAATAAGGCCCAGGAAAAGGCAAATGAGGTACAGCCCAGACAGCAGGGCGTTGAAACACCTGAAAAAAATGCTGAAAAAGTGCTTGCAAAAGAACCTGATCCACGCTATAATGCTTTAAAGCGTGAAAGCGAAAACGAAACACAGACGGAAACAGACACCAATCACATAGAAACGGAGGGAACTGCACATGAAGCTGACATACGAGAAGAACGGGGATTATCTGATACCCAACCTGACACCCAACAGCGAGCCGGAGGAAACGCTGACCAAGTACGGGCTGATGCGGAGGAACTATCTGAAGGAACACCGGAGGGGGATTTACAGCGGGATGCTCCTGGAGGGCAGTCTGAAAGCGCACTGTCTGGAGATACAGAAACAGGCAGAACGGAGGCTGGACGTGCTGATGGAGCAGATGGCGAAAGCGGAGGGAGTGGACGAGGCATTGAAAGCGTCCGATCAGATGAAATGGGTGCAGATGATGAACAACATCAAGCACTCGGCGGAGGAGATCGTGCTGACGGAATTGGTTTACAGCCTGTAAACAGCGAAGAACAGCAGAATAAGGAAACGGGAGAGCCGGATAATGGAGAAGATTCATTGTCCGGCTCTTTTTTGGAGAACCTTTCCTTTGCGGAAAAGGCGATGGAGATTCAGAAAGGGGTTTTATGCTCAGACCATTTCCTTATCCATAAAAGGCCGGAGATTGCGGGCTATTTTGCGATGGAGCCGGATACAAGGCTGCAAACGGAATATTTTAAAAACTGTTTCCGGTTCGGCACATATTACGGTTTCAATGTGGCGGGGACTGCCATAGGATTCCATGCCGACGAGGAAGGGCTTCACATCAACATGAGCGGGAAACCGGGAATGGAGAATGAAACCACCATATCATGGGAAGATGCCAGGTATTGGGTAAATTCCTATATGGAGGACGGGGTGTATTTACTTCCGGGGGAAAAAGCGGAGCAGATTGACACCAATGGAATGTACCAGCAGCTTGACCTCTTTTCCATGTTTGCGGAGCAGGTAGGCAGCATCACCATGGAGGAAGCAGAGCAGGGCAGTGTCCAGGCAGAAAAAACAAGTCCGGAACCGAAAAAGGAAACGCTGCCGAAAGAACAGCTTGACGCAATCCTGCAAAGCGGTGGCGGCAGGGATAACAGTCGCAAGCGTATTTACGCCAAGTACCAGCAGGGCAAACCACCGGAGGAAATGGCGGAATTTCTCAAAAAAGAATACGGGACTACCGGGAAAGGCTTTGAATTTGACGGAAAGCAGGTTTCGGTGTGGTTCAATGAGCAGGGCATGACTGCCGGCTACGGCACGTCTGCGTTGGAAAATCCCAGGTTTACCATGAACTGGCAGGAAATAGAACAGCAGATACGTTCCCAGGTGGAAAGCGGCACCTATATGGGGGCAAACGAAGCCTACCTTGTGGACGAAGTGGAGCGGGGGCGGATCGCTGACCGTCTGTATTTCTTTTTCCGTGACGGCATTGGAGAGATGCCGGAAGAACTGGAATTAAAGGCAAACAATTACCCGGATTCCCATGGAGGACTGGTGGAACTGTTATCGACACCGGAGGGCGTTGATCTGGCTGCATCCCACATGGATAAGGCACTGGCGCAGCTTGAAAGCGGCGAGAAAAAGATGCGTGTCCGTTTCGTCATGTCAAATGAGGAATTACGGGCGGAGCTTGACAACCTTCTCCTGGAAAAAAAGACATTTCCGGTATCTGACAGCGTGGAAGTCCGGAAAGAGGACTTTATCACACAGGACGAGATAGACCACAGGCTCGGCAGTGGAAGCGGTTTTCATTATGGTTCATTCCGTATCTATGACTATTTTATGGAGGGGCATGGCAGCAAAGAAGCCGCTGATTTCCTGAAAAAAGAATACGGAACAGGCGGCTGTTCCCATGCACTTGCCGGAGCTGACCACAGTTGGGAGGATCACGATTTTAAAGGCATCAGATTGAGTAAAGGCAATATTTCAGAGCCTTATGCAGATGTGCTTCTGCCCTGGAAAGTGGTGGAAAAGCGTATCCGCAAGCTGGTTCAGGAAGATAAGTATTTATCTCCCAAAGGAAAAGAAGCGTTTGCGGCATATAAAGAAGAACAGGCGCAGAAACAGCTTGAAAAAGCGCAGGAGAAAATGGAGCGTGATACAAAGGTTGCCTGCAAAGATGCCATAGACCGGGCAATCGCTGAAAATTTTGACGGATACCGCCTGCCAAAAGGGACAGCGGAGGGCGTGATAAAGGAATATGGCGCCCAGCGTGTCAGCTATGTACTTGCAAACACCATTATGCACCGGAGGCAGGAGGAACGGATTTCACCGGAGAATAAGGAGTGGGCAGAGTCTATCGAGCCTTATGCCATGTATGAGAGCCGGGATATAGTAGCCGCTTCACACCCTGCTGTCCTGAATGGCTTTATCAATCAGGCAAAAAGATATATTGAGCGTGAGGAAGAACTTGTGGCGCAGGCAGAAACAGAGCAGGCGCAGGAGCAGAACGGGCATGATATTTCAGATGTTGCCGAAGGGGAATTGGACTGGCATATCGTACATGAAATGGATGATGATGACGGACAGCCCACGGAGTGGGCGGCAAAGCTGCCTGACGGGGGATTTCTCTGGATTGACAAGGAAACGGAGGGGTATGCCTTATATAATACCCACCGTACAGACGTAAGCCCCCTTTCTGTTTCGGAAACTCTGGATGGGGCAAAGGAGGACGGGGAAGATTACGCTCTGGAATTTGCTGCAGCCAGTATGGAAGAAGCGGAGAAAGTGACGGTTGCACTGGAATCGTCAGAAGATTTTGCAGAGCCGGGGATAGGCTTTTACACACACCAGTATGCCGATGGCAGGGAGGGAATACGCTACCGCCTTGTGACAACAGGGGAGGACGGGCTGCTTGTGCCGTACCTGGAACATAACCGTTTCTTTATCAACCGTGAGCTGGCGCAGGAATACATAGACAGCCATGCAGACCTGATTGATGTGATTGGATATGATGAGATGGTATTCAGCTCCATGCAGAAACAGAGCGAATACAAAAGGGAGCAGGCACGGGGGGAAACTTCTGGACATGATGTCCAGAGGTCAGGCGAAAGGCCGCTGACCGCAGATGAGATAAAGAATCTGGTCTTGACAAAACGGGAATATTTTTCCGGTTCTCGGACTACGGTGTATGACTTTGAATGTGATATTCGTGGGGAGCATGATTCCCTGCAATACACTCTGCAATACCATGATGATGGGGAAGGCTTTACCATTCACACGGAGAAGGACGATATATGGGAACGTATGTCAGAGCCGGAATTGGAACGTCTGGAAGGGATTCTCAGCCGGGAGGCAGTGTATTTTAAATACCGTGAAAAAATAGCAGATGCTGAAAGCCTTGAGGAATTAAAAGAGATTGAATATGAGATCATGGAAGATGAATCTGCTTATTTCCGGGCTGTTTCAGAGAGGGTATGGAAAGATTTCTCCCAAAGAGAGGGGGAACTGTCAGTCACAGAACCGGAGTATTTTTACCAGATAGAAGCCAATCCCCGCAGTGAAAGCATAAATGACCGCTTTTTCTTACAGGCTTACAAGAATGAGGGAAATGGGAGGGCAATCCCCCGTGACGTGCTTTTTGTGGGAACGCCAGAACAGTGTCGGGAACTGCTGGGGAAGTTAGAAAATGGAGAATTGACACCGGAGCAGGTAAAAGAGATATTTGCACAGGGGCATGAACCTGGGAAAGACACACTGGGAGAGCCGGATTACCGGGTTGGAAATACCGTATATATAGACAATAAGCCCTATGAGATTACCCGAATCGACGATTGGAATGTGGAGATTATGGATCGCTCCCTGTTCAATCCCCCTCGCCGTTTGGAAAGCAGGGAGAACTTTGCGAAGCTGCTGCGGCAGGACGAACGGAACGCACACCTGTTTATGCCCGAAGAAAAAGAGCCTGGCCAGGCGGGTTACACAGCGGAAACAGTGGAGGTCTATCCGGGCGAAAAAAACAATCTGCCCTATGATGTGGTTATTGAGAAGCTGCGCTTTGAAGAACCAGAAAAGGCAGAACCAAAGAAAGCGGTGCAGATTGATAAATCCAATGCGGTCAATTTCCGCATTACAGACGATGCCCCCGGCGCTGATGCGGCGAAGGTAAACACGGGTTTTGCGCCTAAAGAGAAATTCAGGAGGAACATAGAGGCAATCCGCACCCTTGAACAGATTGAGGGAGAAAACCGGATAGCCACACCAGAAGAACAGAAGATTTTAAGCCAGTATGTGGGCTGGGGAGGTCTTGCGGATGCCTTTGACGAGAGCAAAAGCGCATGGGCGGGGGAATACCAGGAATTGAAAAGCCTTTTATCGGAGCAGGAATACGCTTCCGCAAGGGAGAGTACCTTAAATGCCCATTACACAAGCCCTGTCATTATCCGCAGTATCTATCAGGCATTGGAAAACATGGGCTTTGAAAAGGGGAATGTATTGGAGCCTGCCATGGGCATCGGCAATTTCTTTGGTATGTTGCCGGAGAAAATGCAGGAGAGCAGGCTGTACGGCGTGGAGCTTGACGGGATCACCGGACGGATTGCAAAACAGCTCTACCCAACCGCAAAAATCAAAATTTCCGGTTTTGAAAAGACAGACTATCCGAACGATTTTTTTGATGTGGCGGTAGGAAATGTGCCTTTTGGACAATATAAAGTGTCTGACAGGCAGTATGATAAAAATAATTTCCTGATACACGATTACTTTTTCGCCAAGACTTTAGACAAGGTGCGTCCGGGCGGCGTGGTCGCCTTTGTGACAAGCAAGGGTACAATGGACAAGAAAAGCCCTGAAGTGCGGAAATACCTTGCACAGAGGGCGGAGCTTTTGGGGGCGGTCAGGCTGCCCAACACTGCATTTAAGGAAAATGCGGGAACGGAAGTCACTTCCGATATTCTATTCTTAAAAAAGCGTGACCGGGTGATGGATATAGAGCCGGATTGGGTACACCTGTCGGAAGATGAGAACGGTATCGCCATGAACAGCTATTTTGCCGAACACCCGGAGATGATCGTGGGTAAAATGGAAATGGTTTCCGGCCCTTATGGGATGGAAAGCACCTGCAGCCCCGATACTACAAGACCGTTCGCACAGCAGCTTGCGGAGGCGGTGAGCCGTATCGAAGGGGAAATCGAGGAAGTGGAGATAGACGAGCTTGCCGATGACCTTGCAGACCAGACTATCCCGGCAGACCCGGATGTGAAGAATTACAGTTATACCCTTGTGGATGATAAGGTTTATTACCGGGAAAATTCCATTATGAAGCCCGTAGACATGAAAGATTCCATGCTTGAGAGGATTCAGGGTATGGTGGCTATCCGGGACTGTACGCAGGAGCTGATCAATGTGCAGCTTGAGGAATACCCGGACAGCGTTATCAAAGAGAAGCAGGCAGAGTTAAACAGGCTGTATGATGATTTTACCAAGAAATACGGCCTTATCAATTCCCAGACAAACAAGCGGGCATTCAGCCAGGACAGCAGCTATTGTCTGTTATGCTCCCTTGAAAAGACGGACGAGGAAGGCAAGTTTAAGGGCAAGGCGGATATGTTCACGAAGCGTACCATTAAAAAGGCGGAAACCGTCACAACCGTTGACACGCCCACAGAAGCCCTTGCGGTGTCTTTGTCGGAGAAAGCGAAGGTTGACCTTGACTATATGGCGGGCCTGCTCCTGGACGATAAGGAGTATATGGAGGGTGAAGCCTATGGGAAAATGATCGGCAGGATAACGGAGGAACTGGCGGGGGTGATCTTTAAGAATCCCGTAACAGACAAATGGGAAACAGCAGACGAATACTTAAGCGGAAACGTGAGGGATAAGCTGGAAACAGCGAAAGTCTATGCCCAGAACCACCCGGAGTTTAACGTGAACGTGCAGGCGCTCACGCAGGTACAGCCAAAGGAGCTTGACGCATCGGAGATTGAGGTGCGTATCGGCGCAACCTGGGTAAAGCCGGAATACCTTGAGGACTTCATGCGTGACATTTTTGAAACGCCGCAGCATTTGTTTGATAAGAAAGTCATGGGCATACAGTTTTCGGGTGTGACGGGGCAGTGGAACGTAAAGGGAAAAAATGCAGACAACGGAAATGCCCTTGTAAATATGACCTATGGAACGAGCCGCCGGAACGCCTACCAGATATTAGAGGATTCCCTGAACCTGAAAGACAGTCGGGTATATGATACAATCGTGGAGGACGGGAAGGAAAAGAGAGTCTTAAATAAAAAGGAAACTACCCTTGCGTCGCAGAAGCAGGAAACCATACGGGAAGCCTTTAAGGACTGGATATTCCGGGAACCGGAGCGCAGGCAGGATTTGGTGGCAAAATACAACAGGCTCTTTAATTCCACCAGGCCGAGGGAGTATGACGGAGCTCATCTGAAATTCCCCGGCATGACACCGGATATTACGCTAAAGCCCCACCAGAAAAACGCAGTCGCACACGTTTTATATGGGGATAATACCCTTCTGGCGCATTGTGTGGGGGCGGGCAAGACCTTTGAAATGACAGCAGCGGCTATGGAGAGCAGGCGGTTGGGATTGTGCCAAAAGAGTTTATTTGTCGTGCCGAACCATTTGACGGAGCAGTGGGCGAGCGACTTCCTGCGGCTTTATCCCGGCGCAAATATCCTTGCGGCAACAAAAAAGGATTTTGAGCCTGCAAACCGGAAGAAATTCTGTTCCAGGATAGCAACGGGCGATTATGATGCAGTGATTATCGGGCATTCGCAATTTGAGAAAATCCCCCTTTCCATGGAGCGGCAGGAAGCTATGATTGAGCGCCAGATCAGCGAGATTGAGCTTGCTATACAGCAGGCAAAGGAAGATAACGGGGAACGCTACACCATTAAGCAGATGGAGAAAACGAAAAAGTCACTCCTTACAAGGCTTGAAAAGCTCAATGACACTTCAAGGAAAGACAGCGTAGTGACTTTTGAACAGCTTGGCGTTGACAGGCTCTTTGTAGACGAGAGCCATTATTACAAGAACCTGTTCCTCTACACAAAAATGCGGAACGTGGCGGGCATAGCGCAGTCGGAAGCGCAGAAGTCCTCGGATATGTTTGCGAAGTGCCAGTACCTCGATGAAATAACGGGCGGCAAGGGCGTGACATTCGCAACCGGAACGCCGATCAGCAACAGTATGACGGAGCTTTACACCAATATGCGATACCTTCAGTATGGCACATTGCAGAGGTTGGGGCTTGGGCATTTTGACAGTTGGGCATCTTCCTTTGGAGAAACCCAGACAGCCATAGAATTAGCCCCGGAAGGGACTGGCTACCGGGCAAAGACAAGGTTTGCGAAATTCTTCAACCTGCCGGAGCTTATCTCCCTTTTTAAAGAGAGCGCCGACATTCAGACACCGGATATGCTAAAGCTGCCCGTGCCGGAGGCGGAGTATGAAAACGTGGTGCTAAAGCCCAGCGAATACCAACAGAACATGGTTTCCTCGCTTGCCGACAGAGCCGAAGCAGTACGCAGCAGGCTTGTGGAGCCGCATCAGGACAACATGCTCAAGATAACCAACGATGGGCGGAAATTAGCCTTAGACCAGCGCCTTATCAATGACATGCTGTCGGACAATGAGGATTCCAAAGCGGCAACGTGCGTAAACAAGGCGTTTGAGATATGGGAGCAGACGAAAGAGCAGAAATCGGCGCAGCTTATTTTCTGCGATCTGTCCACACCCAAAAATGACGGAACATTCAACGTCTATGAGGACATAAAAAATAAACTGGTGGAGAAAGGAGTGCCGGAGAATGAGATAGCGTTTATCCATAGTGCGAATACAGACACAAGGAAAGCGGAGCTGTTCGGGAAAGTAAGGAGCGGGCAGGTTCGTTTTTTATTGGGTTCGACACAGAAAATGGGAGCAGGAACCAACGTCCAGGACAGGCTTATCGCACTGCACCACCTTGATGTGCCGTGGCGTCCTTCCGACATTGAACAGCAGGAAGGACGGATTCTGCGTCAGGGAAATGAGAATGAGAAAGTCAAGATATTCCGGTATGTGACGGAGGGGACATTCGACAGCTATTCCTGGCAGGTCATCGAGAATAAACAGAAATTCATTTCACAGATCATGACGAGCAAATCCCCGGTGCGGAGTTGTGAGGACGTGGACGAAGCGGCGCTCACTTATGCGGAGGTAAAAGCCCTTGCGACAGGCAATCCCTACATAAAAGAAAAGATGGATCTCGACATCCAGGTATCAAAGCTAAAGCTGATGAAAGCGAACCACACAAGCCAGAAATACCGTCTGGAGGACAATATCGCAAAGCACTACCCACAGCAGATAGCCATTCTGAAAGAGCGGATCGGCGGCATGGAGGCTGACATACAGAAGGCGAAAACAAACCTTCCGGCAGACAAGGAACAGTTTGTGATGAAAATTGGGGATAAGACCTATACGGACAGAAAGGAGGCCGGAACCGCACTCATAGAGATGTGCAAGGAGATGAAAACCGTCAATGTGCCTGCCACAGTGGGGGAGTATGCCGGGTTCAAGATGTCGGTGTCCTTTGATTCCCTCAACCATAGATTCGTGATGAACTTAAAAGGACAGCTCTCCCATAACCTTGAGGTCGGCTCTGACCCTCTCGGAAACCTTGCCCGCATCAACCATGCCCTGGAATCCATGCCGAAGCAGCTTGCTGAAGCAAGGACAAAACTGGAAACGGTGGAGCGGCAGCTTGAAACAGCCAAAGTGGAGGTGAACAAGCCTTTTGCACAGGAATCGGAGCTTGCGGAAAAGCTGGAACGCCTTTCCGCCTTAAATGCCCTGCTGAACATGGATGAAAAGGGCGATGATGCCCTCGGCATGGACGATGCCGCTGACATGGATGAGATAGGGGAGGGAGAAAATAAAGGGCAGGATACTTCTGGACACGATGTCCAGAAGCACGGTCAGGAAGAACGTGCCATTGAGAAGCCGGAAACTGCCGCCGACACGCCGATGCCATACCCGGTTGAAAACGCAAGGCACAATTACGCAGTGGACAATGGCAATCCGCAGGGGCTGAAACTTGTGGCGGCGATGGGTGACAAGCCCGCACAGAGAATATCTTTAAGGGAAAAGCTGGAAGCGTTCAAAATGAAAGCCGCAGGGGGAGGCAGGGATAAGGCCATGCCGAAAAAAACGAAGGATAAAGAGGAAACTTTATAATTGTCCTGAAACAATGCAGAGAAAAAGTCTGGGCATACGATAAAAAGCAGCATGACAAAGCCCAGACTTAAAATCTGCTGAATGGATTGGATAAATGGGGCTTACCGCTTTTCGGGAGGATAGAACACAAGCAGGTCTTCTATGCCGCACTCCAAAACAGTACAGAGCTTGCATAAAACAAATACGTCTAAGCGGGTAATGGTGTTCGTGCAGTAATTGTCGATCTGTTTCCAGTTCATTTCCGCCTTGTGTGACAGTTTGTTTTTGCTCAGTCCCTTTTCCTTTAACAATTCATTCAAACGAATCTCCATGTGACCATAATTATCTTCCACTTTTCCACCTCTGCAATCAATTTTTGGTATCTGCCAACGATTCAATTCTATATTTGTTGTAGAGGTTTTGTAATCCTAAACAAGTGTTATAAGACTAATCACAGAAACGTATGTTTTTGGTACGGGGATTGGGGAATACACTCAGCCGTTTTGGTTATTTTCAGGAGGGACGAATTTCAGCAAGTCCTGGATATTACACTCCAAAACGGTACAGAGTTTGCATAAAACAAAGGTATCGAGCCGGGAAATATCATTGTCACAGTATCGGTCTACCTGTTTCCAGTTCATGGCCGCTTTGACAGATACCTGGTTTCTGTTCAGCCCTTTTTCTTTTATCAGCTCTGACAGACATATTTTTAACTGCCCGTATTCCTTATCCATTTTGTCCATTTTGTCATCTCCTGTCGATAAATGAAAAATGATTTAACTTGCAATTCTATTTTATACTTGTTATAGTAATTTTGTAATCTACAACAAGTATTATAATACAAGTAATAGAAACATACGTTTTCATGAAAGGAGAAGCATGAAGGAAAGATGCAAAAAACTGGATTACGTCAAGGATAAAATTTTTGATTTACTTAACGATGCAGATGAGATCGGAATAAAGGACATTGAAACAAACGATAAAAAAGGGATATTCAAAGTGATACTCCAGGAAGGATGTATCCTGGAAGTGGAGTGCCGCCGGGTAATTTGCTGAAGGAGAAATTTATGGACTATAAGAGCTTTTAGGCAAACGGCTTTATTTTGCGGAAAGGACAGGTATCGAAGGAATAGCGGAGGAAAAGGAGGATATTTTTTACAAGGGACAATTTTATGAAAAAACAAAAAGAATGGAGCCGGGATTGGGAACATTTCGACTGGGAGCAGATAAGGGAGAACCTTCACGAAGTGGAGAGAAAGAGGCAGGCGGGGGAGGTGGTGGACAAAGCCGAGGTAGGAATATCCCTTGAGGAATTTACGGAGTATTTTGAGTGGCTTTACAGCAATGCCCCGAAATTCTATTACAGGAATCTGTTGTTTCTGTTATTGATAGAAACGGGATTTTCGATAGGTGAAGCGCAGTTGTGGGTAGACCATCCGGAAGAACTGGAAAAGATACTGAGGGAGCAGCTTAATGAAAGCGTTTAACAGAAGCACGGTATGAGAAAAACGGCAATACATAAGGAAACACAGCAGGGCAGTCAGAAATGGCTGCTTTTGCTGTTCGGAAATGCTTAAAAATCATCAAATAAAAATAGGGAAAGCAGAAACAGATAGGGAAACTTATCTGTTTTTGTTTTGTGAAAAGAAAGGAAAATGGAAATATGGCAGACGCAAAAACAGAAAAGCAGAAAGTAAAAGAGATCACCGACAAACTGGAAGAAGGCTTAAAAGAGCTTTTTGAGAGCGAGAAATATAAAAGCTATCTCTCCACCATGTCTAAATTCCACAATTACAGCGTCAACAACACGCTCCTGATCGCTATGCAGAAGCCCGAAGCCAGCTTGGTCGCAGGTTTCAGGGCATGGCAGAAGAACTTTAACCGCCATGTGAACAAAGGGGAAAAGGGAATCCGTATCCTTGCCCCTGCCCCCTATATCATCAAAGAGGAACGGGATAAGTTAGACCCTGTGACCGGGGAGGTGATGCTTGACAAGGAAGGTATGCCACAGACGGAGGAAGTGGAAGTGAAAATCCCCGCCTTTCGTGCGGTATCTGTGTTTGACGTGTCACAGACGGACGGAGAGCCTATCCCGGAATTGGAGGCAAAGGAGCTGCTATCCACGGTGGAGGGCTATGAGGACTTTATCAAGGCAGTCACTTATGTTGCCCCTGCCCCTATCAGCTTTGAGGACATTCCCGGCAGCTCAAAGGGGTTTTTCAGCCCCACGGAGAACCGGATAGCGGTGCAGGAGGGCATGAGCGAGAGCCAGACGCTGAAAACAATGGTGCATGAAACCGCACATTCCATGCTGCACAGCAAGGAAGTGGACAGCGATATTCTTGCGCCGGCAAAAGACCGGAATACGAAAGAGGTGGAGGCGGAGAGCATCGCCTTCACGGTCTGCAGCCACTTCGGGATAGACACATCGGAGTATTCCTTTGGATATATTGCCGGGTGGTCATCAGGACGTGACATGAAGGAACTGAAATCTTCCCTTGACACAATTCGCAGAACCGCATCGGAGCTGATTACGGGCATTGAGGGGCAGTTCCAGGAATTGCGGCGTGACCGGGAGATCATGCAGGAGCAGGAAAAAGAGAGCCTTCTGCTGATCCAGAACAGTGACCTCACCGAGTACAGCCTTGTCAGCGTCAGAGGCATGGATGCGGCGGAGATTGTGGAAGCCCTCTCTGCCATGAATGACGATGACAGGCTGAGTGTAGCCGCATATCTGGAAAGCAGGGGCGCATGGGTTACGGAGATTGCCAATGAGGGGACAAGGGAATTTGGAGAGTACCACCTGGATGTCCGGTATAATACAGATACAAACGAGGTAACTGACCTAAAGGCGGAAATGGCATGGAACGAGAGGGCAAAAGAGCCTATCGGGGCGGATGATGTGATTTTAAGGATTACCCATGCTGAGGGTTTTGAGGTGGAGCGCATTACCAACAAGACACCGGAGGAAGTGCAGGAGATCATGGCAGCACTTACAAAACTGGAACAGAAGGACAGGAAGAATATCCGTGGCTGTCTGGAAAGCCATGGGGCGGACTATATCCCTATCATTGTCAGCGATGGCAGAAATTCCGGGATGCCGCAGTTTAACGACTTTGAGATTGACCTGGATAAAAAGAATATAACAGCGATGCACCATTTATCCCCTTCCAAGCAGGCAGAGGGAATCATCAATCGTCTGGAATTTGCCAGGACAGCTTTTTCCGATGATGAGCGCAGCCTGATTGTAAATTATGCTTTTAAGCTGAATAACATGGAAAAGACAAAGGAACTTGCGGAACATATCTATTATGAGGAAACAGAAGGCAACCAGGGAGCTGCCCTTGCGGTCATTGACGCACAGGCAGAGATAGACGCACTTCCTGACCCTATGATCGGTCTGTGGGAAATGGAGGAATACGGCTATACATGGGAGGAAATGCTGCCGCTTACAAAAGAAACGGCATTAGAACTGTTCGCCCATGACCTGCCTGTGTACCAGCTCCATGAGGACGGTTCGGAAACCTTGATAGAGAAGAAGGAACAGATTACGGAGTATGAGGGCATTTTCGGCATAGAAAAGAAAGATTGGGAAAATGAGAGGGATTACCGGGAAATGCAGAGTGAGCTTGCTAAGAGCGCACCGGAAAAGGAGGCGCAGCTTTTATATGGAGATACGGACAAGTATGGCATCTATCAGTTGAAGGACAGCCCGGAGCTTCGTGATTTCCATTTCGCAGGCACAGCGGAGCTGCTGAGAAGAAGGCTTTTGTCGGACGATTATAAGGAAATTATGCCGGAAAACTACAACCTTATTTATACGGGGGAACTGTCAGACATAAAGGGGCAGGGGCAGAGAGGGAAACTGAATGCCATTTTTGAAAAATTCAATATAGACCACCCGGCAGATTACAGAGGGCATTCCCTTTCCGTCAGCGATATTGTAGTGCTGCATGAGGACGGGAAGAACAGCACACACTTTGTAGATTCTTATGGTTTTACCGAGCTTTTGCATTTTACAAGGGCGTTGGAGGGCATAAAGGAGCAGGATATGGAAAAGGCCGGGCCGGAAGAAGCAAAAGATACTTCTGGACATGATGTCCAGAAGCCGGAAACCGGACAGAAACCTTATCCTGATTTCTATGGGCATACCCTGAGTTATGCAGCCGATCATGGGGAAGTGGACGTATATATGGAATCCCACAAATTTGACAGAGAGTGCAAGGGAGCGATTGAGGAAACAATCCGGCAGAATTTTGACGGTATGCACTTAAACCATGATATTGTAAAACCTCTGGCAGAGCGGTACGGTTCGGAGCGCATGGCATTTATCCTTGCCAATACGATTCAGCAGGAATCATGGGACGGACGTTTTTCCAGGGATAACAAGGCATGGGCATCGGAATTTCCCATTTCTGAAAATATCGTGCATGGAATAGATATGAACCGTGAGCTGATCGTGGGCAGCCACCCGGCAGTTTTGGACGGCTTTATCGGCATGTTCCGCAGGGAGATATTGGAACAGGAAAAAGAGATGTCTGCGGAGCAGGAGAAAGCATCTTCTGGACATGATGTCCAGAAGTCGGAAACAAGCCAGACGGACAGGGAACAGGCACAAAGGGAGAATCCGAAAGAAGAACGCCCCAAACTGCAGCCGACGCAGGAAGAACCGGAGAAACCGCCTAAAACAGTGGAAACCGTGGATATGGAAGATGAGGACGAGATTATTGATCTGGGCGATGAACGGGATGAAGTGCTTGCGGGAATGAAGCAGTCCTTAAAAGGGGAGCGGGAAACGGAGCGTGAGCCGGCAGAGGAATCCATGCGTCCCGGACAGGAAGAACCGGGCGGGGACAGGTTCACCTACTATGTCATTGAAGATTTATCCGCAAGAGCAGGCAGCAATCCGGAAAAAGGCGAAGTAGAGCGTTTTGACAGCCTTGCAGAAGCAATCGCAAGGTTTAAAGAGTGCCGGGAGAGGGAAACTGCCGATGGGACAGACACGACAAGGGCGGTATTTGGGTTCGGCATCAATGGAAAAGAATTTGACGTACTCCATGTGAAAAACAACCAGAACTGTGTGCCGCTTGAATTTACGCAGGAGGAAGTGGAGAACAGCCGCTTCAAGGGCGATCTGCAGATTCTGCATCAGGAAGTCGGATTTGACCGGGCAGAGGTTTTCCGGGAAAGACTGCCAGAGGAAACAAAGGCTCTGGTAAAGGAACTGTACGGGCTTCAGCTAAAGTTCAGCGGCATAAAAGATGTTTCCCCTTACATGGATAAATTTGATATACTCTATGAGCAGGGGAAAATGGAAAACCTGATACCGGAAGGGGAGCAGAACCGTATCCTTGAAAATATTCCTTTTACAGAATGGAAAAATCCATATATTGATACCAGTGTCGGGGAGACGGGTAAAATTGAACCAGGGAAACGTGCGGTGGAAGAATTTAAGGCAAAGACCGATGAATTATTCCATGAGATCAGCGAAATGAACCCGGCAGAGATTGAGGAAGCCGTAAAATGCCATGTGCAGGCAAAGATTGATGAATATGTCATTCGGGCGGAGATTGTAGATGTGGCAGTAGTCGGGAGCCGATGCCGGGGGCTGGAGCGTGAAGGCTCTGACCTTGATGTGGTGGTGGAGCTTTCCACGAATGAGCGTGAGGATGATCTATTTAACGCTTTTAATAATGAGGATGGAATCCATATCGGCGGCATAAAGGTTGACATTAACCCGATTACCGCACAGAAGACGGGGACGCTGGAAACATACCTTCCCAAAGCAGAGGAATACCTTGACGGGCTGCGTGAAGCAAGGGAGCAGGAGCAGGCGCAGGAAACCATGCACCAGGAGCATGGGCAGGCACGGGCAGAAGTCACGCTGACCGTTGCGGAGTGCGGCGAGTTCCACAGCCTGGGAGAGTTTTATGAAAATATCCCTACTGTTGAAGAAGCAATCGCAATCTGGAAGCAGATACCGCCAGAGCGCATGAACGGTATTCCTGCTATCGGTATCAATATCCATACACCGGGAACAGAAGCGTTTGAAGATGTGGGGATTGACGTTCTGACCGGGAAAAGGATTGACCTTGATATTTTGGAGTATATCCCCGACATAAAGAACAATCCGCAGGCAATGGAAGTCATTACGGAGCTTGTGGCGAAGCTGCCGGAAATGGAGATTGACGGGATTATGAGTGAGGAAATGGAATCGACAGTATGGCGGATGCGGATGCCGGAACTTACACCCGCAGAACAGCTTGCGGTAGAGATTGACCGTTTTACTTTTGATTATGACCCTGATCTTTACCGTGACAATACCCAGAACATGACGGAGAACGTATCAGAGCTTGCAGAGACTCTGGCGCAGAGGGACACCCAGGACATTGCGGCGTGGCTTTCCGATGTGGCTGCGGAGGGGACAGAGCCGGAAGAAGCGGAGCGGGCTAAGGAGCTGCTTGAAAAACTGGCAGAGTATAAGCCCCTTGCCAAGATTGAGGAACTGGAAGAGCAGAATTACAATATGGTGGATAATGTGCTGAATAACGGGGCAGGGGAAAAGGCGCAGAAAGAGGAACAGAAGATGCAGGACAGACCTGCAGCCCGGACTTCCTTAAAAGCCCGTCTTGCGGAAAAGAAGGCGCTTGTTTCCGGCCAGGGCAAAGACCATGAAGCAAAGGAAAATGAAAAGAAAAATCAGAGGGAGATGTAAAAGTATGAATACAAGATTTACGGTGGAAGAAAGTAATTTGATCTGCATTTTTGCGGGAGAAGGCAGGAGCAGGGTTATAGAGGGCATTGAAAGGGCCTTGCCGTATCTCGATGACCCGGATATGGAGGAACTGTCAAATAGGACAATCGGAAAGCTGCATACCATGACAGACGAAGAATTTGAGCAGCTTGAACTGACCGAAGCAGAATAAAACGTAATGGAGCAGGTTTTCTTCTCACTGATATGTGTGGGGAGGGAACCTGCTTTTTATTTTTCTTTCCAGATACCGCTTACTTCGTCATACGCCATAGAGTGACACAATACACTACTATACCTCTTGCGGAGGAAACAAATTTCTGCTATAATTGCGTTGGTAAACTTTGCATTTTTTTAGAAAGAGAGCTTGACAAACATGATTTACTGTGCCATTCTTAAGCAAGCAAGCAAGCAAGCAAGCAAGCAAGCAAGCAAGCAAGCAAGCAAGCAAGCGGAGCGGTGCTATAACTATATAGTCCGCAGTTTTGTCATGCTCAATTTTATACCGTCGAAACTGGCGCTCTTATGCCCGCAGGAAACTGTGCGGCGGAGAGCGTCTTTTTGTTTTGGTCATCCCCTGCTCTGGAAACCAGTCCGGAGGCGGCAGGGATATTTGGTGAATGAGGTGGAATTATTTGAAAGATAAGAAAGACATTATCCGCATCTTTTTAGTATGCGTCATCATGCTTTCATTGGGATTTGCGTTCAACATGGAGGAAGATCATAAGTATCTGCCATTCATGGTCTTTATGGCCTTTGTAACGCTGATGTTCTTCCTTTCGGTAATCAGCCAGTCCAATTTGAAAAGGAATCAACAATCCCTTTTCTTTTTCTTTGTTTCACTGGCGGAGATGCTCTGGCTTGGATGGGTTGGAGTAACATTAAACTGGCAATTTGCTTTGTCTTTTATGGGTGTGGTGGGTGTCACATGGTTTCTGGTCAATCTTGTGTCTGCTTATGTACGCCAGCGCAGTGTGGTAGTCCGGTGGAACACAGCCTATACAGTCTGGAAGTCGGGCGGCGGGGCAGAGGAATATCTGAAGGAGATTGAACAGTGTGAGGCGGAGTTAAAAAATGATACAGGAATTAGGCTTGTATATGCCGGCATTTCTCTGAATGACTATATTTCTGTTCATAAGGTTTATCTGCTGAAAGAAATGAAACGGGATCAGGAATGTCTTGCTTTGCTGAAAAGCACCTTGCCCAAAATTAAAAATCCGGAAGTGCGGAAAGCTCTTTCGGAAATAGAAACGGAAATTCAAAAATGATGTAAGCTACAGCGAAAATACGATTGAGAGGCTATGAGAATGAAAAGGTGTACCATAGGACTGTTTTCAAAAATCATTACATTCTTGGTCTTAATGATTTTATTCGTTCCGCTGACGGGTATTGCTCTTTATTTTGTATTCATTTATCCACAGACACACCATGAGGAAAACCTAATCTTTTTGACTGGTTTAATTGTGTGTGTTGACCTTTTGGCTTTTGCCATTTACCGCATGTTTTATTTGGGGCTGGTCTGGGTGGAATATGACAGGGAAAAAGTAATCTTCCACTATTCCCGCAAAGAAGAATATAAGCTCCAGTGGGAAGAGATACCAGGGAGCCGGGTGCAAGTCCGGCGAATAGGCGGCGGATATGCTTTCTGCATCCAGAAAAATGGACGGTTGAGAACGATTCTCCTGAACCACTTTTACAGTGGGTATAGCGATTTTGAAAAGGCATTGAAAGAAACTGGCGTTTTGGATAGAGCTGCTATCATAACAAGCGAAAAGATGAAATAGAACGCAGAGCAGACATGGGAACAGTACAAAAGATACCGGGAGACTTATCCCCATTCCGTACAGCCAAAACCGGAAGGTGATTGTATCGTATGCCCGGACTGCCAGGGAAAAGGACTGCACCTGAAAAAACTCCCACTGCTGAAGGTGGATGTGGGAAAAGTCTGCAAGAGCTGTGGCGGCTCTGGGTATGTGCCGAAATAGTTGTGTTGCGGTTGAATATTATGGAGGCAGACGGTATGGAACAGATAAGGCAACTGTTAGAAAGAGGATTTTGGGGCGGGATTGTATTTGCCGCCGCTCTTGCGGGATTTACTGTTTTTCTTTATCTGGTTTATCGGTTGATAAAATTCTTACAACCCAAAACGGTACGACAGGAAGAACAGTGGGTTTATTCTCACCCTTTTTATAAGGTTTCTGGGCGTGGCCGGGGTGCTTATCTCATACTTTGCCTGGAAGAAGTCTTGCTGTTTTATGGGCAAGATTTTTCTGCCTGGGAACGGATATTGCGGGAACTATGGTCAATTACGAATGGTTCAGAAGGGGATTGGATTGGAACCTGGTTAGATTCTGTTTTGGAATTGCTGCCCAGCCAGATACTGGCAAACAAAACAGACCAGTTATCCTCGGATGATAAGAGAGAAATTCCAAACCTTTATGCCCAGTCTGGCCTAGTGATGATCCTTGTGAATACATTGATGGAAAACGCTTATACAATGGTCTGCGAATGGTCGCCTGATATAGTGGCTCATGACCCAGACGCACTTCATTACATAGACAAAGCAGAGGAAATGCTGAAAAAATTCGGTGTGCCACTTCCAGCGAATGAGGCTGTTCAATTTCTTGCATCTCAAAAGGACAGTTCTCTTGGGAGGTCTTTTGAGGGGTTGCGTCTTTCGTATTTGTCAAAAAACTGTAAGTAATAGTGAAAGGCTGTAAATATGAAAAAATGTACAATAGGACTGTTTTCAAAAATTATTACATTCCTGGTTTTTGCGGTTTTCTTCATTCCGCTGACGGGTATCTGCTTTTATATAGCATTCCTCTATCCCCAGGCATCACAGGAGGAAAGGCTGCTCTTTCTGGCAGGGGTTCCCATGTTTGGCGGTCTTATTGCCTTTGCCATTTATCGTACTTTTTATTTGGGGCTGGTGTGGGTGGAATATGATATGGAAAATGTGATATTTCACTACTCACGCAAAGAAGGGTATCGGTTCCGGTGGGAGGAAATACCGGGGAACCGGATGCAGGTTGAACGGGCAGGCGGCGGATACATTTTCTATATCCAGGGAAATGGGAAGAAGAGAAAAATCCCTTTGAACCGGCTTTCGAGAGGTTATAAGGATTTTGAAAAAACAATGGAGCTGATGGGAGTGCTGCACAGGATTGGCGCAAAGACACAGGAAGAATTTAAGCGAGATGCGGAAAAGGTATTTGAACAGTATCAGAAATACCGGGAGACTTACACCCATTCCGTACAGCCGAAACCCGAAGGTGACAGTGTTGTGTGTCCGGACTGCCAGGGAAAGGGGCTGCATCTTAAAAAACTTCCGCTGCTGAAGGTGGATGTGGGAAAGGTTTGTAAGACCTGCGGCGGCTCTGGTTATGTGCCAGTCTATAAGAGTGATTTTGTTGAGATTCCTGCCGGCAATATTGTAAAAGAATCTAAGACGCAAAATCCCAATTATTGTGATAAGCAATATATCGTATATATAAGCCCTGGTGATCCACGCAAAAAAATCCGTGTGAATACTTACTATTTACCACAGGAAGAAAAAGTCCGTATATGTACACATTATGACCGTGGTTTATGTGATACATTAGAAGAATACGAAAAGCTGCCCATAGAGTATATTGAGGAACAGGCATACGGTTCTTGGATGGATGGCGCAAGATAAAACAGGATAGGCGGCAAGGAGATATGCTATGTCGGAATTATTAAACAGTATTCGTTCCCGCATTGAATCGTTGGGGATAGGCTTTCAATTTGTAAAAACAGTCAAAACCGGCACAAATGGAGCAGAACGGGAAACATGGCTTTTGGAATATGAGGGTTCCCAGTTTATCTTTGTACCTGGCAGGAAACATGTCACTTTGGGATGGGATACAGATCAATGTCCTCTGGGAGAAGGTGTATTAGAAGGTCTGCAGAAAGAATTTTCTTCCGGTCATGAATATTACTATGAGGAGGAACTGGAGGGTTTAAAGGGCGATTATCAGGAGCAGATTGACGAGGCAGAAGAAAACGGCGATTCCGGGAAAGCTGATGAGCTGCGTTCGGAACTGGCAGAAGAATTAAAATCGTGGAACGAGGACATAGAAGAAAAAGGTTACGCAAGCTGGGAGGGCTTTCTGGCAAAGTGGAACGAGCATCTGTCCAGGCGCCTGTCGCCGCTGCGCACTGCCGATATCAGGGATATGATCGTAGAGGTGGACAGCCGCTATCTGGATGAGGATGCGCCATCCCTGGAACAGGCGGTTCTCTCCCTGAAACAAGGGCTTTTTACATTACCGACAGAAGATGAATGGGAGTATCTTTGTAATGGCGGCACACGGACATTGTTCCGTTGGGGCGATACATTGAGCGGTGTGATGACGGAGATTTTTAATGTGGGCGCTGTCGGGGAAACCAGGGAAAATACAATATTGGAGCAGCCTAATATGCTGGGCCTGTTCATTGCATATGATTCTTATAAAAATGAAATTATTGACAATACATCGTTTACAAAAGGCGGCGATGGAGGATGCTCGCTTTGCGGTGGCGATGGGGCAATTTATGTCCTGCCCTGTTATACCGCTTTTTATCGCCAGCCGACTAATGAGCGACATTCGGAGTTGTCGAAAAATTATTTTTGCTATCGGCGTATCATCCGGCTGCCGCAATAGATTTGACTTAGCTGATGAAAGCTGCCGGCCAGATGAAATGGCCAGGACTGGTAAATGACTGTAAAGTACCTGGTAATCTGCCTGCGGCATGTGTAGCAAAAAAAGGACGAAATACAGCAGAAAATGTCTGTTTCACAACATTTCTCTGCTGTATTTTTCAAATGATCCGATAAAAGCTGCAGAGCCATGTTGCTGAAAAGGTAGAGGAAGCGGAAAATGCGGATAGGGATATGTGATGACGAGAAAGAAATCCGCCATACATTTGCGGAAAAGATAAGAAGGATATACCCGAAAGCGGAGCTGGAGCAGTATCCGTCTGGAGAGGAGCTGCTTTCGGCGGACAGGATGCCGGACATCCTGCTGCTGGATATCCGGATGCCGGGCAGGGACGGGATGGAGACGGCGAAGAAACTGCGGGAGAAGGGCGGGGAGACCGTGATCATCTTCGTCACCGCCCTGGAGGATTTCGTATTCCAGGCCTTTGACGTAGGGGCTTTCCACTACCTGGTGAAGCCCTTTGACGACAATAAGTTCCGGGAAGTGCTGTCCCGGGCTGTGGGGCAGGTGGAGGGCAGGGAACGGGCGGAATCAACGGAAAGCCGCCAGGAGAAGCCCAGGCTGATAGTGACCGCCGGGGGCAAGCACGTTTCCGTCAATCTGGAGGACATCGTTTACGCGGAGGTGTTCGACCGGAAAGTCATCGTCCACACCATGGACGCGGACATCGAATATTACGGGAAGATGAAAGAGCTGGAAAAACAGGCAGGGGAGGAATTTTACCGTCCTCACAGAGCCTACCTGATCAATTTCAACTATATCATAAAATATGACGCCTCCAACATCTATCTGAAAAGAGGGCAGGCGCTTATGGCCAGGCAGAACTACCGGGAGTTCGTGCAGCGGTATCTGCGGTATAACCAGAGGAAGGAGCAGGAGTAGATGGAACAGGGAGGAACCTGGTGGAAAGCGGTATTCTATGGGCTGCCGGTTTCGGAAATCGTTCTCATGGGCTGTTGCCTGTACCGGTTGACAGCGCCGTTCATGGAGCGGAAAAAAGGGGCGCTGCGGGCCGGAATGGCATATGTCCTGGTGATGTGGGGGATTTATGTCCTGTCCCTGCGCCTGGAGGGTCTTTCGCTTCGCAGGATGATGGGCGCTCTGGCGGTGTTCCTGGTGATGTGCCGGACAGACCGGAGGAATTACGGGCAGAAAGCCTTTCTCGTGCAGACATTTTTCTCGCTGCATCGGTTCGCCGGGGCGGTGGCGGAAATGGTGTATGATAATCTGTATTATTTTATTGGAAATACAGACTACATGGCGGCGCATCCGGATCTGTCCTTTGCCCTGTATGTGGGAGTGTGCGGAATCTATCTGGCTGCGGAGCTTTTGTTCATGGGGGTCAGTGTCTGGTTTATTTTAAGGACTTATGTGTACCGGGATACCGGGATGTCCAAAAAGGAGCTGTTCGTGCTGATGACGCCCTCTTTCCTGGGAGTGACGGGCTATTGGGCCATATGGCATTACCGAAACTTCTATATCGCGGAAATCCAGCGGAATTCGGATTTCTATGACATGCTGTCCCTGTTCTATTACATCGTGGCCATGGTCACCATTGTGGCGGTCATCGCGCTGTACCAGAGCATCAAGGCGGGACAGGAGGAGAGGATGCAGAACAAACTGCTGGCCGTCCAGGTGGAGGATATCCGGCGGCATATCGCGCAGGTGGAAAATCTGTATCAGGACATCCGGGGGCTCAGGCATGACATGGCGAACCATATCGCCACGCTGGAAGGGCTGTACGAAGTGGACAGGGCAGAAGAAGCGAAAGCATACGGCGCACAGCTGAAGAACGCCTTGTCCCAGACCACAGGGCAGCTGAAGAGCGGGAACCCGGTAACGGATGTGATTCTGCTGGGGGTGAAAAAAGAGGCCGAAAAGAGAGGGATAGCATTTCGGTCTGCGTTCTATTATCCTACAGGCTCCCATGTGGATGCTTTCGACATCAGCGTGGTGCTGAACAATGCCCTGCAGAATGCCCTGGAGAATGCGGCGGAGAGTGAAAAAGAAAACGGAAAAACGTATATCCGTATCCGCTCTTATCGCAGAAACAATGCCTATATGATAGAAGTCCGCAACAGCTTCCCGGGAACCGTCCAATGGGATGCCCCAAACGGGCTGCCGGTCACATCGAAAGGGAAAAAGGACAGCCAGTCTCATGGATACGGCCTTGCCAATATCCGCAGAGTGGCAGGGAAATATTCCGGAGACATAGCTGTCGACATACGGGAGGGAGAATTTTGTCTCAATATCATGCTGATGATGGAGTAAAGCGTTGGCGCGAGGTTCTGCTGGTGAGAGGGTTCACAGCAGAAAAAAGCCGTTCCACGGCATATCTGTTGATTCCCCAGAGCGACAGGCCGAAACAGGATATAGAGCCGTACAGATTTTGAATAAGAACAGGCTTTACTGAGAATGGAAAGGAGAAAAGACGGTATGACAATCGGCGGCATAACAAATGCGAGCAGCGGCGTGCAGAGAGGGGCAGGCCTGAATCCCCAGGCGGATTCCGTCAGCAGAAGCCTGCAGAACCAGATTGCCCAGGCCCAGAAAGAGCTGCGGGAGCTTTCTTCCGACGATAGCATGACAGCGGAAGAGAAAATGAAGAGAAAGCAGGAAATCCAGCAGGAGATTGCCAATCTGAACCAGCAGCTGCGGCAGCACCAGATGGAGCAGAAAAGGGAACAGCAGTCTGCCCGGAAAGCAGCGGAAGAAGGAACCAAGAATGGGGCAGGCGCGAAACCGGGGGACGCGAAGCCGGGCAAGGCAAAGCCAGCGGGTAAAGCGGAGGGCCTGTCCCAGGCAGGCATGCAGTCCATGCTTTCCGCAGACGCCTCCGTGAAACAGGCACGGGTACAGGGCAGAACAGTCACCGGAATGGAGGGCCGCGCCGGTGTGCTGAAAGCGGAGATTCGGCAGGACGCAGGCGGCAATACCCAGGCGAAAGAGGCGGAGCTGGCGGAAATCGAGCAGAGAGCCCTGAAGGCGGAAACGTCCCAGATGAATACCCTTGCGAGGGCGAACAGGGAGATGAAAAAAGTCTCGGAGACGGAGCAGGGCAGCCGGGCAGAAGAGGGCGGCAAGGAGGCCGGCAGCAAAGGGAATAAAGTTAAAACCGAAACCGGCAGCCGGCTGGATCCAACAGACAGGGTAGGAATTGCAGAAGGGCCTGGACAGGGGACAGAGGAGAATGACGACAGAGATGACGTCCGGGAGGCGTTGAAAAAGTATGCCTATGTTCCTATAGATATCCGGCTGTAGGCAGGCTGGGGAAATAGAGGTTCTCGCAAAGGACAGCCGTAACAATACAATTCACGGCCTAGCCGATAAAGAAAACCCCGCAGTTATTGATAGCGGGGTTTTTGCATGGTTAATAGAGGTGCCTGTATATTTTTAACATCACACCTCCAGACCGGCATTAAATCTCTCTTTGACCGATTCGTATATATTTTTACCTGCAGCTTTGATGGACTGGATGATACTCAAGCCGTCGCAGAACCAGTCTACTCCATTCTGGCTGCGAAAGCACATCACCTGGGCCGCTTTCCGTTTGAATTTTCTTGCACATCTTTCTGCCAGGTTGTTATCCGGTTCCACCCTTGGATCATGTAAAAAGAGTGTGTACCTCTCTTTTTCTTCTGCCATCCGTTTGTAAAGGTTATACCCGTCTTTGAAATATTCGCCGGGTGGCTCATATTCATATTCCGTTTTTGCAGTCGTTATGATCTCGTCATACCTCTGATCTAATTCGGCGACTTTTTCCAAATCTTCCTCCCCTCCATTATGTACATCATTCCAATATATGACCGCATCTTTGATCCATTCTTTCATCATGGCATTCCATGTGAGGTTTTTTTCATTTTCTATGCTGCTAATGAGATATCTTTTTATGTGCGCCATGCATTCCTGGTTTTTCGAACCATGCTTTATCAAAGCCGCTTCATGGTCGCTGATCAGGATGCCGTCATAAAATTCCAGGGGAGAGCCTTCCACGCCTTCCTCTCCTTTTTTAGGACGCCCCTGATACAATACCGTATCGCCCGCGGCACAGATCATGACAGCAGTCTGGCCTCCGTTCATTCTGCCAAATGTAAAATCTGCATGCATAACAGGAGCGGAAAAAAGCTTTAAGAAAACCTCATCCCGTTCCTCTTTTGTCTTTTCCGAAAATTGTCTGGAAAGACTGCAGATAAGGCCGGTGGACAGATCCAGCCCCCCGCCGGTGACCTCCTTTATAAAACTCTGCGTTTTTCCGATCCCAACGTAACATTCATTATTCAGCAGGTATGCAAATGCTTTTACCGTTCCGTCATAGGCCACTTCATCTTTTAGGCCCTCCGGAAAAGCAGCATGCACCCTCTGGCCCGTTGTCTGGTTCCTAAATTCCGGTGTCTGGTACTCGATTGCTTCTACATTCACATGCAGTTTTATCAACTGCTTGCGGATGATTCTGCCGGTTTCTTTGAAGTTTGGGTCGTCTGTATATATAGGCGGTGCCGGAATGGCTACCACCTCTGTTGGCTCCATCTGTTTACGCTCATGATGGATATGCCCTTTCTGCCCGCCTGGTTTTTTCCCGCTTTTTTCCCTTCCGTTTGGAATGGTTTTATGGTTTGGGCTCTGTGAGGATGATTTGGAAGAGTTCGTATGGTCCTTATTGATACGTGCCGTTAATGCGGCTATTTTCTGTTCCGCGTCATAGAGGGCTGCTTTCAGCTCATATAATTCGCGGTTTTTATTCCGCAGCTCATCGCGCAGTCTGTCCATAGCGGCATCCCTCTGGCGTTCCACTTCGAGGACGCGCTGCCCAAGACGCGCGATCTCTTTGCGCAGGGCAAATTTTCCCGCATTCGCTTCCCGATAAACATCATCAAATATCTCGGACCATATTTTCCGGACATCAACCGTCTCCGCATGGGCCTTTCTAAGCTCTTCTTCCAGCCTGCGGATCTTAGCATTCTGCTCACGAAAAACGGCTTTGGACTGTTCCTGCATCCGCACATACTTCTCGCCGGATTCAAAAGCTTTCACTTTGTCTTCCGCTGCTTTGAGCCTTATTCTTAATATGCCTGTATCAAATGATGGGCCAATAGACATGGCAGCCTCCCGGTCAATAGCCTTTTAGCTCTTTGATCTGTTTCTTTAATGATTCGATAAGTGTTTCCTGGGCTTCATACTTTTTCAGAAGCTTTTCATACATTTTTTTATAATCGGCACTGTCCATGGCCACTGTTTTGCATTTCCTGTTCCGTCCATCTGTCGGGACGATCTCCCCGGTTTCCGGATCGACTCTTCCAATAAGCTTTCTCTTTGCCCTGGTCATCTTTTTCTCAGGATCCCAGTAAGAATGAGATTCGTATGCATAAGTGATACCAGAACGCTTGTCGTATTGTTTAATAATTGCCATGATAATCCTCCTTTGGATGTGGTTATGTGCATATTGTATCACATAACCATATAAAACACAATACTAAAATGCCAAAAAGTATTGAAATTTCAACACTTTTTGGCATTTCTACCTCTTGATTTATATGGTTATGAAAATTCAAAAAACTTAAGAAATCCCCATTTGCTTTTATAAATAATATGCATTATAATATTGACAGACACAGCGGAACTGGGCCAACTTCTGATTCCATATGCGCCGCGGCGCAGGAAGTTATGGTACGATATTGACATGGTAGCATGGACGGAGGGCTGCAATGGAGGCGACGCATAGGGTCAAGGACAAGGATAACAATACGTTAGGGTTCATGATAGACGGAAGATTCATAGCCAGCAGCCTGATAAAGGACAATGCACCTAACATAGAGAACCTTATACTACAGAAGAATGGAGCCATCAGAGCAAAAAGGGCTCTGCCGGAACTGTATTATAAAGACGCCGTCATAAAAGCAGTATATAGGGATCTGGTTCAGGAGAATCCCTTCGAGAGGAACATACAGTCAGAACTGGAGCATTGGAGAAATACCAGATACAGGCAGGTGCTCCAGCTGGGCGGGACCAGGCAGGTGGGAAAGACCACGGAATTATTGAAATTTGCCTACAAGAACTATGAATATGTGATATATGTGAACCTGGCGGACGACAGGTTTCGGTTCGCGGCCCTGTCAGATTCTGCGGATATGTGGTTGGATATGCAGAATTACTGTGACAGGGCTTACCTTCCGCAGTATAGAGACGACAGGAATACGATCCTGATTTTAGATGAGATACAGACAAGCAAGAAGGTCTACAATTCCATAAGGGCAATGCGGTCAGCCTTAAAATGCGACATAGCCGTCACGGGGAGCTATCTTGGAATCGTCTTTCATACAGAAGGATATTTCCTGCCTGCGGGGATCATAACATATATCGATATGACAGCTATGAACTTTGAAGAGTTCGCCCGTGCATTTGGAGAGGCCGAATTGTTGGGCAACATAGACTTATATGGGGCCGCCAGCCAGCAGCACTACCGTAAACTGGAGAATCTCTACAGGATATACAGACAGATCGGAGGATATCCGGAGGTAGTCAGGACATATGTCCAGACAGAGAACATAGAGGAGTGCCACACGACAATCGGTAATTTGCTGAGGACTTTCAAGGAAGAGTCCCGCAACTACTTCAGCCAGCCGAGAGATGTGGAAATATTCGAAAGTGTATACACATCGGCCTTGAAGGAAATGTGCAGGGAAAAGCGAGGTACGGGCAGAGACCAATTAGAAATAATCAGGAAGCTGGCGGACAATGACACGAATCTGATGATAAATAGAGATGAGGTCGCCAACGCGATAACATGGCTGATTTATACAGGCATGATAGCCACATGTGATTTAGCGGTAAATGGAGATATCAAAAACATCAGTAAGGACAGGAGGCTATATTTTTCGGACTGCGGAATCGTGGCATACTTGACAAATAGGACGCTCGTGGACAGCAGCTCCCTTGAGGGATTGTTGACCGAGACTTTTGTATTTAATGAGCTGCGGTATCTATTCGGACAGAAATCTGTCGGAAATAGGGTGATGGGCGACAATGTATGCTTTTCGACCTGCGGCGCATATGAACTGGACTTTATGCTGGCAAGCTCAGACAGAACAGTGTATGGCATAGAGGCAAAAACCACGAAAGGCAATCCATTGTCCCTGAGAGTGTTCATCGATAAGCATTATATAGACAGAGGGATAGTCGTAAAGCCCGGAGGACACGGCGACAAGTTCGACACCATCCCCATATATGCAGTAGGCTGCAGATTTCCCTATGAATAGGAATCAGGGAGAATCGGAAAGAATCTGAGCTACAAGCGTAAAGAAAGGCGGAGACCACAATGGAACAGCTACAGACAGCAATCGAAGCAATCACTAGGCGCAGCAAAAAGTTCCCCCAGGAGGAATTCGAAACCATATGTGCCAACAAAGAGGAAGCGGTTCCCTGCTTGCGCGGCGCCATCGAGAAAGCCATCGCGGAGGGCGAAAATCTGGACGGGGACTATCAACTGCACTTTTATGCAATGTTCCTGCTGGCCCAGTTCCAGGACAGGGATTTCTTCCCCAGGATGATGGAGCTGGCATGCCTGCCGGAGGATACGGTGGATTTTCTGATGGGGGACGCCATGACAGAGAGCCTGCCGACGATCCTGTACAATATGTACAATGGCGACATCCGGCTCCTCATGGATGCCGTCCGCTCCCCCGATGTGGGCGATTACGTCAGGTCCGGGCTGCTGAGGGTCATGGGCCAGCTGTATCTGGACGGGACGCTCGGGAAGCAGGACTGGCAGGATTTCCTGCGGCAGATCGTGTATGGGGAAGAGATTGGGGACTATGTCTACACCGCTTTGGCAGATGTAATCTGCAGATGCCATTTTGTGGAGATGCTCCCGGAGATACGCAGGCTCTATGAGGACAATCGGATAGAAGGGGGCATGATAGGCGGATATGATGAATGTGTGGACGATGTGTTCACATACTGGGACAGCCGGGAAAATTTCTGCAAGTCCCCTGTCCAGGCAGTTCAGATGCTCAGGGGATGGGCTATGTTCGATGACCCGGAGGCGGAAAAGAGGAGCAGGGAGCTGGAGAAGAATTTCTCTCAGGCGCTCAGGAAGCTGGATCAGGAATTCAACAGGACAGAGCCGAAGCGCAAGATTGGCAGGAACGACCCATGTCCCTGCGGAAGCGGGAAAAAGTATAAGCAGTGCTGCCTGAATAAGCCCAAATCGCCGCTGGATTTGGTCGAGACTCCCCAGGAAAAGGCCAGGTGGCTGAAGGAGTATCCAGAGGCGAGGCAAGGCGGCGATGGGGACAGGATCTATCTGGAGGATTGTTTCAGCCACGAAAGCATCGAAATCGACAAGCTGCTGTACCTTGCCCTGAAGCACCGGGCGATTCCCATCTGGAGGAGGGAAGAGGAAAGCGTGGTACATAACCGGAGGCGGGTCTATCTCTCTGCTGCGTATGAGCGGTTCCGGACATTGCTGGAGGAGGAAGGGATAGAGTCCTTCCAGGCGTATGACAGAAAGCATTCCATCCATTACCACTGCCAGGACTGGCTGGAGGTATTGGAAGAGTTGCTGGAGGAAGGGGATCCGGAGGGAATCCTGGAGGATGTCCGCGGGCTTTTCGGGAAGATGGGAAAATAATCTGAATATTCCCCGAATCCCCATAAATCCCCAAAACCAGTTGTCTTTTCCCTGATTTTATGGTATACTTGCACAAGTTTTGATAGATAAGCCCTATGGCTGAAGGGCCATACGGGCACGTCGGCATATGCCATAAAGGAAAAAACGGGAAAGCGTTGGGATGACAGATGGAGAGCAGAATTCGGGAAATATCCGCGATTCGGGTGACGATTGGGCGGGCGAAGCTGGCAAGGGATGAAAGAAGCGTCGTAAAGATATTCGAGGTGTTGGAGAAATGCCTGATTCCCTGCGAGTGCATGGCAATCAACATCGACTGGCTTGCAATCGTGGTGAGAAAGCCGGAGAGCGGAAAGATAGACGGCTTCATTGCCATGCTGAGGGAGGAGCTGGACGCTACCACGATTGATGTGAACGGGGAAGTGCGGCTGCTCTACATCGAGCATGGGCGCTTCAATACCCGGAGGATCGGCATGATTGTCTCCAGCCTTTCCATCCAGGACATCGATATCAATATGCAGCGCTATGTACGGTGCGAAGACAGGTTCGTAATCGGCGTGTCCGTGGAGGATGTGGGCAGGGCCCACCGTATCGTCAGGGGACTGCTGGATTCCGATTACAGGATTTGATTCCAGGGCCAGATGGGGGAGCTCATCTGGCCTTTCTGAAATAGTATTTATAATATGTCCCGTCTACCACTTGCTCCGGCCGGTATTCTTCCTCCAGCCAGGACAGGAGCCAGGTGTTCGTCTGCAGTTCATAGGCAAGGGTCCCCAGATAGCTTTCCACCACGATGACATCGGGATATTTATCCGGATTCATGCGCCAGTATTCCAGGACAGCGCTGCTGTAGGAAGGGGTAGACATGGTGGAAGGCCCAGCCACTTCCACATCCTCATACAGATATCCCAGCGTATTCGCCGGAACGCCTATGATCCATACCTTGTCTCCCGGCCGGATCCACTGCTTCCACTCAGGGTAGCTGTCGCGCTCTATGCAGACACCATCCTCATTGGAGATGATGCCCCATGCCGGTCCGCTGCGGACCACGGACAGATTCGACAGGATGGAGCACATCTGCCCCTTTCCGGTCAGAGGCGTCCTGATATAGACGCATCTGAATGCCAGAAGCATCACGAGACAGATGAAGCAGCGGCATCCCCATCTCTTCATTTCCGCACAGGTGAACGCCTTTTCGATCGGTATCAGGGCCGCGATGATTGCAGGCAGCGCATAGGGCACGGAGGGGAGGAGGGGCATGTTGGACAGGAGCAGCGTGGCCAGGAACTCCAGGCTGCCGAAGGGGGTCAGGCACAGATACAGCCTTTTCTCCCCGTCTGTCAGTTTCCGTAAGTTCCAGGAGCCTGCGGCGATGACGGCCATGAAGATGAGGCTGTAGGCGGTGCGGTTCTGTAAGCTCAGGATGTTCAGGAGGAATCCGGCCAGCAGGATGCCTGCGGAGCAGAGCAGCCAGAGCTGCCGCCTCTCCTGCCCATTCCCTTCGGCGGGACGGCGGAGGGAATGCAGGAGCCTACTCAGGACGAAGCCTGCCGCGCCCACCGCCAGAAATACCGGAAGGATCCTCAGGGCATCTTGCAGGTATCCGGCCAGCTTGTCCGTCGCGCTGACCGTGTGGGAGGGCTCCAGCGCCAGCATCCCCCTTATGCACTGCAGAAGGGTGTCCGGGCCCAGGGTGAGGAGGAAATATCCCGCCACGGCGATTCCTGCCCCCGCGCACACGCCGGAAAAAGTCAGGATGCCGCCCCGCCTGTCCGGGGAATAGCGCGCCAGCAGCGCGATGGCGCCCGGAAAGAGGACCAGGCAGGAGGGATAGGAGAGAACTGCCAGGCACAGACAGAATGCCCCCGCCGCCAGCGTGAGGCGCTTCCCTCCCCTCAGGTAGGCATGCAGACAGATAGCAGACAGCGTGGAGAACCATAGCTGCATGTTGGCGAACTCCGGCAGCGCGAAGTCCTTGGGGGAAATCAGGAAGAATAGCAGGGCGCAGCCGTAGGCCAGGGGCTTTTCCAGCTCCCGGCGAAGCGCCCTGTACAACAGGAGGGCGATGCCGCCCCGAATCAGGATTCCGCAGACCTGCAGGTAGAGCACGATGCCCGTGGTGGTCCGGAATATTTTTTCATAGATCCACATCAGGGCTGCCGTAAGGAATGCGGAGGTCTGGTGCGGCTCCCACATTTCCAGGAACATCCTGTCCCCGGAGAGCAGCCGCTGGGACATGCTGATATGGTACGTACAGTCATGGGACACGTTGGTCACTGACCAGATGAGGCCGCAGAGCAGGGCCGTCACGGTCAGGACTATATAAATCAGCCGGTGCTTCCGGGACTGGCTGTCTTGAAGGTTTCCGGTTCCTCTCATCAGATTTCTCCATTTTGCGTTCTGTTTTGCTTTCTATTAAGTATGTCGTTCCCCTGTTCCACAGTTCAGGTCCGCCTCAAATCCCCGGGGAAATAAAGCCATGGCGCATACCAGGGGAAGGGCGAAGAAGAACAGGAGCATATATCTCACCAGGATCATGGGGCCCATCAGCACCGTGAGGAGATGGAACACGAAAATCCACATCGGCGTGAACAGCCGGTATTTCCTGCGGCTCCAGAAATAGAGGAACAGGACCATGGTGCACAGAAGATGCCATCCGGGGCTCAGCAGCAGGAAGGCAAGGGGGGCCTTCTGGGCTTCCGGGTCATGGGACAGACGCTCATAGAATGCATGCAGCCCGGGCAGATAGACCCGCTCTTCTCCGGGCGGGGCCACCCTGTAGTCGAAATAGCTTCCCTTCCCGTCCGCGTGGCGGTAGCCGTCGATCAGGGCATGGGGATACCAGGCGTCCACCGTGTTGATCAGGAAGGAATTCACATAGGTCAGGGGATGGGCTGCCCCCAGCCGGATCCAGAGGCGGAAGAAATCTCCCTTATGGGCCAGGAAAGCATCCCTGTGAAAGCCCTGCTTCACGGGGTCGGACACTGTGGGCTTGTACTGCTCCAGGGACTCGCGCCCCACGAAACGGTAAAGGGCCTCCAGGTCCTCTTCCTGCAGGGAGGCGGAATCGTACCGATGGACACGGGCCATCTGCTGCAGAGGCACGGAGAGCATTTCCTCCACCCCACCCGGCGCTACGTCCAGCACCCTGTACACCGGTCCGATATAAATCAGATAGGGGACGATCGTGACCAGCAGAAACGCCACCAGATTCCGTTTATGCCTACGCCAGTCCGCCCGAGCGGATATCCCCAGGACCAGCAGCGTCAGGATGACGATGTACAGGCCGTTGTTGCGGAATATCATGGTGCACAGGGCGGCCGCGCCGAAACGGAGCATCCCCGGCCTGTCCCCCGGAAACCTGCGGTCCGCCGAGAACCGGATGGCGTATAAGAAGAAAAACAGCTCTGCCCCTGTGAAGGGCACATCCTTTGTGGCGCAGATGGAAAAAAGCTGTGCCACCGGGGAAAGGGCATAGACGGCCAGGGTCAGCATCCGGAAGGGGCGCGGCACGCCGGCCTGCGCCATGAACTCTGTCACCGCCGACAGCGCCCAGGCCAGGAAAAGCATCTGCAGGACGGCATATACCGCGATTCCCGCATTATAATTCCCTGTCAGCGCGTGGAGCCCCTCCGTAAGGCCTCCCAGCAGCAGCACATGGGCCACGGGATGGTGGGCGGTGAGCATCCCGTCGCGCACCTGCTCCCATTCATTATAGGCATCGTAGGAGAACGCGCCCGGAAAAATGGAGAACAGGGCGGGAAGCCAGCACAGGAAGAGAAGGCCCGCGCAGAGCAGACGGCTTTTCCGGCGCCCCGCCCCCGGCGCGGCTGTCTCTTTCGCGGGCCTTTCGGCTATCCGGTCGATCAGCTGCCAGAGGAAATACAGAGCCACGGCGCTGCCTGCCCCGGCCAATGCCCATTTCACGTAAAAGGCCTTATCCGTGAGGTCTAATGTATCAAAGCAATCCAGTTGACGGCCCGCCACATAGCAGAAGGCACAGAGCAGTCCGCCGATTGCGGAAAAAATCCATTTTCGCATGCGCATACGGTAAAGTACGGCACCTCCCTTCGCCATTTCATTATAATGTACCCCCTGTTCTTTTGCAACATTCAAAATGGATAAAATAAGCCCTTGCTTTTTCCCGGATTGTCTATTATAATGTGAGATACAAAATATAGACAAAAAGTCCGACAGTGAACACAAGATATAGAAAACGGCCGTATCCGTTGCACTTGCGGTGCGGCTTTCTGTATGCGGCGTGTGGCAATGAAGACGGGCATTCATTGAAGAAGATTATTCATAATGAAGAGGAGCATTCATGAGGAGCGGAGAGCGTATGAGGATTCAGAAAAGAGACGGGCGCGTGGTGCCCTACGAAGAGGAGAAGATTGTAGCGGCCATCCAGAAGGCGAACAACGAGGTAGAGGAACGGGACAGGGCTGACCAGGCCCTGGTGGACGAGATTCTCATGGCCGTGCAGGACGAGGGCAGGGAGCTGCAGGCGGTGGAGCATGTGCAGGACGTGATAGAGCAGCACTTAGTGCAGCACAATAAATACGTCCTCTCCAAGAAGTACATGGTGTACCGCTACCAGCGCAGCCTACTGCGCAAGTCCAACACCACGGACGAGTCCATCCTGAAGCTGATCCGCAACGAGAACAAGGAGCTGGCGGAGGAGAACTCCAACAAGAACACCCGCCTGGCCTCCACCCAGCGGGACTATATCGCCGGGGAGGTGTCCCGGGACGTGACCAGGCGCATGCTCCTGCCGGAGCACATTTCCCTGGCCCACGACAATGGCGTGCTCCATTTCCATGACGCGGACTATTTCATCCAGCCCATCTTCAACTGCTGCCTGATTGATATCAAGGACATGCTGGACAATGGGACATCCATCAACGGAAAGATGATAGAGTCCCCCAAGAGCTTCCAGGTGGCCTGCACCGTCACCACCCAGATCATCGCGGCGGTGGCCAGCAACCAGTACGGCGGGCAGTCCGTGAACATCAAGCACCTGGGGAAATACCTGCACAAGAGCCGGATGAAGTTCCGCGCCCAGCTGGACGAGGAATTCGGCAGCGCCCTGGAGGAGACGGCAAAGGAGAAAATCGTGGAGCTGCGCCTGCAGGATGAGCTGCGCTCCGGCGTGCAGACCATCCAGTACCAGATCAATACCCTGATGACTACAAATGGACAGTCTCCTTTCGTGACCCTGTTCCTGCACATCGACGAGGAAGAAGAGTATGTGGAAGAGACCGTCCGAATCATCGAAGAGATCCTCAACCAGCGCCTGCAGGGCACGAAGAACGAGAAAGGGGTCTATGTGACGCCCGCGTTCCCGAAGCTGGTGTACGTGCTGGACGAGAACAACTGCCTGAAGGGCGGGAAGTACGATTATGTCACCCGCCTGGCTGCCAGATGCTCGGCGAAGCGGATGTATCCTGACTATATTTCGGCCAAGAAGATGCGGGAGAATTATGAGGGCAATGTGTTCTCCTGCATGGGCTGCCGCTCCTTCCTGTCCCCCTGGAAGGACGAGAAGGGGAACTATAAATGGGAGGGGCGCTTCAACCAGGGGGTGGTCAGCCTGAACCTGCCGCAGATAGGCATCGTCTCCGAGGGCAATGAGGAGATTTTCTG